>Ga0335080_10006582_pt1 | contig 12015 bp, 10 predicted proteins | sample Lox_Sample_34_FD_206720 | JGI IMG/M metagenome (GOLD analysis project Ga0335080, IMG submission 206720) | Soil microbial communities from Loxahatchee National Wildlife Refuge, Florida, United States - Lox_Sample_3.4 | ecosystem: Environmental > Terrestrial > Soil > Wetlands | place: USA...
ACTCGGCGGACGTCTTCCCGAGCAGTTGGCGCGCCACGATCAGTAGCTGGATCTGCTGGGTGCCCTCGAACAGGTCGAGGATCTTGACGTCGCGGGCCCACTTCTCGAGGAGCTCGCCCTCGCCGTAGCCGATCGATCCGCACAGCGCCACGCAGCGGAGGGCGATGTCGGTGGCGGTCCGGCCGGCCTTGGCCTTGGCCATCGAGGCCTGGAGCGAGTTGGGCTTCTTGTTGTCGGCCATCCACGCCGCCTGCATGGTCAGAAGGCGGGCGGCCTCCCAGTCCGACTCCATCGCGATGAACTCGGAGGCGGCGGCAACCTGCGAGTGAGGCGGCAGGTCGTAGTCGATCTCGACGCCGCCCTCGGCGAGCAGCTCCCGCGTGCGCTCGAGACAGGCCCGCGAGACCCCGATCGCCATGCCGGCGACGAGCGGCCGCGTGTTGTCGAACGTCTGCATGACGCCGGCGAACCCGCGCTTGGGCTCGATTTCGGGGCTCCCAAGGAGGTTCTCCTTGGGAATGCGGCAGTTCTCGAGGCGGAAGTCGGCCGTGTCCGAGGCGCGGATGCCGAGCTTGTGCTCGAGGCGCTCGAGGGTCAGGCCCGGGTTGTCGCGCTCGACCACGAACGACTTGATCGCGGCGCGGCCCTGCTTGCGGTCGAGCGTGGCCCACACGACGATCAGCTCGGCGCGGTCGCCGGCGGTGACGAAGATCTTCTCGCCGTTGAGGACGTATTCATCGCCTTCGAGGGTTGCGGTGGTGCGGATCGCGGCAGAGTCCGATCCAGCCTCGGGCTCGGTGATCGCCATCGCGGCCCACTTGCCACCGAAGCGCTTAAGCTGCTCTTCGTCGGCCACCGCCGCGATCGCGGCCTGGCCGAGGCCCTGCCGGGGCATCGTCAAGAGCAGGCCGACGTCGCCCCAGCACAGCTCGGTCAGGCCGAGCAGGCTCGCGATGTTGCTGCCGTTGCGGTTGGCCCCCTGCTTTTCCTTGGCCGTCGCGCCGTTTCCGCCGCCGACCGCACCGGCGCCCGCGCCGCTGAGCGCGCCGCCCTCGTTCATGCCGTCGATCACGGCGGCGAGCATGTCGAGCTCCTTGGGGTAGCTGTGCTCGTGGCCGTCGTACTTGCGAGAGTTCGGGCGGAAGATCTCGGTCGCCACCTGGTGGGCCTGGCTGACGAGGAACTCGAACTTCTTGGGGGTCTCGAGGTTGATCACACGACCAGCGCCCCTTCCATGACGCCGCCGGCGCGCATGTCGCGATACCAGCGCTCGACTGGGTGCTCCTTGACGTAACCGTGGCCGCCGAGCATCTGCACGCCGTCGGAACCGATCGCCATGCCGCGCTCGGCGCACAGCCGGCGCGCGAGCGCGACCTCGCGCCCGAACGGGAGCCCCTGGTCGACGCGGCTCGCGGCGCGGTAGGTGGCCAGGCGCATGCCGTCGAGCTCGATCGCGATGTTGGCGACCGTGAACGCGACCGACTGGCGCGAGGAGATCGGCTCGCCGAACGCCTTGCGCTCGTTCACATAGGGGATCACGTAGTCGAGCACGGACTGGCCGGTCCCGACCACGAGGGCACACCATCCGAGGCGAGCGAGGTGGATGCATTCGGTCATGACCTCGGGGCTGCCCGCACCGAGCAGTGCGCCGGTGGGGAGCTTCGCACCTTCGAGCACGAGCCGACCGGTGGCGGCGGCGCGGATCCCCATGCCGGGGTCCGGCTCGACCGCTAGCCCACTGCCTCCGGATTCGACGATGAATAGCGCGGGGCCCTGGCCCTCGAGCTCTGCCGCGACGATGAACAGCTCGGCATCGCCGGCCCGGGGAACGAGCGACTTGACGCCGTCGAGCACGAAGCCGTTGCCGGCGCGGCGGGCGCGTGTCTGCAGCTCGAACGGATTGAACAGGGGGCGCGGCTCGAGCAGCGCGAGGGCGGCCGCCGGCACGTTCTCGCCGACGAACTCGGGCAGATAGGTCGCCTGCTGATCGGCGTCGCCCCACAGGCTGAGCGCGGTCGAGACGCCGGCCGGCGCGAGGCACGCCACCGCGATGCCCATGTCGCCCTGCGCAAGCGCCTCGGCCATGAGCACGGTCGTGACCGCGGAGCGCTCGGCCACGGCGCCGCCGAGCTCCTCGGGGACGCCCACCATCGTCAGCCCGAGCTCGTTCGCCTGCTCGAGTAGCTCGTCAGGGGTGCTGCAGGCCTCGTCGGCCTGCTGGGCGGCGGGGCGGAGTTTGGCGAGCGCGAAGGCGCGAACCGACTCGCGCAGCATCTGCTGCTCGTCGTCGGGCGTCAGGTCGAACAGGTCGCTGCGCCCGGTCCGGGGCTGGCGCGCCGGCTTGGACAGCTTCTGGGTGGCCGCGAACGTGCGGCCCGCGCGGGTGGCGGTGCGGACGGTCGCCTTCGAGGCGGTGTGCAGGACGCGCTGCGCCGGGTCCCTCAGCCCGAAGCGGTCGATGAGGCCGTTGCTGGCGAGGCGGTTCAGGGCCCGAAGGCCGACCGCCATTCCCCGCTCAGTGAGGTTCTGTTGGGCCATGGTTGGTGGACGATAACACGAATCGATGTAACGTCAGCCGGTGTAACGGTGATACCCGTCTGCGTGCAGGTCAATCCGGTTGCCGTCTGCCCGGGGGCGAATCTTGCCTCTTATGGGTTCCTTATGCGCCGGGCGTCATCCTGATTTTCAGCGTGCGGGTTTTGATCGCAGAAGACGAGTCGAGGTTGGCTGAGGCAATCGCGCGGGGGCTCCGGCGCGAGGGCATGGCCGTCGACTTGTCCGCGGATGGGACGGACGCGCTCGTCAAGGCGCGCGTCGTGCGCTACGACGTGCTCGTGCTCGATCGCGACCTGCCCGGGCTTCACGGCGATGACGTATGCAGGGCGGTCCGCGGGGAGCGTCCCGAGACCGGGATCCTGATGCTGACCGCCGCCGGCGCGCTCGAGGACCTCGTCGAAGGCCTGTCGCTCGGTGCCGACGACTACCTGCCCAAGCCATTCCGGTTCGCCGAGCTGGTCGCGCGGATCCACGCGCTCGCGCGGCGCGCCACGCCGAGCCGGCCGCCGGTACTCGCTCATGGCGACATCGAGCTCGATCCCGCTCGCCGGCAGGTCACCCGATGGGGCTCGCCCGTCGAGCTCACCCGCAAGGAATTCGGCGTGCTTGAGGTGCTGATGAGCGCCGACGGGGCTACCGTATCCGCTGAGGAGCTCCTCGAGCGCGTATGGGACGAGCACACCGATCCGTTCACGAACGTGGTGCGCATGACGATCATGACGCTCCGGCGCAAGCTGAGCGACCCGCCGGTCGTGGAGACGGTGATCGGCGTCGGCTATCGGATGAGCTGATGCGCTTCGGCCGGGCCTCGTTCCGCCTCCCGGCACCCACGATTCGCCTGCGTCTGACCGCCCTGTACGGGCTCGTGTTCCTGGTCACGGGCGCGGTGCTGCTGACGATCGGCTATGAGCTGGTCCGCCACAACCTGAACTCACCGCCGAACTACCGGCACGAGTTGGAGAAGCTCGGGCTGGTGCCCCCGTCGGTGCTTGGCCGCCCGCCTGGGTTCGCGCCCGGCTCGGAGGGGTTCCGCATCGCCGACGCCATCCGGGCGCAGCTGCGCTCGGACGCGCTCCACCGTCTCCTAGTCGAGTACGTCGTTGCGCTGGGCGCCATGACGATCGTCTCGGTGGTCGCGGGATGGCTGCTCGCAGGGCGGGCGCTGCGGCCGCTGCGCGCGATCACCGCCACCGCGCGCCGGGTGTCGGGCGAGAACCTGGGCGAGCGGATCAGCCTGAAGGGCCCGGCGGACGAGCTCAAGCAGCTCGCCGATACCTTCGACGGCATGCTCGGCCGGCTCGACGCGGCCTTCGGTAGTCAGCGGCACTTCGTCGCCAACGCGTCGCATGAGCTGCGAACCCCGCTGGCGATCATGCGGACCGAGGTCGACGTGTCGCTGGCTGACCCGGACGCGACCGTCGAGGAGTTGCGGCAGATGGGCGAAGCTGTCCGCGAGACCGTCGATCGGTGCGAGCGCCTGATCGAGGGACTGCTGATGCTGGCCCGGAGCGAGGCCGCGACTGGGCGCGAGGAGCCCGCGGACCTGGCCGCGTTGGCGGCCGATTGCATCACGGACCTGCGCGCCCGCGCGCGCGAGGCCGACGTCGAGGTGCGCGACGACCTCGAGCCGGCGTGGACGCGCGGCGAGCCGGCCCTGCTCGAGCGGATGATCGCGAACCTCGTGGACAACGGGATCCGCCACAACCGGCCCGGGGGATTCCTGACCGTCACGACGCGGAATGCGGACGGCCGCGTGCTCGTGACCGTCGCCAACAGCGGACCCCGGATCGACCCCGACGAGGCCGAGACGCTAACCGAGCCCTTCCGGCGGCTCGACCGGGGCGGCGGCGGCTTTGGCCTCGGCCTGTCGATCGTCCGCTCAGTGGTCGTGGCCCACGGCGGCACGCTCCAGATCGAGGCGCCGGAAGCGGGCGGACTGGTGGTTCGGATTGACCTTCCAGCGCTCCCGCCGGTGACGATCACCGCGGTTCCTAAGAGGACCGCAAGAGTGCTTACGCAAAGCTGATACGCCCGGCGCTACAACGCTGAGCGATCGTGCCTTCCGCATTGTCCAACGCTATGCGCTGTCTGCCTGCCCTCCAATCGGCAACGGATTGCCACTCCGATGAAGACTCGCCGGGATCGACCGTCTAGGCCCTGGCTCCTCTACGCGCTGGGAGTCGCGGCGGTTATCGTCGCCGTCCTTGCGGTGGCGGAGATCGGCGTGCCGACCAGTTCAGCGCGGACCTCGAAGGAGATCGTCACCGCGGACCAGGGCGTCGTCCAGTCGACGGTGACCGGCAGCGGCAACATCGCCGCGGGCACCGACGTCAACGTCAACTTCAACACGAGCGGGACGCTGCAGGACGTGTATGTCCACGTCGGCCAGCACGTTAACGGCGGTCAGCTCCTCGCGGACCTCGACCCGACGTCGGCGGATCTGCAGTTGAGCCAGGCGCAGTCGCAGTTGACCTCGGCCGAGGACCAGCTGACCTGCCTGCAGGACCAGACCACGGCCAACTGTGGGTCGGGCGGCGGATCTGGATCCGGATCGTCTGGATCCGGATCATCTGGGTCTGGATCGAGTGGTTCGGGATCATCTGGGTCCGCATCTTCTACGAGCTACTCGGCACCCGCCCAGACGGTGGAGTACGCGGCGTACCACCCGGGCACGACTACGCCGGGATCCTCCCCGGGGAAGGGGGGGTCGGGAACCTCGACCAAGAAGTCCGGCACCAAGGTGACGAAGACCACGCCGAGCGTGACCGTTACGGTGGTCGTGCCGAGCACGACCCGGTCGTCGGGCTCTGGTGGCAGCTCCTCGGGCTCGGGTGGCAGCTCCTCGGGCTCGGGCGGCTCGAGTTCCGCCGGCAAGACCACCAGCACGGCGAACACCACGACGACCACGGCCACGCCGTCGCCGAGCAGCCTTGCCTCGGCCCAGGCGGCGGTGTACAGCGCCCAGGCGGCGGTGCACACCGCCGAGACCGGGGTCAACAACACCAAGCTCTACGCGCCGACGAGCGGCACGATCGCTTCCCTGTCGAGTCTGACAGCGGGTGACGCCGTGTCGGGTGGCGGCTCGGGGTCCTCCTCGTCGAGCTCGTCCTCTTCATCGTCGTCGAGCTCGGGGAGTGGCGGCTCCGGCTCGGGTGGCTCGTCCACGGCCGGCAGTCTGGGCAGCTCCGGATCCTCGTCCTCGAGCGGCTCGAGCTCCGGATTCGCCGAGATCATCAACACGAACACGCTGACGATGACCGTCGCCTTCAGCGAGTCCGACATCAGCAAGGTCCACGTCAGTCAACCCGCCACCGTCACCCTCGACGCGCTCTCCGGTGTCGAGCTCGCCGCCCACGTGAGCTCGATCTCGCTGGTGGGAACGACCAGCAGCAGCGTCGTCTCCTACGACGCGACCCTCACCCTCGATCAGAACGACTCGCGGGTCAAGCCCGGCATGAGCGCGTCGGCGTCGGTCATCACCGGCCAGGCGTCGGGGGTCACGGTGCCCAACGCGGCGGTGACCGGCAGCGGTTCCCTCGGGACGGTCACGCTGGTGAAGAACGGCAAGGACACCCCGACGCAGGTGGTGGTCGGACTCCGGGGCGACTCTCGCACGCAGATCATCAGCGGCGTCAGCGCCGGCGACCAGCTCGCGATCACGATCACGCTGCCGTCGCTCAGCTCGACGTCGAGCAGCAGCGGATCCTCGGGTTCCGGGACATTGGGCGGCGGCGGCCTTGGTGGCGCTGGCGGGCTCGGCGGAGCCGGCGGGTTCGGCGGAGGCGGCGGCGGCGCGTTCTTCCGGCGCGCCGCTGGAGGCGGCTAATGCCAGAAGGTCAGCGTCGCGCCGCCGTGTCGCGGGCGCAGCGGGCGCTGCGGATCAAGCGCGAGCAGGAGACGCGCCGGTCGGCGGACGCGGCCGTCAAGCGTGTGCCGGATCCGGTGGCAGGCGCCCGCGGCGCGCCGGTAATCGAGCTTGTCGACGTCCACAAGACGTACGCCGTCGGCGACATCGCCGTACACGCGTTGCGGGGTGTCAGCCTCCGGATCGAGCGCGGCGAGTACGTCGCGATCGTCGGCGCTTCGGGCAGCGGGAAGACCACGCTGATGAACATCCTCGGGTGCCTCGACCTTCCGACGCGCGGCGTCTATCGCCTCAACGGGATCGACGTCCGCGGGCTCGACGAGGACACACTCGCCGACGTTCGCAACCGGCACATCGGCTTCGTCTTCCAGAGCTTCAACCTGATCCCGCGCACGCGCGCGCTCCAGAATGTTGAGCTCCCGCTGTCCTATGCCGGCGTTCACCGCTCCGCGCGGCAGGACCGTGCGCTGGCCGCCCTGAATCAGGTCGGGCTCGGGCCGCGAGTGCATCACATGCCCTCGGAGCTGTCCGGCGGTCAGCAGCAGCGCGTGGCGATCGCACGAGCGCTCGTCACCAACCCCGCGATGATGCTCGCCGACGAGCCGACCGGCGCGCTCGACACGGTGTCCTCGGCCGAGGTGCTCGGGATCTTCGGGCGGCTGAGCGCGCAGGGTCGCACGATCATCCTGATCACCCACGAGCAAGACGTGGCAGCCCATGCGCGGCGGGTCATCCGGATCAGCGACGGCACGATCCTGTCCGACGAAGTCACGAGCTCCGGCTCGGACTCCGATCCCGTGGAGCGTGTGCCGTGATCGAGACCGTCCGTGTCGCGCTCGCGGGCCTGGCCGCCAACAAGCTGCGGTCCGGGCTGACGATCCTCGGGCTGATGATCGGGGTCGGTTCGGTGATCGTGCTGATCGCCGTCGGCACCGGATCCTCGACCGCGGTCGAGAACCAGATCGACCAGCTGGGGAGCAACGTGCTGCTGGTGAGTGGCGCGCCGACGCTCGGCGGGCTGTTCCGGCGGCAGGCATCCGCTTCGACCGGGCTGACCGTGGCCGACGCGAACGCACTCGTCAACCCGTACCAGGCGCCTGATGTCTCGAGTTCGTCACCAGTAGTGACCGCAAACGGAGTGACACTGACTTCGGGCGAGACCACTTACTCGCCGTCGTCGTTCGTCGGGACGACAACGTCATATCAGGCGGCACGGAGTTACACGATGGCCGAGGGGTCATGGTTCACAAGTGCTGAGGAGCAGAACCACAGCCGCGTACTCGTCGTCGGCCCGACCGTCGTCAGTGAGCTGTTCAACGGACAGGATCCGGTGGGACAGTCGATCCAGGTGAACGGCACGAACTTCCAGATCATCGGCGTCACCGCGTCAAAGGGATCGAACGGCAGCTCGAATCAGGACGACGTCGCGATCGCGCCGCTGACCGCGGTCCAGGACACGTTGACCGGGTACGGAAACATCAGCCAGATAGTCGTTCAGGCTAAGTCGCGTGACCAGCTGAACGCCGCGCAGACCGAGGTCACGAACATCCTCAACCAGCTCGACCCGCCGACGGCAGGCTCGCTGACGTCGAGCAACTTCAACGTGATCAACCAGAGCTCGATCATTCAGACCTCGACCGCGAGCAGCAAGGTATTCACGACCCTGCTCGGCGAGGTGGCGGCGATCTCGCTGCTCGTCGGCGGGATCGGCGTGATGAACATCATGTTGGTATCGGTTACCGAGCGCACCCGCGAGATCGGGATCCGCAAGGCCGTCGGCGCCCGCCGGAGCGACATCCTGAAGCAGTTCCTGGTCGAGGCCGTGCTCGTGTCTTTCTTCGGCGGCGTCGCGGGGGTGATCGCCGGCATCATCGGCAGCCAGTTCAAGATCGCCGGTGTTGAGCCGGTGATCGCGCCCTATTCGATCGCGCTCGCGTTCGGCGCCGCGGTCCTGACCGGGCTCTTCTTCGGCACCTATCCGGCCGGCCGCGCCGCGGCGCTCCGGCCGATTGAGGCACTCCGCTTTGAGTGAACAACAAGAAACACGAGGTAGCGAGATGAACGCGATCCCCTACGACCGGCCCGAGGAGGAGTGGGACAGCTATGACGAGGGGACCGAGGATCTAGCGCTCCCGGGCCGTCCTCGCCGGCAATGGTTCAACAAGGCGACCGCGGCCGTGTTTGCGCTGCTGCTCGGCGTGATCGGCTTCTACGTCGGCGTGCGCGTCGAGAAGAGCCAGGTGTCGAGCACCTCGGCTTCCTCCGGGGCTGGGGCGCTCGGGGGCGCTGCGGCGGCGCGGCTTGCCGCTGCGGGCCGGACGGGCGCCGGTGGCGCGACCGGCGCGACCGGGGCGACCGGTGCGACTTCTCGTGGCGCGGGTGCGACCGGCGCGGGCGCGACCGGCGCGGGTGCCGGTGCGACCGGCGGCGGCTTCCGTGGCCTGTTCGGCGGCAGCGGTGCGGGCGGCGCCGGGGCGACGTTCGGCACGGTCAGCACCGTCAACGGCAACACCCTTTACATCACCGAAGCCAGCGGCAACACGGTCAAGGTCACGCTCTCGAGCGCGACCAAGGTCAGCAAGAACGTGTCGGTGGGCAAAAAGGCCGTGCGACCGGGCGACACCGTCGTCGTCGCCGGCGCCAAGAACTCAAACGGAACGGTCTCCGCGACCACCGTCAGCGACACCGGCGCGGGCCTCACAGGGGGCAGCGGCGGCAGCAGCAGTGGGAGTGGAGGTTCCAGCAGCACCAGCGGCTCGTCCGCGGTGAGCTCCCTGTTCGGTGGCGGGGGCGGATAAGCAGCTTTGTCATTACGAAAGGAACGCAGTGTTTAATTCATCCAGGCGGGTGGCGGTCGCGCTCGCAATCTTTGCTGCCGGCGGCTTGCTCGCCGCGTGTGGCAGCGCCAGCAGCGGCTCCTCGGCGAGCGCATCGAGTAGCACGACGGCTTCGGCCTCTGCCGCCGGGAGCGGCGGGAGCGGCGGGAGTACGACCGGCAGCGCGCGGCGTGCTCAGCTAGTGGCGTGCCTGAAGTCGCACGGCGTGACCTTGCCGGCGCGCCCGGCGGGTAGTGGCCCGCCGCCCGGCTCCGGGGGCTCCGGTGGTTCCTCGGGCGGCGCCGGGACGGGGACGGGGACGGGGACTTCGACGACGCCGCGTCGTGGGTTCTTCTTCGGCGGCGGTCCCGGCCGCGCGAACATCAGCCCGAAGATGAGGGCGGCGTTCCAGGCGTGCGGCGCAAACTTCGGCGCCGGCGGTCGCGGCTTCCGGGGGCGGATCTCGCACGCGGCGGTCACCAGCTTCGTGACCTGCGTCAAGCAGCATGGCTACAACCTTCCGGCCCCGAACTTCTCGGGCAAGGGTCCGATCTTCCCCCAGAGCATCGAGAGCAACGCGAAGTTCCAGGCCGCGGCCAAGTCCTGCCAGCACCTACTGGTCCCGTCGCGACCTAGCGGCTCCGGATCCGGCTCCGGCTCCGGCGGAACGAGTACGACATCGGGGGCGTGATGAAGATCAAGCTCCCGACAGGAGTGCAGACCGGTACGCGCGGGGTCCCTGACCCCGCCGGCACCGAACCGGTCGAGCCCGTGATTCCACCGCCGGTCGCCGCGGAGCCCTCGGCGAGCGAAGGCTCGCTCGCCGCGGAGCCCTCGGCGAGCGAGCCGGCGCCGGTGGTCGTCGGCCAGGTCCTGCCGATGTACTTCGTTGGCGATGAGTCGCACTCGATGGCCGGCGAACCGATCGCCGCGGTCAACCAGGGCCTGATCGACCTGAGAGACGAGGTGGCCAAGCACCCGCTGATCGGCAAGAAGGTCAGGTTCGGGATCATCACGTTCGCCGAGACCGCGCAGACGCGGCTCGAGCTCTCGGAGCTGAGCGAGGACCTCGTGCTCCCGACGCTGTCGCCGCGGGGGCGCGGCACGAGCTACGCGAGCGCGCTCGAGGCATTGCGTCAGACGATCCCTGCCGACGTCGCCCTGCTCAAGGGAAACGGCTATCAGGTCCACCGCCCGTCGGTGTTCTTTCTGAGCGACGGTCTGCCCACCGAGAAGGCGGACAAGTGGCAGGCCCGCTTGGCGGAGCTCAAGGATCCGGAGTTCCGGGAGCGGCCCAACATCCTGGCGTTCGGGGTCGGCGACGCCGACCCCGAGGTGATCGGGCAGCTCGCGAGCTCGCCCCGCTACGGGTTCATGATGACGTCGGGGGCATCGACCGCCGGGGCGATCGCCGAGTTCGCGGCGTCGATGCTGAACTCGATGGTCGCGTCGGCCGAGCGGCTCGACCGGGGCGAGCACACGATCGAGTTCGAGAAGCCGGAGGGGTTCGTCCAGCTCGACGCGCCGCTCGTGTAGCGTGGGGTGATGACTGCCGCCGGACGCGCCGCGGTCCGTCGCCGCGTGAGGTTGGCGCGAGGTCCGGTGACGATCGGCGAGCCGTCGGCGCTGTTCGAACCACGGCTGGCGACGGCCGAGCCCTACCGGCCAGACACGGTCGCCGACGGCGGCGTCGCGTTCGGATTGACCGTTCGCGCCGCTTCGGTGCGGGGGCTCTCGAAGCGTTACGCCGGCGGACCGCGCCAGGATGACATCTGCCTGCGGTTGCACGCGGCCTCGGGCACGCTGATCGCTGCGGTTGCGGACGGGGTGTCGGGTGCCTCGAGGTCGGACCTCGGTGCGGCGCTTGCCGTGCGGTACGCGACGAGCGCGGTCTCGCGTCAGCTCGATGACGGTTGCGAGTCTGTTGACTGGGGGCCGGTGTTCGAACAGGCGGCGTGGGCTTTGGTCGAGGAGCAGCGGCGGGCTTCGGGAGTTGGTTCGGCCGGCGTCGAGGAGGCCGCTGGATTCCTTGCGACCACGCTGCTGGTGGCGGCTGTTCAGGGCCCCGATGTGCAGGTCGCCGCGGTTGGCGATTCGCCGGCGTTCGTGCTTGCGGGCAAGGAATACGATGCGCTGGTGGGTTCGCCGGTTTGTGCGGATGGGTTGCTCGGCGGTGGAGTGGAGTCGCTTCCACGGTTTGGCGGTGCCGCTGCGGTTGAGAGCGTGCGCCGCCGGCTAGACCGGGGGGCCGTTCTGCTCCTGTGCACCGACGGGCTGGCCCTGCCGCTGGGTGATGGCCGCGGTGAGGTGGGGGTGGCGCTCGCCCGCGAGCTCGCGCGGCCGCCCGATGTGGTCGATTTCGCGCGGCTGCTCGACTTCAGTCGCAGCACCTACGACGACGATCGGAGTCTGATCGCGGTCTGGGGAGCGGCCGCGTGAGCGCTGTCGTCGAGGCGCCGGCCGGGCTCGAGCGTCGCGTGCTCGGGGTCGAGGAGTTCGGCGAGCTCGTGCCGATCTCCCGATTCGGCGGCCAAGGGCGGGTGTACCGGCCTTCCGTGGTGCCCGCCGGGCTCGGGTCCGGTCCGGTCGTCGTAAAGCTGTACCGGCGCTCGCCTCCGGCCGGCGCCGATCGCGTGCTGGTGGAGATGGTGGCGTGGAGTCATCTGCTCGATGCGGATCTGCGCCGAGCGCTGGACCGCACTGCGGCGTGGCCGCTGGCGGTTGTGCGCCACGGCTCGATCGCCGCCGGGATCGTGATGCGCGACGTGAGCGGCCGCT
>Ga0335080_10006583_pt1 | contig 12014 bp, 11 predicted proteins | sample Lox_Sample_34_FD_206720 | JGI IMG/M metagenome (GOLD analysis project Ga0335080, IMG submission 206720) | Soil microbial communities from Loxahatchee National Wildlife Refuge, Florida, United States - Lox_Sample_3.4 | ecosystem: Environmental > Terrestrial > Soil > Wetlands | place: USA...
GGTTTCGGCGGCGCGTGTTCGATTGGGCGATCGGCGTTGCCGGGCGCGCCGCGCGTTGGAAGGCATACGGGCAACCTCCTTCGCTCGGGCTGCGCCTCGCGTGGTCGCTGGCCGACCGCCTGGTGTTTCGCCACGTTCGCGACGGCTTGGGTGGACGCGTCCGCTCGTTCATCTCCGGGGGCGGGCCCCTGGCCACGTCGCTCGCGGAGTTTTTCTGGGCTGTGGGCATGCCGGTGTATCAGGGTTACGGGCTCACGGAGACTTCGCCGATCGTGTCCACGAACTGGCCGGAAATGTGCAAGACCGGCACGTCCGGCAAACCCATCCCGCGCGTCGAAGTGCGCATTGCGGAAGACGGCGAAATCGAGGTGCGCGGGCCGCTGGTGATGCAGGGCTATTACAACCGTCCTGACGAGACGGCCGCGGCGTTCACCGCCGACGGCTGGTTCCGCACCGGAGATATCGGCCACCTCGACGCGGACGGCTATCTTGTCGTCACCGACCGGAAGAAGGACCTGCTGAAGACGGCGGGCGGCAAGTTCGTCGCGCCGCAGCCGATTGAAAACCGTTTGAAAACCTCGCCCTACATCCTGAACACGGTGGTCGTCGGCGACGGCAGAAAGTTTGTTTCGGCGCTCGTGGTTCCGAATCTGCCGCAGGTTGAAGCCGCTGCCCGCGCGGCCGGAGTCGCCTTCGCGAAGCCGGCGGATCTGGTCGCGAACCCGTGGACGCAGGGCCTGATCGGACACGAAGTCGAACGCCTCTGCGCCGATATGGCCCAATACGAGAGGATCAAGCGCTTCGCCCTGCTGCCCGAGGACTTTTCGTTCGTGAATGGCGAGGTCACCTACACGCTGAAGCTGCGCCGCCGCAAGATCGAAGAGCGCTATCGCGACGTGATTGACTCGCTTTACGCTGACGTCGCCGAGCCGCGCCCCGCCGGCGTTTCTTCGTAGGGGCCTGCGGGACTACAATTCCACCGGGGAGCATCCTTCCATGTCTGACGCTCTGGTCATTGCGGGCCGCGCGTTCCAATCGCGGCTGATCGTAGGCACCGGGAAATACCGCAGCTTTCAGGAGATGGCGCGCGCCCACGCCTCCTCCGGCGCGGATATGGTCACGGTCGCCGTCCGCCGCGTGAACCTCACCGACCGCACCAAGGAATCCCTGCTCGACTACATCGATCGCGAAAAGATTTTCCTGCTGCCCAACACCGCTGCCTGCTACACGGCTGACGAAGCCATCCGCACCGCGCGCCTGGGCCGCGAAGCCGGCCTTTCGAATTGGGTAAAGCTCGAAGTGATTGGCGACCAGCAGACGCTTTTCCCGGATACCGAGCAGCTCATCGAAGCCACGCGCGTGCTGGTCAAGGAAGGCTTCGTCGTTCTGCCCTATACGAATGACGACCTAATCGTCGCGCGCAAGCTGATTGACGCCGGTGCCGCTGCCGTGATGCCGCTCGCCGCGCCCATTGGCTCCGGCCTCGGCATTCAGAATGAAACCGCGCTGCGCATCCTCCGTGAGCGCATCACCGAAGTGCCCATGATCGTCGACGCCGGCGTCGGCACGGCCTCCGACGCCGCAGTCGCAATGGAGCTCGGCGCAGACGGCGTCCTCATGAACACCGCCATCGCGGAAGCCCAGGATGCCGTCCTCATGGCCGAAGCCATGCGGGAAGCGGTAAGCGCCGGCCGCAAAGCCTTCCTCGCCGGCCGCATGCCCAAGCGCCTCTACGCCTCAGCCTCCAGCCCGCTTGCGGGAGTCGTCGGTAAGTCCTGAGAAGCGAAAAGCGCGCTCTCTTTTCGGCAGGTTCACCCGTTTTTGTTTTTCGAGTTTCGTTTTTCGGGTCTATTTCGTCACTGTGGGGAACAGCGCAAACCACAGCGTATTCACTCCCGCATGCACCAGCGCCGACGCGAAGATGGATCGCGTCCTCATCCACGCCCTGCCATACGCGATTCCCGCGAACGTCGCCAGCAAGGCATAGCGCCAGTTGGGAAATGGCCCGTTGTTGATATGCGCCATACCGAACACCGTCGCAGCCACCAGCAGCCCGGCCACGTCGCTGCGCAAAGACTCCGAAAGAAGGTTCTGCAGCAGTCCGCGGAACAGAAACTCCTCCGGCCACGCATTGAAGATCAGGATGCCGAGTGCCGTGAGCGGCAGCGCCTTCAACCGCTCCAGTGACGGCGCGAACTGAATGAATCCGATGCGTTCCCCGGCGACGATCGCCAGAACTGCGAACCATCCCAGGTTTGTGACGACAATAGAGCCCCAGCTGCGCCCCCACGCCACACTGTAACCAACGCCGCCGAGCCGCCGGATCAGCAAGAAGGCGATCAGCCCCACGGCCATTGCGTACGCCGCCCACAGCGGATGGGAGAGCTTTTGCGGAGGGTAGGGAAACGCTGTCTGCAACAGATGCACTTCCGCGGGCAGCCAGATGCACAGCAGCGCCGCGTAGTCCTGCCAGCAGCCTTTCGCCGCGTCGGCGTCTACTCCGAACAGCAGGCCGCAGGGGACCGCGGCATAGGCCAGCGCGAGCGCGGTGGATTGCCAGTTGAACACCGGCACGCCAATCGCGTACACCAGGTACACGAGACACGGCGCGAGCGGCAGCAGCACGCGCGGCCGGCGCAGCGCGTTCGCCAGGGATTGTGGAACGCCTTCCGCCGCAAGTCCTGCCTGCACCGCAAACAGTGCCGCAAACGCGCCGAGCGCGAACGCGAACGCCCGCCCCCCGTAGCCGGCCCAGGTTCCTGCGAACGCGCCCACCACGCACACGAACGCCCACACGCCCGCGGCGAAGGGGACTTTCATCTGGCGCGCTTCCGGCATCACGCGATAGTCTAGCGCGAGTCCGCGCATGACTCCTTCTTCCCAGACCTCCCAGCGCCTGGCCTACATTGACTGGATGCGCGGCCTGGCCTGCGTGCTGATGTTCCAATGGCACTGCTACGAATCGTGGCTGGGGGGCGCGGCGCGCGACACCACCTTCTTCCATTGGTCGGCGCTGGGTGGCACGTTTCCCGCGCCGCTCTTCCTGTTCCTCGCCGGCATCTCGCTTGGACTGATTACGGATCGCCTGCGCAGCCGCGGCACGCCCGCCGGCCAGATCGCCCGCCAGACAATCGCCCGCGGCGCGGAGATCTTCGCGCTGGCCCTGCTGTTCCGCGTGCAGGAGTTCGCTCTCAGCTGGCGTTGGGTGCCTTGGACGGACCTCTTGCGCGTGGACGTGCTGAACGTCATCGGCCTTTCGATCGTTCTTATGGGCGTGGCGTGCTACGTGGTGCCCGGGCGCGCTCCGAGTGTCGCGTGCTCTCTGGGCGTCGCGCTGGCGATTGCCCTGGCCACGCCGCCGCTCTGGACCACGATGCGTCCTGCGTTCCTGCCCTGGTATCTCGAGTCGTACATCAACGGCGTGCATAACCTGGGCACGCCGCAGTTCTACCTGTTCCCGATTTTCCCGTGGACCGGCTTCGCCTTTGCCGGCTTGGCCGTAGGGTTTGTCCTGACCATGCCGTTAGCGCGCGAGAAACCCGCAGTCGTCCTTTCCGCGCTAGCCGCGGCCGGCACCGTTCTCGTCGCGACCGGCCTCGCGCTCGATCGCGCGCCATTCCACATCTACGCCTTCTATGACTTCTGGCACTCGAGCCCCGAATTCTTTCTCATCCGGTGCGGTCTCGTGCTGATCGTGATGTCGCTGGCGTATGCTTGGTGCCGCTGGGGACTCGGCACAATCGGCTTCAGCCCCATCATCCAGCTCGGCACGACCTCGCTGCTCGTCTACTGGGTGCACATCGAATTCGTGTACGGGCGATTCTCCCTGCTGCCCAAGAAGGCCTCGGGAATCGGCGCGGCTTCCGCCGGATTTGCGGTGATTTTTCTGGGGATGCTGATCCTCTCGCTCGCGCGCACGCATCTGATGAAGCCGGTTCCCGCGGCAAGGAAATCCTAGGCGCAGGGGTTTGTGGCGTTCGTTCGGTTGTTTATTTCTTGGGCTGGTCCGGCTGGGCTGTGGCGGACGCCGGCGGCGCGTCCGCTACGGGGAAAATCATCTCGCCGGGGCGCGCCAGGCCCATATCCTCGCGCGCCACCTTCTCGATGGCCGACGGGTCGGTCTGCAGGGCCTTCACTTCCTTCGAGAGCTGTTCGTTCTCGCGATCCAGGTGATCGAGCTCCTTCTGCAGTTGCCGGATTTCCTGCTGGCTCCGCCTCATGGCCAGGTAACCGTGCGGGCCGAACACGGTGTGCGCGAGCACCAGCACCAGGAGCGCGCCACCCGCGTAGATGCCGGCCTTGCGCAGGTGCCGGCGCCACGCGGGCTCTCGTCTTGTGCGTCGGCGGGTCACGACTGGATCCATTTCTCCGTGGCGTCGCGCAACTGCCGCGATGCTGCCGGCGACGACGCCTCCGCATAGACGCGCAGGATCGGCTCCGTGCCCGAAGCGCGCATCAGAATCCATGAGCTGTCGTCGAAGACCACCTTCAGGCCGTCGGTGCGATCCACCTTCTTCACCGGCCGCCCGGCAAATTCCCTCGGATCCTGCTTCAGGCGCTCCAGCGTGCGTGCATGAACCTCGGGTTTCAAGTGCAGGTTGGCGCGAATGGGCCAGAACTCGGCGCCGACCTTCTTGAACAGGGCCCGGAGTTGCTCGCGCAGCGTAACGCGCCTCGCTGCGGTCATCTCCGCAACCAGCAGGCAAGCCAGAATGCCGTCCTTCTCCGGCACGTGCCCACGGATTGTCAGCCCCGCGCTTTCCTCGCCGCCCAGAGCGATCTTGTCTGCCTTGATGTTTTCTCCCACGTATTTGAAGCCCACAGGTGTTTCGTGGAGCGGCTGCCCGTGGGATTTCGCTACCGCGTCCAGCAGGTGGGTGGTGGCCACGCTGCGGGCGACACCCATCTTCCAGCCGCGCGATTCCACCAGATAGTCGTAAACCAGGGCGAGAATGTGATTCGGCGACATGTAGCTGCCGTCGGCGTCCACGACGCCAAAGCGGTCCGCGTCGCCATCCGTGGCCAGGCCGGCGGAGACCTTCTTCTTTTTCACCACCTCTGAGAGCGGCCGCAGGTACTCTTCGCTCACGTCCGGGCCGCTCCCGTCGAAAAGCACGTCGCGCTCGGTTTGGATCGTGCTGACCGGAACTCCCTCTTCTTCCAGGACTCGGTCTAGGTAGCCCGCGCCGCAGCCGTGCCTCGCGGAGTACGCAAACGACATTTTCGATTCGCGCAGCAGTGAGAAACGCACCAACTCGCGGATGCGCGCCAGGTACGGCGCACGGCACTGGATGTGTTCCACGTTGCCGTCGGCGCCCGCCCCGTGCGGCGCGGCCGCCGGCGCCGTCAAGCTCGCGGCGCGCGCCTCGATATCTTTTGTCGTCTCCGGTTGGGCCGGGCCGCCGTCCGAACCCGAGAACTTCAGCCCGTGATACTCGGCCGGGTTGTGGCTGGCCGTAAAGTTGATGGCGCCGTCCGCGCGCCGCCGCTGAATCTCGTAGGCTATGGCGGGCGTGGGCGTGAAGCCGTCGCAGAGCAGAACGCGCACGCCGCGGGCGCCCAGCACCGCCGCCGCTTCCGCAACGAACGCCTCGGAGGCGAAGCGCGGATCGCTGCCGACCAGCAGTGTGGGATGTTTCGTTTTTGCCAGCACGTGGTCGGCGATGGCCGCCGTGGCCACACGCACGTTCGCGAATGTGAATTCACGGGCAATCTCCGCGCGCCAGCCGGACGTGCCGAATTTGATTGGTCGCGTTCCCACCGACTCGTATTCTATGTTCCGCGGGGTGGCGCGCAATCGGGAGATGCGTCGCTGCGTGTTGAGCTAGCTACGGCCCGGTATTTTTGAGGGGGCAGCGTTATGACCGACATGCGAGTTGTCCTGGTTACCTGCGGCAGCGAAGAGGAAGCCTCGCGCATCGCCCGCGCGCTCGTCACCGGGCGTCTGGCGGCCTGCGTCAACATCCTCGATTCGCCCGTGCGGTCGGTCTATCGTTGGAAGGGATGCATCGAGACGGCGATGGAGCATCTGCTGGTGATCAAGACGCGACGGGCGCTGCTGAAGAAGCTCGAACGCGCCGTCAAGAGCCTGCACAGCTATGACACGCCGGAAGTGATCGCGCTGCCCGTTGCTCAGGGTTCGAGCGAATATCTCGCCTGGCTGGCCGCATGCGTGCGCCCTGACCGCTCCACGCCGCGAAGACGCCGACCGTAGCGCAACGGCACGGGTGGTTATTTTCCTCTTTCGGCGCGCCGCCCTACTGTTTCTGTCCCGCCTGGAATGTCGTCCACGGGCCGGCTTTCATGTCGCCGAGAATGGGCGCCTGCCAGTTGTACTCCTTGTTTGCCGCGAGGAACGGTTTGCTCGCGAAATCCGCGCCGCACGGGTGCCCGATGCGCGCGCGAATCGTCATGGCCTTCGCCATCGTGGAGTCCACCACCTTCCCCTGCACGGCTCCACCCGGGTAGTTCGGATCCCATCCCCATTGGCGGATCCCGCGCCGGATGCCGTCCACATGGCCGCACAGCGTGCGTTCGGTCGGCTCCTGCTTCTTCAGCACCGGGTCATAGTGGTCGCTCAGGAACTGGGCGGCTTCGTCCGCGCCGATCCTGCCCTTGTACTCCGCCATCAGTTGCAGCCAGCGCGTGTGCCGCGCGTTCGGAGAGCTGCCGGCATCCTTGGTGTCGAACGTGGTTTCTTCCTTCGTGACTTTCGGATCGCTCGGGAAGTTCGACCCCACGAAGAAGCCGTCCTTCGACCGCCATAGCTGGTGATGTTTCAAGCCCAGCTCGAGCTGGGCAATCTCGCCGGTTTTGTTGTCGCCGAGCAGCCAGTCGTTGGCATAGCCTCCGTTGTTGCCGTCGAGCATGATGCGCACGTAGTCGTCGATCGATGCGGAATACTGCATGGCCTTGCGCGAGCGCGCGAATTCCGGCTTGCCGTTCACGTCGAAGCCCTTGAATTCCGTGATCGTCGTCTCCGTAACCATCATCCCCGCGTCGTTGATGCCGAAGTCGTCGTCGCTGGTAATCACGCCGGGGAAGCCGTCCATCAGCATGCGGTGGCCGGCCGCGGGCGCGATGTCGAAGATGACGCGCCACCGCTCCCCGGCCCAGTAGCTCGTCCAGTTGTTGTGCGCCATCACAATGCGGCCGTCCTTCGTGTAGCTGCCCGTGGCCACAAACGCGCTGCAGTTGCCCGGCGCCACCGCCATCGGCGGGTTCGGCCGCCGCTCCTGTGCATTCAGCACGGGGACGTAGTAGTCGGGCACTTCCTCGAACGCGTTGAGCGCCACGATGTCCCACACGTCCGGCGTGCGCGTTCCCCCGATCTTCGCGCTCACGCCCACGGCGATAGCCGTCAGCTCCTGCTGGTATTCCGGGTCAATATGCGGCCACAGGATCTTCTCCGCCGTCTCGCGGTAGAAATCCCAGTCGCGCTTCGTGCGGTACACGGTGTCCAGGCGCACGGCCGCCACGGCGTCCACAATCTCCGCGGCCAGCAGGTAGCCGTGCTGAAACCCCACCTGCTCGGGAGTTCCTTCCAGGTGCGCGAAAATCCATCCGCCATTCTCGAAGCGGTACGCGCCCTTCATCCGCGCGTCCGTTGTCGCTCGCCGCGCGGCCCTGGCGTTCGCCGGTGCGGCCGGACGCTCGCCCCGCACTGCGCCACGCATTCCGGCCGCCACGGCCAGGCCCGCCACTACCAGCAGCACGCTTATTGCACGCATGGACATTTCCCCGGCCGGGGGTTCTTTCCGCGCTTCCGTCCCGGCGCCGCAAATGTATACTCAACGAAGTTCGGTTGTCCAAATAGTGTCATTGCTGCTTTGGGTGGATGATGCCCGTTCGGCTCCGCGGGCGCTTTTTTCACGCCCTCTTCGCACTCCTTCTTGGTGTGGCGACAGCGGTGGAGGCGGCGGTGGTGGTGGCGGCGACGGCTGGTAGCTGCACGATCCCGCCGGAAGCCTGATCAGACGAACTCGATTTCGTACCGCCTGCAGATTTCGCCGATCTTGTCCATGTCCGGACGGCCTGCCACGACGGCGTTCTGAAACTCCTCGAACATGCGGTCAATTCCGCCCGGCTCAGCCATCACCAGCAGGCGCGCCGTGGTGTGGCCCGTGTTTTCGTAGCGGTGGGGAATCTCGCGGGGCGCGAATACGAAGCTGCCGGCCGGGGCCCGGTGCACGTGACCGCCCACGTGGATGGTGAACTCGCCTTCCAGCACGTAGAAGTTCTCGTCTTCCCGGTGATGCACGTGCATCGGCGTGCCGGAGCCGGCCGGAGACTGGATTTCCACCACGCAGTACCGGCCGCCCACGTCCTGCGACGCGACCTTGATCGTCACCGCGTCCCCCAGCACGTGCAGCGGCTTGCCGGCGCGGCTCCTGCCCGGCGTCACTACGAACGGTTCGGTACGCTCCGGCTGTTTCACGGGTGTTTCTCCGTTGTGGCCGCGCTCCGAACCGCTTCAGCGCCGGTGAATCTCCACCACTTCGCTGCCCTTGCCCATCACCACCACGCTTGCCAGGCCGATGAACAGGCCATGCTCCACAACCCCGGGCGTGTCGCTCAGCTTGCGCGCCAGCGCCGGAGGATCGGGAATCTGCCCGAAATCGCAGTCCAGGATCCAGTTGCTCTCATCTGTCACGAAGATCTCGCCCGCCGCCGTCTTCCGCAGCGTCACCTTCGCGCCCATCGCCGCAATCTTCTTCGCCACCAGCGGTTCCGCGAACTTGATCACCTCCACGGGCAGCGGGAATTTTCCCAGCATGGCCACCTGCTTCGACGAGTCCGCGATCACTACCATCTGCTTGCTCGCCGACGCCACGATTTTTTCCCGCAGCAGCGCGCCGCCCCCGCCCTTGACCAGGCACAGGTTCGGGTCGAATTCATCGGCCCCGTCGATGGTCACGTCCAGGTCCTGGCATTCCGCCAGCGTGATCATTTGGATTCCCAGGCTCGTCGCCAGCTTTTCCGTCGCTACTGAGGTCGGAATCCCCCGAATCTTCCACCCCGCCTTCACCTTCTCCGCCAGCGCTTCCACCACGAACTTCGCTGTCGAGCCGGTCCCTACGCCCACTACGCCGCCGTCCTTCACGTAGTTCACGCTTGCCCGCGCCGCCAGTTCCTTCTCTTTTTCGTTGGCCATGCGATTTCGCCCCCGTCTCGGCCGAGACTATACCAGAAGCGCGCCGGTATCTTCTTCCTCGCCCGGCTCATCGAACTGGCGGAGGAGCTTTTTACCGGAATTGGCCGCGTCATGACGCCCGCTGCGCCAACACCTCGTGCTCGCTCCCTCGCCTTCTGCAAACGTTACGGCTTGAAGTTCCCCGTGATCGAAGCGCCGATGGCCGGCGCCTGTCCGGCCGGCCTCGCGATTGCCGCCGCCAACGCGGGCAGCATGGGCGCCTTCGGTGCGTTGCTCAGTTCGCCCAAAGCGATTGCTGACTGGGTGGCGGAGTTCCGTTCCGGCAGCAATGGGCCGTTTCAGATCAATCTCTGGATACCGGATCCGCCGCCGCTGCGCGATGCCGCCGCCGAAGCGCGTGTCCGCGTATTCCTCGAGCGCTGGGGACCACCCGTGCCTCCGGAAGCCGGCGATGCCGTGCCTCCGAACTTTGACCAGCAGTGCGAGGCGGTGCTTGCCGCCGCGCCCACGGCCGTATCCTCGATCATGGGTCTGTATCCACCCGCGTTTGTCGCCAGGATGAAGGAGAAGGGAATCGCCTGGTGGGCGACTGCTACCACGCTCAAGGAAGCGCTCGCGGCGGAACAGGCGGGCGCCGACGCCATCCTGGCCCAGGGCGCTGAGGCTGGTGGTCACCGCGGCTCCTTCAACGCCGCAGACGCGCCACGCCACTGCGTCGGCCTGTTCGCGCTGCTGCCGCGGCTGGCCGATCACTTGACGATTCCCATCATTGCGGCCGGTGGCATCGCAGATGGCCGCGGTGTCGCCGCCGCGTTGCTGCTCGGCGCGAGTTCCGTCGCTATGGGCACCGCGTTGCTGCAATGTCCGGAAGCCCAGACGAACCCGGCGTGGGCCAATGCGCTTTCGCGCGTCGAGCCTGAAGATACTGTGCTGACGCGGGCGTTCAGCGGCCGCCTGGGCCGTTCCATCGCCACCAGCTACGTGAAAGAGGCAAACGCGCCGGAAGCGCCTCCTCCCGCGCCGTACCCCGTGCAGCGCGGACTGACCGCGGCCATGCGCCAAGCAGGACAGGCCGCTGGCGACATCAATCGAATGCAGGCTTGGGCGGGGCAATCGGCAACGCTGGGCCGCGCCGAACCGGTTGGAGAATTCCTCTGCCGCGTCTGGAGTGAAGCCGGCGCCCTGCTGCCTCAGTAGCGGCGAATCAGACCTTCGCCAGCGCACCGTCCAGATCCGCGATCAAATCTTCCGCGTCTTCGATTCCCACCGAGATGCGTACCAGCCCGTCCGTAATTCCCACGCCGCGCCGCACGTCCGCCGGAATCGACGCGTGCGTCATCTGCGCCGGATGCGAGATGAGCGTTTCCACGCCGCCCAGGCTTTCCGCGAGCGCGCACAGCTTCACGTTCTCCAGCAGCCGTCGCGCCGCCTCGATCGAACCAACGTCGAAGCTGATCATCGCGCCGAAGCCTTTCTGTTGTCGCCCGGCCACCTCGTGCTGCGGGTGCGATTTCAGCCCCGGGTACAGCACGCGCTGTACCTTCGGGTGCTTTTCCAGGAACGCGGCGAGGGTCATCCCGTTCTGGTTGTGCCGCTCCATGCGCACAGCCAGCGTCTTGATGCCGCGCGCCGTCAGGTAGCAATCCATCGGCGCGAGCCCTGCGCCCGCTGAGCGTTGTACGAAGTAAATCTTGTCGGCATCTTCCTGGCGCGTCAGAACCACGGCTCCGGCCGTCAGGTCGCTGTGCCCGCCGAGGTACTTCGTCATCGAGTGCACCACGATGTGCGCGCCATGCTGGATGGGCCGCTGGAGGTAGGGGCTGAGGAAGGTATTGTCCACGACAAACGTCAGATTTCGTTCGCGGGCGATCGCGCCCATGGCGGAGAGATCGGTCACCGTCATCGTGGGGTTTGTGGGCGTTTCGACGTACAACATTTTCGTCGAAGGCCGCAGCGCTCCGCGTACCTTCTCCACTGACGACGTGTCCACAAACGTGAATTCCATCCCGAACTGCACCAGCAACTGCGTGGTCAGCCGGTATACGCCGCCGTACACCGCGTCGGAGAGCACCGCATGGTCCCCCGGCCGCAGCAGCCGGAACACGGAATCAATCGCCGCCATGCCCGAAGAGAAGACGTAGCTCGTCAGCCCGCCCTCCAGTTTGGCCACGCATCGCTCCAGCCCCTTGCGGTTCGGATGGTTCGTTCGTGCGTAGTCGAAGCCCTTGTTCTTGTTGATGCTTTCCTGCACGTAGGTCGAGGTCTGGTAGATCGGGGGAACGATGGCGCCGGTCGAGGGGTCGGGCTCCTGCCCCGTGTGGATGGCGTCTGTCGAGAATCCCATGGCGGCTCCTTCGTTCTTTGCAGTCTGTCGCCCAGCCCTTATGTTCCGCGCCGGTTACGGCGGCCAGAATTCCAGGTCCGGTTCCTGTTGCGGAAAGACTGAAGCGGGTATACAAGTAAGACGTCGGCTGTTTCTTTGCGTGGGGCGCGCAAGCGGGGTACGTTAACGCACGCGCGGCTGCGCCGTCAATCCGATGGCCTGTTGGCAGGGTGGACCAGCCATGGACGCATTCCGGTCGGGGATGCTGTTGCTGGCTCTTGGGGCCTTCAGCAGCAGCCTGTCTGCTGCGCCCCAGTCGCCTGCCGCGGCCACGAAAGATGCCCCCGCTGCCCAGCAACAGGCCGCTCCTCCGGCTGGCGTTTCACCCCCGGACATCGTCCTGCCGGCGCTGCAACCGGCGGCGGAGTCATCCCCCCAGCCCTCGGCGAAGGACGCAGAGAAGGCCGCCGCGCCACAGCCCGCACCCGACCCGCCGCCCGACGACGCGCGCCTGCCGGATATTCATGCCCTCAACCC
>Ga0335080_10006584_pt1 | contig 12014 bp, 10 predicted proteins | sample Lox_Sample_34_FD_206720 | JGI IMG/M metagenome (GOLD analysis project Ga0335080, IMG submission 206720) | Soil microbial communities from Loxahatchee National Wildlife Refuge, Florida, United States - Lox_Sample_3.4 | ecosystem: Environmental > Terrestrial > Soil > Wetlands | place: USA...
CCGAGGCCAACCCGCGCAACGTCTTCGCCGGCGCGACGACCGCACCGACCAGCTACCTGACACTGGTGCTGCCGCTGCTGCGCAGCCGCGCCTTCCTCATGGTGTGTCTCCTCGGCTTCGCCGCCACCATGGTGCGCGAGACCTTCTACACCTGGAACCCGGTGTACCTGCACGACTTCCTCGGCTACAGCGTGGGTCACGCCGCGAGCCTGTCGGCGATCTTCCCCGCCGCCGGTGCCGTCTCCTCGCTGCTTGCCGGCTGGACCAGCGACCGCCTCGGCGCGAACTGCCGTGCACTGCTGCTGTTCCTCGGGCTCAGCGCAACGGCCATCGCGCTCGTCGTGCTCACACTGCTGCGACCCGGCACGGCCGGCGTGGTGCTGCCCGTGGTCATGATCGCAATCGTGGCCTTCACCCTCCTCGGCCCGTACGCCTTTCTGCCCGGTGCCTTTGCCCTCGATTTCGGCGGCAAGCGCGCCGGGGCCGTCGCCTCCGGGCTGGTCGACGGCACGGGCTATCTCGGCGGAGTGCTCGCCGGCACCGTCATGGCGCGCCTCGCGGTCGCCTTCGGCTGGGGCGGAGTGTTCATCTCGCTCGCTGGGGTAAGCGCACTCGCGGCGCTCGGGGCCGCCTGTCTCTTCGTGCTGAATGCGCGCACCGCCGCCGCGGAGCGGAGTCAGCGGCCATGAAGATCGCGAGCCTCGAGACCTTCACCGACCAGTTCGTGTGCTTCGTGCGCCTCACCACCGACAGTGGCGCCGTGGGCTGGGGCCAGACATCGACCTACAACGCCGACATTACCGCGAGCATCTTTCACCGCCAGGTTGCACCCTGGGCCCTCGGCGCCGACGCTTTCCCCATCGAGACCCTCATCGAGCGCATCGAGGACCGTGAGCACAAGTTTCCCGGCAGCTACCGCTGCCGCGCGCTCGCCGGACTCGATACCGCGCTCTGGGACCTGCGCGGCAAGCTCGAAGACAAGCCGGTGGTCGAGCTGCTCGGCGGCCGGCCCAGACGGCTGCGCGCCTACGCCTCCTCCATGCGACGCGACATCCGGCCCGCGGACGAAGCCCGCCGCCTGGTGCGGCTGCGTGATGCGTCGGGATTTGACGCCTTCAAGTGGCGCGTGGCCGCCGAGTGCGGGCACGACGTCGACGAATGGCCGGGGCGTACCGAGGCGATTGTGCCGGAGGTGGCGCGCGCGCTCGGGCCCGCAGTCGCCAAGCTGGTCGATGCGAACAGCGGCTTCTCACCGCAGCGTGCGATCGAAGTCGGGCGACTCCTCGAGGCCGAGGACATCAGTCACTACGAGGAGCCGTGCCCGTACTGGAAGCTCGCAGAAACGAAGCTCGTGAGCGATGCGCTCACGATCGACGTCAGCGGCGGTGAGCAGGACTGGGACCTCGCCACCTGGGAGCGCATGATCACCATGCGCGCGGTCGACATCGTGCAGCCGGACGTCATGTACATGGGCGGGCTCGCACGCACGCTGCAGGTGGTGCGCATGGCGGCGGCGGCCGGCCTGCCGTGCACGCCGCACAGCGCCAACCTGTCGCTGGTCACGCTGTGCACGATGCACCTGCTCGGCGCCATCCCGAACCCCGGTAAGTATCTCGAGCTCTCGATCGAGGGCGCGGATTACTATCCCTGGCAGCAGGGCTTGTTCCGCAACGACCCGTACGCGGTGGTGGACGGCCACGTCACCATTCCTTCTGCTCCCGGCTGGGGCGTGGAGATCAGCCCGGCGTGGATCGAGAAGGCCGCATACCGGTGCAGCAGCCTGTCGCGCTAACATGACGAGCAACGAAAAGGCTTCGCCGCCGGGCGCGGTGCGCTGAGCCGCGCCAGGAGTTGACGTCAATGCAGCCAGAAGAGGTGCGCACCGCTGCGCAGGCCCGCGCGATCGTCGAGGAGCGCGGCCTCACGCACGTCAAGGTCGGCGTCTTCGACAACGACGGCATTCTGCGCGGCAAGTACATCGACCGGGCAAAGTTTCTCGGCGCACTGGAGAAGGGACTCGGCTTTTGCGACGTCGTGCTGGGCTGGGATAGCAACGATCAGCAATACGACAATGTCACCTTCACCGGCTGGCACACCGCCTTTCCCGATGCTCCCGTGCGGCTGCTGCCGGAGACCTGCCGCGCGCTGCCACTCGAGGGCGACATGTTGCTGTTCCTCGGCGAGTTCGCCGGCAGCGCCGAGGAGGTGTGTCCGCGCGCGGTGCTGCGCCGCGTCCTCGCGCGAGCGGCTGCCATGGGCTACGGTGCCGATGCCGCCGCCGAGTACGAGTTCTTCCTGTTCCGCGAGACACCCGCGAGCGCGCGCGCGAAGCACTACCGCGGCCTCGAGAACCTGACACCGGGCTACTTCGGCTACTCGGTGCTGCGCAGCTCGGTGCACGCCGAGCTCTACCACGAGCTCCTCAAGCTCGCCGCCGACATGCGCATGCCGATCGAGGGGCTGCACACCGAGACCGGTCCGGGAGTCATCGAGGCCGCGCTGCACTACAGCGAAGCGCTCGAGGCCGCGGACCGGGCAGCACTGTTCAAGACTTTCGTGAAGGTGCTGGCCCAGCGTCGCGGGCTGATGGCGACCTTCATGGCCAAGTGGTCGCAGCAGCTCCCCGGACAGAGCGGCCATCTGCACGTCTCGCTCGCCCGCAAGGACGGCAGCTCCGTGTTCCACGACGCGGCATCTGCCCATGGCATGTCGCAGGAGATGCGCTGGTTCGTCGGCGGCCAGCTGGCGCTGATGCCCGAGCTGCTCGCCATGGTGGCGTCAACCGTCAACAGCTACTCACGCCTGGTGCCGGGTTACTGGGCGCCGACCAGCGCGACCTGGGGCGTGGAGAACCGCACCTGCGCGCTGCGGGTGATCACGGGCGGCCCCAACGCGCAGCGCGTCGAATACCGCATCGCCGCGGCCGACATCAATCCCTATCTCGCGCTCGCCGTGGCGGTCGGCTCGGGCCTGTGGGGGATCGAGCATCGCCTCGAGCCGGACGAGCCGATCAGCGGCAATGCCTACGACCGCAAGCTTCCGGCGGAACGCCAGCTCCCACGCACGCTCACCGAGGCCGCCGAGCGGCTGACACACTCGCGAGCGGCGCAGGAGCTGTTCGGCGCCCCGTTCGTCAGCCACTTTGCGGCGAGCCGCGAGTGGGAGGAGCGCGAGTTCCGCCGCGCCGTCACCGACTGGGAGCTCGAGCGTTATTTCGAGATCATCTGATGAAGCTCACGACCATCTCCCCGGTCGATGGCAGCGTGTACGTCGAGCGCACCGCCGCCAGCGCCGCGCAGATCGAGGCGGCCCTCGAGCGCGCGCCCCTGGCGCAGCGCGACTGGCGTACGACGCCACTCGCCGAGCGCGCCGCGATCATGGAGCGCTTCTGCGGCGAGTTCGAGCGGCGCGGCGCGCAGATCGCCACGGAGCTCAGCTGGCAGATGGGGCGCCCGATCCGCTTTGCGCCGAGCGAGGTGCGCGGCACGCTCGAGCGTGCTCGCTACATGACCGGCATCGCCGCCTCGGCGCTCGCCGACCTGGAGGCGGGACCGAAGAGCGGCTTTCGCCGCTTCATACGCCGCGAACCGCTCGGTGTGGTATTCACGGTCGCGGCCTGGAATTACCCATACCTGATCGCGGTCAACAGCGTGGTACCGGCGCTCATGGCCGGCAACGCCGTCGTGCTGAAACACTCGGCGCAGACGCCGCTCTGCGCGGAGACGTTCGCCGCATGCTTCAGCGCCGCGGGACTGCCGACAGGCCTCTTCGAGGTGCTGCACCTTTCGCATGCCGACACCGAAGCCGTGATCCGCGATCCGCGGGTCGACTTCGTCGCCTTTACCGGCTCGGTGGCCGGGGGGCAGGCGGTGCAGCGGGCCGCCGCCGAGCGCTTCATCGGCGTCGGGCTCGAGCTCGGTGGCTGTGATCCGGTATACGTGCGCGCCGACGCCGACCTGCCGCACGCCATCGAGAACATCGTCGACGGTGCGTACTTCAATTCCGGACAGTCCTGCTGTGGGCTGCAGCGCATCTACGTGCACGAGAGCATCTACGAGCCTTTCACGCGCGGTTGCACGGAGCTGATCCGGCAGTACCGCCTCGGCGACCCTCTCGATCCGCAGACAACGCTCGGTCCGCTCGTGCGTACTGCCGCCGCGGACGCGGTACGCGCACAGGTGCAGGCGGCGGTGAATGCCGGCGCGCGCGCGGCGATCGGGGAGCGCGAGTTCCCCGAGAGCAGGCCGGGCACGCCGTACCTCGCGCCGCAGCTGCTCATCGATGCGCCGGCCGACTCCGCGGTCATGCGCGAGGAGATCTTCGGACCGGTCGCCGGCGTCATGCGGGTGAGCGGCGACGCCGAAGCCGTGTCACACATGAACGACAGCCGCTTCGGTCTCACCGCAGCGGTATGGACGCGCGATGAGGGCGCGGCGCTCGAGCTCGGCACGCAACTCGAGACCGGTACCTTCTTCATGAACCGCTGCGACTATCTCGACCCGGCGCTTGCCTGGGTGGGCGTCAAGGATTCGGGGCGCGGCTGCACCCTCTCGGTCGTCGGTTACGAGCATCTGACGCGGCCAAAATCATTCCATCTGCGGGTGATGACGTGAACGTACCCCTCAAGGCGAACTGGAGCTACCCGACGACCGTATGGGCCGGGCCGGGTCGCATCAAGGAACTGCCCGCCGCCTGCGAGCGGCTCGCCATCAAGCGGCCGCTGCTCGTTACCGACGAGGGGCTGCGCGATGCGCCTATGGCGCGCAACGCGCTCTCACTGGTCCCCGGTACCGGCCTGTACGCGGGCGTGCGCGGCAATCCGGTGGCAGCCAACATCGACGACGGTCTCGCGGTCTATCGCCAAGGGGCTTACGACGGGGTGATCGCCTTCGGCGGCGGCTCGGCGCTCGATGCCGGCAAGGTGATCGCCTTCATGTCCGGACAGGCGCGCCCGCTGTGGGACTTCGAGGACGTGGGCGACTGGTGGAGACGCGCGGATCGGCACGGGATCGCGCCGATCGTCGCGGTGCCGACCACCGCGGGCACCGGCTCGGAAGTGGGGCGCGCCGGCGTCGTCATCAACGAGGCCACGCAGCAGAAGAAGATCATCTTTCACCCGCTGATGATGCCCGGCGTCGTCATCAGCGACCCGGAGCTCACCGTCGGCCTGCCGCCGAAGATCACCGCGGCCACCGGCATGGACGCGTTCGCACACTGTTTCGAAGCATTCTGCGCCCCGGGATTCCACCCGATGGCCGACGGCATCGCGCTCGAGGGACTGCGGCTCATCCAGACGTACTTGCCGCGGGCCTACGACGACGGCAGCGACATCGAGGCGCGTTCGCGCATGCTGGCTGCGGCGAGCATGGGGGCAACGGCGTTTCAGAAGGGGCTCGGGGGCGTGCATGCCATCGCCCATCCGGTGGGGGCCCACTTCAACACCCATCACGGCCTCACCAACGCGGTGCTGCTCCCCTATCTACTCGTGCACAACCGCGCGGCGATCGCGCCGCGTCTCGCGGTCATCGCCCGGACGTTGAGCCTGGCCGGCGAGCCGTTCGCTGCGCTCTACGACTGGCTGCTCGGCTTTCGCCGCCGGCTTGGCATCCCGAACTCGCTCGCTGAGCTCGGCGTCACGCTGCGCAACCCCGAGACCATCGGCGAGGAAGCGGCGCACGATCCGTGCGCCGCCGGCAATCCGCTCCCCACCGACGCGAAAGGCTACGCGCGCATCTTCCGCTCGGCGGTCGCGGGTGATCTCACGCTCCGTGGCTGAGCCTCGCACCTGGCGGGGTCATCCCGCCGCAAGTGCGCGAGCCACCGCCCGGGTGAGCTTCTCGACGAGCTCCGCGAGCTCGCTCTCGCTCGCGTTGTAAGGGGGGGCGACGATGATCGTGTCCCCCTTCACCCCGCCGACATTACCGGCGCACGGATAACAGATCAGCCCCTCGGCCAGCGCCTCACGGCCGATTACATGGCTCAGGGTCCGCTCCGCCGGAAACGGCTCCCGGCTGACGCGATCGCGGACGAACTCGATGCCGATCAGGAACCCGCGGCCGCGCACGTCGCCGACTTCCGCGAATGCCTCGAGCGCCTGGCGCAGCTCGCGGCGCAGCGGCTCGCCGCGGCTGCGCACCCGCGCGACCAACGACTCGCGCTCGATGATGCGCTGGACTGCAAGAGCGGCGGTGCACGCGGCTGTATGCCCCGAGTAGGTGTGTCCGGTGAGGATCACTCCGTGCGCGGAGAGAATCGTGTCACCGAGCTCCTGGCGGACGATGGTCGCGGCAAGCGGGATGTAGCCGGCCGCGAGCCCCTTGCCGACTGCCATGATGTCGGGAACGATGCCATCGTACTCGAGGGCGCGCCATGAGCCGCATCGCCCCGCGCCGCACATCACCTCATCCGCGATCAGCAGTACGTCGTGCCGCTCACAGACCGCCCGGATCGCACTCGCGTAACCCTCAGGAGGGGGCACCGCGCCGCCGGCGGCCCCGACCACCGGCTCGAAGACGAACGCCGCGACGCGCTCCGGGCCGAGTTGAGTGATGCGCGCATCGAGCTCCTCGGCGAGCGCCGCCGCCAGCTCGCCCGCCGGCAGCTCGCGCAGCGGACGGTAGGCATTGGCCGCGGACACGAACGACACGTCGAGGAGGCTTCCCTCGAACGGTCGCCGACGCTCGAGGAAGCCTGACAGTGACAGAGCACCGAGCGTATTGCCGTGGTAGGAGCGCTCACGGGCGATGAAGCGCTTTTTCCCGGGCAGCCCACGGGCGTCCCAGTACTGCAGTGCCACCTTCATGGCCGACTCCATCGCTTCCGAGCCGCTGCCCGAGTACACGATGTGCGCGAAGGCCGGCCCACACAGGCGTAGCAGCAGGCTCGTCAGCTCCTCGAGGGGCTCACTGGTGAAGAGATACCGATAGCCACAGGCTACCTGCGCGAGCTGCGCGCTGATCGCCGCGTTCACCTCGCGATTGCCGTGACCGATGCTGAAGGCAGCCGGACCGCCGGAGCCGTCCAGGTAGCGCCGCCCCTGCGCATCGTAGACATAGCTGCCCTCGCCCCGGACGATGCGGGGCAGCATCCCCATTCCCCAACCCACAGCGCGACTTGTCGTCATCTGACCAGCGCACCTCCTCTGAGCGCAGAGCTGCAATATACAGAGGTTCATAGCCGGCGCCGCTTGCGCCGCGCTCTCGCGCGGGCGGCAATGCTTTGGCGCTATGCTTGCCGCCATCACCTCGGTGCAGGCGGGCGTCTCAAGGGGCAGTCGTGATATCCACTGCGGTCTTCATCACCTGCGCCGTCACCGGCTCGGGCGATACGGTGCGGAAAAATCCCAAGGTTCCCGTCACCCCCGAACAGATCGCTGCCGCGGCGCTCGAGGCGCATGCGGCCGGTGCCGCGATCGTGCACGTTCACGTGCGCGATCCGGCCACGGGCGCCCCGAGCCGGGATCCCTCGCTCTTTCGCGAGGTGTTCGAGCGTATCCGCGCCCGCAATGACGAGGTCATCATCAACCTCACCGGCGGAATGGGCGGCGACCTGCTGCTCGGGCCCGACGATGCGCCGCTGCAATTCGCCGCGGGAACCGATTTCGTCGGTCCGCAGCAGCGCATGGCGCACATCAGCGCGCTACGCCCCGAGATCGGTAGTCTCGACTGCGGTTCGCTCAACTTCGACGAAGCGCTCTACGGGACAACGCCGCGCTACCTGCGCGCCATGGCCCAGGAGTTTCGCCGGCGCGGCGTGCGCCCCGAGATCGAGGTCTTCGAGCTCGGTCATATCGAGCTCGCCAGGCAGCTGATCGCCGAAGGACTCTTCGAGTCACCCGCGCTCTTCCAGCTGTGTCTCGGGATCCGCTACGGTGCGCCGGCCACGGCAGAAGCGATGCAGGCGATGCGTGATGCGCTTCCGCCGGGCGTGCTGTGGTCGGCCTTCGGCGTCGGCCGGATGCAGATGCCGATGGTCGCGCAGGCGGTGCTCCTCGGAGGCAACGTACGGGTCGGTCTCGAGGACAACCTGTACCTGGAAAAGGGCGTGCTCGCGAGCAATGCCCAGCTGGTCGAGCGTGCGGTGGCCATCGTGCACATGCTGGGCGCTCACGTGCAATCCGCCGCCGAGGCTCGCGAGCGGCTGCAGCTATCGCAGCCCACGTGAGCCGACGCTGCCGGTGACCGTCTCAGAGCCGACTCAGCTCTTCGATCGCCTGCTGCCAGAGCTCGAAGGTGGCCGCGGCCACGACGCGCCCGTCGGTAACGATGCCGAGCGGCGCACCGCGCCAGTCACTCATCCTTCCCCCGGCCCCTTCGACGATCGGAATCACGGCCATGAAATCGTGGGGCTTCAGCTGCACCTCGATGACGAGATCGCAGTAACCGCCGGCAAGCATCCCATAGAGGTAGCAATCGCCACCGAAGCGGCGCAGCGCCGCCCGCGAGCTCAGGCTCTCGAAGCGCCGCCGCTCTTCGGCACTGAAGGTGTCGGTAGTCGTCGTGTAGACGATCGCCTGGGAGATCGTGCGGCACGCGCTGGTCCTCACCGGCCGCTCATTGAAGAGCGTCGGACGGCCCTCGCAGCCCACCCAGCGCTCGGCGAGCGCCGCTGCCTCGAGCACGCCGAGCACCGGCCGGCCGTTGTGCATGAGCCCGATCAGCGAGCCGAACAGCGGAAATCCGCTGATGAAGCTCTTGGTGCCGTCGATCGGGTCGAGCACCCAGGTGAACTCACCGCTCCCCTCCGGGGCGAACTCCTCGCCCCGCATGGCATGCCCGGGGAAGGTTGCGCGGATCATGCGGCGCATTTCCGTCTCGATGGCGCGATCGGCGATGGTGACCGGAGTGCCGTCGGGCTTGCGCTCGACATCGAGCGAGCGGCGGAAGTACTCGTGGGTAATGGCGCGCGCCACATCGGCGAGCTGCCCGGCGAGCACCAGGGCGCGGGCGCAGTCCGGGTGTTCGGCGAAGCTCATCGGCTGTGCCCCGACGGCCGAGGCCTCAGCGACGCGCGCGCGCGTATGGCAGGACCTGCAGCTCCAGCCAGTTGCGCAGTTCCGCAAGCCTGCATGACTCCTCCTGCATGGCAGGTCCGAGGCCATGCTTCCACGTCAGCCGGCGATCGCGCGGATCGCGCGTCAGGCCCCGCAGGTCGGCGACAAACGCCTCGAGCTCGGGACGGTCGGCAAACAGCTGCTCCTCGATCAGCACCGCACCGTAGCGCAGCGCCGTGGCCGCAATTTCATCGAAGCTGTATTCGGGGTGATACTGCACGCCCCAGAACGTGGCGGCGCCGCGCCGCAGCTCCAGCGCCTGCACACCCATATCGTTACGCGCCAACACCACCGCGCCGTCCGGAAGCTGCTCGACATCGTCGCGGTGCACCGTGATCGCCTCGAACACTGGCGGCTTGCCGGTGAACATCGGGTGCCGCCGGCCCTGCTCGGCGAGCTCGATGCGCCGCGCGAATCCAAACTCGCGGCCGCGCGGGTTGCGGCGAATGCGCCCGCCCGCGGCGCTTACCGCCACCTGCAGCCCCCAGCAGCTGCCGAAGAACGGCACACCCGCCTCGAGCACGGCACGCGCGAGCTCGACCTGGCGCTCGATATGTGCGCCACCGTCGTAGACGTTCAACGCCGAACCGGTAATCGCCGCGCCGTCGTAGCCGGCCACGCCGGCGGCGGACGGGAAACGCACTTCCCCGTCTGCGGGCCGCACGATGTCGCAGTGTACCGTCGCCAGGCTCTGCAACACCTGCGCGTAGCCCTCGCCCGAGGGCTGGCCGCCGGCGGCCACCTGCTGCGCGCGGGTGGCGGCGCGGTTGCCGTCGATCACCAGGATCGCAGGTTCGGTCATGTCAGGAATGCTCGGCCGTCCGCGGCGGAACCGCAACGCCCTTCTTCTCGAGAAGCGCGCGCAGCACGTCGGGTCGGTCGCTGATCATGCCGTCCACACCAAACTCGAGCAGCCGCTCCATGTCCGCAGGCTCATTGACGGTCCAGGGAACCACGCGCAGGCCGAGTGCGTGCGCCTGCTCGACCCGCAGCGCATCGAGGTCGAGATAGCCCGGCCCCCAGGTACCGGCTCCCGAGGCCTTGACGAGCCTTGGGACCGAGCCGCCGAAGTCCGCCGGATCAAGCCCGGCGAGCCACGGTGAGGGCCGCGGCGAGCCGCTGCGCACCGTATCCTCGCCGGGCTGCTCGTCGGTGAGGGCCGCCGTTGCGACCTGGCGCATCAGCTGCTGCATGGCGCGCAGCACCCGCCAGTCGAAAGCGAGCACGGTGACGAGCGCGCCGGTGCCGGTGCGCTCCACATCCAGCTGCAGCGCCCGCGCAAACGGTTCGGGCGCGAGTGCCCGTTGCGGCTGCTCCGGGAAGGTCTTTACCTCGACCGCGACCCGTACCCGGCCGCGGCCGCGGGTGCGCACCAGCGTCAGCACGTCGGCGAGGCGCGGAATGCGCTCCCCGTCGAGGGGCTGCTGCCGTGGGAAGCGCGCGGCGTACGGGCTCCCCGGGCGCAGCCGTCCGACGTCGTAGGACTGCAGCTCGTCGTAGCTCAGGGTGTTGACGGCCGGACCGGGCCCGGTGAGGAAACGTCCGCTGGCGTCGCGGGTGCAGTCGGGATTGAGCTCCGGATCATGCGTCACCACGACCACCCCGTCACGGGTCACCGCGCAATCGAGCTCGAGCGCGCTGACGCCGAGCTCCATCGCGTGAGTGAATCCCGCCAGGGTGTTTTCGGGCCACAGACCCCGTGCGCCGCGGTGACCCTGCAGGTCAAACATGAGGGTACGTACCCGCAGCCGTATTCCGAGTTGACGTCCGCTTGTGCTATTAGAGTCACATTGAGACTATCGCGGCAAAAACTTGCCTGTCAACGTGACGGCGATCGCTGAGAAAGGCACGCGGCACATGATCTCCAGCTCCGGTCGATGGCACGCGGCAGCGCCGCTGCCGCTGCTCGTGACACTCGCAATGCTCGCCGCACCGCCTGCGCGCGCTGACGACAGCAAGGTGCTGCGCGTCATCAGCTGGGCGGACTACGTGCCCGGCGACGTCATTGCCGCCTTCAAGAGTGAAACCGGCATCCAGGTACAGGTCACGCTGTCGAACAACGAGGAAATGATCTCCAAACTGCGCGCCACCGGCGGCGCCGGGTTCGACCTGGCCCAGCCGTCGCAGGACCGCATCTTCGGCGCGCAGCAGGAGTTCCGCATCTACAAGCCGCTCGATACCAGCAAGGTGCGGCTGGAGGAATTCGTGCCCGAGCTGCTCGAGACGGTGAAGAAGAACGCGACGCTCGACGGCAGGCTCTACGGCCTGCCCTACGTGTGGGGCACCGAGGGCCTGGTCTACAACTCCAAGCGCACCACGATCAGCGATTACCGCGACCTGTGCAAGCCCGAGCTGCGCGGACGCGCCGCGGTGCGGCTCAAGCGTCCGACGCTCATGGCGTTCGCCTTCGCGCTGGGCAAGGACCCCTTTGCGCTCTACGGCAACACCAAGGCCTACAGTGCGCTCATGGACGAGGTCGGTCGGACGCTCGCGGCCTGCAAGCCAAACTTCCGCTTCTTCTACGACAACAAGGACCAGCTGCTGAACGGCATGCGCTCGGGTGAGGTCTGGGCGGCGATGATGTGGGACTCGGGCGGGTGGTCGCTCAATCGCGAGAATCCCGACATCCACTTTATCAACCCGCGCTCGGGCGCGATCGCCTGGATGGACACGTTCGCTTTGCCAGCGCGCGGCCGCAACGACGCCGGCGCTTACGCCTGGATCAACTTCGTGATGCGCCCCGAGATGGCCGCGCGGGTCGCCAAATCCATCGGCAACTTCACCGCCGCCAAGGGAGCCGACCAGCTCATGGACCCGCGCGTGCGCGCGCAGTTCGCTGCCACCTTCCCCGACGGCCTGAAGAACATCCGCTGGTACCCCGCAATACCGCCCGGTCTCGAGGAGATCGAGGGCGCGGTGCTCGATCGCATCAAGGCCGCCGATTGAGTATGCCTACGAATGT
>Ga0335080_10006585_pt1 | contig 12013 bp, 9 predicted proteins | sample Lox_Sample_34_FD_206720 | JGI IMG/M metagenome (GOLD analysis project Ga0335080, IMG submission 206720) | Soil microbial communities from Loxahatchee National Wildlife Refuge, Florida, United States - Lox_Sample_3.4 | ecosystem: Environmental > Terrestrial > Soil > Wetlands | place: USA: Florida...
CTGCCCGGGCTGAACGGCTTCGTCGGCGAGTTCCTGATCCTGCTCGGCGCGTTCTCGACGTTGCGCTGGTCGGCCGTGATCGGCGCGACGGGCGTCATCCTCTCGGCGGTCTACATGCTGTGGGCCGTGCGGCGCGTGTTCTTCGGGCCGCTCGCGAACGAGGCGAACCGCGTGCTCGAGGACCTGTCGCTGCGCGAGAAGCTCGTCGCCACGGCACTCGTCGTGCCGATGATCTGGATCGGCGTGCACCCGTCGACGTTCACGAACCCGCTCGACCGCGCGGTCTCGGAGCTCGTCGAGACCATGACGCGCCGCGCGCCCGACGTCGCGCGGCACATGGCGCCCCCGCGCCAGCTCGTCGCTTTCGAGCGCGAGGTGGCGAAGTGATTCCCGACGTCGACGTCCTCGCCGTCGCGCCGATGCTGCCCGTCGGGCTCGCGGTATTGGTCCTGCCGCTGCTGGACGTGTTCCTGGTGCGGCGCGGCAGCCTGCTCGGCCAGCCGCTCAGCGCCGCGCGCCGCAGCACGTACCTGGCCGCCGCGAGCGTGGTCTTCCTGCTCGCGTCGCTGCTCCTCACGTTCAACGCGTTCTCGCAGCCGGTGCGCACGTTCAACGCCGAGAACCCGATGATCCGCATGGACGGCACGGCGCTGTTCCTGTGCGCGATCGTGCAGATCGGCGCGATCCTCACCGTGCTCGCGAGCTCGAAATATCTCGAGCACGTCCAGTCGAACTGGGGTGAGTTCTACACTTTGGTGCTGTCGTCGGTGGTGGGGATGATGTTCCTCTCTGCGGCGGCGGACCTGCTCATGCTGTTCCTGTCGCTCGAGCTCATGAGCATTCCGGTGTACGCGCTCGCGGGCTTCCACCGCGCGTCCCTGCGCTCGAACGAGTCGGCGGTGAAGTACTTCCTGATCGGCTCGTTCGCGTCGGGCCTCCTCTTGTACGGCTCGGCGCTCCTGTACGGCGCGACGGGCTCGCTGGCGCTGTCGGAGATCGCGACCAGCTTCGACCCCGAGAACGCGCTCGACCTCTCCGGCGCGGGGCTCGTGCTGATCGGGCTCGCGTTCAAGATCTCGTCGGTGCCGTTCCACCAGTGGGCACCCGACGCCTACGAAGGCGCGCCCACGCCGGTGTCGGGCTTCATGGCCACCACGGTGAAGGTGGCGGCGTTCGGTGCGCTCGTGCGCGTGGTGTCGATCGCGCTGCAGCCGGCGTCCGACTCGCTCGGGCCCGCGCTGTGGCTGCTCGCGGTGCTGACCATGACCGTGGGCAACGTCATGGCGCTCATCCAGCGCAACACCAAGCGCATGCTCGCGTACTCGTCGATCGCGCACGCCGGCTACCTGCTCATCGGCGTGATCGTCGGCGGCGAAGCGGGCACGCGCGCCGTTTTGTTCTACCTGCTCAGCTACACGTTCATGACGATCGGCGCGTTCACCGTCGTGGCGGTGCTCGCGCGCGACGGCCGCGAGTACGACAACATCGACGACCTGGCGGGCCTGGTGCAGACGCGGCCCTATCTCGCCGTCGTGATGTCGATCTGCATGTTCTCGCTGCTCGGCATGCCGGCGACGGCCGGCTTCGTCGGGAAGTTCCTCTTGTTCAGCTCCGCGGTGCAGGAAGGGCTGGCGACGGGGAACTCGGCGCTCGTCTGGCTCGTGGTGATCGCCGTGCTGAACAGCGCGCTGTCGCTCGCGTACTACCTGCGCGTGCCGGCGATCATGTTCTTCAGTCCGCCACGCGAAGACGTTCAGTCGAGCGCGCCCGGCTCGTTCGAGCGCCTCGTCCTGTTCGCGTGCGCGGCGGGCGTGCTGCTCCTCGGCGTGCTGCCGCAGGACGCGCTGCCCATGATCGTCTCGGTATTCCACATGCCGGACGTGAACGTGCTGCAGCTGGCATCGGACGCGGCGTCGAGTCTGAGCCCGTGAGGCGCGAGGGCGGCCGCGCGCCCCGCCCTGCGCTGGGCTGCGCCCTCAGCTCCGCCGCAGCCACTCGACCAGGAGCGCGTTGACCTTCTCCGGCGCGTCCTGCTGCACCCAGTGACTCGCGTCGGGCAGGCGGTGGAGCGTCAGGTCCGTGACGAACTCCTCGGTGCCTTCGAGCAGCTCGACGCCGAGCGCGCTGTCCTGCTCGCCCCAGATCACGAGCGTGGGCACGTCGAGCTTCGGGAAGCCGAGTGAGTTCTGGCGCCGAGCGCCGCCGCCGCGCACGAGCGCGCGGTAGTAGTTGATCATCGCGGTGAGCGCGCCGGGCTCGAGCGCGGCGCGCTTGTAGACGTCGAGGACTTCGTCGGGGAAGAGCTCCTTGTGCACGGCCATGTTGCGGAACGCGTCGCCGACCAGCTTCGCGCCACGCGCGCCGAACAGCTGCTCGGGCAGCCACGGCAGCTGGAAGAACAGCACGTACCAGGAGCGCAGCCGCTGGCGCCAGCCGCCGCGCGCGAGCACGCGCTGGAAGCACGCAGGGTGGGGCAGGTTCATGACCGTGAGCCGCGACAACGGGCGCAGCTTGCGCATCGCGAAGTACCACGCGACGACGCCGCCCCAGTCGTGCGCGAGCAGCCACGTCTCGCGCGCGCCCGAGGCGTCGATCAGTGCCGCCACGTCGTCCATGAGGCGCTCGATCGCGTAGTCCTCGCGCGCGGCCGGGCGGTCGGTGCCGCCATAGCCGCGCAGGTCGGGTGCCCACACGCGCCAGCCTTCGGCGGCGAGCACGGGCAGCTGGTTGCGCCACGAGTACGCCAGCTCGGGGAAGCCGTGCAGGCAGAGCGCGAGGCGGTCGCCGGTACCGGCCTCGAGCACGTGAAAGCGCAGGCCGTTCGCGTCGATACGCAAGCTCGTCGGGCTCGTCGGCATGGCGCCACCCTAGCCGATCCGGCACTTTGGAGCCCGCTTTCGCTCGAAGGGGAGTCTCATTCCCGAAGCGCTGTCGACGCTCCTGCCCACTTTCGTCGCCCTGTGTCTCGGGGCGCTCGTCGGCTTGGAACGGCAGGTCGCGCAGAGCGAGAGCCAGGGCGAGAAGGACTTCCCCGGGGTACGCACTTTTGCGTTCACCGGACTGCTCGGCGCGCTCGCCGTCATGGTGGCGAACGCAGTGCACCCGCTGCTGGCCGTGGCGATCTTCGCGGCCGACGCCGTGTTCCTGGTGCTGCGCTACCGCTTCGACGCCGAGCAGAACGCAGACCCAGGCTACACCACGGAAACCGCAAGCCTGTGCACGTTCGCCGTCGGCGCGCTCGCGCAGAGCGGCGAGCTGCTCGTCGCGACCGTCGTGACCATCGCCATGGTCGTGCTGCTGCGCTCGAAGCGCACCTTGCACCGCGCCGCGCACCTGCTCTCGCCCGCCGACATGGAGGCGCTGATCCGCTTCCTCGTGATCACCGGCATCGTGCTGCCGCTGCTGCCCGACACGCCGATCGACCCCATGTTCCAGGTGCTGCGCCCCCGCGACGTGTGGCGCATGGTGGTGTTAATCTCGGGCCTGTCGTTCGTCGCGTACGTGCTCATGCGCGTGCGCGCGGGGCAGGCGAGCTACCTGATCACCGGGCTGCTCGCGGGCATGGTGTCGAGCACGGCCGCGACGCTCGCGTACGCGCGGGCGGGACGCGGCGTCGCGCACGCGCGCCACTACGAGGCGCTCGTCGCGCTGGCGACGTCGACGGGCTTCGTTCGCGTGGGGCTCATGCTCTTCCTCGTGGCGCCCGAGCTCGCGCGCCGCGTCTTCTGGCCGCTCGCCGCGATGACCGCGGTGAGCCTGGCCCTCAGCTTCGCGCGTCACCAACCGGAGCAGAACGCGCCCGAGCGCCACAAGTTCGAGAACCCGCTGACGATGCGCGTGGCGATCACCTTCGCCGCGATCTACGCGTCGGTGACGCTCTTGCTCGCGTACGCGCGCCAGGAGCTCGGCGAGGCCGGCATCTACGCGGTGTCGGGTGCGGCCGCGCTCGTGGGCGCCGACTCGCCGTCGCTCTCGCTCGCGCGGCTCGCGCACGACGGACACATCGCGCTCGAGACGGCGACCCTGGCGATCGTGGTGATCGCCATCTTCACCACGGTGGGCAAGGTCGGCGTGCTCGCCATGTACCCCAGCCCGTTCGCGCGGCGCGTCGCGACCTCGCTCATGGTCGTCGCTGCGACCGGCGCGCTGATGCTGCTCATGCTGCGCCGGCTGGCGTAGCCCATGGGCCGCGTCGCCGTCACCGGCGCGAACGGCTTCGTAGGCGCGCGTGTGGTGCGCGCGCTCGCGCTTCGCGGCCACGAGCCCGTGGCGCTCGTCGGCGCGGACGTCGGGCGCGAGAGCCTGGCCGAGCTTGCGGTCGAGACCCGCGAGCTCGATCTGGTCGAGCCGAAGAGCGTATCCGCTGCGCTCGCCGGGTGCGACGCGGTGATTCACACCGCCGCGCGCTACGAGTTCTGGGCGCGCGACCCACGCGAGATCTACCGCGTGAACGTGGACGGAACGCGCCACGTTCTGACTGCCGCGCGCGAGCTCGGCCTACACCGAATCGTGTACACGAGCACCGGCGCCACGCTGGCGCCGCAGGGGCATGGCTTCGCGGGGCACTACCGCGCCTCGAAGGCGCAGGCCGAGGCCCTCGTCGACGCCGCGGCGCGCGCCGGCGCGCACGCCGTCGTCGTCCACCCCACGAGCGTGCTCGGCCCCGGCGATCGCCGCCCCACGCCCACGGGCTCGATCATCGTGCACTTCCTCTGCGGGCGGATGAAGGCGTTCCTCGACATGCAGCAGAACGCCGTGCACGTGGACGACGTCGCGGTCGGCCACGTGGCGGCGCTCGAGCGCGGCGACGCGGGCGCGCACTACGTGCTGGGCGGCGACAACCTGCGCATGCGCGAGCTGCTCGCCCTGCTGGCCGAACTGACCGGCCTGCCGGCGCCGCGTCTCGCGCTGCCTCTGCCGCTCGTCCACGCACTCGGCGCCGTGAACGAGTGGCTCGCCGACCGAGTCACGGGCCGTCCGCCGCTCGTCACGCGCGAAGCCGCGCTGCACGCACGCGACGCCCGCCCGTTCGACACGTCGCGTGCACGCGCCGAGCTCGGCTTCGCGCCGCGCGGCGCGCGCGAGGTGCTTGCCGACGCGGTGCGCTGGTTTGCGCGCGAGCCCTGGTGCCCGCCAGACGTCGCGCGGCGCGTGCTCGCGCGCGTCGGCTAGCTCACTTCGCGACCGATTCGGTCGCTGCCTTCTTCTCCTGCAGCTGTTTCATCGCGAGCTGATACGCGACGGCGTACTCGTAGATGTTGCGCACGTAGGTGACGGTCTCGCGGCCGATGCGCTTGGCTGCCACGCGCTCCACGTTGCCGAACCAGACGTTCGGATCGAGCCCGAGCTTGCCTGCCTCGCGCCGCAGCTGGCGCACGCGCCCCGCGCCGCAGTTGTACGAGGCGAACGCGAAGAGCGTCTTGTCCAGCTCGGTCATCGGCTCGTCCTGGTAGTACTCGTCGATCATGAAGCGCACGTACTTCACGCCGGCGTGGATGTTCGCCTCGGTCTGGTGCACGTCACCGACGTCGAGCTCCTTGCCCGTCGCGGGCATCACCTGCATGACGCCGACCGCGCCGACGTGGCTCTTCGCCTTCGGGTCGAGCTGCGACTCCTGGTAGCCCTGCGCGATCATCATGAGCCAGTCGAGCTTGTACTCGTCGCCGTACTTCTGGAAGAAGTGCACGAGCTCGAGGAAGCGCTTCAGGTCCTCGCCCGACGTGGCGCTCTTCACGTACTTCGTCTGCTTCAGGTAGCGTTGGATGCTCAGGTTCAGGAAGGCCGAGCCCGCCCCCCAGTTCTTTCTGGCGCCGTTCATCAGCGCCGCGAGCTGCGGGCTGTCCTTGCGGTAGGCGGGCGCGATGTCGGCGCCGGTGCGCAGCGCGATCTCTGGGTGCAGCTGGATGGCCGGCAGCACCTTCTTCCAGAAGTTCGCGAGGTAGTCGTCGACGACCACGATCGGGATGAGCCCCGCGCTCACCATCTGCAGCAGGTCCTCGTCTTCGAGCGCCTCGGGCGCGGGGTCGAGCACGAGCGGCTTCCTGCCCTCCTGCGCGAAGCGCTCGTTCAGCGCCGACAGGCTCTCCCAGTAGCTCGACGACTTGCGCACGAAGACTTCGCGGCCGGACAGGTCGTCGGCCGACGCGAGCGCCGGCCCGCCGGGGCCGGTCACGGCGATCTCGCTCACGCTCTGGAACGTCGGCGGCGCGAAGTCGACGAGCTTCTTCCGCTCGTCGGTGACCGTGAGCCCGGCGGCGGCGATGTCGCCGCGCCCGTCCACGAGCGACGGAAGCAGCTGGTCGCGCGGCGTCGGGATCATGACCACGTGCACCTTCAGCGTGCCGGTCTTGTACTTGGCGTTGACGAGCTTCTCGAACTGCATCGCGGCGTCGTACACGAGCCCGCGCTGCACGCCCCTGTCGATGAAGTAGTGCGTGCGGCTGTAGGGCGTGAGCACGCGGATCATGTGGCGCGCGACCATGCCGTCCAGGTCGCCGGTCCACTTCTGCGCGACCGCCTCGAGCGAGATGCCGGGCGGCGTCTCGAGCTGCGCCGCGGCGTTTCCGGCGAACGCGAACGCGAGCGCGAAGGCGAGCGCCGCGCGCGCGCGCCGAGTCATGGCCCGATTCGAGCGAAGCCGGTGTAGGGCCGCAGCGCCTCGGGGATCACGATCGAGCCGTCCGCCTGCTGGTGGTTCTCGAGGATGGCGATCGGCGCGCGCGACAGCGCCACCGCGGTGCCGTTCAGCATGTGCACGAAGCGCGGCCGGTCGGTGTCGCCGTCGCGGAAGCGCGTGCCGAGCCGGCGCGCCTGGTAGTCGGTGCAGTTCGACGTGCTCGTGATCTCGCCCCAGCCGCCGCCCTCGCCGCGGCAGGTCATCCACGCCTCCAGGTCGAACTTGCGGTACGCCGGCGCGCCGAGATCGCCCGTGCACACGTCGACCACGCGGAACGGCACCTCGAGCGCGCGGTAGATCTCTTCCTCGATGCCGACCAGCTCCTCGTGCATCGCCTCCGACGCCTCGGGGCGCGTGATCGCGAACATCTCCACCTTGGTGAACTGGTGCACGCGGTAGAGCCCGCGCGAGGCGCGACCGTGCGCGCCTCCCTCCACGCGGAAGCAGTGAGACACTCCGCAGTAGCGACGCGGCAGTGAGTCGCCCGCAAGGATCTCGTTCTGGTGCAGCCCGCCGAGCGTGATCTCGGCCGTGCCCACGAGCACGAGATCGGAGTCCGCGACCGAGTAGATGTTCGTCTCGGCGCCGCGCGGATTGAAGCCGAGCCCCGCGGCTACCTCGGCGCGCGCCAGGTCGGGCGTCTGGAACAGCGTGTAGCCCTTGCGGCGCAGGAGATCGAGCGAGAAGCGCACGAGCGCCTGCTCGAGCAGCACGAGCTCGTTCTTCAGGTAGTAGAACTTCTGGCCCGTCACCTTCGCGGCGGACTCGAAGTCGAGCAGGTCGTGCTTGGCGGCGAGCGCCACGTGGTCGAGCGCCTCGAAAGCGAACTTCGTGGGCCCGAGGTGCACGCGCAGCTCGCGGTTGTCCTCGTCCGTCTTGCCGATCGGCGCGTCCGGGTGCGTCAGATTCGGCACGAGCTGCTGCAGGCGCGCGAGCTCGTCGCGCGTGCGCACCCCCTCGGCCTCGAGCTCCGCGTCGCGCTCCTTCAGCTCCTTGCCGAGCTGGCGCTCCTCTTCGCTCGGCTTCCGGCCCTTCAGCGCCTGCGCGAGCTTGTTGCGCCGCTCCTGCACCGACTGCTGCTCGGTGATGCGCTCGCGGCGTTCGGCGTCCAGGCGCACGAGCGCGTCCAGGTCGACTTCGACCCCGCGGTTCCGGCAGTTCTGCCGGACGGCTTCCAGGTTTTCGGCGATGAAGCGCAGATCGAGCACGGCGGCCTCCGGACGCTGCCGATTCTAAGGGCTCGCGCGGCGCGCGGCAGCCCCCGCCGTGCTCCGAGTCACTGGCGCTTTGTACCCCCGGGGGGTCCGCCGGCCGCGGAACCGGCGGCGGTGCGGTCCGCGCGCGGTCCGGTTCTTGCTGCTCTTGCGCGCGGAGGCCCACACGAGTGCCGGACGAGAAGACGCTGAAACGAGCACGGGCGGACCTGCGCAGCGGCAAGAGCGCATCCACCGCAGCCGGTGAGTTCGTGCGCGAAGAGATGGATCACATCCGGGAAGGGAAGCACGGAGCGCGGTCGGCCAAGCAAGCGATCGCAATCGGTCTCTCGAAGGCGCGTCGCTCGGGCGTCCCGCTCGCGCCGCCCGCGGCGGGGTCCACGTCGCGGGCGGCGCGGCGTTCGGCCTCGCGCGACTACGCCACGGGCCAGGGCCGGCGGAAGCCGCGCAGGGGCTCGCGCAAGCGGAGCCGCGCGACGAGCCGCGCCCTGAAACGCGAGCCGCGCGCCAGCGCCTCGAAGCGCGCACTGTCGAAGCAGGCGAGGGCGGCCGCGCGCCGCCGCCGCATGCGCAAGTCTTAGAGCCCCCCAACGTCCCCGCAGAACGTTTCTTGCCGTTCCGCCGCGGGTTGCGCGATGCTAGCGCCCGCTCGGGTTCGGTTGCTGAAGCGAACGCTGGACGTGGAGAGGTGGCCGAGTGGTCGAAGGCGGCGGTCTTGAAAACCGCAGGCGCTCACGCGTCCGGGGGTTCGAATCCCTCCCTCTCCGCCAGCTCCAGCGGGCGGCTGCATGTCTGTGCCTGGCGTTCGCCGTTCCGGGGACCGTGGCCGCGGACGAGCCCCGGCAGCGGCCGTTCGTGGAGCCGCGGCTCTCGCGCGCGCTGGAGGACTCCGTCGCCGCCGACACAGAAATGCGTCAGCAGCACCCGCGGCGCGGTGCCCTGCCCGGCGAGCTGCGCGTCATCGCGGAGCCGCCCCGCGGGAAGGATTCGAGCGCGCTGCCGCTCGCGGCCCTGCGCGCGCTGGGCGCGCGCGTGGAGACCTCGCGCACGCTCGCGCGCGTGTCGGCGCCGCCCGCGGTACTGCGCCGCGTGGCGCAGCTGCCCGGCATCCGCACGCTGCGCTTCCCGGCGAAGCCCGTGCCCGTGGACGGCACGGGCTCGGTGCTGTCGCAGGCCGTCGCGCTGACCGGCGCGTCGGCGCTGCAGGCTGCGGGCATCAACGGCACTGGCGCGTCGGTGGCCATCGTCGACCTGGGCTTCGAGAGCCTCGGCACTGCGCAGAGCACGGGCAACATCCCGGCGGGTGCGGTCACGGTCGACCTCGTGGGCGCCGGGCTCGAGACCATCACCGCCCACGGCACGGCCGTCGCCGAAGAGGTCGCCGACATGGCGCCCGGCGCGCAGCTCTACCTGATCCTGTTTGCCGACGACGTCGACTTCGAGAACGCCGCCCTGTATCTCGAGTCGCACGGCATCCACATCGCGAACCTGTCGGTGAACTGGTTCGGCGCGAGCTACTACGACGACACCGGGCCGATCAACGAGATCCTGAACGCCTCGCACGACGGCGACGGCGTGTTCTGGGCCGTGGGCGGCGGCAACTGGGCGTACCGCCACTGGCGGGGCCCGTGGCTCGACGAGAATGGCGACGGCTGGCTCTCGTTCACGCCGAACGTCGACCGGCTCGCGCTCATCGCCGAGCAGACCCAGGAATGCATCGTGCTGAACTGGAACCAGTACCCCGACCACTTCACGACCGCGCCGACGGACCTCGACCTGTTCGTGTTCTCGGGGACGGGCAGCGTGATCGCGTCGAGCCAGAACCGGCAGATGCTCGGCGACTTTCCCGCCGAGCAGGCCTGCTACACCAACGACCCGAACCAGCAGCCGTACTCCGTCGGCGTGTTCAAGTTCTCGGGCGGCACGACCGGGCTCGACGTCTCGATCGTCACCGGTGACGCGGCGATCGGCATGTCGCAGCGGGTCACTGCGTCGAGCACCGTCGACCCATCGGACGCGCACGGCGCGTTCTCGGTCGCGGCGATCACGCAGTCGATCTGGAACACGACGCGCATCCTCGAGGCGTTCTCGAGCCTGGGCCCGACGACGGACGGGCGCAACAAGCCCGACATCACGGCGCCCGATGGGACGTCGACGCTGGCCTACGGCACGTCGATCGGCACGTCGTTCGCGTCGCCGGTGGTCGCGGGCGCCGCGGCGCTGCTGCAGCAGCAGCTGCCGAGCATCACCGCGAACCAGATCCGCGCCGCGCTCGTGAACGCCGCGCACGACACCGGCCCGACGGGGCTCGACGCCTTCTTCGGCTGGGGCCAGCTCGTGGTGCCAACGCTCGTCCTGCCGCTCGACTCCGATCACGACGGCGTGCCCGACTCGAGCGACGCTTGTCCGTTCTCCGCGACCAACGTCTGCAAGTGCGGCGACGTCGATGGCAACGGCACGGTCAATGCGGCCGACGACGCCGCGCTGCGCCACTTCCTCGCCGACCCGTCGCAGACGCTCGCGGACCCGCAGCTCTGCAACGTGGTCGGCGCCGCCGCGCCGTTCCCGCTCGACTGCAAGATCGACGACTGGGCCGTGTTGCGCCGCGCTCGCGCGAGCCTCGCGCCTGGGATACAACCTGTCTGCGCGCCAGCTCTGCCGCCGTGAATGCGAGGGCGAGCCGCAGGCGAGCGCAGAGTCTTCTCGAGCTAGAGGGTCGAAAACAGGAGGGCGAGCGAGGGCCGCCCCGAGCGAGCCCGCAAGCGGCGCAGCCGCCGAAGGCGAGCGTAGTCAAATCAAGAATCTTCTCGAGCTAGAGGGTCGAAAACAGGAGGGCGAGCGAGGGCCGCCCCGAGCGAGCCCGCAAGCGCCGAAGGCGCGCGCAGCGAGCCGAAGGCGAGCGTAGTCCATAAGACAGGAGAGGTGGCCGAGTGGCTGAAGGCACAGGTTTGCTAAACCTGGATACGGGAAACTGTATCGAGGGTTCGAATCCCTCCCTCTCCGCCATCTTCCCGTAGCGATGTCCGCGAGCAAGATCGCGATCGTCACCGGCGGGAGCCGCGGCATCGGCCGCAACACCGTCCTCTGCCTCGCAGCACGCGGCGTCCGCTCGATCCTCACCTACCACTCGAACTCGGCGGAAGCAGAGAAGGTCGTGGCGCTCGCGCGGGAAGCGGGCGCGCAGGCGACGGCGCTCCCGCTCGATGCCGGCCGCGCGGCGTCGTTCGACGGCTTCGTGGTGCAGCTGCGGAAGGCCCTGGCCGAATGGGGCGCCGAGCGTTTCGACTACCTCGTGAACAACGCCGGCACGTCGTCGAGCTCGAGCCTGGAGACGATCACCGAGGCCGAGATGGACGCGCTGTACGCCGTCCACTTCAAGGGCGTGCTGTTCCTCACGCAGAAGCTCTTGCCGCTCATGAACGACGGTGGCCGCATCGTGAACGTATCCTCGGGGCTCGCCCGCTTCGCCATGCCCAACCGGATCGGCTACGGGCCGATCAAGGCCGCCGTCGAGGCGCTGACTCGCTACATGGCCGTGGAGCTGGGGCCGCGCCGGATCGCCGTCAACGTCGTTGCGCCCGGCGCCATCGCCACCGATTTCAGCGGCGGCATGGTCCGCGACAATCCGGTCGTCAACAAGCAGGTGGCCCAGAACACGGCGCTCGGCCGCGCCGGCGTGCCCGAGGACGTCGGGCCGGTGATCGCAGCGCTCCTGTCCGACGACTTCGGCTGGGTCAACGCCCAGCGGATCGAAGTCGCGGGCGGCTCCCACATCTAGGACGCCGCGCGCAAGTCGTGTGACTCGCGCACCAGATTGAGCGCGCTCCCCGCGCGGAACCACTCGAGCTGCGCGGCGGTGTAGGTGTGCGAGAGGGCGAGCGTCTCGCTCGTGCCGTCGGCGTGCGCGACGCGGCACTCGACCGCCTCGCCGGGTGCGAGCCGCGCCAGCCCGACGAGCGAGAGCCGGTCGTCCTCGCGGAGCTTCTCCCAGTCGTTCGCGTCCGCGAAGGTGAGCGCGAGCAGGCCCTGCTTCTTCAAGTTCGTCTCGTGGATTCGCGCGAAGCTGCGCGCGATCACCGCCACGCCGCCGAGCAGCCGCGGGGACAGGGCCGCGTGCTCGCGG
>Ga0335080_10006586_pt1 | contig 12012 bp, 10 predicted proteins | sample Lox_Sample_34_FD_206720 | JGI IMG/M metagenome (GOLD analysis project Ga0335080, IMG submission 206720) | Soil microbial communities from Loxahatchee National Wildlife Refuge, Florida, United States - Lox_Sample_3.4 | ecosystem: Environmental > Terrestrial > Soil > Wetlands | place: USA...
CCAAGGCGCTGAGGGATCTCTGCAAGGACATCGAGATGCCGTGCTTCATCAAAACGAGTGGCTCGAGCGGACTGCACGTGCTGCTTCCACTGGGCCGGCAGGTGACCTACGAGCAGTGCCGTTCGCTTGGCGGCTTGATTTCCCGCGTGATCACGAACGAACTGCCGGACATCTCGACCATCACGCGCCCGATCGGGAAGCGGGGCTCGCGCGTGTACCTCGACTACATCCAGAACGGCCACGGCCGGCTGCTGGTGGGGCCCTACAGTGCGCGTCCGCTTGCGGGCGCTCCCGTCTCGATGCCGCTTTCCTGGGACGAAGTCACGCCCAGGCTCGATCCCAAGAAATTCACGATCCGTAGCGCACTCGCACGAGTGAAGAAGTGGAAGGCAGATCCGGTGCGGCCGCTGCTCGACATCAAACCGGACCTGGTGGGTGTGCTGGAACGCCTGCAGAAACGCCTGGACTAGAGCCTACGGACGCAGAGCCCATTCACGTCACCGTCGATGCGGCGCACCAGGTGTCGGCGCTGTTCGCGGGACCCGACCAACCCTCGTTCCTGTACGTCCTCGCCCACGGGGCCGGGGCTGGAATGCGTCACGCATTTCTCGAGAACATTGCGAGCGCGCTCGCCACAGCGAACGTAGCGACCTTGCGGTATCAGTTCCCCTACATGGAAGCGGGGAGGAAGCGGCCTGACACGCCGGCGCTGGCAACCGCGACGGTCCGGGCTGCAGTGAACCGTGCGGCCGAACGTATGCCCGGCGTGCCCATCGTCGCCGGCGGCAAATCGTTCGGCGGCCGGATGACTTCGACGGCTCAGGCCGCCGAACCACTGCCCGGAGTCCGCGGACTGGCATTTCTGGGATTTCCGCTGCATCCGCCCGGGAGGCCCGGCTCGGACCGCGCGGCGCACCTCGACCAGGTGAAGGTCCCGATGCTATTTCTGCAGGGGACTCGAGATGATTTCGCTCAATTGGACCTGCTCGAGCCCGTCGTGAAGCGCTTGGCGGATCGTGCCACGTTGCACTTGATCGAGAACGGGGACCACTCGTTTCGGGTGCCGAAGCGGGCTGGCGGGGCCCGTGATGTGATGGGTGAATTGGTGAATGCCATAAGCGAGTGGGGCGCGGCTCTCATTCGCTGACGCGACACGAAACAAAGCTCTAACGAGATCACTATGCCCAATTACTGGATCCTCAAGACCGAGCCGTCCACCTACAGCTACGACGACCTGGCGCGCGAGCAGACCGCGCGCTGGGACGGCGTGAAGAACAACCTCGCCCTCAAACACATTCGCTCCATGGCTCCGGGCGACGAAGCGATGATCTACCATACCGGAGACGAGAAGGCCGTCGTCGGGCTCGCAAGGATCGCCTCGGCGCCGTATCCCGATCCGAAGCACAAGGAGCTGTCGGTGGTGGATCTGAAAGCGGAAGGGAAGCTTGCCAGTCCCGTGACGCTCGCGACGATCAAGGCCGACAAGGCATTCGCCGACCTCGCGCTCGTGCGCATGGGACGCCTCTCCGTGGTTCCCACCAGCCCGGCCCAATGGCGCCGCTTACTCGAGCTGGGCGGGCGTGCCAGGTCGTGAACGAAACGCCTCGCCGCATCCTGCTGGTCGATGCCGACGCGTTTTACGTCGCGGTCGCCCGGCTCGTCGATCCGGATGGGGCCGGGAAAGCGCCGTTGCTCATCGTGGGCGGATCCGCGGAGCGGCGCGGAGTCGTTACCTCGGCCTCGTATGAAGCCCGGGCGTTCGGAGTCCACTCCGCCATGCCGATGGCGCGCGCGCTGCGTCTCTGCCCGGGCGCTACCATCGTTCCGGTGCCCTGGGAAGCGTGTGGGGAGAAAAGCGACGCCATCTACGAAGTCCTGAGGGGCTTCACGCCCGGCATCGAGCGCGCTTCAATCGACGAGTTCTACGTGGACCTCTCGGGCACGGAGCGGCTGTATCACGACGAGCCACTCGAGACCACGGCGCACCGCATCCGGCGCGCGGTTCGCGACGCGACCGGTCTCCCCGTCTCGATCGGCTGTGGGACCACGAAGCTGATCGCCAAGATCGCCGCGGGGGTCGCGAAGCCGCGGCCCGGCACGGCGGCGGATGGTGTCCACGTCGTGGAGCCAGGACGCGAAACGGCGTTCATGTGGCAGTTCACGCTCGCCGAGATCCCCCTCATCGGCCCGAAATTCGCCGAACAGCTTGCCGGGCTCGGCTGGCATCGCGTGACCGATGTGATCGGCTACGATCTCCGCTCGTTGCGCGTCCACCTCGGTCAACGGGCGGGCGAGTGGCTCTACAATCGGGTTCGTGGCATCGACACGTCTCCGGTTCACGCGCGCGAGGTGCCGCAGTCCCTCAGTCGCGATGAAACGTTTGCCCGCGACCTGACGAACGACGCCGAGCTCGTGACCGAACTGCTGCGGCTGTGCGATCGGGCCGGCGCGGATTTGCGACACGGCGGTTTCGTTGCACGGACGGTAACGGTGAAACTCCGCGACTGGGACTTCACGACGCGCCAAGCCGGTCGAACGCTGCCGCAGCCGCTCGCCTCGGATCGCGCCATCGCTCGAATTGCGGTGCGCTTGCTCGAACAACTGCGCCGGGCTCGGCGCGTGCCGGCACGCCTCGTTGGAGTCTCGTTGTCCCAGCTGTTTCCCGTCGGTGGAAAAGCGCAGCTCGGCTTGTTTCACGAATCGAGCGATTCGGCGGTCGAATCGGAGCGCGATCTGGCGCTCGCGCGCGCGGTCGACGAGCTGCGCCGGCGCTTCGGCTTCGAGGCCGTGCAGCGCGGGAGCTTGCGTCCGTGAGCTTTCAGTCGATCAGTCCGACTACCGGAGAGCTGCTCGAGGAATTCCCGCTCACACCGCCGGCCGCGCTCGAGGCGGCGCTCGATCGCGGGCATGCCGCGTGGAGCGACTGGCGCGTGCGTTCGCTCGTGGCTCGGGCCATGCCGTTCGCCAAGGCCGCTCGTCTGCTCCGCGAACGCAAGGACCAATACGCGCGCATCATGGCGCTCGAAATGGGCAAGCCGCTCGCGCAGGGCGTGGCGGAAGCCGAGAAATGCGCGGGCGCGTGCGAGTACTACGCCGCTCAGGCCGACGTCATGCTCGCGCCCGACGAACGCAAGACGGAAGCGAAGGACAGTTACGTACGGTTCGATCCGCTTGGCACCGTGCTCGCGATCATGCCCTGGAATTTCCCGTTCTGGCAGGTGTTCCGGTTTGCGGCACCGGCGCTGATGGCGGGCAACACCGCGCTGCTCAAGCACGCTCCGAACGTGCCGCAGTGCGCCAACGCGCTCGTCGAGCTGTTTCGCGAAGCCGGGTTTCCCGAAGGCGTATTTCAATCGGTGTTCGTAGAACCGGAGGCAATCGCGTCGCTGATCGCCGACGACCGGATCCGCGCGGTCACGCTCACCGGCAGTCCGAGGGCCGGGGCGAGCGTCGCGGAACACGCCGGCCGGCATCTCAAGAAATCGGTCCTCGAGCTCGGGGGAAGCGATGCGTTTGTCGTGCTCGCGGACGCGGACCTCGCCACTGCCGCACGCCACGCCGCCCGAGCCCGTCTCATCAACAGCGGTCAGAGCTGCATCGCGGCGAAACGCTTTATCGTGGTAGAGGGGGTCGCCGATGCGTTTCTCGACCGATTCGCGGCGGAGATGCAGCGACCCAGGTTGGGCGATCCCCTGGCTCCGGGTACGGGCATTGGGCCCCTGGCGCGTCTCGATCTCCGCGAAAGCCTGCACGCGCAAGTCGAAGCATCGCGCCGGCAGGGAGCCGCGCTGCTGTTTGGGGGCACGATCCCGGAGGGACCGGGTGCCTACTATCCAGCGACGATTCTAACCGCCGTCGCTCCGGGTCAACCCGCATTCGATCAGGAGACATTCGGTCCGGTAGCCGCGGTGATCCGCGCGCGCGATGAGCGACACGCGATCCAGCTGGCGAACATGTCATCCTATGGACTGGGTGCTTCGCTCTGGACGGCCGACCGCGCTCGCGCCGAGCGGATTGCGGTCGAGCTCGACGCCGGCAGTGTGTTCGTGAATGCGATCGTCCAATCCGATTCCCGCCTGCCGTTCGGCGGTGTCAAGCGGTCGGGATACGGGCGGGAGCTGTCGGAGTTCGGGATGCGGGAGTTCGTGAATGTGAAGACGGTGTGGGTGGAATAGGCGGTCCTGGGCGGTAACGGGCGGGAGTGGTAAACACCTACCGCCCGTTACCGTCCATTACCGCTTACGACCGCCCTGATCTACCGATCGTAGCGCAGTGCCATGTGGAGCTGATTGAGCGCTGCATCGATGGCGCCGATCGCCTCAACGCGATGGCCGCCGAAATCGTGCGAAGCATGTTGCAGGTGCCAGCGCGCCTTATCGAGGGCGTCGATGGCCTGGTTGATCTCCACATGCTTCTCGTGGGCGACGGCCGCAGGCCGCGCCGGCGCGGTCGGCGCCGAGGCCTGAGCGACCGAGCAAAACAGAACAACGAGAGCGGCTGCCGCCCCAAGGCGTTTCGTGAACACGGTACTCCTCCAGATTTGAGGTGGTGGGGCGCGCCACATCGATAGGAAACACGGCTCGCTCGCGCAAGACGACACTTTGCGTTTTGAACCGCCGGGCGGCAGGTTTGCAGCCTGCATGCCTCCCCCAGCCAATTCCTTCCGACGCATCCTGCTGGCCCTTGGTGCTCTGACCGCGCTGATTGTGATCCTCGTCGCAGGTCCGGAGCTCGCCTGGAGCCGCGTCCAGCAGAGTCTTACGGTGTCCCCGCCGCAGCAGACCGTGCCTGCCGCATCGCGCACGTTGATCGAGCGTCTCTCAGGCGTGTTGGGGCTCGTCGTGTTCGTCGGGATCGCGATCCTGCTTTCTCGGCGCCGCAGCGCGATCAAATGGCGGATCGTGGTCTGGGGCCTGGGCCTGCAGCTCGGCTTCGCGGTGTTCGTGCTTCGCATCCCATTCGGACAGCAGCTGTTTCGGGCCCTGGGCGACGTGGTGACGAAGATCCTGAGTTTCTCCTATGCCGGATCGGAGTTCGTGTTCGGAGAGATCGGCAAGCCGCATTCGAGTCTGGGTGTGGTGTTCGCGTTTCAAGTGCTGCCCGCCATCATCTTCATTTCGGCGCTGTTCGCCATTCTGTACTACGTCGGCGTGATGCAGCTGGTGGTGCGGGCGTTCGCCGTCGCGATGCATCGCCTCATGCGGGCGAGCGGCGCCGAGAGCGTCGATGTGGCGGCCTCGATCTTCATGGGGCAAACCGAAGCGCCGCTCACCGTGCGCCCGTTTCTGCCCACCATGACCCAGTCCGAGCTCATGACCGTGATGACGGCGGGCATGGCGCACGTGTCCGGCTCGATCATGGCGGCGTACATCGCGTTCGGCATCGAGGCCCGGCATCTGCTCGCGGCGGTGATCATGACGGCCCCGGGCACGATCATGATGGCCAAGCTCTTCGAACCCGAAACCGAAACTCCCGAGACCCTGGGAGAAGTCCGCGTCAGCGTGCCTCGCCCCGATGTGAACCTGCTCGACGCCGCCGCTCGCGGCACCGCCGACGGGCTGCAGCTCATGTTGAACGTGATCGCCATGTTGATCTCGTTCATCGCGCTCATCGCGCTGGTCAACGGATTGTTCGGCTGGCTGCACGGCCTGATCGCCTGGTTCCCGGCAGACCTTCAGAGCGTGCTCGCGTGGATGTTTCGTCCCATCGCACTGCTGATGGGCGTGCCCTGGCACGATAGCGGCACCGTCGGTACCCTCCTTGGCACGCGCATGGTCTTGAACGAGTTCATCGCGTACGCGCAACTCGGGCCGCTCAGGGGATCGCTGGCACCCGTGTCGTTCACGATCGCCACGTTCGCGTTGTGCGGGTTTGCGAATCTGAGCTCGATCGGAATTCAGATCGGCGGGATCGGCGCCCTCGCCCCCGAGCGCAAGCACGACCTTGCGCGGCTCGGATTTCGAGCCATGCTTGCGGGTACCTTGGCTAATTTTCTCTCGGCTACGATCGCGGGAATGCTGTTGTGACGCACGGCGCCTGGATTGTCGTTGCGCTGCTGCTCGAGGCGAGCCCGCTATCCGCGCAGCGCGTCGCGCTCGAGGGGCCCTCCGATTCCGCGATTCCCGCGGGACCGCTCGGGGCATCCGTTCGGCGCGGCCGCGCGCTGCTCACGGACACGCGCGACAGCCTGCCCGCGAGCGTGGGGAACGCGCTGCGCTGCGCGAGCTGCCACCTCGACGCGGGGCGGCGCGCGAGCTTCAGCTGGGTGGGAGTGTTCGCGCGCTATCCGCAGTACCGCAGCCGCTCAGCGTCGGTCGAGACCATCGAGTATCGGGTGAACGATTGCTTTCGCCGCAGCATGAATGGAAAGCCGCTTGCGGCCGATGCACGCGAGATGCGCGACATCATCGCCTATTTCGCGTTTCTGTCGACCGGTACCCCCGTGGGGCCGCCGACTCAGCCCGCGAGCGCCAAGCTCGCGAAATGGAGCGCGTTACGCGCCGACACCGCGCACGGTCGACGGCTGTTCGCGCAGGGCTGTGCGCGATGCCATGGCGCCGCGGGACAGGGGACCCCGCTTGCTCCCCCGGCTTGGGGCGCCAATTCGTACAATCTTGGCGCGGGAATGGCGCGCGTGCGGACCGCCGCCGCGTTTATCCAGAGCAACATGCCATTCGATGCGCCGGGAACCCTTGCCGATCAGGACGCCTTCGACGTGGCCGGGTTCGTCGATGCGCAGCCGCGGCCGGACTTCCCGGAAAAATTCAACGATTGGCCGAACGGCGACGCGCCGCCGGATGTGGCATATCCAACGCGCGCGGCTCGAACGGCCCATCCTCACTAACCGTCACCGGAAAAGGAGCACGCCATGTTCGATGTGAGCCGCCTCGTGACTCATCGCCGCGGATTTCTGGGGCGCATCGCCGCTGGAGCTGCGGCACTGACTGTTGGCGGGGCAGGAGTGAAGCCGCGTGAGGCGCTCGCGGAGCTTCCACTCCGCTCGCCCGCCGATCCGCAGTTCTCTGCCTGGCTCGCGAAGATGAACGGGAAGCACAAGATGGTGTTCGACGTTCCCGCGCCCAACGGCGGCTTTGCCTTCGCGTGGGCACGAGTGTTCCTGAACACGGCCAACGATCAATACGGCACCACGGACGCCGACAACACGGCCGTCGTCGTGCTGCGCCACTCGGGCATTCCCCTCGGCATGCAGAGCCCGATGTGGGCGAAGTACAAATGGGGCGAGTTCCTGAAAGTGAACGACGGCGATACTCCCGCCACCCGCAACCTCTGGGTTGATGCCAAGCCGGGTGAGCTGCCGCTCCCGGGCATGGCCGTGAACGAGCTGCTCGCGAAGGGCGTTCTGATCGGCATCTGTAACGTGGCGCTCACGGTCTATTCGGGAATCGTCGCCAAGAAGATGGGCCTGCAGGCCGACGCCGTGAAACAGGACTGGGTGGCGAATCTCGTACCCGGCATTCAGGTCGTGCCGTCAGGCGTAATCGCCGTGAGCGGGGCGCAGGAGAAGGGGTGCGGGTACTGCTTCGGCGGCTAGAACAGCAGGGCGGTCAGGGGCGGTAGGTATGGTCTCCACTACCGCCCATGACAGGCTAAGTTAGGACCTCACTTCGAACGATCGGTCACCATCCATGCCCCGTTTCTCCCCGCGACGTCTCTGCGCCGTTCTCCTGTTCGTCCTGTACGGGCCCGCGCTGTCCGGGCAGGCGCGCACATCCGCGCCGCCGCTCACCGTGCACGAGCTGTTCGGGACGCGCGACTTCGCGAGCGACCTGGTGGAGACCGACTGGGCGAAGGACGGTGCGTCGTACACCCTGCTCGAAGACGACGCGCGGGATCACACCGATCTCTATCGCGTCGACGCCGCGACGGGTACCCGAACCCTGCTCGTGCGCGGGGCCGACCTGATCCCGGCCGGCGCGCAGGAGCCGATCGACATCGAGAGCTATCAGTTTTCCCGCGACGGGACCAAGCTCCTGATTTTCACGAACACCGCCCGGGTGTGGCGCCAGAACACGAAGGGCACCTACTATGTCTGGGATTTCGGGAGCAAGCGGTTGTCCCCCATCAGCCGCAACTCGGGCTATCAGATGTTCGCGAAGTTCTCCCCTGCCGGTGATCGCGTGGCGTTCGTGCGGAGCAACAACCTCTTCGTGACCGAGCTCGCGTCCGGGATTGAAACCCAGCTCACGAGCGACGGCAGCGACGTCGTGATCAACGGCACCACCGACTGGGTGTACGAGGAGGAGCTCGATCTGCGCGATGCGTTCCGCTGGAGCCCGGATGGACAGCGCATCGCGTTCTGGCGGTTCGATCAATCGCCGATCCAGCCCTATTACCTGGAAAACGACGATGCGCTGTATCCGGCGATCGTGCCGGTACGCTATCCCAAGGCCGGGACGCCCAACTCCCTGGTGCGGATCGGCGTGGTCGAGCTGGCGACGGGCAAGACGAGCTGGATCGATCTCGGGACGAACAAGGACATGTACATCCCGGGGATGGACTTCGCCGATTCCCCCACCGAAGTGTGGTTCACGCGCCTGAACCGCCTGCAGAACCAGCTCGAGGTGCTGCTGGCCGACGTTCGCACCGGCGCGTCACGCGTGGTCGCGACGGATACCGACTCCGCCTGGGTCAACCAGCACGAGCCCCACTGGTTCAACGGGGGAAAGGAGTTCCTGCTCGAAAGCGATCGGGACGGGTTTACCCATCTCTATCTTTACAACCGCAACGGCTCGCTCTCGCGCCGGGTGGCGTCGGGTGACTGGGATATCGCGGAGTTCAACGGCGTGGACGAAAAGAACCGGAGCGCATACGTCACTGCCAACATCGATGGTCCCATGGTTCGGAGCGTCGTCCGGCTGAGTCTCGAGGGCAAAGGCATCACGCGCATTTCCCGCGAGGCCGGCACGCATCGCGCGGAATTCGACCCCACGTGCCGCTACTACATCGACTATTACTCGCGGGCCGGCGTGCCCACCGTGGAGCGGTTGTATCAGGCCGACGGCTCACTGGTGCGGTCGATCGCCGACAACAAGGCGCTCGCGGAGAAGGTCGCGGCCCAGGGCCTCGATCTCCCCACGTTCCTGAAGATCAAGATGCCGGACGGCACGGAGCTCAACGCCTGGATGATCAAGCCGAAAAACTTCGATCCGAGCAAGCATTACCCGCTGCTCATGTGGGTCTACGGCGGCCCTGGCTCGCAGACCGTCACCGATTCCTGGTCCGGCCCCTACCTCTGGTTTCAGCTGCTCGCCCAGAACGGCTACCTCGTTGCGAGCGTCGACAATCGTGGCACCGGCGGGAGGGGTGCGCGGTTCGAGCGCGTGACCTACCTGCGACTCGGGCAGTATGAATCCGCCGACCAGATCGCCGCCGCGCGCTTTTTCGGATCGCTGCCGTACGTCGATGCCTCTCGCATCGGCATCTGGGGCTGGAGCTACGGCGGCTATGTCGCGTCGCGCACGATGTTCGTGGGCGGCGACGTGTTCAAAGCCGCGATCGCCGTGGCGCCGGTAACGGATTGGCGGTTCTATGACACGATTTACACCGAGCGATACATGGGCTTGCCGGCCGACAACCCGCAAGGCTACGAGCTGAGCTCGTCGCTGGCATACGCCGACAGCCTCCGGGGCAATTTTCTGGTGGTGCACGGCACGGGCGACGACAACGTACACTTCCAGAACACCGTGCGCCTGGTCGAGCGCCTGGAAAAGGCCAACAAGCAGTTCGACATGCGCATCTACCCGAACAAGACCCACTCCATTTCCGGGGGAAACACGACCGAGAACCTGTTCGGCTTCCTCACGGAATGGCTGAAGCGCTCGCTCTAAACGCGGGCTCGGTTCGACGCGGCGTCCTGGTCCTGACGCTCGTCAACCTGCTGAACTATCTGGACCGCTATATCACCGCGCCGCTGGGGGAGAGTCTGGCCCGCTCGCCCCTCCACGTGAGCGACACCGCGTTCGGATTTCTCACCAGCGGATTCATCCTCGTCTACATGCTCGCGGCGCCCGTCTTTGGGAGGTTGGGTGACGCGGGATCGCGCACCCGGCTCATCGCCCTGGGTGTGTTCCTCTGGAGCCTTGCTACCGCCGCGGGCGGCTTGGCGTGGAGCTTCGCGAGCCTGTTTGTCGCGCGCGCGCTCGTTGGCATAGGAGAGGCAGCGTACGGCACCGTCGCGCCGAGCCTGCTTGCCGATTACTACCCGCGCGAGTATCGGGGCCGTGTGTTCGCGTTTTTCTTCGCGGCCATCCCGGTCGGATCGGCGCTCGGGTACGTGCTCGGTGGACAGCTGGATGTCCATTTCGGCTGGCAGGCCGCGTTCTTCATCACCGGTCTTCCCGGTGCGGTGCTCGCCTTCCTGTTGCTGCGCCTGCCCGATCCACCGCGCGGGATCCACGATGACGAGTTCGCCGCCAGCTCGCGATCGGCCGGCGCACGGGGCGCGTACGCACGCCTCGTCGCCAATCGGCCCTATGTGCTCACCGTGCTCGGCTACGCCGCGTACACGTTCGCGCTTGGCGGCATGGCCGCGTTTCTCCCCAAGTTTCTCATGCGGGTGCGCGGCTTGCCCGAGGGAAGCGCCACGCTCTGGTCGGGCTTGTGCCTGCTGGTCACCGGGCTCGCGGGCACGGCGCTGGGCGGATGGCTTGGCGATCGACTGCTCTCCCGAACGCGGCAGGCCTATCTCTGGCTCTCCGGTGTGGCTACGCTGGCCGCGGCCCCGATCGCCGCCGTCGCGCTGACCTCGGCTGCGCCGCCCAGGTATTGGGCCGGGATCGTCGGTGCTGAGCTGCTGCTGTTCACCTCCACCGGGCCGATCAATTCCGCGATCGTGAACGTCGTCGCGCCGGAGATACGCGCGACTGCCGTCGCGTTGAGCATTCTCACGATTCACGTGCTGGGCGACGTCCCGTCTCCCACGCTGCTCGGGTTCCTCTCGGACCGGACGTCGCTCGGACGCGCGGTGCTGATTATTCCGGTGGCGGTGCTCGTCGCGGGAGTGATTTGGATCTACGCGGCGCGGTGGGGAGAGCAGGCTGCTGCTGCGTCAGGCAGTGAATCGTCCCGAGCCCCCAGACGAGATCCACCGCATGAATTCCCATGACCGGGCGGTCACGGAATAGCTCGCCCAGAATCCCGAGCGCCTCTCGATCGCGTGCATCATTGAACGTGGGCACGAGCACGCCGGCATTGGCGATGTAGAAGTTCGCATAACTCGCGGGCAGTCTCTGCCCGCGGAAGTACAGCGGCGCGGGCATGGGCAGGCGGACCACGTCGAGCCTGCCGCCGTCCGACAGGCGCGCGCCCTCGAGCCGCTCACGATTCTCCTCGAGTGCTCGATGATTCGCATCGTGGGCATTCGGCTCCGCACACAGGACCACAGTACGAGGGCCAACGAACCGGCACACGTCGTCCACGTGCCCATGCGTATCGTCGCCCGCGATTCCCCGTCCCAGCCACACGATGTCACTCACACCCAGAGAGCTCGCCAATGCGGTTTCGATTTCTCCGCGGCTCTTCCCGGGATTGCGTACCTGCGTGGTCTGATCGAGTAGACATTCTTCGGTGGTCAGCAGCGCTCCCGCGCCGTTTACGTCGATGCTGCCACCTTCGAGCACGAAGGGTCGGCTCCCGATCCGCGCACGCACCAGCGGGACACGAAGCGCCTTCGCCGCCCGTTCAGCGATCCTGTCGTCCTTTGCCCAATCGGGATACTTGGCCCAGGCATTGAAGTGGAATCGCATGATTGCAAGTCCCGGCGTGAACTCGCGCCGCACGAAACAGGGTCCGAAATCCCGGGTCCACCCGCGGTTCGTGGGCAATGAGAAAAACTCGACCCGTGATTCGGAGACTCCCACCTGACCCAGCACTCTGCGAGCCCGGTCGGCCCGGGCCCGTGAGTTGACCAGGATACGCACCAGCTCGCCGGGCGCGAGCGCGCGAACGATTTCCCCGTACACCCAGGGGATGAGCGGGAGCTTGCCGGGCCAG
>Ga0335080_10006587_pt1 | contig 12012 bp, 6 predicted proteins | sample Lox_Sample_34_FD_206720 | JGI IMG/M metagenome (GOLD analysis project Ga0335080, IMG submission 206720) | Soil microbial communities from Loxahatchee National Wildlife Refuge, Florida, United States - Lox_Sample_3.4 | ecosystem: Environmental > Terrestrial > Soil > Wetlands | place: USA: Florida...
GCGGCTCTTGCGCCAGCCAGATCATGCCGCGCACCAGAACCGGAACAAATGCTATCAAGGTGAACCAGGGCAACAGACCAAGATAGCAGGCCAACCCGAGAACAATGGCGGCGGCCAGATGTCCGGCAACAAATGGCCAGCCGCGCGCGAGCTTTTCGTGAGGCCGCAGCTTGGCGCCGTGAATTCTCAACTGAACAAAGCTTATCTGGTTGGCCGCAAACATCCAGTTAAGCAGCCAAAGAGCGGCAGCAGTGGCGTCAACCTTACCAATGGCCACGCAGTAAGCGGCAGGAGCAGTCACAGACAATCCGGCCGCCCCAATCAACTGGGCGCTGAGCCGGGCGCTCCTGCGGAATTTGTTGATCAGCCCCTGAAGGGCAAAGGCCAGCCCGGCAGCGGCTCCCAGCCACAGGACTTGGAGGCTGCCGCCCAGCCGGAAGAGCACGGCCAATGCCGTCGCGGCCAGCGATAAGAAAGCAAGCGCGACTCGGGCTGCGATGCGTCGTTCGTCGTGAGAGGAGGCGCGCATGGGGCCGGCGCCCAACAAGCTTTCCAGCGGGGTGCGAGCCCAGAACAAGGCAATGGTGGCGATGGTGAGGGGAAGCAGGGGCAAGCCGCGGCCTGCGTGCGTCCGGCCGACGGCGATGCCCGTGGCCAGCGGCACCAGCAGAATTCCCCACGCTCCGTGCTCGCGGGGCATGATCAAGGCACGGCGCCGCGTATCAGAAACAACCGCAAGGTCCGGCCGTTCTATGGTCGCAGGTGCTTCCATCTTGCAGATTCGCCGGGATCTGGAATTCGAGGGCGGCTAGCGGTGCATACGCTCGCCGTCGCCAAAGTGCACATGCTGCATGCCCTTGACGGCGCGCATGTACTGGGCGCGCTCGAAAGCGGAAGGATCAGGGCAACGCAGCTGGCTCATACTGCCACGCATCTGGCGAACCGATTCGTACTCATGCTCCTCCATCCAGTCGCGCACTCCATGTTCGACCACGCCAAGATATCCGACTCCATTGCGCAGCAGGGCCGAGCACATCATGGTAACGCTCGCGCCGACCATGAGCAGCTTGATTACGTCCTCCGATCCATGGAGTCCGCCGGTCGCGGCGAGGTCTGCTTTCAGCCGCCCGTATAGTATGCCAATCCAGGTCAGCGGCAGGCGCAGGGCCTGCGGAGTACTGAGCAGCACATTGGGCTTGATCTCGAGCTCTGCCAGATCAATATCCGGCTGGTAGAAGCGATTGAACAGAACCAATGCGTTCGCGCCCGCCTTATCCAGCTTTCGCGCCATGTACGCCATGTTGCTGAAGAATGGGCTGAGCTTCACCGCCACTGGAATGGAAACGGCTGACTTCACCGCCATCACAATGTCGCGATACTGGCGTTCGACCTCCGCGCCGGGAAGCTCGGTGTCGGTCGGCAGGAAGTAGATGTTGCACTCGAGAGCGTCGGCGCCTGCCTCTTCGATTTGCCTGGCATATTCGGTCCAACCGCCCGGGGTGGCCCCGTTGAGGCTGGCAATAATCGGGACGGACACCGCCTCCTTGGCGCGCCGGATGTGATTTAGATAGCCTTCCGGCCCCAGGCGGAATTCGCTGGCCTGAGGAAAGTAAGTCAGCGATTCCGCAAAACTCTCCGTGCCCGCGGAGAGGTGATAGTCCAGCTCCAGGCTTTCCTGGCGCAACTGCTCCTCGAAGAGCGAATAGAGCACAACTGCGGAGGCGCCCGAATCCTCAAGCCGGCGAATGCCATCGAGCTCCTGCGAAAGCGGTGACGCCGAGGCCACCAGCGGAGTGCGCAACTGCAAGCCAAGATAAGTGGTGGTCAGGTCAATCATGGTTCCTCCTCACAGTTACGACTTGCTTCCCACAAGGCTGGGTTGATCTTGGGCCGTGGAAGCAGCCGGCTGCGCCGGGCGCTCGGCTTTGGCGCCCTCTGCAACCGGCTTTCGCTGTGCCAGGTACTCGTACAGCCGGTAGCGGGTGTCGGCATCGTGCTGGGCCTCGCGCCACAGCCGCTTGGCGTCTTCCGGTCTGCTCTTGGTCAGCATCTTGAAGCGCGTTTCCATGAGCATGAAGTCCTGCACCTTGCGGGTGGGGGCGCGCGAATCCAGCATCAGCGGATTCTCGCCGGCCGCACCACGCTCGGGATGATAGCGGTAGAGCAGCCACTGGCCGGAATCTACGGCCATTTTCTGATCGCTCATGGCGGTCGTCATGTTGATGCCGTGGGCAATGCAGTGCGAATAGGCGATGATGATGCTCGGGCCGTTGTAAGCCTCCGCCTCAAGAAATGCTCTGAGCGTGTGCTCGTCCTTGGCTCCCATGGCCACGCTGGCCACATAAACATTGCCGTAGCTCATGGCCATCAGGCCAAGGTCCTTCTTGGGCGCGGGTTTGCCGCCGGCGGCAAATTTGGCGACCGCCGCGCGCGGAGTGGACTTGGAAGCCTGCCCTCCGGTGTTCGAGTACACTTCGGTATCGAGCACCAGAATGTTGACGTTGCGGCCGCTGGCCAGCACGTGGTCCAGGCCGCCGTAACCGATGTCGTAGGCCCAGCCATCACCCCCCACGATCCAGACGCTCTTTTTCACCAGCATGTCAGCCACCGCCGAAAGCTGTCTCGCCTCCGTCGAGTCCAGGCTCTTCAGCTTTTCTTTCAGCAGGTCCACGCGCTCACGTTGCTCGAAAATTTCTGCCTCGTCTTTCTGGGGAGCAGTCACCAGCGCCGTGGCGAACTCTTCCCCGATGGATCCTGCCAGACGGCGCACCAACTCCTGTGCGTACTCGGTCTGCTTGTCAATGGAAACGCGGAAGCCCAGGCCGAATTCGGCGTTATCTTCGAAAAGAGAGTTCGACCAGGCCGGGCCGCGGCCGTCTTTGTTCTTGGCCCAGGGAGTAGTCGGCAGGTTGCCGCCGTAAATAGAGGAACATCCGGTGGCATTGGCCACCACTGCGCGATCACCGAAAAGCTGCGAGACCAGCTTGAGATAGGGCGTCTCGCCGCAGCCGGAACAGGCCCCGGAGAATTCGAACAGCGGCTCCTGGATCTGCTGCTGGCGGATCGCCCCCACTTTGATCTGGCGGCGGTCGAGTTCCGGCAGCTCGAGAAAGAATTTCCAGTTCTCGCTTTCCGCGGCGCGCAGAGGCGGCTGCGGCATCATGTTGATGGCCTTCAGCCGGGTCTCGCTCTTGTTCTTCGCCGGGCAGATATCCACGCAGATGCCGCAACCGGTGCAATCTTCGGGGGCAACTTGAATGGTAAATTTCAACCCGTGAAATTCCTTGTCGCGGGCTTCGGTGGACTTGAAGGTCTTCGGCGCACCGTCGAGATTCTTGGAGTCATAAACCTTGATGCGGATTACTGCATGCGGGCACACCATGGCGCACTTGCCGCACTGGATGCAGACCTTCTCATCCCAGGCGGGAATTTCCAGCGCAATATTGCGCTTTTCCCATTTCGCCGTGCCGGTGGGAAAGGTTCCGTCGGGAGAAAAGGCGCTCACCGGCAGCGCGTCGCCGCGGCCGGCATAGATTTCTCCCAGCACGTTCCTCTCAAATGCCGGCGCTTCTGGCGCAAAGGGCGCCGGCATGGTGATCCGGCTTGTTGCCGCATCGGGAATCTTGACCTCAAACAAATGCGACAAGGTCTCATCCACCGCTAGCATGTTGCGCTTCACGATCTCCTCGCCCTTGCGGCCGTAAGTATCGCGAATGGATTGGCGAATGGCCTCGATCGCTTCTTCTCGCGGCAGGACCTTTGAGATCGCGAAGAAGCAGACTTGCATGATCGTGTTCATCCGCGAGCCCATGCCGGTATCGCGCGCCACCTGGTAGGCATCTATGACATAAAACTTCGCTCGCTTTGCAAGCAGCTGTTGTTGCACTTCACGCGGCAGGTGCTCCCAGACCTCATTGGGGCCGAACGGACTGTTAAGCAGGAAAACGCCCCCCGGCACCAGCGTGCTCAGCAGGTCGTAGCGCTCCAGGAAAATCCATTGATGGCAGGCCACGAAGTTGGCCCTGGAAACCAGGTAGGAGGAGCGGATCGGCTTCGGTCCGAAGCGCAGGTGCGAAACCGTCATCGCCCCGGACTTCTTCGAGTCATAAACAAAATACCCCTGCGCGTAGTTTTCGGTATTCTCGCCGATGATTTTGATGGAATTCTTGTTCGCCCCTACGGTGCCGTCCGCTCCCAGGCCGTAGAACATGGCTCGCACTACACTTTCCGGCTCGACCGAAAATTCCGGATCGTACTTCAGGCTGCTGTGACTGACGTCGTCTTCAATACCGATCGTGAAGTGCTCTTTCGCTTGCGCCGCCGAGAGATTATCGAATACAGCCTTGACCATCGCCGGAGTAAATTCTTTCGAGGAAAGGCCATAGCGGCCGCCGACGATCAGCGGAGCCTGCTTCAGCTGGCCGCAGCCGTGCTTGAGCCCCTCATGGATCGCATTCACCACATCGAGATAAAGCGGCTCGCCAATCGCGCCCGACTCCTTGGTGCGGTCGAGCACGGCAATCTTGCGAACGCTGGCCGGTAAGGCCTGGAAGAAAGCCTGCACGGAAAATGGCCGGTACAAGCGGACCTTCAGCAATCCGACCTTCTCGCCGCCGGCATTGAGGTATTCGACGGTCTCTTCAGCGGCTTCGGCTCCCGATCCCATCATGATGATTACGCGCTCGGCATCGCCTGCGCCAACATAATCAAAGAGATGGTAGGAGCGGCCCACCCTCTCGGCAAGCTTGTCCATCACTGCCTGCACCCTGGCGGGGCAGGCCTCGTAGTAGGGATTGCAGGCCTCGCGTATCTGGAAAAAGACATCCGGGTTCTGTGCCGTGCCCCGCAGCACCGGATGGTCCGGCGACAGCGCGCGCTGACGGTGCTCGAGTACCCGATCCATGTTGATCAGCGCCCGCATGTCATCTTCGCTCAACATTTCGATCTTGTTGACTTCGTGCGAAGTCCGGAAGCCGTCGAAGAAATGAATGAAAGGAATGCGGGATTCGAGCGAAGCAGCGTGCGCGATCAGCGCGAAATCCATGGCTTCCTGCACCGAGTTCGAGCACAGCATGGCGTAACCCGTGGGCCGGCAAAGCATTACGTCAGAATGGTCGCCAAAGATAGAGAGCGCATGGGTGGCCAGGGTGCGGGCTGAAACATGAAAAGCCGTCGGCGTGAGCTCGCCGGCAATCTTGTTCATGTTGGGAATCATCAGCAGCAGCCCCTGGGACGCCGTGAAAGTGGTCGCCAGCGACCCGGTTTGCAGCGCCCCGTGCACCGCTCCCGCCGCCCCGCCCTCGCTTTGCATCTCGACCACGTGCGGCACGGTGCCCCAGATGTTGGGGACGCCCTCCGAAGACCATTGATCGGCCCACTCGCCCATGGTCGAGGACGGAGTAATGGGATAAATGGCAATCACTTCATTGACGCGGTAGGCGACATTGGCCACGGCTTCGTTAGCGTCCATGGTCTTGAACTTGCGCTTCATGAAACCCCCCTGTACTCGGCGGCCATCCTGGCTCTTTCACCCCATCGGCAGCGTACAGCTCCATAATGCCTACAGCCGCAGGGAATGTCGGGAATTCAATTCACAGGGGTATGTGACGGGCGTCACAAGGCGTTTTCCGAAGTGGGAAAGCAGAATCCCGGCGGGATCAGAGCTCGAGCACGGCCCGGACCGATTCCGAGAGGTCGCGCGGCTGGAAGACGAAGCCTAGTTTGCGGAGAATGGCCTGCATGGCGACGTTATCTTGCAGCATTTCACCGCGCACCCTTTGCAGTTTTTCTTCCCGCGCAACTTGCACCAGCCGGCGCAGCAGTTCCAACCCCAGGCCCTTGCCTTGGCAGCGGTCGCACACCAGGATCGCAACCTCAGCCTCGTTTTTTTCGTGCTGGCGGCTCAAGCGGCCGACGCCCAGAATTTCATGTTCCCCGGTTTGCGGATTTTCGCGGTCGGCCACCAACGCCATCTCCCGGTCATAGTCGCCAAAGCAGGTGCGGGCCAGGCGCTCATGCGCGGTGCGCGCGCCCAGGCTCAGGGAATAGAAATAACGCAAGTAAACCGTCCGGTCGGAAAGCTTGTGATGAAAATCCACCATCAGCGGTTCGTCTTCCGGGCGAATGGGGCGAATCATGATCTGGCTGCTGTCGCGCAGGGTGAACGGCCATACATATTGCGTGGGGTATGGCCGGATGGCGGGCTTGGGCAGCTGCTCCGGCTTGAGTGAAGGGTCGAGCAAGACCACTCGCGCATCCAGGGCCAGGAGGCGATCGGGTGAGGCCAGCAAAGGATTGATGTCAATTTCGGAAATCCACGGCTGCTCCACCACCAGCTGGCTGAAGCGCACCAGCAGGCTTTCCAGCGCGGCCAGATTTACCGGCTTTCTTCCGCGAACCCCCTTCAGCGCTTTGAAGATCTGGGTCTGCTCCATGAGGCGCTGCGCCAGGGTGGTATTCAGTGGCGGCAGGGCCAGCGCCCGGTCGCGATAGACCTCGACCAGCTGGCCACCGGAGCCGAACAAGACAACCGGGCCAAATTGCGGGTCCACGCTGGCGCCCAGAATCAATTCGTAGCCATCCATTTTGACCATGGGCTGCACGGTGACTCCGGAGAAGTGCTCGGGCCCGGCTTTTTCGGTGACCGATTTCTTGATCGCCTGGTAAGCGGAGCGCACCGCCGCTTCCTCGGCCAGATTCAGCTTCACGCCGCCAACATCGGTCTTGTGGGTGATGGTTTCGGAAAAGATCTTCAGCACCACGGGATAGCCGATGCGCGCGGCCCGTTTCACCGCGTCGTCTTCACTGCGCGCAATCTGCGTTTCAACCGTGGGCACGCCATACACCGAGAGCAACTGCTTCGATTCGAACTCGTTCAGCAAAACCCGGCCCCGGTTACGGGCGTCCTGAATGATGGCTGTGGCCTGGCCGCGGGCCGCAAGGTTGAATTCCGGAGTGCTGGTCAGCACCGGGGTTTCGTACAGGGCGCGCAGGTTGTACTGGTAGCGCCACATATAGGTGAAGGCGCGGGCGGCGGTGTCGGGATAGGGAAAGGTGGGAATGCCGGCGGCATTCAAAGCTGCTTCGCCGGCGGCGATGCTCGTGCCTCCCATCCAGCTGGCCAGCAGCGGCTTGCCCAAACCTTTGGCATACGGCTTCAGGCCTTCTGCGACCGCGGTCGGATCGGTCATGCCCTGCGGTGTCAGCACCACCAGCAGCCCATCGCTGTTAGGATCTTTGGCGGCAATTTCAATCGCGCTTGCATAGCGTTGCGGATCCGCATCCCCCAAAATGTCAATCGGATTGTTGTGGCTCCAATGTGGCGGCAGAATGCCGTTGAGCGCTTCCACCGTCTGCTCCGAAAGGCTTGCCAGCGCTCCTCCATTGGCCACCAGCGAATCCGTAGCCAGCACGCCGGGACCGCCGGCATTGGTCAGAATGGTGAGCCGCGGCCCTTTTGGCCGCGGCTGTTTTCCCAGAACCTCCGCCATGTAAAACAGATCGGCGATGCTGTGTACGCGCAGCACGCCCGAGCGGCGAAAGGCCGCATCCAGCACTTCATCGCTGCCCGTCAGCGCCCCGGTATGGGAGGCCGCGGCGCGCGAAGCAGCTTCCGAGCGGCCCGCTTTGATTACGATAATGGGCTTGCTCAACGCCACTTCGCGCGCGGCAGAAAGAAAAGAGCGTGCGTCGCCCACCGATTCCATGTAAAGCAGAATGCTCTTGGTGTGCGGGTCATCGCCGAAGTAATAGATCAAATCGCCCCAGCCAACATCCAGCATCGAGCCGGTAGAAACAACTGCGCTGAAGCCGACCTGCTCACGCGCGCTCCAGTCGAGCACGGCGGTGATGAGGGCGCCGCTTTGCCCCAAAAAAGCGACATTACCCGGCCGCGCCAAATCTTTCGCGAAGGTGGCGTTCAAGCCGACCACGGGATTCATCACGCCCAGGCAGTTGGGGCCGATCAGGCGCATGGAGCCGCGGCGCAATTGCTCCTGCACCTGTTTTTCCAGTGCCGCGCCCTGCTCGCCATGCTCCTTGAATCCAGCAGAAATCACCACCGCCGATCTCACCCCGGCCTCCATGCACTCACCAATCAAGCCGGGCACGGTCGCCGCCGGCGTGCACACCACCGCCAGATCCACCTTCTTTGGAATCGCGCTGATGCTCTTGTACGCCTTGACCCCCAGAATCTCGGAGTGCTTGGGGTTGACGGCATACACCGTGGCCTGGAGTGGGCTATGCGCCAGGTTCAGCAGTACCGTACGGCCGACGGTACCTTCGCGGTCGGTGGCCCCGATCACAGCCACCGAGCGGGGGCTGAATAGCGAGTCCAGGCTGCTGCGAGAGCCGGCGCCGGGCAGCGCCGAATCTTGTGGCGGCAGGGGTACGGCCTCCGGCTTAGCTAAAGACATTCCTCTTCCCCTCGGGCCTCGCCGATTCTTATGCTACCGGCTGACCCTTACCCACTTCGACCCGCAATTGAAAGATCGGCGGGCTCGCCAGCGCGCGTGAGACCAGGCACAGCGACTCGGCTTTTTCCAGCACGGTCGTGGCCTGCTCCCGCGCGTCTTCGTTCGGAACCCTCACGCGCGCGCAGAGGCTGATGCCCCCGAACTTATATCCTGAATCGGCTTTTTCCGTCGTACCTTCAGCCTCCACTTCCAGATCCAGGTACTCCAGCTTGGCATACGCGGCCAGCCGATGGAAGGTGGTAGTAAAGCAACTGGCCAGGGCGCTGAGCAGCAGGTCCTCGGGCGTCCATCTCCCCTCCAGGCCGCCGAACTCGGCTGGGGCGGTAAAGTGAATTGCGGTAGGCGCGGAACTGGATTGCGTCAGCCCGGTCTGGCCTGACGTCCACCATGCCAGGGCGCGGTGATGGTATTGTTCGCCCATCATAGTCAAAAGCTCCTCGTTTATTTTGAAATTTGAAACAACTATCCCCGGACTAATCCTCACGACAAGGTAAAGGTCACAATGATTTCCGTTTCCACTTCCACCGGCTGCCCGTTGAGCAGATATGGCCGATAACGCCATTGCTTGACCGCCTCAATGGCCGCCGGCACCAGCATGGGATGGCCCCGCACCACCTGCAAATTCTCGATCGCTCCTTCTTTGGAAATGATGGCCGAGAGCAGCACCTGGCCCTGAATGCGCGCCTGGCGGGCCAGTGTCGGGTAAATGGGCTCAATCTTGTGGACCAGGAGCCCGGCGGTCACGCCCTGCGAGATGCGGATACGCTGCGGCGTGGGCTTAACCAGCTTGGGCACGTTCAGATGAGAGGTCGAGCTGATGATTCCGCCAATCACTCCCCCCAACTGTCCACCCGGCACTCCGCCCGGAACTCCTCCGACCACGCCCTCACCTGTGGTCAACGGGGGCGGCGCCGCTTCTTCCTTGATCATCTGCACCTTCGAAGGGATTCGCGCCGGCGTTCTCAATTCCCCATTCATGATGTCGCTCTGCATCTGGCGCACGATCTTCACCGGGGCCGCGGCTGGCGGCGGAGGCGGCGGCGGTGGTGGCGGCGCCACCAGAAAAGTCAGCAATTGCTGCCGCGGCAGTTCCGAGGTAAACATCAGAGGAACGATCAGGGCAACTGCCACCAGCACTGCCTGAAAAGAGAACGAAACTGCAGTCGAGAAGCTCCGGCGGCGGCGCTGCATGCCGCCCCCTTCCAGCAAACAGTCTGAAAACAATGGCTTCCATTCCATTGCCGGCTTGTGCACCAGGGCCGGCTGCCTGGCAGTCTCCGCCTGCCCCACTTCGGATTCTGGTGATTGAATTGCCGCGCCCATAAGAGCCTCCTTGTCATCCCCTGGCTGCCTGCTCCCTCATCCGGCAGCTCCGTGCTTCTCCTTAGCTTGCATTTTCTGCGTCGCCGGGCCGGGCTACGGTGCCGCGCGTCACGGCTTTTCGTGATACTGATCACACCGCAGAAAGTGCTACAATTCCGCAGGTGGAATAGCAAAGGGGGGCCGTGATGCGCGCTCCTTACGGTCTCAATATCATTGATAACTGCCTGACCTGCCCGGTGCGGGAAGAACATCTTTTTTGCAATCTGCACCTGCCGGCGCTGCAGAAATTAAACGAAATCAAATCCACGGCGGTCTATCCCAAGTCCGCCATGCTGTTCATTGAGGGACAGTTGCCGCGCGGGGTTTTTGTGCTGTGCGCGGGCAAAGTCAAGCTCTCCACGTCTTCCCGCGAAGGTAAGACCATCATTACCAAGATTTCCGAGCCCGGAGATGTGCTGGGGCTGAACGCCACCATCTCTAACCGGCCTTATGAAGTCACTGCTGAAATGATCGAGCCGGGGCAGGCCAACTTCATCGCCCGTGACGCTCTTTTGCACTTCCTGCGCGAGCATGGCGACGTCGCCGTGCGAGTGGCGGAACTGCTCAGCCGCAACTACTACACCGCTTACGAGGAAATTCGCACCCTGGGCCTGGCGACCTCACCCTCCGAAAAATTCGCCAAGCTGCTGCTCAGCTGGTCGTCGGAGACTAAAACAGGCGACGGGTCGCACGTGAAATTGACTCTTACCCACGAAGAGATCGCGGAAATGATTGGCACGTCGCGCGAAACTGTCAGCCGGCTTTTTTCCGAATTCAAGAAGAAGCAGTTCCTGCAGTTGAAGGGTTCCACCCTGGTCATCCGCAACAAGGCCGCGCTGGAAAGAATGCTGAACTCCTGAGCCTGCCGGCTTCGTGTGCGGCGCGCCCAGAACCCTCTTGAGCTCCTGCCTGAATTTGCCGCGGCCTATGGGCTCGCCCCACCGCTGTGGCAGTCGCTGCAATTCACCTGCGTCAGGTCGCCGATATCCACCGGATGCTGGAAGGTGCGCGGCTCGGTGGTCATTAAGGCCACTTTGCCTTCTTCCTGGTTCAGCACCGTGTGGCAGGTGTCGCAGCCTTTGGGAACGACCTTGCCTTCGGCGCTTACGTGCTGGCCGTCATGGCAGCGGAAACATCCCACGAAGTAGTAGTGCCCCAGATTGTTGGGATGCGTCTGCCAGTTGACCTTCATCTCGGGAAAGGTTGTGCGTTGAAAGATGGCTTGCACTTCCTTGATGGAATCGTCGATTTCCAGTTGCTTGCTCTTGGCCAGCGCGGGGTACTTGCTCTCGTAGAAGTCTTCCAGCGATTTCGCGATCCCCTGTAAGGCCTCCGGGGTCGTTGCGTACTTCCCAGTCAGGGCAGCGACCGCCTGCTGCTTCAGGTAAGGCAGCGAGGCGTCCAGGCGGTGGGCCGCCAGGGAATCGTCCACCGCACGGTCCGGGGCGGTGTAGATGTGAGTAGGCCGGTTGTGGCAGTCCACGCAATCCATGCGCCGCTTGGGCGCCGCCGCAATCTGCTCCTTTGTCATTTTAGCGTCTTTGGAGTAGTACTCGGTCACCCGGCCCTGCCGGTCCTCCACCCGCACGTAGGGGATGACCTGGCGCTCCTCGTCCGCGGCCACGTAGGTGATCTTATTGGCGATGTTCATGTGCCAGTGAATGCCTTCGGGCGCGCCGGTGGCGGGATTGCCACCCCCGGTCTTGATCAGCAGCGTTATCTCCCGAGGCGTGTTGTTCTCGTCGCTGGCGTAGTGGGTAAATACTTTGAGTTGCGCCCCGTAGAATTTTTCCGGCCAGTGGCAGGCCTCGCAGGTTTCCTGCGCGGGGCGCAGATCGTGCACCGGGGTGGGAATCGGACGGGGGTAGGTGTCGAAAATCGTGTTCACCACCTGCCGCGCGCCCGAGAGTTTCGATTTCACGTACCAGGTGGCCCCCGCCCCCACATGGCACTCCACGCAGGCCACGCGCGCGTGCGGCGAGTAGCTGTAGGCGGTGAATTCCGGATGCATTACCGTGTGGCAGGTCTGGCCGCAGAAGCGCACCGAATCGGTGAATTCGTAGGCCTTGTAGCTGCCGGCGGCGCTCAGCATGAAGAACGCCAGCAGAAAGCTGCCGAAAAAAATCACGCCGCTGCGCTGCCCGGGATCGTTGAGGTCAATCCGTGGGTAGCGTGG
>Ga0335080_10006588_pt1 | contig 12011 bp, 9 predicted proteins | sample Lox_Sample_34_FD_206720 | JGI IMG/M metagenome (GOLD analysis project Ga0335080, IMG submission 206720) | Soil microbial communities from Loxahatchee National Wildlife Refuge, Florida, United States - Lox_Sample_3.4 | ecosystem: Environmental > Terrestrial > Soil > Wetlands | place: USA: Florida...
TTGCGATCGCCTCGGTGCTGTGGGGCGTGCTGGTCGGCGGCACCAGCGGGGCCGGCGTCATCCTGCTCGCCATGCTGTTGGGCGCCGGGCTCGAAGGCGCGGCGGTGATCGCGACCGATGCGGTGATCTCGGTGGTGCTCGGCATCGCCAAGATCGCGGTGTTCGGATTTTTCGGCGTCGTCACCGGCCAGGTGGTGGCGGTCGCGCTGCTGATCGGCATCGTCGCGCTGCCGGGCGCCTTCCTGGCGCGCGCCCTGGTCGAGCGCCTGCCGATCCACATCCACACCGCCATGCTGGATGCCGTCGTGGTGGTGGGGGGCGCCGTGATGATCGTCGGTGCGCTGCGGCATTAGAAACGGACTGACATGTTTGTCTTGTCAGTCGCGTCATACCGTCCATGGAACAATCATGACGGTCGCGCGTTACGGGTTCCGTCTGCCTGCGCCAAGCGCCGTCGGACTGCCGGAATGCGTCTCCTGACGGCGAGGCGCATCGTCGATCCAATGGTCGTCACTGTCGGGGGTGCGCGGTGGCTGGTAGCATGGATGAGGTTCTCCCGAATGGCAGTGAATGCGGGATGTTGCCGATGACGTCTGCCGCCAACGATCTGCCCGGCCGGCGCATTCTCGTCATCGAGGACGAGTCGATGGTGATGATGCTCCTGCAGGACATGCTGGAGGACATCGGATGCGTGATCGCCGACTCGGCCTCGCGTCTCGAGGAGGCGATCGGGAAAGCGAAGTCCCTCGCGTTCGACGTCGCCATTCTCGACGTTAATCTCAACGGCGAGAGAACGTTTCCGATCGCCGAGGTGCTGGCGGAACGCGGCGTGCCTTTCGTGTTCGCAACCGGTTACGGGGTGACCAACCTGCCCGCGGGCTTCAGCGGGCGGCCCGTCCTGCAGAAGCCGTTCCAGCAGCAGGAGCTCGAGCGCGTGCTGCGCGCCGCGCTGGCGTGACGCGTCCGTGCCGGCGCATCGGTCGAACCTCGCGCGTTGATCCCGGGGACGCAAGGTGCTGCAGCGAAGCGTCGACAGCGTGAGGGTGGGCGCAGCCGGTCGAGGCTGGTCGATCCGGGCTCATCTGGTGGCGCTGGCGCTCGCCTCGACCTTGCCGATCGCGATCGTCGCCGGGTTCTTCGCCTACAATCTGGTGGACGAATCCTCGCGCAAGGTGCGCGCCGATTTCCAGTCGCGACTCTACTTCTTCCGCAACGGCATCGAGCTGCGCCTCACGAACGTCATCGAGGACGCCGAGGTGCTGGCCCGCTCGCCCGCGCTGCAGCAAGGCAATCTGGACGAGTTCAGGCGCTACGCGACTGACGTCGTGCAGATGATCGGCGCCTTCGCGGTCGTGCTTGCGGATCGCGAGGGTCAGCAGCTCGTCAACACGCGCGAGCCCGCCAACGCGCCGCTGCGCCGGCGTCAGTACGTCGAGGCGATGAACCGGGCGTTCGCGACCGGCCTTCCCCAGGTGTCCGATCTCAACATCGCCACGGCCGACGGGCTGCCGTTCATCTCGATCGAGGTGCCGGTGCGGGTCGGCGGCGAGATCCGCTACGTCATCGCGTTGGGGCTTTCGCCGCAGTATCTCTCCTCCTTGCTGGACGAATACGTCCCGCCGGGCATCATCGGCAGCATCATCGACCGCAAGGGCATCATCGTGGCGCGCCGTCCGCTGGTCGACGGCGCCGACATCGTCGGCCACCCCACGATCCCGGCGGTGCGCGAGCGTCTCGGCGAACTCGCTGCGTTCTGGATTCCGGCGAAGTCGCGCGACGGAACGCCGACCTATTCGTCGTTCGTCCGTTCGGAGCTGACCGGCTGGGCGATCAATCTGGCATTGCCGCGCGATGCCGTGGACGGACCGCTGTGGCGCGCCGGCGCCCTGTTCACCGCGGTCGCGCTTTTCGCGCTGCTGGCGAGCCTGGTGTTCGCCCGGCTGGTGGCGAGCCGCTTCCTGCGCGCGCTCACCGGCCTCGAGCAGCATGTGATGCAGCTCGGCACCGAGCGGCTCATCAGCCCGGAGCCAGGGCCGGTGGCGGAAGTCAACCGCATGGAAAGCGTGCTGCGCCGCGTCGGCGCCGACATCGCCGAGGTCGAGGAGGCGATCGAGTACGAACGCTCGCTGCTGCGCGCGACCGTCGAGACCATGCCGATCGGCGTCCTGCTGGTGACGGCGAACGGCCGCATCTCGCTGGTCAACCGCAAGATGCTGGCGATGTGCGGGGTCGACGGCCTGCGCTCGCTCGAGGACCAGGCGACGTTCGCGTATGTACGCGCCGACGGCACCCGCTACGCCGCCGCGGACCTGCCGATCATGCGTGCGCTCGAGCACGGCGAGACGATCGAGGGCGAGGAGGTGCAGCACGAGGTGGCGGGCGCGCGGCGGCACGAGATCATCCACGCGGCGCCGGTGCGCGACGGCGCCGGCGACATCATCGCGGCGGTGTCGGCCTGCTACGATGTCACCGACGACCACGAGGCGATGCGGCGCCAGCAGATCCTGCTCGACGAGATCAACCATCGGGTCAAGAACACGCTGGCGACCGTGCAGTCGATCGCGCGCGCCTCGCTGTCGAGCGCGACCGGCCTGAAGGACTATGCGGAGTCGTTCGAGCAGCGGCTGATCGCGCTGGCGCGCGCCTACAATCTGCTGACCGAGAACAACTGGGAGGGCGCCGATCTCGCCACCATCGTGCGGCGGACGCTCGCGCCGTTCGCGAGCGAAGGCCGCATCAGCCTGAGCGGCCCGTCCGTGGGGCTGACGCCGAAGCTCACGCTCGCCGTGTCGGCCGCGATCCAGGAGCTGAGCACCAATGCGGCCAAATACGGCGCCCTTTCGGTCGAGCAGGGCCGCGTCGACGTGTCCTGGACGCGCGAAGACGATGGCCTCATCGCGTTCCGCTGGAGCGAGCGCGACGGGCCCGTGGTGCGAGAGCCGGCGCGGCGCGGTTTCGGCACGCGCCTGATCCAGGACATCCTGGCGGCCGAATCCGGATGGACCGTGACGCTCGACTTTTCTCCGTCGGGACTGCAGTGCGCCATGCGGATCCCGGTGCAGTAGCTCGATGCCTCCATGCGCTTTTGCCGGCGCGGATAGGCTGCTATAGAGGGAAGAGGGGCCCCCGGGATGGAGGGAGTCGTGGCGCGTCTCGCGATCTGCATGGCCGTCCTCGGCGCGCTCGGCGCGTCGGTCTCGAGCGCATCGGCGATCACGATCGAGGAGGCCTATGCGAGCGTTTCGCTTTCGCCCCCGACCACGCGCCTCGTCATCGTGTGCCACGACTTCGGCTGCGCGCAGCGCACACCCGTCGGCCTGACCCCCGGCGATCTCGCGACCTTGAGCTCGCTGCTCGCGCCGGGCCGCGCGTCGGCGGAGGCCGAGCGCCGCGCCATCGCGGCGGCGGGCGCCTGGTTCGACCGCCGCGTGGGACCGGCGGCCGGCACCACCCATCGGATCGCGCGCGCCAACGGGCTGGGCTCGGAGAACAAGATCGGCCAGATGGACTGCATCGACACCAGCCGCAACAGCACCAGCCTGCTGTTGATCCTCGAGCAGCTGCACCTCCTGAAGCACCACAAGGTCGAAGGGCCCGAAGCGCGGGGCTTTCTGCTCGACGGGCTCGGCCCGCACGCGACCGCGGTGCTGACGGACATCCACTCCGGCAAGCAATGGGCGGTCGACAGCTGGACCCACAAATATGGCGAGAAGCCCGACGTCATCCCGCTCGACGTGTGGAAGAAGGGCTAGCCGGGTTCCGAACGAAGCTCTGCGCGCCGTGTAGACGCCTTCCATTTCCGCTATGATCGCGGCTGCCGGACGGCGGTCGGCCGACCTTCATATAAGTGTCACGTGCGCTTGGCAGGCCATTGCCGATCATGTGCCGGGACGAGCCGGGGCAGAGGGAGAAGCGAGATGGTGTCATCGATCAGGATCGCGGCGGCTTGCATCGCCACGTGGGGGCTGCTGGCGGGCGCGGCCCGCGCCGAGGACTGTCCGCGCGGCGATCTCGACAAGGCCTATTGCGACCGCGACGGCGACATGGTCGCCGACGCGCCGACCGACGCCAAGCAGCTGGTCAATCCGTCGACGCTCATCTTCGCCTACACGCCGGTCGAGGATCCCGCCGTCTACGCCAAGGTGTGGGACGGTTTCGTCAAGCACATGGAAAAGGTGACGGGCAAGAAGGTCGTGTTCTTCCCGGTGCAGTCGAACGCCGCCGAGCTCGAGGCCATGCGTTCGGGCCGTCTGCACATCGCCGGCTTCAACACCGGCTCCAATCCGATCGCGGTCAACTGCGCCGGCTTCGTGCCGTTCGCCATCATGGGCACGCAGAACGGCCAGTTCGGCTACGAGATGGAGATCATCGTGCCGGCGGACTCGCCGATCAAGACGCCGGCCGACCTCAAGGGCAAGAAGCTCGCCTTCACGTCGCCGACCTCGAACTCCGGCTACAAGGCGCCGTCGGCGATCCTCAAGGCCGATTTCGGCCTCGAGGCCGAGCGCGACTTCACGCCGGTCTTCTCCGGCAAGCACGACAATTCGGTCATCGGCGTCGCCAACAAGGACTACGACGCCGCCGCCGTCGCCAACGAGGTGATGAAGCGGATGTTCGAGCGCAAGGTGGTCGATCCGGCGAAGGTCCGCACGATCTACAAGTCGGAGACCTTCCCGACCACCGGCTACGGCCATGCGTACAACCTCGATCCCAAGCTGGTGGAGAAGATCAAGGACGCGTTCTTCAGCTTCCCGTGGGAGGGCTCGGCGCTCAAGGCGGAGTTCAAGGCGGAGGACCGCTTCATCCCGATCACCTACAAGAAGGACTGGAGCGTCATCCGCAAGATCGACGCCGCCACCGGCGTGAAATACAGTTGCAAGTGACGTAAGGCGGGCACTGCGCCTGCACCCCCTCTCCCGCTTGCGGGGAGGGTGGGGAGGGGGCTCTCGCCGCGAGCACTGAGCAAGCGGCGCCCCCTCTCTGTCTCTCCCCCGCAAGCGGGGGAGAGGACGATAGAGCCGCGGCGCAGTGCTTGTTGGGGGCGACGACATGCTTCGCATCAAGGGTCTGGTCAAGCGCTACCGGACCGGGGACCTCGCCCTCAAGGGCCTCGATTTCGAGGTGCCCGACGGACAGGTGATGGCGCTGATCGGCCCATCGGGCGCCGGCAAGTCGACCGTCATCCGCTGCATCAACCGCCTGGTCGAGCCGACCGCCGGCGCCGTCACGCTCAACGACACCGAGATCACCCGCCTCGGCGCCGGCGAGCTGCGCCGCGCGCGGCGGCGCATGGGCATGATCTTCCAGGAGTACGCCCTGGTCGAGCGGCTCTCGGTGATGGAGAACGTGCTGTCCGGCCGGCTCGGCTATGTCGGCTTCTGGCGGAGCTGGTTTCGCCGCTTCCCGCAATCCGACATCGACGAGGCCTTCCGCCTGCTTGCGCGCGTCGGGCTCGACCACATGGCCGACAAGCGCGCCGACGAGCTCTCCGGCGGCCAGCGCCAGCGCGTCGGCGTGTGCCGGGCGCTGATCCAGAACCCCGAGCTCCTGCTGGTCGACGAGCCGACCGCCTCGCTCGATCCGAAGACGTCGCGGCAGATCATGCGGCTGATCCGCGAATTGTGCGCCGAGCGCAAGCTCTCGGCGATCATCAACATCCATGACGTGATGCTGGCGCAGATGTTCGCCGAACGGATCGTCGGGTTGCGGGCGGGCGAGATCGTCTATGACGGCCCGCCGACCGGCCTCACCCCCGAGGTGCTGACGCAGATCTACGGCGAGGAGGACTGGTCGGCGACGATCCGCAAGGTGGACGAGACCGCGGCGGACGAGGCGCAGGATGCCGGCAACGTCGTCGCATTCGAGCCGCGCCAGCCGCACCGCGATCGCATGGCCGGGCTGACATGAGCGTCACGGCCGACGCGCCGCGGCGCTGGCGCAAGCCGCCGTTCATCGCGCGCGCCTGGCTGCGCTGGACGCTCGGCCTCGGCGCCGCGCTCTATCTCGCGTTCGCGCTCGGCACCGCCGAGATCAACTGGCCCCGCGTATGGGAAGGCCTGCCGCGCGGCGCGCGGTTTCTCGCCGCGTTCTTTCCGCCCGACTTCGCCAGCCGCTGGGGCGACATCGCCGACGGCATCGCGGAAAGCATCTGGATGACCGTGGTGGCGACCGCGATCGGCATCGCGCTGTCGATCCCGGTCGGCGTCGGCGCCGCGAAGAACCTGGCGCCGGCCCCGGTCTATTATGTCTGCCGCGCCGTTCTGGCCGTGTCGCGCAGCTTCCAGGAGATCATCCTGGCGATCTTCTTCGTCAAGCTGTTCGGCTTCGGGCCGTTCGCCGGCTGCGTCACGCTCGTCGTCGCCACCATCGGGTTCTACGGCAAGCTGCTGGCCGAGGACATCGAGGACATGGACGCGGTGCAGGCGGAAGCCGTGCGCGCCACCGGCGCGAGCTGGCTGCAGTGGATCAATTTCGGCGTCCAGCCGCAGGTGATGCCGCGCATGATCGGGCTCGCGCTCTATCGCCTGGACATCAATTTCCGCGAATCCGCGGTGGTCGGCATCGTCGGCGGCGGCGGCATCGGCGCCACCCTCGACACCGCCTTCCAGCGCTACGAGTTCGACTCCGCCGCCGCGATCCTGCTGGTGATCATCGGCATCGTCATGCTGGTGGAATATTCGTCCGGCTTCGTTCGCCGCTGGGTGCAGTGATGGCGGTGGGGCTGCGCGAGGGCAGACAGGTCTGGCGGCGGCGGGCGGGCGCCGCGCAGCTCGCCGTCTGGGTCGGCTGGCTCGCCGGCGCCGCCGTCTTCGTCCTGTGCGCCCAGCTGATCTCCGACAAGACCATCTGGGCCTTCGTCACCGACGCGCCGACCCAGGCGGCCGACCTCGCCGTGCGCATGGTGCCGCCCGACTGGGGTTCCATCCTCCGGCTGTGGCGGCCGCTGTGGGACACGATCAACATGGCGACGCTCGGTACCGCGCTCGCGATCATCGTCGCGATCCCGATCGCCTACTGCGCGGCGCGCAACACCACGCCGAGCGCGGCGGTGGTGCGGCCGGTCGCGCTGTTCGTCATCGTGGCGTCGCGCTCGATCAACTCGCTGATCTGGGCGCTGATGCTGGTGGTGATCGTCGGGCCCGGCGTGCTTGCCGGCATCCTGGCGATCGGCCTGCGCTCGATCGGATTCTGCGCCAAGCTGCTCTACGAGGCGATCGAGGAGATCGACGAAAGCCAGGTCGAGGCGGTGCGGGCGACCGGCGCGAGCCGCGCCCAGGTGACGGCCTACGGCATCGTGCCGCAGGTGCTGCCGGCGTTCGCCGGCATCTCGGTGTTTCGCTGGGACATCAACATCCGCGAGTCGACCGTGCTCGGGCTGGTCGGCGCCGGCGGCATCGGCCTGCCGCTCAATTCCGCGCTCACCACGCTCGCCTGGACCCAGGTGTCGCTCATCCTGCTCATCATCATCGGCACGGTGGTGGTGAGCGAATGGGTGTCGGCCAAGGTGCGCCACGCCATCATATGACACGGCTGTCATCATCGGCTTGAAGCGCGCATTGACCGCATGCCGCCTGCCTTGTCGCTGCAGGCGAATTGTCCCATAAACTCGCGCACTAATGGCTATCGGCGGCAAGCCGGGGCGCATCAGAGGGGAACACATGTCCGGTCGAACCAGGAAATCCGCGATCTCGCGCCGTACCCTGCTTGCCGCGGGCGCGGCCGCTGGCGTCATGCCGTCGTGGCGCGCGCTCGCACAGTCGTCCGAGCCGCTGCGCATCGGCTTCCTGACCGTGAAGACCGGCCCGCTCGCCGCCGGCGGGGCGCAGCAGGAGGAGGGCGCCGCGCTCTTCCTCAAGGAGCGCAACGGCACGCTCGCCGGCCGCAAGGTCGAGCTGTTCACCAAGGACACGGCCGGCAACCCGGCGACCGCCAAGACGCGCACCCAGGAGCTGGTCGAGCGCGAGAAGGCGAACGTGATCATCGGGCCGCTCGCCACCAACGAGGCGCTGGCGATCGACGGCTACATCCGCGACACCAAGGTGCCGCTCATCACCACGACGTCGGCCGCGACCGTCGACCTCAAGGCGCACGCGGTCAATCCGTGGGTGCTGCACGCCTTCGGCACCGCCCCGCAGGTGACCTACGCGCTCGGCGACTATGCGGCGAAGACGCTCGGCTACAAGCGCATCGCGATCGTCGCCGAGGATTTCACCTACGGCTACGAAGGGGCGGGCGGCTTCCAGCTCGCCTTCGAGGCGGCCGGCGGCAAGATCGTGCAGAAGCTGTGGCCGCCGCTCAACGCGCCGGAATACGGGCCGTATCTGGCGCAGCTCAAGCGCGACGTCGACGCGATCTACATGGGGTTCGCCGGCAGCAATCCGCTGCGCTTCCTGCGCCAGTACGCCGAGGTCGGGCTCAAGGGCAAGGTCGCGGTGCTCGGCAACACGACCAGCACCGACGAGGGCATCCTCAAGGTGATGGGCGACGAGGCGGTCGACGTGTTCACCGCCGGCTGGTACGCGGCCGGGCTCGACACGCCCGACAACAAGAAGTTCGTCGCCGCGATCAACGCCGACTACAAGCACGATCCCGGGTTCTATACCGCCGGCCCCTACACGGCGCTCCTGATCATCGAGGAGGCGCTCAAGACCACTGGCGGCAAGACCGACAACGCGGCCGCGTTCCTCAAGGCGATGACCGACGTGCGGCTCACCCACGGGCCGATCGGCCCGGTGCGGCTCGACGACTACGGCACGCCGGTGCTCGACATCCACATCCGCAAGGTCGCGCGGGTGAACGGCAAGCTGGTCAACACCATCATCAAGACCTATCCGCAGGTCAGCCAGTTCTGGACCTACGACGCGAAGGCGTTCGTGCAGCAGCCGGTGTTCTCGCGCGATTATCCGCCGAGCAAGAACCTGGAGTAGGCTCTTGGCACTCTGCGTGCGCTCCCTCTCCCCGCTCTTCGCGGGGAGAGGGAGCGCAGGCAGCGTGCCTGTTCAGCCCGCGCGCTCCATCGCGACTTCCGCCTTGAGGCTGTCGAGGTCGCGGTAGATCGAGGCGACCGCCAGCACCTTGCCGCCGGCGCGGTAGCGCAGCAGGCAGTCGCGGCCCTTGATGTCCCCGTCGATCTCCAGCTTGTCCCACTTCGCGGCGTGGCCGACGTAGTTGATCGGCACGTCGTAGTGCTGGCTCCAGAAGAACGGCACCTCGGTGAAGGCTTCGCGCCGCCCCAGCATGTTGCGCGCGGCGGCCTGCCCTTGGCGCTCGGCCACCACCCAGTGCTCGATGCGCAGCGCCTCGCCCGAATGGCGATCGGGCCACTTGGCGATGTCGCCGGCGGCGTAGACTCCGGGCGCGCTGGTCTCGAGATATGCGTTCACCAGCACGCCGCGGTCGACCTTGAGGCCGGCGCGCTCGGCAAGCTGCGTGCGCGGGCGCACGCCGACGCCGACGACCACGAGGTCGGCCGCGAGCTTGCCGCCGCTCTTGAGCGCGGCCTCCTTGTCGTCGATCGCCGTGACCGTGTCCTCGAGGTGAAATACGACGCCCTTCTCCTCGTGCAGCGCGCGCACGAAGTCGCCGAATTCCGGCCCCAACACGCGCTCGAGCGGCCGCTTCTCCGGCGCCACCACGTGCGTCTCGATCTCGCGTGCCCGCAGCGCGGCTGCGACCTCCAGGCCGATGAAGCTCGCCCCGATCACCACGGCGCGGCGCGCCTCCTTGGCGCGCGCCACGATGCCGCGCGAGTCGGAGAGCGAGCGCAGCACGTGCACGTGCGGCCGGTCGTCGCCCGGGATGTCGAGCCGGACCGGCTCGGCGCCGGTCGCGAGCAGGAGTTTGTCGAACCGCAGGCTCTTTCCGCCGGCGAGCGTCACCTGGCGCGCCTTGGCGTCGATGCCGGCCACCTCGGTGCGCAGCATCAGCTCGATCGCTTGCTCCTTGTACCAGTCGTCCGGCCGCAGCGGCATCCACTCCTCGGGCGCATTGCCGGCGAGGTAGTCCTTCGAGCAGTTGGGCCGGTCGTATGGCGCCGCATCGTCGGACGACACCATCGTGAGGCTGCCGGAAAAGCCTTCCCGCCGCAGCATCTCGGCCGCCGCGAAGCCGGCCGCGCCGCCGCCCACGATGACGATGCGGCTCGACGCGTCGCTCGTCCCGGTCGCCTTCGCCAGCGGCCGGGTCGGCTCGATCTTGTCGCGCACGAATGCCTTGCCGTCGCGCTTCTCCACCCGCCAGCACGACACCGGGTTGAACGCCGGCGCGCCGATCGCCTCGCCGGTGCGCAGGCTGAAGCAGGCGTGATGCCAGGGACACCGCACCATGTCGCCGACCATCAGGCCCTCGGCGAGGGGACCCGAGTAGTGCGTGCAGGTCGCCCCGATGGCGAAGATCTCGTCGCCGCGGCGTGCGAGCAGCACGGCCTCGTTGCCCACATGGCCGCCCACCATGCCGCCGTCGGCCATCCGGTCGAGCGAAATGCCCTGGGCAAGATCGGGACCTTGCGGCTTTCCTTGCTCGGCGGCCATGGACGTCTCCTGTGCTGGAGGTGGGCGGAGAGTTGGATGCGGCAACCGCGCGATCGGTTCCCGGGAAACCCACGGGGTAACTCGGACGGCTGGCACCCGTTCCGCCAGCCCGCGCAGGCCTATTTGCGTCGCTGCCGCGCCGGTGCGCGCGCCGCCTTGAACCCGGCGACGAACCGCGCCAGCGTGTCCGACGTCGTTCCGCGCGGCAGCATCACCTCGACCAGCGAGAACCGGCCGCGGTTTTCGACCGCCCGCTCCAGCGCCGCCGCGAGCTCGCGCCGCGTCGCCACCCGCTCGCCGGTACCGCCGAGCGCCGGCGCGATGTCGGCGAAGTGCCAGTCGTCGAGATCGTTGAAGGCCGACTCGGGCTGGAACGCGCGCAGCATCTCCCAGCTGCGGTTGTTGAGCAGCACCACGATCGGGTCGAGGCCGAAGCGGCGGCAGTTGCCGAGCTCCCAGCCGGTCATCTGGAACGCGCCGTCGCCGACCAGGACGAGCGCGCGCCGTTTCGTCGCCACCGCGGCGCCGATGCCGGCCGGCACGCCGAATCCCATGCCGGCGTAGTAGCCGGGCGCGGCCAGCGCGGTGTTGTCGATCTCCATGGCGATGAACAGGCAGTCGCCCATGTCGGCCGCCATCGGCATCTTGCCGTGGCGATCGAACAGGTCGTTGATCGCCGCTGCCACGTCCGACGGCGCGATCGGGTGGTCGTCGGCCTCGAGCCCGCGCGGATAGGTCATCGGCAGGCGCTTTCGCGCGGCGCCCTTCGCGCGCTGGGGCGCGCGCCGCACCAGCTCGGCCACCAGGTCGTCGATCGGCACGTCGCGATAGACGTGATGCCCGACCCGCACCTCGCGGCCGACCGCCAGCATGGTGCGCTGGGCGTCGAGCTGGCGCTGCGAGAGCGCGAAATTGGTGTCGCTGACGATCACGCCGAGCAGCAGCATGGCGTCGGCATCCTCGACCAGCCGGGTGATCTCCGGGTTGCCGGCGGCGCCGAGATACGTGCCGGCCATGACGTCGGCGGCGTCCTCCATCAGGCCGCGTCCCATGAAGGTGGTGACGACCGGCAGGCCGAGCGCGCGCGCGAGCGCCGCGGTTTTCTCCTCGATGCCGTAGCGGCGGATCTCCACGTCGACGATCATGACCGGCGTGCGCGCCTGCGCGAGGCGGGCCAGGATCTCCTCGGCGCATTCGGCCAGCGCACCGGGATCGGCCGGCCGGCGCGGCAGCACCGGCACCGCGGCGGTTCGGGCGCCGACCAGGTCGCGCGGCACCTCGATGTAGACCGGCAGCGACTGCTCGCGTGCGCTGCGCAGCACGCGCGCGATCGCCTCGGGCGCGCGCGCCGGATCGTCGAGCACCGCCTGGTCGCAGGTGATCTCGCGGAACACCGCGAGCTGCGTGTCGATGGTGCGCGCCTGGTGATGCAGCAGGAAGCCGCCCGCCCGCTCGCGCGCGCCCGGCGCGCCGGCGATCACC
>Ga0335080_10006589_pt1 | contig 12008 bp, 7 predicted proteins | sample Lox_Sample_34_FD_206720 | JGI IMG/M metagenome (GOLD analysis project Ga0335080, IMG submission 206720) | Soil microbial communities from Loxahatchee National Wildlife Refuge, Florida, United States - Lox_Sample_3.4 | ecosystem: Environmental > Terrestrial > Soil > Wetlands | place: USA: Florida...
CAAAGGCAATCTTCACCGCTGGCCTCAGGGATGCCAAGGCCGAACGAATGGCATGATGGACGCCCACGGTTTTCGTAACCAGGCTCTTGATTTCTGCAAAAATCGGGCTGTGCGCGTTGGCTCGAAACAGGACTTGATTGCCTTGGGCTCTGCGCACGATGAGACCCATATCCGTGAGGTGTTTCAGTTCCCGCTGAAGAGCACCGTGGCCAGCGCCCACCTCCCGGATCAACTGGCGGAGGTAGAACGATTCATCAGCATGACCATAGAGCAAGGCGAGCAAGGCACTGCGGGTGCGGCCGAACAAGCTGCTCGCAGTGGCGCTTGTACTCATTTAGAGTACTATTGTACTCTATATAGGTACTCACCTCAAGTACCCCATCGACACTCTACCGCGACCTCAGGGCTGCCTTGCTTTCCGGTCCTTAAGCCAAAACCTTCTTGACGAGTATGGAACTGGTTATTCGGGGCGGAGCGCCGGCTTCGAGCCATTGTCTTCTCCTCTGAAACTTCTGCAACTCTGGGGTCCAGTTTGCCATCTAAACATTGACAGCAATTCACTCAAGTCTTATCATGACATTGCCAGCAATCATAAACACATTGATAATACAGCACTTATTTGAATCTTGAGGAGGTAGTTATGGCGAAAACCATAGGAATTGACCTCGGCACCACCAACTCCTGCGTGGCGGTGATGGAGGGTGGGGAGCCCAAGGTCATCCCCAATGAAGAAGGTGGGCGCACCACGCCTTCGGTCGTGGGCTTCACCAAAACCGGGGAGCGGCTGGTTGGGCAGGTAGCCAAGCGCCAGGCGATCACCAATCCGGAGAACACGATCTATTCGATCAAGCGCTTTATGGGGCGGCGCTATGACGAAGTAAACGAAGAGATGAAGATGGTGCCCTACAAGGTCGAGCGCGACGGCGATCACGTGGCCATCCTTGCCCAGGGCAAGCGTTACACCCCGCCGGAGATCTCGGCCATGATTCTTCAGAAACTGAAGAAGGCCGCGGAGGACTATCTCGGCGAGAAGGTCACGGAGGCGGTCATCACCGTGCCCGCATACTTCAATGACGCGCAGCGCCAAGCGACCAAAGATGCCGGCAAGATCGCCGGACTCGACGTAAAGCGCATCATCAACGAGCCCACGGCGGCGGCTCTTGCCTACGGCCTCGACAAGGGCAAGGACGAGACTATCGCGGTGTACGACTTTGGCGGCGGCACCTTCGACATTTCCATTCTGGAAGTCGGCGAAGGCGTCATCGAAGTAAAGGCCACGAACGGCGACACTCACCTGGGCGGCGACAATATCGACCAGCGTCTGGTGGATTGGCTTATCGACGAGTTCAAGAAGGATGAAGGCCTCGACCTGCGGGGCAAGGGCAATGAGATGGCGCTGCAGCGTCTGCGTGACGCGGCGGAACGGGCCAAGATTGAGCTCTCTACCACCATGGAGCATGAAATCAATCTGCCCTTCATCACCGCCGATGCCAGCGGCCCGAAGCATCTGGTCAAGAAGCTGACCCGGGCGAAGCTCGAATCGATGATCGAAGACATCATCCAGCGCTCCATGGGTCCGTGCAAACAGTGCATGAAAGACGCGGGCGTGGATGCCAGCAAGATCAACGAAGTCGTGCTGGTCGGCGGACAGACCCGCATGCCGCGTATTCAGGCGCTGGTGAAAGAGCTGTTCGGGCGCGAGCCCCACAAGGGCGTGAATCCGGACGAAGTCGTGGCCGTCGGCGCTGCGATTCAGGGCGGTGTGCTCAAGGGCGAAGTGAAAGACCTGCTCTTGCTCGACGTGACTCCGCTGACGTTGGCGATTGAAACCCTGGGCGGCGTGGCTACGCCGATGATTCCCCGTAATACGACGATCCCGACGCGCAAGACGGAGACGTTCTCGACTGCGGCCGACAATCAAACCTCGGTCGAAGTCCACGTTCTGCAGGGCGAGCGACCGATGGCGGCGCAGAACCGCACTCTCGGCAAGTTCCACCTGACCGGCATCCCGCCGGCTCCGCGGGGCATGCCGCAAGTTGAGGTGACGTTCGACATCGACGCCAACGGCATCCTGAACGTGACCGCGAAAGACATGGCCACGCAGAAGGACCAGAAGATTACGATTACGTCGTCTTCCGGTCTGTCGAAGGAAGAGGTCGAGCAGATGGCCAAGGAAGCCGACGCGCACTCGGCCGAAGACAAGGCCAAGCGCGACGAGATCGAGGCCAAGAACCAGCTCGACTCCATGGTGTACCAGATGGAGAAGATGCTGCGGGAGCAGGGCGAGAAGATCTCCGGCTCGGAGCGCGGCGACGTGGAAAACGCGATTGCCGACGCCAAGAAGGCGCTGGAATCGAACGACAAGAAGACCATGGACCAGGCGCGTGAGCGCCTGACCCAGGCTTCGCACAAACTGGCCGAGCAGATGTACAAGTCGGCGCAGGCGCAGGGCGCGCCGCAAGGTGGGCCCGGCGGAACTTCCGGTCCGGCGCCCGGCGACAGCGAGGCCAAGAAGAAAGACGAAGGCGTAATCGACGCCGAGTACGTGGACGTAGAGGACAAGAAATAAGCTAGTAGCCCTCAGCTGTCAGCTTTCAGTAACGACCGGGGTGGGCAGACCGCCCCGGCAAGGCGCAGCCGGAAATATTGGCTGCGATGGAGTAGCGCCGGCGTTTCGCCGGCTGTCCCGGGGGCGGCGCGCCCCCGGATGCTTTTGGGCCGAACCCACAGGGAGGTTTAAATTGCAGTTTCAGATCAATGGCCAGGAGTATTTCCTGGCGTTTGTGGAGGACGAACGGCGCTGGTATCTGTTCGCGCCGAAGCCGGATGGCGTGCAGCGTATTCCGGTGTATGTGGATGCGGTGAAGTGGAGCGTTGCTCAGACAACAGAAGACGTCAAGGGAGCCCGGAATTAGTCTATCCGTGAGCGCTATCAAAGTTCCACGCTCGCCCAATGGAAAGGAGATTTTCGATGCAGGGTTCGAAGGCAGTCCGAATCAGCCTTCTGCTTCTGATGTTCAGCTATCTGGCTTCCGGCATGGCAGCTTTCGCCCAGGCCGGCGTCCCCGTTCCCGAAGACAGTCCAGTGTTCAACGCCTTCCGAAAACTCCAGGATCAGCCGGGATACCGCATGCGCATGGTGATGGAATCGAACGATCCACGCATGGCACAGATGGCGGCGCAGGGAATGGGATTCGGAGCCATGGAGAAGATCGTCAAGGGCAACACCACGCAAACCTCGATGCATATGAAAATTCCCGCCATGGACGTGCGCGGCGTGATTGACGATTGGGAAATCCGGGCGGTTTTCCAGAATGGCCGGGGTGCGCGGCTGATTACTTCTCCCGCCGTACCACGCATCCTGAAGTACGGAGACCAGATGCTGGCGATGCAGATGGCGATGATGGAAAGGCAATCGGCCTCGGTCATCGCGCAGGCGGCAGCGCAGGGCCCCATCGGTGCACTCAGCGCGGGACTCGCGGCAGGAGACATGGCCATGGCCGCGGTGGAGGCGTCTCTCTTGTCCAAGAAAGCGCACGAGTTCTACTCCTGGCAATGTCTGGATCAGCCCGCCGGGCGAGCGGCCGATAGTAAGAAGACCACCAACTTGCTGACCGATCTGAAGAGCCTCGGTGAGGAATCGGTAGATGGCACTCCCGCCAACGCCTACGAGTTCTATACCCGGGACGGAGATCAGTTGCGCGGTCCGGTTCACATGGATGTAACCAAAGACAGCGGCCTACCTCTGCGGATTGCCATGACCGATCCGGGCGGGCATGGCAGCATGCACATGGATTACACCGATTTTGGGAAAGTGCCGGATATCGAAATTCCTGATTGTTTGAAAGGGCAGCAATAACTGTGGCTGAATGCTGACGGCTGCATGCTTGAATGGCAACGACCACCAAAAAAGACTACTACGATCTCCTCGGGGTGAAGAAGTCGGCCACGGCGGAGGACATTCGCAAGGCTTTCCGCAAGCTCGCACGCAAGTACCATCCCGACGTCAATCCTGGCGACAAGTCGGCGGAGGAACGGTTCAAGGCTTTCTCCGAGGCCAACGACGTTCTTAGCGATCCCAAGAAGCGCAAGATCTACGATCAGCTCGGCTATTACTCGGACAACATCACGCCCGAGGCAGCGGAGGCATACGCCCGAGCGGGCGCAGGCGGAGGCGGCTTTCCGGGCGGACAGCCTGGCGCCGATGCCCAGGGTGTCCACTTTGATTTCGGCGGCTTTGACTTTTCCGACCTGTTCGAAGCTGGGCGCGGGCGCAAGACCACTGCCGGGGGCGGAGGGTTCCGCGATGTCTTCTCCGGGATTTTTGGAGGCCGGGGCAGCGCGGCTGCCGAGGAAGGCCCCGAACCCGGTTCGGATCTGGAGTACCAGGTCAATGTTCCGTTCTGGACGGCCATCCGCGGCGGGGTGATGCGGCTGAACATCACCCGGCGCGATACCTGCGCGAACTGCGCCGGTCATGGCTACATCGAGGCGCCGGGCGCCTGCCCACAGTGCAATGGCAAGGGGACCATCGAGCAGACCGGCGGACGGATGAAGTTCAATGTCACTTGCCCTCGCTGCCACGGGACGGGAAAGAATATCTCGACTTGTCCGGTATGCCATGGGGAAGGCAGCATCGAACGCGCCGAGCCGCTGGAGGTTCGCATCAAGGCCGGCACTCGTGACGGCCAGCGCATTCGTATCGCTGGCAAGGGGAATGCCGGAGCCAGGGGCGGGCCCGGAGGCGACCTCTACGCGATTATCCGGATCGGCGAGCATCCGGTATTCCGCCGCGAAGCCGATGACATCCACATCACCGTCCCCGTAACCGCTACCGAAGCGGCGCTGGGCGCCAAAATCGAGGTTCCGACTATCGACGGCCGAGCCTTGCTGAAGATCCCGCCGGGCACCCAGTCCGGCCAAAAGCTGCGGCTGCGCGAGAAGGGCGTGCCGTCGGCTACCAAGGAAGGTTCGCGCGGGGACGAGATCGCAGAGATCAAGGTCACCATCCCCATGCCCCGCGACGAGAAAACCAAAGAACTGCTGCGCGAATTGGCGCGGCTCAACCCCGAGGACCCGCGGGCGGAGTTGTGGAGCAAGGTGTAGCCATTGACGATTTTCGACTGTCAATTTCCGATTGGAGCGCGCCCGCGACTCCCGCTCACAACCAATCGGCGATCGGCCAATTAAAAATCGGGAATGGCCCGGCTGCTCTCCCGCTTGTCCGACCCAACCCTGGTTACCTCCGACCCTGACCTCCGCGCACAAGAAATTTCAAAATTTTACTTGCGTGGCAGAGAATTTGCCGTATTCTTCGATTGCGAACTAACTCCAGCGTAGTTTCCGGAATCGAAAAGCACCGGAAGACCGAAGCGCCGTCCAGCCCGCGTCGCGGTGGTTGAGAGTGAGTCGCCCCGAGGAGGAAGCCATCGAAATTGGCAACAGCTAGCGCCCCCGCAACCTGCCAGCAACCAGTCGCCGTATCCCCCAGGAAGAGAAAATCGGTTCGCCTCACGCTGTGGCCCTTGGTGGCCGCGACCTTCTTTATGGTCTCGGGCGGCACCTACGGCATTGAAGACATCGTGCACGGCGCCGGATACGGGCGTGCCATCCTCTTCCTGGCGCTGACTCCGATTCTGTGGAGCCTACCCGCCGCTTTCATGATCGGCGAGCTTTCCAGCGCTCTTCCTCATGAGGGAGGCTATTACGCTTGGGTGCGGCGTGCCATGGGGAACTTCTGGGGATTTCAGGAAGCATGGCTGTCGCTGGTCGCCTCGATTTTCGACATGGCGATCTACCCGACTTTGTTCGTGCTCTACCTCACCCGCTTGTTCCCCTGGTTTGCCGAGGGGCGTCGGGGCATTGGCGTGGGACTGGCCATTGTCGGAGTCTGCGTTCTCCTTAACATTGCCGGCGTGCGTGTGGTTTCGACCACGTCTCTCTGGCTGTTCTTTCTGCTCTCCGCACCCTTCGCCCTAATGGTGGTGCTCTCGCCGGTCAAGTACGGCGCGTTACTGCACGCGGCCACAACTCCAACCACCTCAAAGGTGGACCTGATCGGCGGATTGCTGATCGCCATGTGGAACTACATGGGCTGGGATAACGCCTCAACCATCGCCACCGAAGTGGAGCGTCCTCAGAGGACCTATCCGCGAGCGATGTTGGCCGCGGTCGCACTGGTGACTTTGACCTACATTATTCCGGTGGCGGCGGTATGGATGACCGGCCTGCCTGCTGCCTCTTGGGAAACTGGCTCATGGGCGGACATTGCCGGATTGCTCGGCGGCCCGCTCTTGCGGATCGGCTTGGTTCTGGGCGGAATGATCAGCGCGTTCGGCATGTTCAACGCACTGGTGATGAGCTACTCGCGCCTGCCCCTGGCCATGGCCCAGGACGGCATGCTGCCCCGCGTTTTCGGCAAGATTCACCCCAAAACCCGGGCTCCGTGGGTTGCCATCGTGGTTTGCGCCATCGGTTGGGCAATGTGTCTGGGCCTCGGTTTCGAGCGCCTGGTGACCATCGACATCCTTTTATATGGCACGAGTCTGGCGCTGGAATTCGTCGCCCTGGTGGTTCTCCGCGTCCGTGAGCCGGAGCTGCCCCGCGCCTTCCGTGTTCCCGGCGGAATGTTTGGCGCGGTTGCGGTTGGCGTAACTCCCATCCTGCTGCTGGGATTCTCCGTGGTCCGTAGCGAGAGCGAGCAGGTGCTGGGCATGAGCTCGTTCGCATTCGGAATGCTGCTGATTGCGGCTGGAGTCGTCGCCTACGCTATCAGCGTCGCGCTTAAGCCGAGCGGCTGGTCGATTCCAGCAAAGCCCAAGGCCGGAACCGCTGCCTGAATTTATCCAACGCTCCCGTAGAGACGCGGCTTGCCGCGTCTTCTTTCCTGAAGCAATCCGCCGCTAGTCCTTGGCGGGCTCGTCTGATCCCGAGTCCTTGGGAAAGGCTTTAAGAGTTACCTCGCGGGAGGTCGAAGACGTTTTCTTATTCGAGTCGGTGGAGGACTGAACCAAGGTTCCCTTCAAGATGTAATAAGCTTCGTCTCCTGGATTCTTCCCTTCCCCTCGTGCGACCTCGCCCTTGAATTCGAACCAAACTCCGTGAACCGTTTCAGTTGTGAAGGCAAGCTTGGTTCCGTCCAGCTTGCCTTCCTTGAAGAACTGGTCGAGGAACGCTCCGCGGTCGCTGTCGAGGTCACCGTAACGGGAGACGAATCCGGTCACTTTGCCCGCATCTTCCACGCTCACCTGCACGAATTCACCCTCCTTAAGAAAGGTGTACATGCCGGAATAATCGTCGGCGGGTTTGGCCGGGGAAGGCGGCGGAGCGCTCTGCCATCCCGCGAAAACCGCTACCAGCAAGCAAATCAACAGAATCGTCGTACCTGGTTTCACTGACCTGCTCCTCTGCGGAAAGATTATTAAATCACGGAAAGCATGGGAGAAGGGGCATTCCCGCCGGATATAATTGATCTACAGTTCCCGCCCCCGCACCGCGATGAAACAGGTCTTGGATCTCACAGAACCGGCAGCAGGGCCAGAGGCGCACGCCGCACCCCGCCTGCTGGTCGAGCTGGAACCCTGGTACCTGGTCTTTCGCCGCAACCTGGGGGACCTGTTTCGGCCGCGGTTGCGCCAGCCGAGAATCTCCTCGCCTCCTGCGCCCTTCTGGCCGGACGTTTTCGTTCCGTCCCGGCTGCCGTGGAGGCGATTCGCGGAGTCGGGCGCATGCCACACCTTGGCGATCGGGGCAGTCTGGGGATTCTCCATATTATTGGCCGGCCAGCCCCGGCCTGTGCCGCCCCGGGCGTTTGACACGAAAGACGTAATCACCTACTCGGCCTCCGACTTCCTGCCTCCGCTCGATACCGGCACCCCGAGCCCCACCGATCCGCAGCCCGGCAAGCCCGAGTATTCCCGCCAGCCGATCATCTCCGTTCCGCCGAACCCCGATAACCGCACCCAAACCATCGTCACGCCGCCCAACATCAAGCTTCCGCACGATGTGCCGCTGCCCAATATCGTGGCGATGTCGCATACCCAGATTCCGGTTCCCATTGCGGCCACGGCGCGACCCTTGGCACAGATGAAGCCGCCCGCACTGCCGACTTCAGTTATAGAACCAACGCCGGAATTGGATCAGGCTGTAGACCGGCGTACGTTGAGCATGACGCCGGGCGTGATCGCTCCCGCTCCCGAAGTTCACGATGACCCGGTCCGGCGAACGGTGGCGTCGATCCAGCCCGTAGTGATCGAACCGCCACCCAGCACGGAGATGGCAGCCCTCCGGCGGATGGGCGACATTAATATTGGACATTCCGAAGTTGTCGCGCCTGCTCCGCAGCTTCCCATGTCGGAACGGCGCAGCCTGGGCAGGATCGCGACCTCAGGAGGTGGACCAGGCCAGCCGCAGGTGGTTCCGCCTCCACCGTCGCTGGAAGGGGCGCAGGGTTCAAGCCGCGGCGGAAATTTGATCGCGCTCGGTATTCACCCCGTAGCCCCGGCTGGTCCAATTACGCCGCCCGCGGGTAATCGCCGGGGAACCTTCGCCGCCACTCCCGAAGGAAAATCCGCCGCGCCCGGAAGTCCCGACATTCGAGGCGACCAGGCGCATCCCGGCAACTCTCCGCAAAACGGATCGGGACGCGGCAACGGCGGCTCCAAGACCGGACTTCCGCCCGGCCTCTTCGTCGGTGTAGGCCCCAAGGATGCCGCGACCACTCCGGTCGCCGGACAGAACTCCGGCGGCAATGGCGGTACTGGAGGCGGGTCAGACGGCTCCGCCACGCTGATGGCGAAAGTCACGCCGCCGCGAGTGCGAGCCGACGGCCGCCACGTCGCTTCGCCCGTCTCCGAACTGCGCGCCACCGATGCCGACAAGCGAGTGTTCGGCGACCGCCGCTTCTACTCTCTGAGCCTGAACATGCCCAACCTGAATTCCGCCGGAGGCAGTTGGGTGATCCGCTTCGCCGAACTAAAGGACGACGGGGCCAAGGGCGACCTGCTCGCGCCCGAGGCGATTAAGGAAGTCGATCCCGCCTATCCGATCGAACTGATGCGCCGCAATGTGCAAGGAACCGTGACGCTCCGCGCGGTAATCCGCAGCGATGGCACGGTAGGCGACATCTCAGTGCTGAACGGTGTGGACGACCAACTTGACCAGTATGCGCGCGAGGCGCTGGGGGAATGGCAATTCCGTCCGGCGGAAAAGAACGGCACACCGGTAGACTTGGAGGCCGTGGTAGTAATTCCGTTCAAGCCGCAACGGAAGCTGTTCTAAGGGTGCGATTGCCAGCCTAATCGTTGTCCGCAACGCAATAGAAACGGCTCCTTGACCGTACCGCCCGCATGGCACCATAATTAGCGGCCGGAGCACTACCATTGTCTTGAATGCACAGGCCAATCCCGGCCGGCTCCGCACATTACCGCTGATATTGTGCCTCAGAGTCGTACTTTGTCTATGGTTCTGCATGCAGACCACCTCTGTAAGGGCAGATGAGTTCGTCCACAAGAAGACTTTTTCCAGTGGGGGCTACTCTCCATCGGCTATCACGACGGGAGATTTCAACCGGGATGGCCTCGTTGATCTGGCGATAACCAATGAAACGACAAACACCGTTGGCGTGTTGCTCGGGCGCGGTGGCGGCTCGTTTTCGTCAGCCGTAATCTATCCTGTAGGTAGTTTCCCAACCGACATAACAACAAGTGACTTGGTCAACAATGGCCTAACAGATCTGATTGTGGCAAATGGCGGATCCGGCACCATAGGTGTGCTCTTTGGAAACGGCGATGGCACCTTTCAGGCAGAGAAGGAAGTTGCTGAGATATCCGGTGTCTATGCAGTCGTGGCCGGTGACTTTAATAACGACGGCAACCCGGATATAGCAGCCGTGCAGCCCCTAGAAAAACAAGGCAGTAACGTTTGGATTCTTTTGGGTAACGGTGACGGCACTTTTCGCGACCCAGTCGCCTATCAGACGGGTGCGGAGTCACTCAAGATAGCGATCGGCGATTTTAACAATGACCGCAATCTTGACCTGGCTACTGCCGACTACAACGAAGGGGTTGCCGGCGGAATTAGCATTCTGTTGGGCAATGGGGACGGCACGTTCAAAACCGCACAGGCCTTCGGCACCCCCCTCGCGCCCCTCAGTCTGGTCGTTGCTGATTTCAATCATGACGGTAATGAGGACTTGGCCGCGGGGACTTTTTCAAACCCCGGATTTAGCGTTTTATTGGGAGCCGGAGATGGTACTTTCGGCAAACCGATCCTCTACGGCTTGCAGGCGCCCTTTACCTCCATCACCTCGGGTGACTTCAACGGCGACGGCAGCATGGATGTAGCAGGAGTCGGTGACACCGGACACGGTGATGCGGGAAACGTGAATGTTGCACTGGGCCTTGGCGATGGCACGTTCCTTTCGGCGACTTCTTATGCTTGCTGCCGGACAGCGGGCCAAGTCGTCTCAGCGAATCTCAATCATGATCGATATCCCGAACTCGTAGTGACCGACACCAGATCCGAGGGTTTGGCGAGCATCATGATAAATTCCGATCACTTGCCCGCAGTCGCTCTCTCCAAGGACGCTTTGTTTTTCGGCAAGGTCAAGCTGGATCACACAAGCCCACTTCAAAGTGTAACGCTGACCAACACGGGGTTCAACACATTAGACATTTCGAAGATAAGCGCTAGCGAATATTTCATCCAGAAAAACAATTGCGGATCGGAGCTGAGTATCCGGGCAAGTTGCAAAATCAGAATTACTTTCCGGCCGCGCAAGTTGGGCAAGGTAAATGGAAGAGTTTATATCGCTGACAACGCTAAGCCTGGACGCCAGTCCATCGACTTACACGGTACCGGCATCAACTAGCAAACATATGCGTTGCGGAATTCAGGCATAGTTAGCTACCGTTCGCGGACAAGTCTATCGCCTCGCATTCGCTGCTACGCTCGCGAGGCGTTAGCCGAATGTCAATTTCAACCCGCCATACCGATAGACTTGGAAACAGTGATAATGATTTCGTCGCAGCCGCAGACGTGCTCATCCAATCGATTTAACAACTCTACACTGATCCTCGGGCAGAAGGTTGACTTGCAAGCAGCAAATGTCAGAGCAGTCATTGCTGGATTCCCTTGGAGTGAAGTACGCTACCCAAAGCCAGGGTAACGGGCTCGAATTCGCAAGCTCAACACCGGACTGACCTACTTCCCTGCCCCTGCCTTCTTTCCCTCAACTAACTCATACACCGCGGGGCTGGAGCAAACTTCGTAAAAAGTGCGGTCGGTCCATTTCTGCAGCGAAAAGGTGCGGGCCTCGACTTGGGCGATGCGGCTTTCACGGACTACCAGACTGCGGAAGATGCCGTTGCCAAGCGGCACCAGTCCGCAATACAAGCGGAATTTCTCGCTGCCCCAGAGTTCGGGCAGCTGATTCTGTTCGACGTGTTCGAGCGAAATTTCTTTTTGCAGCTTGGCGAAGGCCGCCGCGCTCATACGAATTCCCGCCAGATTGTAGTTCAGGACAAAATCTTCGGTGCTCTCACCGGCATCGGCGTCGCTGACGATCTGGAAGGCATACACGTTGAAGGGGCTCTTCAGCCGTTCGAGCGGCTTGCGCACCCGCTTATTGCAGGAGGAGAGCCGGTCGCTCTCATTCAGCGCGTCGGAAATCATGATGCGCTGCTCGCCGTCCATCAGGTAGAGCGGCGCGGAGTTCTGGTAGGAGATCCCAATGCCCAGTTCCAGCGACGGCAAGCCCGATTTGGTAAGCAGCTCATTGTATCCGCGGACCAGTTCGATCATCTCCCGCGCCAGCACGCAGGCTTTGCCGACCGCCAGGCCGGGTTCACTTTCGCGTTCCAGCAGCGCCAGAATAATCGCGTCTCCCTCGATGAAGACCTTGCCGGCGCCGTACTTCGAGAGCAGCTTGTTGACGGGATCGTAGAAATTCAGACTGAAGTAGGACGCCGGATTCAGGCCGCGCTCCATCAGCGAGCGGGTGAGGCGGG
>Ga0335080_10006590_pt1 | contig 12008 bp, 11 predicted proteins | sample Lox_Sample_34_FD_206720 | JGI IMG/M metagenome (GOLD analysis project Ga0335080, IMG submission 206720) | Soil microbial communities from Loxahatchee National Wildlife Refuge, Florida, United States - Lox_Sample_3.4 | ecosystem: Environmental > Terrestrial > Soil > Wetlands | place: USA...
GACCTCCGAGGCCCCCCGCCGGCTACATAAGCGCCTCCACGGCGCTTACGTAGCCAAAGTGGGTCGCAGGCCGGGGGGTTTGCTGCGTTTTACATGGAGGTGGTGGCTGGGGTGCGATCAGTCGGTGATCGCGATGTGCCCTGGCTGGGCCGCCACCCGCGCGAGCCACGCGTTGATCGCGGGATAGCCGTCGAGCGCGAATCCGCCCTCGGGCGCGACGTGCGTGTACGCGTACAGGCCGATGTCGGCAATCGAGTAGCGGTCGCCAACGAGAAACTCGCGGCCGTTTGCCAGGTGGTCCTCGATGGCCTTCAGTGCGGCGGTGCCCCCGCGTCGCTTGGCCTCGGCGTCGGCCTCGGAGGGGGTGATGCCGGCGATCGCCCAGAACCGTGCGACCGCGATATTCGGCTCGTGGCTGTACTGCTCGAAGAACAGCCACTGGAGGACCTGGGCGCGTTCGAAGCGGTCGTCGGGCAGGTACGGCGTGCCCTCGGCGAAGTAGAACATGATCGCGTCCGACTCGCCCATCGAGCGGCCGTCGTCGAACACGAGCGTCGGGACCCGGAGCGCAGGGTTGAGCGCCCCGAGCAGCTCGCGACGCCCCGACCGGTCGATCACGTCGACCTCGCGGCGCTCGTACTCGATCCCCAGATGGGCGAACAGCTGGCGGACCTTGTAGCAGTTGCCTGACACGCGAGAGTCGTAAAGGAGCACGGTCGCTGGTGTGTATCAGCCGCCGCCGTTCCCGACTACGGACGTTGTGCTTACGGGTGTGGTCAAGCGCGGCTAACGAAATCCTCGTCTTGACGACGCTCGTGCGTAAGACTAGACTTACCGTTCGTGGAGACTTACCGACAACGGCAGGCGCTACACGCTCTCGGCGATCCGACCCGACGGGAGATCTTCGAGCGACTTACCGACGGTCCGCTGGCGGTGGGCGAGCTCGCGCAGGAGCTTCCCGTCAGCCGGCCGGCGGTCTCGCAGCACCTCAAGGTGCTCAAAGACGCGGGCCTCGTGTTCGACCGCGCGTCCGGCACGCGACGGGTTTACCAGGTCGATCCGGCGGCGGTGGCGGCGCTGCGCGAGTACTTCGACTCATTCTGGGGCCAGGCGCTCGCCAGCTTCCGGGCGGCCGCCGAGAACCCATCACCCGATCAGGAGGAAACATGAGCACAGACACAGCCGTCCGTCATGCGATCACGGTGGCGGTCCCGCCGGCGCAGGCGTTCTCGACGTTCACCGCCGGCTTCAACCGCTGGTGGCCGCGCTCGCACCACATCGGCCAGGCCGAACTGGACGAGGCGATCATGGAAGGGCGCGAGGGAGGACGCTGGTACGAGCGCGGCGTCGACGGCAGCGAATGCGACTGGGGCAAGGTGGTGGTCTGGGATCCGCCGTCGCGGATCGTGCTCTCATGGCAGCTCAGCAGCGAGTGGGCGTATGACGCCAACCTATGGACCGAAGTCGAGGTCACCTTCACGGCCGAAGGCCCGGATCGGACGCGGGTCGAGCTCGAGCATCGTGGTCTCGACGCCTACGGCGACGACATGGACGAGATGCGCGGCAGCGTTGGTTCGGATGGCGGCTGGCCCGGGATCCTCGAGACGTTTGCGACCGCGGTGGCGGGCGGCTGAGGCGGTCCGCTACGCCGCGTAAGGGCGAGCGTCCGCGAGCCCGACCTGCTGGAACAGCGGGCCGGCGGCGTCGTTTGCCCACATGAGCGATCGGAGGTACAGCTCTCCGGCGTCGGGGACCAGCTGTCGCGCACGATCGAAATCGCCTGACTCGATCGCGGTCACCGAGTCGAGCAGCGCGCCCTTGTCGCCGGCGCGGGACACGAGAGCCGCGCGCATGTCCGCGGGGAACGGGATCAGCGCGATCACGTCCTCGATCGGCGCATCCATGAGCGCATCGATCACCGAGAACAGGCCGAGTGTGAACAGCTCTCCGGGACGGGGCCCGGGGAGATGCTCGCCGGCGAGCTCGCAGAAGCGCGCCCGCACGAGCGCGGTCACGGTCAGCTCCGGCGGCTTGCCGTCGATGCTCGCGAGCACGGTGAGCGTCGCCCAGCGCCGGAGGTTCTCGACGCCGAGCAGGGCCAGGGCCTGGCCGATCGAGCTGATCTCGAACCGGAGGCCGAAGAACGCGGAGTTGATGTAGCGGAGCAGCCGGAAGCTCAGCGCCACATCGCGGCTGATCTTGCGCTCGAGCTGCGCCAGCTGCACGCTCGGATCTTGGAGGGCGGCCACGACCTCGAGCATCGACGCGCGGTTGGCGACGATCCCGCGCTTGTGGACGAGCTCGGGCTGGCAGAAGAAGAAGCCCTGGAACAGGTCACAGCCGTGCTCGACGCACCAGGCGTGATCCTCGCGGGTCTCGACCTTTTCGGCGAGCAGGGCCACGCCGTAGGACTTGAGGCGAGCCACCTCGCGCGACAATCGGTCGTGCCCCATAGCGACGAGGTCGAGCTTGACGACGTCGACGAGTCCGAGCAGCCGCTCGGCGCTGACCGTGTACTGGAAGTCGTCCAGCGCGAGCCGGTAGCCCTGGCGCTTGAGCTCGATCAGCGCGTGCACGAAGCGCTCGTCCAGCAGCTCGTCCTCGAGGATCTCGAGCCCGACCACGCTGGGCGGGAGCGTCCCGGCCAGGCCGCTGAGCACGAACTCGCGCGAGACGTTGACCCATGCCGGGTTTCGGCCGACCAGCCGCTCGAGCCCAATCTCGGTGAACGAGTTGAGCACGACGGAAGCGGTCGCGCCCTCGGGGTCGGCGACCAGCGCCTGGGGTGCCTCGCTGCCTCGGAACAGCAGCTCGTAACCCGCGACGTGGAGGGACCGGTTGAAGATCGGCTGTCGTGCGACGAAGACTTCGGCCATGGCATGTGCGGTCGGTGATTTCCCGCAATACGTCTAATCGACCCGACACCCCGGAAACTGAACCCCTCTGTACGGATGCTGACCGACGTCCGGCGGGGTCTACGCTTTAGCCTCGACGTGAGCGCGACGACCAAGAGCCGCCAGGCGGCGGGGCGCGGGCGACGTCACAGGCATACGCGGGCCGCCGCCCCCGTCTCGGTCTGCCGGCTGCGCGTCGTCGCGTTCTTCGTCGGCGCCGCCAGCCTCGGGGCCGAGATTGCCGCCGCGCGGACCTGCCCGGGCTGTGCGCGATCGTCCTGTGCGCTGCGGTCCTGCTCGCGATCGTGCCGTTCGTCTCGGACCCGTTCCTCAGCCAGGCGGTCAGGGCGCTCGGCGCGTTGTCGATCGGCGGCTTTCTCGGGTCGCTCGCGGCCGTGCTCGTGCTGGTCGCCGTCCCGGTGGTCCTGCTCGGGATGGTCGCGCCCTACGCCAACCGGCTCGCCGTGGGTCGCGTCGCCGACACCGGCACCGTCACCGGGCGGCTGTACGCGATCTCGACCGCGGGATCGCTGTTCGGCACCTTCCTGGCCGCGCTGCTCCTGATCCCGCTGATCGGCACCCACCGGACGTTCCTCGTGTTCGCCCTGATGCTCGCTGTGGTGGCGGCGGCCGGGGCCGGGTCGGTGCGGTTCCTGGCGGTCGCGGGGATTATCGCCGCTCTGCTGGCGGTCCCGCCGGCAGCGATCGGCGCCAACGTCCGCGGCGCTCGCGTGATCTACTCGACCGAGACCCAGTATCAGTACGCGCGCGTGCTCCAGCTCGCGAGCGGGGAGCGCTGGCTCGAGCTCAACGAGGGCGTCGCCGTCCACTCGCTCTACCGCCCGTGGAGTTACCTGACCGGCGGCTATTGGGACAACTTTCTCGTGCTCCCGTTCGCGGCGTCGCCGCGCCCGCCCCGGCGGATCGCGATCCTCGGGGATGCCGCGGGGACGGTGGCCCGGGCGTACGGCCACTACTTCCCGGATACGCGCGTGGACGCGGTCGAGATCGACGGCGCGTTGACGTCGATCGGGCGGCGGTACTTCGGGCTGAGCGGGCCGCGCCTCCATGTGTACACCGCCGACGCGCGCCCGTGGCTCGAGGCCAGCCACGCCCACTACGACGCGATCTTCCTCGACGCCTACCGCCAGCCGTACATCCCGTTCTACCTGGTCACGCGAGAGTTCTTTGCGCTGATCCGCGCTCACCTGATCCCGTCCGGGGTCGTGATCGTGAACGTCGGGCATATTCCCGGCTCCGACGCGCTCGAGAAGGTCGTCTCTGCGACTCTGCACGCGGTATTCCCCGTGGTCGCGCGCGACGTTGCCACCGACGCCAATTCGCTCGTGGTGGCGAGCGCGCGGCCAGTGTCGGCCTGGCAGCTGGCGACGCGCAGTCTCGGGCTCCCGGCCGGCCTGCGGGTGCTCGCCGGCCAGGTCGTCGGCGAGCTCGGGCCGGCGTTGCGCGGCGGCGCGGTATACACCGACGACAGGGCCCCCGTGGAATGGCTAACCGACCTCTCGATCCTCCAGTACGCGATCGGACACCGGCCGTGACGCTGATCTCCGCCGGCGAGGAGCCGGACGGCTCGAGCCTGCTCGACGTCCGCTGGGAGCTGGGCGGGCCGCCCGGGCGGGACCTGTACCTCGCGGGCCACATTCCGGGCGCGGTATTCGTCGACCTGGACACGGAACTCGCCGCGCCACCCGGAGCGGGCGGCCGCCACCCACTCCCGGACGCTGCTGTGTTCGGCGAGGCGATGCGCAGGGCCGGCGTGTCGGGCTCGCGGCCGGTGGTCGTGTACGACGCCGGCAATTCGGTGGCGGCTGCGCGGGCGTGGTGGCTGCTGCGCTACTTCGGCCATCCCGATGTGGGTGTTTTGGATGGTGGTTTCGCGGGCTGGCGGGCGGCCGGGCTCCCCATCGCGTGCGAGGTGACCAAGGTGCTGCCGGGGGATTTCGAGCCTCGCGCCGGCGGTATGCCGCTCCTCGACACCGGCGCCGCGGCCGCGATCGCGCGCGACGGCGTGCTGCTCGACGCCCGCGCGCCCGAGCGCTTCCGGGGCGAGAGCGAGCCGATCGACGCGGTGGCGGGGCACATCCCGGGGGCGGTGAACGTGCCGTCGGCATCGCTCGTGGATGCATCCGGGCGGTTCCTGGACGCCGAGACGCTGCGCGCGCGCTTCGCCGGCGCCGGGGTCCGCGCAGGCACTCCCGTCGGCGCGTATTGCGGCTCGGGGGTGGCGGCGTCGCACGAGGTGCTGGCGCTGTCGCTCGCGGGGATCCCGGCCGCGCTCTACGTCGGGTCGTGGAGCGACTGGATCACCGATCCGGAGCGGCCGGTGGCTATCGGATCCTGAGCGTCGTTGCGCGACGTGAGTTGGAGTGCTTCCCCGCCCGGTTTCGCGCGGCTACGCGGACGGAAACCGGAATCGAGGAACGACCTCGGAGCTTGGCGAGTGCCGCAGACGACAACACCAACTTCACCGCGGCGCTGCGATTTCCGGAGATGTGGAAATGCTGCCTGCCGAGCACGCCCGCTCGTTGATAGGGAGCGGATGCGACTATCTCAACGGTGCCATCACAGTAGGACTGTCCGCGCGGACAAGTCAGCCGCACCGTGGTCGTCCCGTGCGCGACGCCCAGGGGGCGGGCCGCGATCTGGACGCTCCAGCCTACGCCTCGAGGGCGACCCGCGGGCGCCCCGAAACCAGGCGATCCGCTCCAGCACGGCTGATAGACGGTGCCGTCGAGGTTCAAGTTGTAGAGCGCGCCCATGATGCCGGCGCGGTTATCCGCTGCGCAGAACTGGCTCGTGGAAAGGTTGTACTCGGCATTCAGCACCGGCTTGCCGGCACTCAGGTACGGCTTGAACGACGAGCATTCCGAGTACTCGTTGCACTGCTCGTCGAGTACGCCGTCGAAATGCGACTGAAGCTCGGTGGCCTGCTCGGGATCGTTCTTCTGAAGCACGGCAAGGCCGAGCGAATGCACCTCCTGGGCGACCCACTCGTCATAAGTGAGTTGGTCTTGCGCCGAGATCGGGAACCCGGTGCTGTTCTCCCAGCCATCGATGTTGTCGGGCTCGACGGCGTCGAAACCCTTCTGCTTGCACATCTGGAAGCGGGTGGTCATGATCGGCTCGAGTACCGACAACTGGCGGATGTCCAGCCACCGTTCGCCCGGCCATCCATTGTTGTTACCCAGTACGGAAGATGGAAATTTGCTCGCGTCCGGGCGCCAGTTCTCCCACGTGCCGACGTCGATGTAACAGATCACGCGCTTTCCGGCGGCATGAAGAGTTGACACTTCCGGGCGATCGTTATCGAACCCGTCAATGTCGTACGCGGCCGCCGGTTGGGAATTGTTCACTGTCCCGGACAACTGCCAGTACCACGACAACTGCTGTGGTGGCTTCCACCAGGCAAAGGCGGACGGTGGCGCGGTCAAAAGCAATATCGCGGTCGCGATGAGTATCGGAGCGACCGCTGTGTGCACCGCGCGGTTGCGGAATCGCACCTTACGCACTGTACCGACGCTGCCTGTCGTGCGCCACTCGTCGATAGGACTCACACCAGTCCGCTCCGAACCGCTCGGACCGCCGCCTGAATCCGGTTCTGGACCTGGAGTTTGATGAGGATGCTCGACACGTGATTCTTGACCGTGTGCTGGCTGAGGAAGAGGGCCTGGGCTATTTCGGAATTGTCGAGGCCACGCGCAAGCAACTCGAGGACTTCGAGCTCTCGAGGCGTCAGCTCAGCACGTAGGAGGCTGGGATCGATCTCGTTGGGCTCGCGCAGGCGTCGCAGCAGATGGCTCGCAATCTGAGGCGAGATGAACGATTCCCCGCGCTCGGCGGCCCGGATGGCCTCGACTATCTGATCAATCGGCGAATGCTTCAGGAGGTAGCCGCAGGCGCCGGCCAGGATCGCATCCATCACGTGCTGATCGTCCGACGCGACGGTCAGCACGAGCACGCGTGCCAGCGGGGCAGCCGAGGTCAGGCGTTGCGTGGCCTCGATCCCGGACATCCCGGGCAGCTTGAGGTCCATCAACACGACGCCTGGTCCCATTTCGCCAGCGAGCCGAATGGCGTCCGCGGCCAACGCGGTCTCTCCGAAGACCTCGAGCCCTCGTTCCTCCAGAAGCCCGATCAGCCCACGCCTGAACAATTCGTGGTCGTCGACCACGATGACCTTCAGGTCACTGCCCCTCACGGCATCGAGATTAGCTGGTCGCAGGAGCGAACTTAGCGAAACGACCATATTTGGGAGGGACGTGAGGGTCGTCCTCCACGCCGTCGGCGCGCCGTTGACGCGCCGACGGCGCCCCGAAAGCCGCTGATCGTAGTCAGTCGACTGCGGACCTGTTTTTGGTGGATTGGCGACCGGCGAGGACGCCGGTGGCGCGTGGGGTCCGGTCGTTATTCGTTGGCCGGCGTATAGGCGCGCCGGCCGCAGGCGCGTCAGCTCATCGAGTGGGCTTGCGTTTGGCGTGCGTGCGGCGTCGTCGGTGCGTGTACCGCTTGGCCGCGACACGCCGGTTGGCGGAGCCTTTTGTTGCCACGCACTTGTGGCTCTTGCTGGACCCAGCGTTTCGCTTGCACTTCTTAGTCGTGAGCGTCCCGTTTACAAGCGAGCCGCCAACCATTGTTATGCCTGAGAGGCCGGTGGGGGGGCTCGTCGTGGTCACCCCGCTGGAAGTACCGCCAGCGCCCGTGCCCGTCCCACCGCCGCCGGTGCCTGTACTGCCGCCCCCGCCGGTGCCGGTACCTCCGCCACCGCCGGTGCCGCCGCCACCGCCGGTGCCCGTACCACCGGCGGTGGTCCGCCCGACGGGCGCGCACGGCTGATAGGTCTTGCCGTCGAGATTCACGTCGAACAGGGCACCGACGATGCCGGATGCCGTATCGGCCGAGCAGAACTTCGCGGTGGTCTCGCCATCATTCGTGTATTCCGCGTTGAGCACGGGCTTGCCCGTGCTGAGGTAGGGCGTGACATCCCCGCCCGACCCGGCGCAGGGGTCGTTGTAGGCGTTGCACTCCTCGATGATCATGCCGTCGAACAGCGGCTCGTCGACGCCGGCGTTTGCAGGATCGTTCTTTTGGAAGATCGCCAGGCCGTCCGAGTGCGCGGTGTACGCAAGCCATCGTTCGAAGCCGGCGCTGTCCGCCTGCGTCAGGCCCCAGCCGCCCCCAGCCGCCCCGGTCTGCGAGGGGTTGGTATAGCCGTCGAGGTCGTCCGGCTCCAGCGCGTCCTGGCCCTCGATCGCGCAGTCCTCGATCCGCTTGGCCAATCCCGCGGCGATGTTTACCGCCGCCCCAGTCAGCGTCGACGGCGCGCCGGCTACGTAGTTGGCGAAGCCGCGAATGTCGTACCAGTACTCGCCGGGCCAACCCTGCATCTCGCTGGTCTGCGAGTTGGAGCCGTTGGTGTAATCGGCCGCGGCGAAGTTAGAGCTGTCGGGCTCAGGCTGCTGCGCGCCCGCCTCGATGTAGCAGATGCTGTATTTCCCAGCCGCGTGCAGGGCCTGCACGACCGGAGATAGGCCCGTCGGGACGCCGCCACCGGTGTTGGAATCGGCGAACATGTCCGTATCCCAGATGTTGGCCGACCCAGGCGCTGGATACGTCCCGGTCACGCTCGGGAGCCCTCCCAATCCGTCCGATGATGGACTGATTTCCCAATACCACTGATCCTGACCTGTGGGCGGCAGGTTGTAGGCCGCCGCCGATGCCGAGGGCGCGAGCACGCCCAGCATCCCGATCGCGATCGCGATCGCGAGATATCGCTTCATGGTCCCGGTCCCTCCGGCTGAGATTGCGCGCGGTCTGGATCGACGCGCCAACCGCCCGTGTACCCGACGCCTCAGGTTTCAAGCATTAGATTTGGAGTTCGCCGGGAATTGATCGGCACCTGCTCTCCGGGGACCAGGCCGACAGCGATATCTGTGTAGGTTTTGGGACCGAGTTCGAGCTATTTCGCGCGTGCCGCCTATCGGAGTAGGCTGCTCGCTCCACCAACGGCGTTGGGGCCTGGGCGCCGCGCCATCGATCTATCGCGGTGCCGCGCCGGGCTCGAGGAGGGCGTTCATGGCTAACGCGTTGCTGTTCTCTTTGTCGGCGGCTCGCGTCCGCGCGGCAACTGTGCTCGCCGTCATGTTCATATTTGCGGCGGCCGCGGGCGCGGCCGAGGCGCAGAGCATGGCGGTACCGGCGTACTTCTATCCCGGTTCCTACTGGACTCAGCTGGATCAGGCGGGCGCCGGGGTCGGTCTTGCCGTCATGAACCCCGATAGCGGGCCGGGTTCTGCCCCCGATCCGAACTACGCGAACGCCGTTCGATCGGCTCAGGCGTCCGGAGTCCACGTCGTGGGCTACGTCTACACGAGCTATGGGAGCCGGTCGCTGGCCTCCGTGGAGTCCGACATCAACTCCTACTACAGCTGGTACCCAAGCCTGAACGGCATCTTCCTCGACGAGGCCAGCACCAGCTGTGTCACCGAGCCGTATTACGCGACCCTCAACAGCTTCGTCAAGAGCAAGGGCGGGACAGGCCTCACGATCCTCAATCCGGGAACGCAGACCAATCAGTGCTACGAGCCCGCGGCCGACATTCTGCTGACGTTCGAGGGGTCCGACAGCCAGTACGTCAATTCCTACACGGCTCCGTCCTGGGTGGCCAGTTATCCGGCTTCGCATTTCTGGCACGTGATCTACGGGACTTCGACCGTCTCGGCGATGGCTAGCGCCGTTCAGCTGAGCAAGGCGCGCAACGCCGGATACGTGTACGTGACCTCGGCCACGCTCCCGAACCCGTACGACCTGCTCCCGACCGGGCCGTACTGGTCCGGCGAGCTCAGCGACATCGCATCCGCGTCAACCAGTGGTGGCAGCACCGGTGGCGGAGGTAGCGGTGGGAGCGGCGGGGGTGGCCGCGGAGGCAGTGGTGGCAGCGGGGGTGGCCGCGGCGGCGGTGGCGGCGGACGTCACGGCTGAGTCAGGGGATCGTGCGTAGCGCCCCTGGGTGGAAACACGCCCGGGGCGGTCAACGCACGACGAGCTTCAACTCGGTGCCGCGACCTGCCAGTCGGCGCGCGCTCAACTCGCCGCCGAGTGAGGCGGCGCGAGCGCGCATCGTCCGCAAGCCGAGGCCCGAGCGCGGTGCGTCCTCGATCCCGCAACCGTCATCGGAGATGCACAGGACGAGATCCCGTCCCTCCTGTTGGAGGACCAGGTCGACGTGCCGGGCCGCGCCGTGGAGGGCTGCGTTGACGATTGCTTCTCGAGCGATGCGGACAACGTGCTCCCGCCCTGAAGGCCCGAGGTCTTGGTCGCCGGCAAGTGCGGCCCCCGCGTTGATCTGGACGTCCACCTGCAGGCTGTAGCGATGCTCGAGCTCCCCGGCGATCAGGCGCAACGCGGTTTCGATGTCGGGGGCGCTCGAGGCCGAGAGGTCGGCGATGACGCCGCGAGATGTAGCCAGCGCGTGTCGCGCGGCGACCATCAGCGGATGCTCCGGCTCCAGCTCGATGCCGAGCCGCTGCCCTTGCGCCGCGATGCAAGCCAGATCCTGCGCGAGGCCATCATGCAGATCGCGAGCGATTCGCTCGCGCTCGAGGCTGATCGCCGCGCTTGCCTCAACTCGCCGCGCCTTTGCGTACTGCCAATATGCGCTCGCCAACAGGATCGCATAGGCCGCGAGCCGCAGACCCTCGCGCGGCGTGACCCAATCCGCGGCCACGGCGGTCACCGAGAGGTATTGCAGTCGGGCGGCAGCGAGCAAGAACGATGCTGCCGCCAGCAGGCCGCACCCGGTTTCGCCCTGCCTGGCGCGGCGAAGGAACGCCAGCGCGGATGCGAGCAGAATCGCTCCCGAAACCGCTCGGATAGCAAGCGTGCCCTGGATCTGCTCGAGCACCAGCGCCAGCATGACGACGCCCGCAGCGGCCGCAATCGAGATTCCGGCCGTCCGGCGGCCTCGGTGTGGAACGATCTTGGTCGGCGCGAACGCTGCCGCCGCAAACGCCAGCGAGACAATCAAATTGGAGGCGAGCGCAGCGACTCCGTTGAACTCGGGGCCCCCACCGCCGGCGAGGGCGGGAACGGCGAAGTAGACAAAATCGACCAGCGACACCGCCGCCAGCGCACCCAGCAGCAGCAACTGGGACAGCCTTCGGTCGTGTCGGAAGTTCGCCACGAGCAGTCCGGCCGTCAAGATCGCCGACAGCGTGATCGCCATCTCGATCGCGCCCCGTTCACCAGGATTGATCGAATGGACGGGCTCGACGAAGTTGAACGCAGCGACCGCGGCGGATATGACGCCGACCACAACCGCCAGGCCCGTGAAGCCCTGTTCGCTCAGATCGCGCGTTGCGACTGTGACAGCCGTTGTATCGCCCCCGATACTCATCTTCCGGTCCCTAGGAGATGATCACCAACGCACGCGCCCCGCACGTGGGGGCGCAGCAATCAAGCGCCAACCCCCATCATCTCTCAGCTAAATGGTAGCCCCTTATCTATATATGCTGAAAGTGTAACCGAGTTGTCAATCTCGGCCGTCGCGTCGCGCGCAGCGCGCTGACGCCCGCGATCTACGGGAACGTGCAGTAGGTCCCGAGGGTGGACGCATCCAGCCGGGAGTGCGTGTACGCCCATACGTAGCGGGGATGGGCGTACCAGTAGATCAGCTCGAACACGCCGATCGCTTCGGTCTGCCCGCCGCCGGGGACGACGATTGGGGCCCAGGTCCACGGATTCAGCGCGCCGGCCGGCGTCATCCACGTGACGACGCCCGATGACGTGGCCGACCAGCGATACCAACTGCTGCTGTTGACCCCCGTCGTGCCGAGCCAGCGCCACCCGTTGGCCGGCGTGTACCACGCCACCCACGGCCGCACGTCGATGATCGCGGGCGGCGTTACCGTGAAGTTCGGTGCCACCAGATATGGCTCGTTGGGTCCGAGGAGCCGGCATTCGATTCCGCCGTTGCTCCAGTAGCTGGGCGCGGTCGGCCTCGATTCGAGCGTGATCGCGAAGCGCTCGCCGTTGCCCGCTCCGAGCGTGACGGTGGCGAGCGTCGACTTGAGAGCCGCGAGCTTCCGTCCGGCAGCCGGC
>Ga0335080_10006591_pt1 | contig 12007 bp, 11 predicted proteins | sample Lox_Sample_34_FD_206720 | JGI IMG/M metagenome (GOLD analysis project Ga0335080, IMG submission 206720) | Soil microbial communities from Loxahatchee National Wildlife Refuge, Florida, United States - Lox_Sample_3.4 | ecosystem: Environmental > Terrestrial > Soil > Wetlands | place: USA...
CGCCCGTGGGGGCGGGCTCGCTTTGGGGCGGGCCCGCCGCAATACTCCGACTCGCCCCCATGCGCTGGCTCCTTCGCCGCATCGTCTTCTACGTGTTCGCCATCTGGGTGGCGCTCACGCTGACGTTCCTGCTTCCCCGGCTCATGCCGGGTGACCCGGTCGGCGGCGTCCTCCAGCACCTCTCCCCCTCGCAGATCCAGTCGAACCCCGGCATCGTCAAGACGTACGAGGCGCTGCTCGGCGGCGGCAAGGGGACGATCTGGCACGACTACGTCGTCTATCTCCGCCGGATCTCGCATTTCAACTTCGGCATCTCGACGTCGAACTACCCCGCCCCCGTCTCGACGGTGATCGGGCGCACGCTCCCGTACTCGATCATCCTCGTCGGCGTCTCCTTCTTCCTCGCATTCGTCCTCGGCACCACCGTCGGGATGATCGCCGCGTGGCGGCGCGGGAAGAGCGTCGACTCCGTGCTCGTGCCGATGTTCATGTCGGTCGGCGCGTTCCCCGCCTTCTTCACGGCGCTGCTCGCCGTCTACTTCCTCGGGCTGAAGCTGAACTGGTTCCCGATCCAGCACGCGTACGACAACGGTCTCTCTCCCGGCTTCGACTGGGCGTTCATCTCGAGCGCTGTGCGACACGCGGAGCTGCCGGCGCTCGTGATCCTCATCGCCTACACCGGCGGCTGGGTGCTGAACATGCGCACGGTGATGATCAACACGATCGGCGAGGACTACGTCGCCGTCGGCTTCGCCAAGGGGCTGAAGGACCGGCGCGTGATGACGAGCTATGCCGGCCGCAACGCGATCCTCCCGCCGCTGAACGGATTCGCCGCACAGTTCGCGACCGCCGTCGGCGGCGTCGTCGTGATCGAGTACGTCTTCAGCTATCCCGGCGCCGGCCTGACCCTCCAGCAGGCGGTGCTCGGCTCCGACTACCCGCTCTCGCAGGCGCTGCTGCTCGTGCTCGCGCTCTGCGTGATCTGCGCGAACTTCCTCATGGACATCCTGAACCTGATCCTCGACCCGCGCGTGCGCACGAGCTGATGAAGCGGCTGCACGTCCCCGGCTGGCTCCATCTGCTCATGCAGAACCCGAAGTCGCGCCTCGGGCTCGGGATCATCCTGTTCATCGTCCTCGTGATGGCGATCGGCCCGTTCTTCGCCTCGAACGATCCGAACGCGTTCAACCTGCTCGCCGCGCGGCAGGCGCCGTCGTGGCATCACCTGTTCGGCACGACCGACCAGGGCAGCGACGTGTTCGCGCAGGTCGTCGTCGGCGCCCGCCAATCGCTCCTCCTGGGCTTCGCCGCGGCGACGCTCGCGACGGCGGTGGCGACGACCCTCGGCGTGCTCGCCGCCTACTCCGGCGGGATCGTCGACGACGGGATCAACTCGATCATCAACGTCTTCCTCGTCCTCCCGCCGATCCCGCTCCTCATCGTCATCTCCGGCTTCCTGAAGACGCGCGGCCTGTGGACGATGGTGCTCGCGCTCGGGCTCGTGCTCTGGGCGTTCGAGGCGCGCATCCTCCGCAGCCAGGCGCTGTCGCTGCGCAGTCGCGACTTCGTGCACGCCGCGAAGGCGGCCGGCGAGTCGACGCACCGCATCATCTTCGGCGAGCTGATGCCGAACATGATCAGCCGCATCGCGGCGGCGTGGGTGCTCGTCTTCTACATCTCGCTGCTCACGGACGCCGGCCTCGAGTTCCTCGGTCTCGGCAGCCTGCAGAAGCCGAGCTGGGGCGTGACGCTCTACTGGGCGCAGACGAACTCCGCCGTGCTCCAGGGAGAGTGGTGGTCGTTCGTCTTCCCCGGCGCCGCGCTCGCGCTGACCGTGATCGGGCTCGTGTTCCTGCTCGCCGGCATCGACGAGGTCTCGAACCCGCGCCTGCGCACCGAGCGCGTCGGCGGCGGGTTCGCGCACCGCCTCACCGAGCTCGTCCTCCCGAGCCGCCCCGCCAGGCCGCCCGCGGAGGCGTCGTGACCGTCACCGCCGACGTGCCCGGCGCGACCGGCAGCCCCCGCGACTCCGAGACGCTGATGGAGGTCACCGGGCTCCGCGTCGCCTACGGCGTCTCGCGGCCCGTGCACGCCGTCGACGGCGTCGACCTCGCGATCCGCGCCGGCGAGATCGTCGGGCTCGCCGGCGAGTCCGGCTGCGGGAAGACGACCGTCGCGAACGCGATCCTGCAGGTCATCCGCCCGCCCGGCCGCGTGATCGACGGGAGCATCCGCTTCCGTGGGAGGGAGATCAACGGGCTGAGCCCGGAGGAGCTGCGCAAGTTCCGCTGGCGCAACGTCTCCATGGTGTTCCAGAGCGCGATGAACGCGCTCAACCCCGTGCTGCGCATCGGCGCGCAGTTCGTCGACATGATGCAGGCGCACGAGAGGGTCTCGAAGCGCGACGCGCTCACGCGCGCCGGCGACCTGCTCGAGCTCGTCGGCATCGACCGGCGCCGCGTCGACTCGTATCCGCACCAGCTCTCCGGCGGGATGCGGCAGCGCGTGATCATCGCGATGGCGCTCGCGCTCGAGCCCGAGCTCGTGATCATGGACGAGCCGACGACGGCGCTCGACGTCGTGATCCAGCGCGAGATCCTCCAGCAGATCCAGGACCTCCAGCGCGAGCGCGGGTTCGCCGTTCTCTTCATCACGCACGACCTCTCGCTCCTGCTCGAGGTCGCGGACCGGATCGCGATCATGTACGCGGGCGAGATCGTCGAGGAGTCCACCGCGGCGGAGTTGCGCGACAAGCCGCTGCACCCGTACACGAACGGCCTGATCGAGTCGTTCCCGCCGCTCATGGGTCCCCGCGTCAAGCTCTCCGGCATCCCCGGCTCGCCGCCCGATCTCGCGGAGCCGCAGATCGGGTGCCGGTTCGCGCCGCGCTGCCCGTACGCGGAGCCCAAGGACGCGTATCTCTACTTCCGGCAGACGAATGAGCGGCCGGAGCTGCGCGAGGTCTCGCCGAAGCACTTCGTCGCGTGCCACCGCGTCGAGGCGGCGACGTCGTGAACGCGCCCGCTGCGGAGCTCGAGGTCCGAGGGCTGCGGAAGGAGTTCCCCGTCGGCGGCGGCCTCGTCACGCGCGAGCGCGTGCACGCGGTCGACGACGTCTCGTTCACGCTGAAGCCGGGCCGCGTCACCGCGCTCGTCGGCGAGAGTGGGAGCGGGAAGAGCACCGTGGCGAAGCTCCTGCTCCGGCTGTACGACCCGAGCGGCGGCAGCGTCATCTTCGACGGGCGCGACATCGCGTCGGACCACAGCCGCAAGAACGTCCTGCGCTACCGCTCCCGCGTGCAGATGATCTTCCAGGACCCGTTCGACTCGCTGAACCCGGTCAAGACGATCCGCCACCATCTCGCGCGGCCGCTCTCGATCCACGGGATCGTCCCGCGAGGGAAGATCGACCAGCGCGTCAACGAGCTGCTCGAGACCGTCGGCCTCGTGCCGCCGGAGAAGTTCGCGGCGAAGTACCCGCACGAGCTGTCCGGCGGCCAGCGGCAGCGCGTCTCGATCGCGCGCGCGCTCGCGGTCGAGCCGACCGTCCTCATCGCCGACGAGCCGACGTCGATGCTCGACGTCTCGATCCGGATCGGGATCCTCAACCTGATCGTCGAGCTGAAGGAGCAGCACGGGCTCGCGTTCCTCTACGTCACGCACGATCTCGCGAGCGCCCGCTACGTCGCCGACGACGTGCTCGTCATGTACGCCGGCCAGATCGTCGAGCAAGGCCCGATCGACGAGGTACTCGGGCATCCGCGGCACCCGTACACACAGCTGCTGCTCTCCGCCGTTCCCGATCCGAGCCTCGTCGCCGAGTCGCGGATCGAGCTCAGCTCGGGCCAGGAGTCCGTCGCCGTCGACCCGCGCGCCGGCTGCCGCTTCCTCGGCCGCTGCCCGCTCGCGATCGAGATCTGCTCGAGCGTCACGCCCGAGCTCGTCGTCGACGGGTTCGGCCGCGGCGCCCGCTGCCACGTCACCGCACCGTCACCCGCCAGTCGAGAGGACATCAATGGCCGACCAGATCAGTAGCCCCTTCCCGCCCGGCTTCGTCTGGGGCGCGGCGACCGCTGCGTACCAAATCGAAGGCGCCGTCCACGAGGACGGCCGGGGCGAGAGCGTGTGGGACCGCTTCTGCGCGACCCCTGGAAAGGTCCGGAACGGCGACTCCGGCGCCGTGGCGTGCGACTTCTACCACCGCTACAGCGACGACATCGAGCTGATGCAGAAGCTCGGCATCGACGCCTTCCGCTTCTCGATCGCGTGGCCGCGCGTGCTGCCGAACGGGCGCGGGAAGGTCAACGTCGCCGGCCTCGACTTCTACGACCGGCTCGTCGACGAGCTGCTCGGCAACGGGATCGACCCGTACGTGACGCTCTTCCACTGGGACACGCCGCAGACGATCGAGGAGCGCGGCGGCTGGCCCGCCCGCGAGACGGTCGGCGCGTTCTGCGACTACGTCGAAGCCGTCGCCGCGCGGCTCGGCGACCGCGTCAAGCACTGGATCACGCACAACGAGCCGTGGGTCGTCTCCTGGATCGGATACGGCTGGGGCCATCACGCGCCCGGCCGCACCTCCGAGCCGGACGCGCTCGCGACGGCGCACCACCTCCTGCTCTCGCACGGCCGCGCGGTCGACATCCTCCGCGCCGCCTCGCCGCAGGCGGAGGTCGGGATCACGCTCAACCTCGACCATCCGTACGCCGCCAGCGGCGACCCCGCCGACGCCGCGGCCGCGCGCTGGGTCGACGGCATGCACAACCGCTGGTTCCTCGACCCGCTCTTCCTCGGGACGTACCCGGAGGACATGGTCGAGGCGTGGGCGGAGATCATGCCGGCGATCCACGACGGCGACCTCGAGACGATCGCCGCGCCGATCGACTTCCTCGGCGTGAACAACTACTCGTCGCCGCTCGTCGCCGCCGATCCCGCCGGCGGCCGCTCGAAGATCGTGCGCCGCCACGACGCGGAACGAACCGACATGGGCTGGGAGATCACGCCCGACGGCCTCCACGACCTGCTCGTGCGGCTGAAGCGCGACTACAAGCCCGAGGCGGTCTACATCACGGAGAACGGCGCGGCGTTCGCCGACGTGCGCGGGCACGACGGCTCCGTCGACGACCACGAGCGGCAGGCGTTCCTCCAGGCGTACATCGACGCCGCCGGGCGCGCGCTCGCCGCGGGCGTGCCGCTGCGCGGCTACTTCGTGTGGTCGCTGCTCGACAACTTCGAGTGGGCGTGGGGCTACTGGAAGCGCTTCGGCCTCGTCTACATCGACTACACGACGCTCGAGCGCGTGCCGAAGGGGAGCTTCCACTGGTACCGCGACTTCGTCGCCGCGCAGCGCGCGAGCGCGTCGGGCGAAGCGGCGGCCTAGACGCTCGCAACGACGACGGCCCAGTCGAGACGGCCGCGGACGCGCTCGGGGAGCTCCCGCTCCGCGAGCGCCGTCCCGGCTGCGACCTCGTCGCCGTCGAGCAGGTCGAACGTCGAGATGTGGCGGCCGCGGATCCGCTCGAGCGCCGTCGCGCGGTCGATCTCGTGCGGCTGCGAGACGTGCACGACGCGCGTCGACGCGAAGCCGGCCGCCTCGAGCTCGCGCCGCAGCGCGTCGGGCTCGGGGAACCGCGCCCGGTCGATCGCCTCGAGCGACGGGAAGTAGCGGTTCAGCCAGAAGCCGTCGAAGTGCGACGGGTCGAACGTCGCGACGACGGCGCGGCCCTCCGGCGCGAGCACGCGCCGCAGCTCCGGCAGCGCCCGCTCCCGGTCGACGAGATGGACGACGAGCCGCAGCACCGCGCGCTCGAACCAGCCGTCGCGGAACGGGAGCTCCTCCGCGCGTCCCTCGCGCACGCCTGCGCCGCGCGGCGCGCGTGCGCGCGCGACCTCCACCATCGCGGGCTCGGCGTCGACCGCCCACACGCGCGCGGCCTCGCGCTCGGCGAGCGCGGCCGCGAGCACGCCGGTCCCGCACCCGATCTCGAGCACACGGCGGCCGCGGAGGTCGCCCTCGCGCACGAGCACGTCGTAGAGCGCCCACCAGCCGGCGTCGGCCGGTCGGAGGTCGTCGTAGCGCGCGGCGCGCGCGGCGAAGTCCGGCCGCCCGCTAGGGCTCGGCGATGAGGTCGTCCGGCTCACTGAGAGCCTCGATCGCGTCCTGGGCCGCCTCGAGCTCCGACTCCGGGACGAGCACGGTCAGCGGATCGTCCTCGCCCTCGGCCTCGAGCTCCGATTCGATGCCCGCGTTGCGCAGGATCTCCTGGAGCTCCTCGGCTTCCGTGACGTCGCCCGCCACCGCGACCTGGACCATGCGGCTCATCGCCCGGATCATACGGTCTCGGCGGGCCGGGAACGCGCGCCACCCTTCAGCAGCTCCGGCGCTCCCCGCTCCGGGAACGGCACCGCGATCACGTCGAAGTCGCGCGGCACCACCGTCTCCGCGAAGACCTCCCGCGCCTCGCGCGCGAGCTCCGGGCCGAAGTAGCGCGTCGAGAGATGCGTGAGCGCGAGCATGCGCACGCCGGCGAGGCGCGCGACCTCGGCCGCCTCCGCCGCCGTCGCGTGGAGCGTCTCGCGCGCCCGCTCCTTCTCCTCCTCCGAGAACGTCGCCTCGTGGACGAGGAGATCCGCGAGGTGCGCCGCCTGGACGACCGAGGGCGCCGGCGCGGTGTCGCCGGTGAGGACGACCTTCCGACCCGGCCGCCCCGGGCCGAGCACCGCGTCGGGCGCGACGACGCTGCCGTCGGCGAGCGTCACCGCTTCGCCGTGCTGCAGCCTCCCCCGGTCCGGGCCGTGCGGCACGCCGAGCGCGTCGGCCGCCTCGACGTCGAAGCGCCCCGGCCGCTCGTCCTCGACGAGCGCGTAGCCGACGGCGGAGACGCCGTGGTCGACCGGGAACATCTCGATCCGGTAGTCGCCCCGCTCGAGCGTCTCGCCGGGCGCGACCTCGACGACGGCCAGCGGGTACGGCAGCCGGCCGAGGAACGGCCGCAGCTGCCCGAAGAGCTGTTTGACGCCGCGCGGCCCGTAGACCGTCAGCCCCGGCTCGTCGCGGCCGCGGAGCGCGAACGTCTTCAGCATCCCCGGCAGGCCGAGGAAGTGGTCGGCGTGGAGATGCGTGAGGAAGATCTCCTCGAGATCCGGCAGCCCGAGGGTCGACCGCTGCAGCTGCCGCTGCGTCCCCTCGGCGCAGTCGAACAGGAGCCGCTCGCCCCCGCGCCGGAGCAGGAACGCCGCCGGGGCGCGCTGGGCGGTCGGCATCGAGGCCGAGGTGCCGAGGAAGACGAGGTCGAGCTCCATTTCCGGCCGATTCTCGCCTAAACCGGCGGTGCCGGAACGCCGATAACGGCGCAGGCGAGATCCGCAACGGGCGCGGGACGCAGTTCGCGCCCGCCGTCGTCGACGCCTTCTTCGCGGCGCTCCGCCGCGACCGCGGCGCGTTCGCCGCGGACGAGCCGCTCGCCGCCGAAGCGTCCGTGTCCTGATCCGCGGCGCGGTAGGCTCGGCCGGCAGTGGCCGAGAAGCTCCAGGGCGGAAGGCTCGCGGCGCGGGCGATCGCGGCGCACGGCGTCGACGCGATGTTCACGCTCTCGGGCGGTCACGTCATGCCGATCTACGAGGGCTGCCGCCACGAGGGCGTCCGCGTCCTCGACGTCCGCCACGAGCAGGCGGCGGCGCACGCGGCCGAGGCGTGGGGCCGGATGCGGCGCGCCTGCGGCGTCGCGGTCGTCACCGCCGGGCCGGGAGTGACGGGGACGATCACGGCCGTCGCCAACTGCTTCGCCGCGCAGACGCCGCTCGTCGTGATCGGCGGCGCGCGCCCGCTCGTCCAGGCGGGCCAGGGCGCGCTGCAGGAGCTCGACCAGCTCTCGCTGTTCAAGCCGATCACGAAGTGGGCCGAGATCTGCGGCGACGCCGCGCGGATCCCGGACTTCGTCGCGACGGCGTTCCGGCACGCGCTCGCGCCGCCGCGCGGGCCGGTCTATCTCGAGCTGCCGATGGACGTGCTGTTCGCGGACGCCGACGATCCCGGCGAGCTCCGTCCCGCGCCGGCGCCCGCCCGCTCGTTCGGCGACCCGGACGAGATCGCGCGCGCGGCCGACCTCATCTCGCGGGCCGAGCGGCCGGCGCTCGTCGCCGGCAGCGGCGTCTGGTGGGACGGCGCGTGGGAGCAGCTGCGCGAGCTCGTCGACGCGGGCCGGCTGCCGGTGTTCCTCCAGGGCTCGGCGCGCGGCGCGCTGCCGCCGGAGGACGAGCTCGTCTTCGCGCATGCGCGCGGAGCCGCGCTCGCGGAGGCGGACGTCGTCTGCGTCGCCGGCACGGGGCTCGACTTCCGGCTCCGCTTCGGGCGGCTGCCGGCGGAGACGAAACTGATCCAGGTCCACGCCGACGCGTCGGAGCTCGGCCGGAACCGCGTGCCCGACGTCGCGATCGCCGGCGACTGCGCCGCGGTGCTCGGCGCGCTGGCCGACTCGGTGCGCCCCGCCTCGGACCGGACGGAGTGGCTCGCGCGGCTGCGCGAGGCGGAGCAGGCCTGGTGGGACGAGCACCGTGCGGAGATCGAGTCCGACCGCGGCCCGCTCCACCACTACCGGCTCGGGGCGGAACTCGACGCCGTGCTCGACCCGGACACGGTCGTGATCGGCGACGGCGGCGACGTCGTCGCGGCGGTCTCGCGCGTCCTCCGCGTGCACCGGCCGGGCCGGTGGCTCGACCCCGGTCCGTTCGGCTGCCTGGGCGTCGGGCCGCCGTACGCACTCGGGGTGAAGGCGGCGGAGCCGGACGCGTCGGTCGTCGTCGTCGCGGGCGACGGCGCCTTCGGGCTCAACGGCTTCGAGTTCGAGACGCTGACGCGGCTCGGGATCCCGGCCGTGTTCGTGATCGGGAACGACGCCGCGTGGGGCGAGATCCGGATCCCGCAGATCGGCATCTACGGCCCGGACGGCGAGGTGGCGACGCGGCTGGCGCCGTCGCGGTACGACCGCCTCGTCGAGGCCTTCGGCGGGCACGGCGAGCACGTCGAGCGGGCGGACGAGCTCCGCCTTGCGCTCGAGCGCGCGCTCGCGTCGGGCGAGCCCGCGATCGTGAACGTCATGCTCGACCCGGACGCGATGGCCGGGCACGCCTACCGCGGGATGTAGCGCTCCGTTACGGGAGGATGAGCTTCTCGCCCGGGCTGAGCGTGTCCGTGCGAAGGCCGTTGCGCTGCTCGATGCTCCAGATCGCGCCGCGCGGGTCGCCCCCGTAGTTCCGCGCGGCGATCGTCCAGAGCGTGTCGGCCGGCTTGACGACGTACACGCGCTCCGGCCCGGCCCCGTGCGAGGTGCGCGCCACGATCCCGACGACGAGCGCCGCGGCGACGAGCAGGATGAGGAGCTTCACGAACATGTGTTCGCCATGCTACGACGAACACGCGTTCGCGTCAAGGGTCCAGCACGACCAGCTCCGGCCGGATCTCCCCCGCCTCGATCTCGAGGACGAGCATCGTGTGCGACGGGGCCTTCCGGCGCTCCGTCGGGGAGCCGGGGTTGAGGATCCAGACGCCGCCGTGGCGGACGGCCTCCGGGAGGTGCGTGTGCCCGTAGACGACGGCGTCGCAGCCCGGGAACCGCTTCGCCAGCCGCTCCTCGCGGCCCTCGCGCGGGCCGGGGACGTGGGCCATCCCGATCCGGGCGCCGGCGGCCTCGACGACGAGCTCCTTCGGCAGCAGCTCCCGCACGTCGGGCGCGTCGGCGTTGCCGTAGACCGCATGCACGGGCGGGCCGAGCGCCCGCAGCTCCTCGAGCACCGACAGCGCCGAGAGGTCGCCGGCGTGGAGGATCAGGTCGGCGGCGCGCAGCCGGTCGAGGCAGGCGTCGGGGATCCGGCGCGCCCCACGCGGCAGGTGCGTGTCCGCGATGGCGGCGACGAGCACGCCGCGAAGGCTAGTGCTTGCTCTTGCGCTTCTTCGACGTGGTCGTCGCCGGCGCCCACTGCGTCATCGGCCCCGTGCACGCGGCCCGGCCCGCCGCGAACAGCGGCGCGTCCTGCGTGTACGCGAGCTTCGGCTGCGAGACGCCCTCGCCGCCCGCCGTCAGCAGCCCGCTCTGCCAGCCGCCGCCGACGACCTTCCCCGTCTCGTTCCGGCCGTTGCGGTACTTCTCGTCCACGAGGAGGAACAGCTCGACGTCGGTGACGGTCGGATCGCACGCGAAGTACTTCGTCACCATCGTGCGGATGTCGTTCGCCTGTGTCTGCTCGCTGACAACCGCGACGTTCTCCGGGTTGACGTACTGCGGCAGGTTCGACGTGTCCGTCTGCCAGCCGACCTCGTCGATCCGGAACGTCAGCCCGTTCAGCGTCGTCGGCTGTGCGGTGCCGTTGAACGCATCCCAGACCGCCTGCTTCACGCGCGCGAGATCCGGGATCCCGAAGCGGTTCGGGTCCTGGTAGCCGACGTTCGGCGGGCTCGTCGGCGCGCTCGGGTTCGGGTAGGGATGGATCGAGAGCTGGTCCATGATCGGCTGCGTCCGGCCGGAGGCTCGGTACGCCTTCCCGACGTCGCGGAGGAAGATCAGCGGCTCGTTCGAGTCGGACGTCGAGGCGCGCGGTGAGAGGCCCATGCCGATCACCTGCGCGTCGGGGTCGGCGGCGTGGATCGTGTCGTAGCACTTCGCGAGCAGTGCCTCGTACGCGGGCGCGGCGATGTCCTTGCCGGCCCCGTTCTTCTGCGGGTACCAGTACAGCCGCGTGTTCGGCTCGTTCCAGACCGTGAAGTCGTCGATCCCCCACTGCTTCACCGTCGAGGCGACGATCCCGGCCCAGTTGCAGAAGCCGGCCGGGTCGTGCATCGACGCCTTCATCGAGTAGAGGACGAGAACGACGTGGATGCCCGCCGCCTGCGCGATCGGCGCGGCGCGCTGGACGAACGGGAGCTCGTCGATCGCCGTCGGATTGCTCGGATCCCACGCGAGCGTCCAGCGGTTCTCCGTCAGGTTCGCGCCCTTCAGCTCGCCGTAGAACCAGGCGCCGCCGTCGTCCGCGTACTTCGACGCGTCGTCGGCGACCCCCCAGTTGATCGGCGGGACCGGCTGGTGCGAGGACGCGCGGGCGGCCGTGCCCGCGAGCGCCGTGAGGCAGCCCGCGAGGACGACGACGATCGTCAGCAGCCGCACGTGCCCTCCATCCGAGCGGAGAAGGGTACCGGCGGTGCCGGTGACCCTAGTGGGCCAAGTTGAGTGTGAGGGTGCTCGTCCGCGCAGGGTTGGTCTCCGCCTTGAGAACGATCACCGCAGTGCCCTGGCCGAAGGGCGGGTTGACCTTCACCGTCGCGACGGTGCGCGGCGCCGCGCCGGTCACCGTCTTCGACAGCTTCTTGAACTTGAATGTGATGCTGTAGGTGAAGCCCTCGCCGGCCTGGAGGGCGATGTACTTGCCGCCGCCGCTGATCGTCTTCGTCGCGAACGGCGCGGGCGACTGGTACGGGAACTTCGTGAAGAGCGGCGCCACCGTCGTGTTCGAGTAGAGGAACGAGCCGAGCGCCTGCCAGACGCCGCCCTGGCACTGGCCCTTGTCCGCCGCGATCGCGTGCTGCACCGACATGTTCGGATCGGTCGCCGAGGGCCGCTCCGAGAAGTCGACGCGGAGCACGCCGCTCTGGAAGCCGGTCCGGTCGGACTCGTCGATCTCGTGGAAGATGTGGAACGCCGTCAGCGTCGGCTCGCAGTTCGCGAGATGGACGAGCTTCTCGTAGTCCTCCGCCTGCTTCGCCTCGGTGATGACGGGGACGTTCTCGGCGTTGACATAGCCGGGGCGGCCGGTCGTGTCGACCTGCCAGCCGGTCTCGTCGATGAACATCATCGAGACGCGTCCGAAGAGATCGGTGCCCGTCGTGTCGATCGGGTAGCCGGCGAGCGTCGGCTGGCCGGTGCCGTGGAAGGCGTCCCAGAGCGCGAGCTTCACGCGCGCCGCGTTGACGCAGCCGGTGTTCGGCCACGCGTAGCCGGTCTCGACCTCGTCGGTGTTGA
>Ga0335080_10006592_pt1 | contig 12006 bp, 12 predicted proteins | sample Lox_Sample_34_FD_206720 | JGI IMG/M metagenome (GOLD analysis project Ga0335080, IMG submission 206720) | Soil microbial communities from Loxahatchee National Wildlife Refuge, Florida, United States - Lox_Sample_3.4 | ecosystem: Environmental > Terrestrial > Soil > Wetlands | place: USA...
TGGAAGTCGATTGGGTGGAAGTGGAAGAGCAGTTCGACAAGTTCGGATTGTCTCCGGCTGCGCCTACCCAGGCTTCGCGCGTCTCGGTACCCGTTTATGACGGCGACCGGCAGATCGGAAAGGCTACTACGACTGCGTTTTCTCCATTGCTCAAGAAGTTGATTGCACTCGCGAGCGTGAGCACGGAATATTCAAAGAATGGCACCAAGCTGCAGATGGAGCTGACGATTGAGGCTCAGCGGATGAAGACTACCGCGACCGTGGTGCCGATGCCGTTCTTCAACCCGAAGCGGAAGACGGCGGTGCCGGTGTAGATGATGGCCCTGTCTGTCCATGACAATCTCCTTGTCTCCTATGAGCGCTTCCACTTCCAGAACAGATACCCCGGTACGCCTGCTGCGACAATCGTTGCGCCCCAGAACGCTTCCGCCGGCCGTGTGATGATCGTGTTCAGCGTCCACGCGGTGCCGATCAGAACATAAACTCCTGGCAGCCATGGATAACCGGTGCAGCGGTACGGGCGCGGCAGGTCGGGCTTTTTCCAGCGCAGCACAAACAGGCCGATTACCGTCAGCGTGTACGAAAGCACCATGCCGAAGATCACATAGGTGTAGAGCTGGTCGTAGCGTCCGCTCATGGTGAGCAGCGCTGCCCAAATGCCCTGGCCGATCAAACTGAACGCCGGCGTACGCCACTTGGGATGAATCACCGCCATGCGCTTGAAGAAGACGCCATCCTGCGCCATGGCCAGATAGACGCGCGCGCCTGAAAGAGTGCACGTTGCTGCCGCGCTGAAGCACGAGATGGCAATCATGGCCGAGAGCCAGCCCGCCGCGCCCGGCGAAAACAATACGGCTGCGGCGTCGTGCGCGATGGTCTCGTACTTTGCTACCTCGCTTAGCGGCATGGCGTAGACATACGTCATGTTCATGGCGAGATAGATTGCGCCCACCACGAGCACGCCCAGCACCATTGCCAGGGGCACGTTGCGGCGCGGCTCTTTTACTTCGCCGGCAACCCAGGTGATGTAAACCCATCCGTCGTAAGCCCAGAAAACTGCGATCAATCCCACTCCAAGCGCGGAGATCAGTTGGCTGGTCGAGAGGCCCATGGTCAGTCCGCCGGGCGCGCTTGACGTGAAGTTCGACCAATGTCCTTTGCCGATGGCGAAGCCAAGAACGACGAAGACTGCCATCGCCGCAAACTTGGTCCAGGTCGAGATATTCTGCAGAAGGGCGCCCCAACGCAGGCCGACGACGTTGATCCAGGTAAGAATGACGATCAACACAAGTCCGGCAAGGTGCGCGCGCGAAAAGGCTATGCCGGCGATAGAGAAGACAATGCGCGTTTGCGAGATGGCGGGGACGATATTGCCCAGGTAAGCCGCTGAAGCCACCGACAGCGCGGCAATCGTTCCGCCGTTGGCGACGGCAAACAGCATCCATCCATAAAGGAAAGCGACGAGGTCGCCGTAAGCTTCACGCAGGTAAATGTACTGTCCGCCGGAATCGGGGAACATAGATCCCAGCTCAGCGAAGGCGACACAGGCGCAGAGTGAAATCAATCCGCCGAGCACCCAGACTCCGAAGAACAGGACCGGAGCCGGCAACGGCGTGGCGATATCCTTGGCGGTCAGAAAGATGGAAGACCCGATGATGCCGCTGACGAGCAGCAGAACCGAGTCGAGCAGACTGAGGCCGCGGACGAGGCTGGGCCGGCCGCTGGAATCTTTTGTCGTTGGAGACATGGCCGGGGAGACGGTTTTCATTCGCTCGTTTGACTTCCTTAGCCCATCGCCAGTTCGTCGGGAGATTCAAGCGCCGTGCCACAACGCCGGCAGATAACCGCAGAGCAGTCGCCACAGGTCAAGGGATCGTTGACTTCTTTCGCGCACCGAGGACAGTAGAGAATCACTGCCGGTTGTTTGGCTCCGGATGGCGGTTTTGGAGCGGTCTCCATGAGGAGGGAACTGTAACACAGATGCTCGACCGAATCGCCATGCGGATCCCCGCCCTTCGCGTGCCAGAGCGGCAAATCATTCCTGCGGTTTCCGCAAAATCAGCTGGTCCGCCGAGGGCGGCAGCGAGAAGGGAAACTGCCAGGTCTTGTCTTTCATCCGCACTTCCAGAATGAAGTCCTCCTTCTCTTTCCAGGGTCCAATCCATTTGTTGCCGGTGCCGAAGAAGACCCAGCCATGCGCTTCCGGGTTGCCGGGGTTAAGCGTCGCCGCCGCCAGGTATTGCGAGCTGAGGAATTCGATGAATTCAGCTCCTTCTTTCTGATAATTCCTCAGGTAGGTCGTCTTCTCCTCTTTGGCCGCGGGGTTCTTCCTGATCTGGCGCTCGGTCTCAAAAACCAGGGTGTCCAGATCGTTCTGGAGCCGATTTTGGAGCTCCCCCGGATCGAGGTAGCCTTCCACGATTTCGTGATGGCTCAGGAAGTCCAGACGCAGGTTGGCGGGATAATCGAAACTCCCTTTCCCTTTGTAAGTCACGACGGTATAGAGGCCGAGCACGTGGTAAAAGCGGCGGCGGCTCTTGGTGAGTTCCTGGGAATCCACCAGCAGCGTGACGTCCAGATCCTTATCGCTCATGGTCCAGCGAAAGCGGCCGTCTTCTCCACGCTCGAAAGTGCAACCCGGCGCGCCCGCCGTCCAGCGAACGGTAGGGTATTCCGGTTTCTTGCGCGCGTGGCCGGGCGCCGGCAAGAGTGTACACAGAAGCAAACCGAGGCTTCGTAACGATGATCGGACACCGGTCATTCATCGTGAGTGTATCGTCTTTAAGAGGTATGCGTCACCGCAACTGGCGGCGCTGCTTCCGGGGCGAACAGGCAAAATATGTTAGATTGGAAAACGGTGGGGCGCGTAGCTCAGGTGGTAGAGCAACGCCCTTTTAAGGCGTGGGTCGCAGGTTCGAATCCTGCCGCGCTCACCAAAGCCGATCTGGAGGTCCCTCGCGGTGCTCGGGATTTCGGCGCGCGGCTCGGACGCCGCGCTAACGCCTCAAGTTCGAATCCTGCGGCGCTCACCAAAGCCGATCTGGAGGTCCCTCGCGGTGCTCGGGATTTCGGCGCGCGGCTCGGACGCCGCGCTAACGCCTCAAGTTCGAATCCTGCCGCGCTCAGCAACTATTCTCAAAGGTCGCCGGTCAACGATGTTGTCCGCCGCCCCTGGAGACGGTTTCATCCAAACCCCTGAATGATCACCTTTAGTTGCAGCGCCATGCTGTTTGATTTGGACGGTGTGCTGGTCGATTCAACTCCGGCAGTAGAACGTGTATGGAGCCGGTGGGCTCTGGCCCACGGTTTTGATCCTGAAACGGTCGTGAAAATCGCTCACGGCCGCCCGAGCCGAAGCACGATTCAGGAATTCCTGCCCAGCGCCGACCTTCAGAAAGAGGACCGCGAGGTTGAACGCATGGAGATCGCAGACCTGGACGGCGTTGTTCTTCTGCCGGGGGCGCGGCGATTGCTGGAAAGCCTGCCCGCTGACCGCTGGACGATCGCCACTTCCTGTACGCGCAAACTGGCTGAGGTCCGGCTGCAAGCGGCTGGCCTGCCGGTTCCGAAGACAATGGTCACATCGACGGATGTGAAAAAGGGTAAGCCGGATCCCGAGCCCTATATGAAAGCGGCTGCCATGCTTGGCTATAAGGCTTCCGATTGCGTGGTGGTTGAAGACGTACCGGCGGGCATTCGAGCCGGCAAGGGGGCGGGAGCCCGTGCGATTGCGTTCTTGACGACAGCCGAGCGCGCGGAACTCGAAACCTCCGGTGCCGACTGGATCGTGGAGAACTGTACAAAGATTTCTGCCCGCGTAGAACAGAACGGGTTGCTCGTCAGCCTTGTGCCCTGACTTGGAGCGGATCGGCAGGGATGTTTGCGCTCATTGATCGGGTCAACTAGAATGCCGTTCGCAGTAGTCGCCCGACTTTCATGAAAGGCGATGCGAGCGTCATCGGTTTGTGTCGCTAAGATACTTAAGATAAGAGCTCCTAAAATCGCATAGAGGCAGACCTTGTGATTATCGGTGTCCCGAAAGAGATTTACCCGGGCGAGCGGCGGGTTGCCCTGGCTCCTCCGGTTGTTCCCACTCTGGCCAAGGCCGGATTTGAGGTTCACATTCAGGCAGGCGCGGGGGCCGAGGCTGGCTATCCCGATTCCCAATATTCGGAAAAAGGGGCAAAGATCGTTGCCGATCGCGCCGCCGTGTTCGGCACAGCCGATGTGGTCGCGCAGTTGCTTTGCTACGGCTCGAACGACGTCAACGGAAAGCAGGACGTGGCTCTCTACCGCCGGAATCAAATTCTGGTCGGTTTCCTCCGACCCTTTGGATCGAAAGAAGTGATCGGGGAGATTGCGCACACCGGCGTGACGGCGTTTTCGGTGGAGTTGATGCCACGGACGACTCGCGCGCAGAGTATGGACGCGCTTTCCTCGATGGGCACAATCTGCGGTTACAAAGCTGTGATCATGGCCGCCGATTGCCACCCGCGCCTTTTCCCGATGATGACAACCGCGGCCGGCACGATTACTCCCGCTCGCGTGTTCGTCATCGGCTGCGGCGTCGCGGGACTACAGGCGATTGCCACTGCGCGCCGCCTGGGCGCCGTCATTTCCGCCTATGATCTGCGTCCGGCTGCCAAGGAGCAGGTGCAGAGTCTCGGCGGACGGTTCGTAGAGCTTCCCATCGAAGCCAAAGACGCGCAAGACGCTCGTGGTTACGCGCGCGCGCAGGACGAAGACTTCTATCGCCGCCAACGCGAGTTGCTGGGCAAGGTCGTGCAGGAAAGCGATGTAGTGATTGCCGCCGCGGTAATTCCGGGCAAGAAGTCGCCCGTGCTAGTGACCGAGGACATGGTGAAAGGAATGGCTCCGGGCTCGGTGATCCTGGACCTCGCCTCTGAGCGCGGGGGCAACTGCGAGATCAGCGAGACCGGCAAGACTGTGGTGAAGCATGGCGTCACCATCATGGGAGCGATCAACGTGGCTTCGGGAGTTCCTTATCATGCGAGCATGATGTATGCCCGCAATCTCACGGCATTCCTTACCTACGTGGTAAAAGACCAGAAGCTTAATCTCAATCTGGACGATGAAATTGTGCGCGAGACCCTGCTGACCCATGGAGGCGAGATTGTTCAGGCCCGGGTCCGCGAGTTTTTTGGCTTACCCGCGCTGGCCCGGCAAGGCTGAAGAGATTCCGGGCATAGACAGATTCAAGAAGGAGGAACGATGAGCAACGGTTCCAACCTTATCGATGCATTATTTATTTTCGTATTGGCGGGATTCATCGGCTTTGAAGTCATCCGGCGCGTCTCGCCTCTGCTGCACACCCCGCTGATGTCGCTGACCAATGCACTGGATGCGATTGCGGTGGTGGGTGCGATCGTGCTGGTTGGCGAGCACAAGACCAGTCTGGCGGCCATTTTCGGGTTCATCGCGGTTGTTGCCGCCACCAGCAATATTGTCGGCGGATTTCTGATTACCGACCGCATGTTGAAGATGTTCAAATCCAGCCGTCCGGCGACAAAACAATGAGCCCTGAATTTGCTGGCGGTCAGGTCGCGATCGAGATTCTGTATCTGGTTGCGAGCGTGCTTTTCATTTTCTCGCTGAAGTGGATGAGTTCGCCGACCACGGCGCGCCACGGCATCTGGGCCGGCGAGGCCGGGATGGTGCTGGCCATCGCGGGCACATTGCTGCGGCATGGCCTGGTCGATTATCGCTTAATCGCCATCGCACTCGTTCTGGGCGCGATTATCGGCGTCCCGCTGGGACGCGTCGCCATGACGGCCGTGCCGCAGCGAACCGCTCTCAGCCACGCTTTCGGAGCGCTGTGCGTGACGCTGGTGGGGTCTGCGGAATTCTACCTGCGCGCGCCCGCGATCTCGCGTTTCATGATGTCGGTACTCGCCGTCGAAGTGATTCTTGGCGGCTTGACTGTGACGGGCAGTTTGATGGCCGCGGGAAAATTGCAAGAGATTCTGCCGCAGCGGCCGCTGACTTACAAGGGACAGAATCTGGTTAACTTTCTGTTGCTTGGCGTTGCGCTCGTCATCGCTGTCACTCTGGTTCTTCATCCCGAGCGACAATCCCTGTTCCCGTTCATGGTTTTGCTGGCCCTGATATTTGGCGTGTTACTGATTATCCCGATCGGCGGCGCCGACATGCCGACCGTAATCTCGCTGCTGAATGGATATGCGGGCCTTTCGGCGTCGGCGATGGGATTTGTGCTCGACAGCAAATTGCTGATCATTGCGGGCGCGCTCGACGGTTCTTCTGGCCTGATTCTCTCGATCATCATGTCGAAGGCCATGAACCGGTCGTTCACCAATGTATTGTTCGGGGCGTTCGGCCAGGTCCAGACGCAGGCCGCGGCGGGCGAAGCGAAGCCCGTCCGCAGCGCGACGCCGGAGGAAGCGGCCGCCATCCTGGCAGCGGCGAACCGCGTCATCATTGTCCCGGGCTACGGGATGGCGGTGGCGCAAGCGCAGCACAAGGTTCGAGAACTCTATGATTCATTGACGAAGCGGGGAGTGGACGTCCGTTTCGCGATCCATCCGGTGGCGGGGCGCATGCCGGGTCACATGAACGTCTTGCTTGCCGAGGCCGATATTCCCTACGATCGCTTGATCGAGATGGACGAGATCAACGGAGATTTTCCGCAGACCGATGTGGCTCTGGTCATCGGCGCAAACGACGTTACTAATCCCGCCGCCCGGTCAGATACGACGAGCCCGATTTATGGCATGCCGATACTCGACGTGGACAAAGCTCATACGGCGATGGTGATCAAGCGCAGTATGAACCCAGGTTTCGCCGGCATCGATAACCCGCTCTATTATCTGGATAACACGTTGATGTTGTTCGGAGATGCCAAGTCGTTTGTAGGAAGCGTTGTCCGCGAACTGGGGGGCGGACACTCCTAGCTTGCTCCTAAATGCCTATCCAGAAAGAGAATTGAGGAGATAGACTCGGCGGACGGTCAGTCTCGCGAACGGGTATTCGCGAGACTGGCGCGCACGAAATCTCAAGCGGCTTTTTTCATCTGCCTAAGTTTTGCCCAACGGGCCTTTTGTGCCAAAGAGATTCTCCGGCGTCCCGCAGCGGAAAGTACACGCTTCACACGATGCGCCGAACCCCCATGCATGGTTATGCCCGAACCTCGAATTAGCCTCTCGAGAACAGAGATCGCTTCTCCGAGCTTCTGGACCTGATGTTGTGCTTCGCGGCGTTCCTCACGGAGCCGGCTCAGCGCCTTTGCTAGATTGGACATTTTGAAATACCCCCTTGGTAACTGCCGTCGGCCATTGTATTACTAGGTGAAGTATCCTGCCATAATTAATTGACGGCAATACATCTAAAGCTTGACAGAGCAGAACAAGGGAACCACCGGACCGGGCAAGGCTGACCTAGCAAGGTGACCTCAAGATATGCCGTAATTGAGAGATCCGAAGAAATGGTCAGCCAAGCGGGGGTAGCAGGCTGGAGGATCCGAAAAGAAAAAACGCTCCGACACTAAGACTGTAAATCGCCGTCAGAGCAGTAACGACAAACTGTAACCGCGGCAGACGTGAACTTGCGCCGAAGATTCCAACGGAGACAGCTGTCATGATTGTGTTCATCGCCAGCAGCCCGACGATGAACATTGCCAGGCCGAGGAAGCCTTTGCTGATGCCACCCAGGTTGGCAGCAAGCAGGAAAATCATTAACTGGCTCGGCGTTTCGGCCCCCAGACCATGAACCACACCAACCATGAGCACCGACTTTGGACTGTAATTCCAGGCGATGCTTTCGGGCGCTGGATGTTCATGGTCATGCCAATAGTTCTTCATCTTCCAATGGAGCCAGCGAGCGAGCTTCGCCATCAGGTGAAAACGGCTTTGAGGCGCCCCGTTTCCCTTGGCCAGCGATCCAAGAACATAAATTCCCAGGACCAACAAGGTCAGGCCGACAAGCCTCTCGGCAATCCGGTCGAATCCACGCGGCAGGGAGAGCTGGAACACGATGACGGCGGTGCCGAGTGCCGCAACGGTGGCCGCGTGCCCAAGCGCGTAGAGCAGGCCCAGCCGCATGCCACGCCAGCGGTCATTCTGCACACTGGTGATGTCCGTGATGGCGGCGATGTGGTCGTAGTCGAACCCGTGGTTAAAGCCGAGGATGGCCGCCGACAGGAGAGCAAGTTGAAGGCTGTTCGGCGCGAGAGGCATCGAGGTCGGGCGGCTGCGCCGCAGGCCATCATTGTTCCATAGACCGCTGGAAATCGGAAATACGCCGGTCACGAACCCCCGCCCCGCGCCGCTATTGTCTAGAATCAGTCATCCCCTCCCAGAATCGAAAGCGGCTACAATAATTCAATCCGATCGCAACTGGAGGCGGCTGTGAATTCTGGGCATCGATACTTTACTGCTGCGTGCTGCGCGGCCTACCTGTTGTTTGGCGCTGCCGTTTGGGCTCAGGAAGCAGATATTGCCCGGCCGGACGGAGTCCCTCAGGATTGGTCCGAGCACAGTATCGTCTTTTCGCTTGATGGGCTTACCCAGCATCCCGAACTGCTTTACCAGGAACGTCGGGTCCTGCACCAGGTGATGCAGCGTTTCCGGGGCCGGAGCTCGAATGCCCTTCCGGGCGCCGAGTCAGGCATGAAGTTTACAGACTCCGCCGCAGAGTCGATTCAAGCTCTCTCCCACCATCGTGACTGGAATGTGGCATTGGGGAAAGGCCATGTCTCGGCCGAGATGTATCCGGCCAAATGGACGTTCGACCCGAAAGCGCAGCCGGATTGCACCAAGGATTATGTGGTATTCGGGTTGGCGACAGCGGGAACCGCGGGCGCCCAAGCCAATCTGGTCGCTTTCAACAACCTTTATGCCGGCGCCGGCGGCTTTTGCGCGACTGGCCCGAGTGTGCTGTTTGCCTATAGCGTGTCGACGGCAGCAGGGGGTAAGGTGGTCACCTCACCTGTGATTTCGCTGGATGGGACAAAGGTCGCTTTCGTCGAGAGCCTGGGAACTTCGTCCATTTTTCACGTTTTGACGTGGACGGCCGGTCAGGGAGGAATCCTCACGGCCGCTACGCCCACCTCAATGACCTCTCTCACCTACTCGAATGCCTTCGGCACGACGACTTCGTCGCCTTGGATCGACTATGGCAGCGACACGGTTTACATCGCTGACGATAACGGGGTTGTTCATAAGATCACGGGGGTTTTCAAAGGGACACCGACGCAGGTTTTATCGTCTCCGTGGCCGATTACGGTGGCCGCCGGGTCCCGCCTCAGTTCGCCGGTCCTCGATGCCGGGCGGGGCATCCTTCTAGCCAGTGGACGGAACGGAGATTTGTATGAAATCAACCTAACCAACGGCGCCGTGTCAGTGCTGATCGTTGGATCGCATAACTCGAAGGGCGCAGCCTTGATGGTGGCACCCATTGTCGATGTCACTAACGGCACCGCCTTCGTTGTGAGCGCCAATGATGGGACCTCGGCAGTTCTGGTTGAAGCCGACACCACGACACTTACGCAATTGGCGAAGGCCCGGATCGGCATAGGTGCTACCACCGGGACTACCTTGTACATATACATGCCCGCTCTCAATAACGCTTACTACACCAGTCCATCCACAGGCGCGATCTTCGTCTGTGGGACGGGGAATGGGACGGATACCTCACCGTGGTCTTACTCGTTCGGTTTTACTGGACGCACCATGCTCAGTGCGCCCGCGTCCTCAAACCAGCTTCTTACCTCTAAGGCCGCCAGTTGCAGCTCATGGACGGAGTTCTTCAATCCCAACATAGGCGCCAACGGAACAGATTTCTTCTTTTTTGGACTGACTCAGGACTGTACCGGTTCGGGAACGTCCGGTTGCGTGGCGGCGCGCACCGGCACTAGCGCCACCCTCACCAAGGCTGCGGTTCTGGGCGGGCCAAGCGGAATTGTTGTGGATAATTACAGTACCGATGGCCAGGCATCGAGCATTTATCTGACGGGTGAAGCGGTCAACAACGCCTACAAATTCACGCAGAACGGGCTTCAGTAGCTGCCGCAGACTCAAAGGCCCTGCCAGGCATCATGATGCTTTCGCCTGAAGCAGGGCCTTTTTCCCGCTGGTTGACGGGGAATTCTTCGCCTTCTTGCTATTCCCGGGTGATCTCCCAACCCTTATCTCTCTTGGCAAGAAGGAGCGTGGTGTTGGTGGGGCCTGCGTGGTAGAACGCCGCTCCAAACTTGTCAATCAGCGTCGAACGTTCCCACGTGTTGAAGGCCTTCACTGCGGGCCCGGCAGCGTCAAACAGGTCTCCAGCCTTGGTGGTCTCCCACCTCCAGGAATAGTCCACAGACGCTTTCATTGGGCTCAACATGGTCACTTTCCCGATCTGCACGATTTTCCGCTGTGCCAGCGGTATCGTGTACTCAACATTGCCATTGTCCAATTTTTTTTCTTTCACGCCGGGAATGTCGGTTAACCACGCTTGTCCGCTGGCCGTCAGCGAAATCGGAGTCTCCCCTTTTTCGGCCTTGCCGATCTTGAGATAGCCTTCCTTTTCGAGGAGCCGATAGCGCGGGTCGAGAGGAATCTGGTCCTCGACCTGCCCAGAGGAAAAATGCGTGGTCGCAGGGCCCAGTCGCTCGATGGCTGTCTGCAGAATCGGATTGACTTCCGCCGCAGTGATCTCCGTCCGGCTCCACAGCACGAAGTAGAGGGCCAATCCAGCGATTCCAACGATGAGGGTTACCATCAAAAGTAAAGGAAGAATGGATGAGCTCTTTTTTTCCAACTCCATTTCTTGTTCGAACATGACATCCTCCGTGAAACTGGTCGCGGGCTGCACGGCCTCCCAATCTCACTTCAATTTTGCGCCCCGAACTGGCCCGGCCCTGTGACGTAGCTCACAGCGTGAAGTTGATAAGTCACGAGGCACTTGTTCGTCCGACTTTGGCCGGCCAAGCTTGCAAGCAATTGCAGTTGCCGGGGAACGAAGTTGAAGTTCGGCGGCATAAAATCCTCATAACACATTGATATGGAAGGACGAATTGCCGGGTTTCACTGGAAGTCCAATTGCCGATTGAAGGCCCGATGTTGGGCCCGGAGACCAGATCGTACCCAAGAACTGCCAAGGCATCGGCTGCCAGGGCCAGGGGCAAGCTCCTGCCTTCGATCCGGTACGTCGTGATGTTGATGCTGGTGCCCGTGACCTTTGTACCGGGGTGGTCTTCGGTGATAAGGCCGGCGCGTGTCGACCCCAACCGGGTATTACTTGGGCAATCTGAGCTTACTCTGCCGACAGCACCTGCCCATGTGGCCGAACTCACCACCAATCCGCCGATCTTCTCGATACCCGCATGTGAGCGCGTGGATCCGCCGGAGGCGTTGCTCACTCCCGATCCGCTGCTGCCCGTGGAACCCGACGGTCCGCTCGTGCGCGTGAGTTTCATCATCGGTTCCGATGGACGCGTGCACAGTCCCTTTGTTCTTTTCAGTGCAGGCGCGAACGAAGATGCCGCCGTGCTGCGGGCCGTGCGCGGTTGGCGCTACCGTCCAGCGCTCTGCAACGGCGTGCCCACGGATTTCGAGGTGAGGGTGCGATTCAGTCTCCAAGAATGAACGAATTCTCCTACAATAGATCCGAAGAGGCAGCCGTGAGCGACGAACATAAACCTGCCGGGCCGGATGAGAAGCCCGCCCGAAGCCAGGAGATCGAAGATTTCTTTCAGCGTCTTCCTGCCAACTTCCGTTGGCCAAAACCAAACGCAGATGCGGTCGCTGCAGCGGTTGAAGCCATCCAGCGCATGTCGGGAGGAGCGACGGTGGCGCAGGACCTGGCCACGCTGAACGAAGCCACCGACCAATCCAACACCTGCGGCGCCTGCGGCGGCACGCTCCCGACATCCGCGCGTTTTTGCGTCTGGTGCGGGCTTGCTCGCGACGGATCCGGTCCGGCCGCCAACCGGCAGCACGTTCACCATCACTATCATCATCTTGTCCCCGGGCAAAATACCGCGGATTC
>Ga0335080_10006595_pt1 | contig 12003 bp, 8 predicted proteins | sample Lox_Sample_34_FD_206720 | JGI IMG/M metagenome (GOLD analysis project Ga0335080, IMG submission 206720) | Soil microbial communities from Loxahatchee National Wildlife Refuge, Florida, United States - Lox_Sample_3.4 | ecosystem: Environmental > Terrestrial > Soil > Wetlands | place: USA: Florida...
CGAGGCCCCGCACCATCGGAGGTCGTCTTCCTTCTCGCGGACGAGGTCCCAGAAGCGGTCCGCGTCCCCCGCGGCGAGGGCCGCGATCCGCTCCCGGTCCTTCGCCTCCACCTCGGCCAGAGGCCCGAGCCCGGCCCGCGCCTCCATCTCGTCCCCGTAGCGGCGCCCGACGTGAGCCATGTCGACGCCCAGCACCCAGAGGAGGCGGCTCCCCTCGCGCGCGTGGAGCTCGCCGAGGGCGTCGATGAACCGGGCCACGCCGGCGTCGTCCTCGGGCCGACCCGGCCCGCACGTGGCCGCCGCGAACGGACCGCAGAGGACGGGGACGATCCGGACGCCGGGCCCCAGCCGGTGCTGGAGGAACAGCGCCTGGAACTCGATCGAGTGCTCGACGGCGTGGCAGTAGTCCTCGGCGACGACGGCCGACCCGCCCTCGGCGACGAGCCTCGCCACGACGGCGGGGGCGGTGCCGGCGGGGCCGAAGGGGGTCACGTAGGGCTTGCCGGTGAGGCCGAATCGCTCCGGCGCGCCGTAGTGCGAGGTGCCGAGCACAACGACGGTCCGGGAGGCGGCGTCTTCGGGCAGGGCGGAGTACGCGGAGGCGTACGAGCGGAAGCCTCCCTGCGGGCTCACGTGCGGCGCGGCGACGGCGTACACGTCGCCCGGAGGCGGCGCCTCGTCCTCGGAGCGCGCGAGGAGCCACCGGTCGAGGAGGGCGGCCAGCTCGCGGGCATCCCTCGGGTAGCCCTCGCCGGCGTGGGACGGCTCGCGGGTGGGCGCCTCGGCGAACGCGCGGTGGCGCGCCTCGCGCCGCCGCCCCAGCTCCTCGTCCTCGAGGAAGCCACCGCCGCCGAGCCGGTCGGCGAGGTCCCGGGCGAAGCCCGAGGCCCCGAGCTCCCCGGTGGCCCGGTAGAGGGCGGCCGCGAGGTCCCCCTCCTCGTGCTCCCCGTCGAAGAAGCGGAGGAAGCGCACGAGCGGCGGGGGCACGATCACGATGTCGTCCGTGTAGCCGAACGGGTCACGCAGCAGGAGCCCGGGGCGATCCTCGACCGGCGAGGGCATCGCGTCGAGGCTGCGGCGCAGGGCGGCGAGGCGGCGGGACATCGAAGAGCCATCCTACAACGGGCCGTCCTCCCGAAGCCGTTCCGAGGAGCCGGCCGTTGGGATGCGCGATCCCGCCGCGTCCGGCGCGGGGTCGAGCGACTACCGGCCGGTCCGGTCTCGGTCGAGCCAGGCCTCGAGGCCCTGGGCGTTCAGCTCGATGTCGAGGGCCAGCAGCTCGCGCACCCTGTCCGCGGGCAGCGGCGTGCCGTGGCCGCGCGCCCAGCCGAGGAAGAGCTCCCCGACGCCGGCCCGCAGCCGCTCCGCGCGGTCCGGCCGTCCGTCCGCGGAGCGTCCCAGGGCCACGAGGTCGGCGATCTGCCGCCGCAGGTCGGAGGCCAGCCGCTCGACCTCGACGACCCGCGAGTAGTGGGTCAGGAGCATCGCACGGGGCCGGTGGCCGACCAGGCGGTCGATCGAGGCGAGAAGCGCGTCGGGCTCGAACTGGACGGGCGTCGTGGTGGGCAGCACGAGCGCGCCCCGCTCGCTCGCGAGCTCGCGGTAGGCGAGGCCGAACGTGTCGCCGGTGAACATCGAGCGGGAGGCCTCGTCCCAGACGCAGACGTGGTGCCGGGCGTGGCCTGGGGTGTCCAGGAAGCGGAGCGGCCGCCCCCCGACCTCGAGCACGAAGGCCTCCGGGGCCTCGACGACACGGGAGGGGTCGACGGGGACGAGAGCGCCGTAGTTGCGACGCATCGCCTCCTCCCCGTAAACGGCCGTCGCGCCAGCCCACAGCTTCGCCGGGTCCACCATGTGGCGGGCCCCGCGCGGGTGGACGACGAGGCGGGCCTTCGGGAGCCGGCGCATCATCTCCCCCGCCCCGCCTGCGTGGTCGAGGTGGACGTGGGTGAGGATCACGAAGTCGACCCCGTCGGGCTCCATCCCCTTCGCCTCGAGGGCGGCCAGCAGGCCCGGCACGGAGTGATTCGTGCCCACGTCCACGAAGGCGGCCCGGCCGTTCTCGACGAGGAGGTGGCTCGCGTCGAAGAACGGGCGCACGAAGCCGGTGTCGATGGCGGTGATGCCGTGGCCGAGGTCTTCGAGGGCGGGGACCGTCGATCGCGCGCGGGCGTCGTTCATGGCGGTGACCTCCGGCCGGCGCCGGCCAGGAGGCCATTCTGCCCCAGGGGGCGAGCGCGCGCCCGGTGCGCTCGCTCACCCGCGGACGGGGGGAGTTGAACTACGATGGGCCGGTGGCGGAGAAGACGCTGCACACGTGGACCTGTCCGGGCTGCGGGCGACGGGTGCCCCTGCGGGTGGAGGCGTGCCACTGCGGCGCGACCCGTGCCGAGGCCGAGGCGCGGGCCGCCGAGGCGCGGACGGCCGGCGCCGCGCTCGTGCCCCGGCCGAGCCCGGCCGAAGCCGCCGGAGGAAGGCACGTCCCTCCCCTGCCCACCGACGTGAAGGCCCTGGCGGTCGGAAGCCTGGTCGTCCTCGTGGGGGGCCTGATCTGGCTCGTGTTCGCCCCGAGCCGGCCGTCCCCGATCCTCCCGGTCCTCGGCTACGCCGACGCCGGGCCGCCTCCCGTCGTGTCGACCGCCCCGCCCCGGCCCCCCTTCAAGCTTCCCTGGTGGAAGTGAGGGACGGCCCTACCTCACGCCGGTCACGACGTGGAGGTCGGAGAGGCGGCGCATGACGCTGTAGGTCCAGGCCTCGCCGCTCGCCGCCACGCGCACGCGGATGATGGCGAGGACACCGGCCCGGTCGCGCGGCGCGAGCTCGGCGAGCGCGGCGGGGCGGCCCTTCTCCGGGTCCAGCCGGAAGAGGGTCTGCGGCATCTTGTGGGAATCGCTCAGGAAGTAGAGGCGGCCGCGAGTGTCGAAGCCGACCGCCCACCAGTCCTTCGGCACGCCCGGCACTGGCGACGGCTTCCCGACGACGGTGTCGTAGAAGCACGGCGCCTCCACCGCGGGGCACGAGGCCACGAAGCGGGAGCCGTCGGGCGAGAACGTGTTCTGGCCCAGGATCCGGCCATCGGGCAGCGGGAGCTTCCGCACGCCGGCGCCGTCGAGGCCGGCGAGCCAGGTGCCCCTCCGGCCGGCCGGGTCGCGCCCGGTGACGAAGATCCGGCTGCCGTCGCCCACGAAGCCGGCCTCCTCGTTGGCGGCGACCCCGGGGAGCCGGAGGCTGCGGGTCTCTCCGGGTCCGGTGGGCGTGAGCTCGAGGTGGTCGGGGTTCGCGACGCTCGCCGACAGGACGAAGCGGCCGTCCGGGGACAGCGCGAGGGCGCGGCCGGAGCCGACGCGGACGGGGAGCGAGCCGTCCGTCCTGCGCAGGAAGGTCGCGTAGCCCGGCCCTCCCCCCTGCCCGCTCTCGTCGAAGAGGACCGTGCTCCCGTCGGCCGAGATCGCTTCCGCGGCCGAGAAGTCCAGCCACGAGAGGTCGCGGTCCTCCAGGTCGCCGGCGCGCCGGTAGAGGACCTCCGAGCGCAGCGTCGCCCGCTCGAGCAGGGCCCGCCCGTCGGGCGCGACGTCGTGCAGCACGAGACGCCCCATGCCGGACAGGACGTGGCGCACGCGGCCGTCCATGGAGAGTGCGCGGAGCGAGTTGTCGGCTCCGACCTCGGAGGCGGTGAACCAGACCTCCCGCCCGTCCTTCGACCACGCGAGGCCGTCGAGGCTCGCCCACTGCGGCGTGGACGCGACGCGCCGGCCCTCGCGGTCCACGATGGCGACGAAGCCCCCGTCGTCGGAGAGCACGGGGTGCCAGGCGATCGCGATTTTCCGCGCGTCCGGGGACAGCCGGAGCCGGCTCGGCCGGGCCGGCGTCTCCTCGATCACGTGCCCGATCGGGAACTCGATCCGGTACCGCTCCTCGATCATCCGGGCGACCGCGAACTCGGAGCCATCGGCCGTCCAGTCCGCGGCCACGACCTGCTTCAGGACCTCCTTGGGCGGCCCTCCGGCGACCGGCGCCCGCCCGAGCACGCCGTCGCGCAGGAACGCAACCTCGCCCGAGGACGAAACGCCGACGACGACGCCCTGGAGGTCCAGGGGCCGGAAGTCCCGCGGGTCGGAGCGGGCGACGTGGAGGAGGCGGGGGCCTCCGTCCCAGGAGGCGGAGTACACGACCTCTCCGTCGGGTCCGAAGCGCGCCGAGGCGATCGCGCCCCGCCGGAACGTCATCCGCTGGAAGGACGGAGGCGCGACCGTCGCCTCCCGGCGCGGCCACAGCCACCCGAGGGCGGAGAACCCGGACAACGCGAGGACGAGCGGGAGGGGCCACCACCGCCGCGCTCCGGGCCGGGCCACGGGGATCGCGACGGGAGCGGCTCCGGGCTCGCCGGCCTCCTCGTCCAGGGCCGGGCGCGCTTCGGCGGTCACCGCCCGCGGCCACTCCCGCAGGGTCGCCCCTCCGGTGACGCGCTCGACGGAGCCGCCGACCCAGCGGTACCCGCGGCGGGGAAGGGTCTCGACGTAGCGGGGCGCGTTGGCGTTGTCGCCGAGGGCCGAGCGGATCTGCCGGATGCAGAAGTTCAGGGACTGCTCGAAGTCCACGAAGGTCCCGGCGGGCCAGACCTCGGCCTGGATCTCCTCCCGCGTCACCACGACCCCCGGCCGGGAGGCGAGGAGGACGAGCACCTTGAAGGGCTGCGGCTGGAGCCGCACCGTCGTCCCGTTCCGCCGGAGCTCGCCGCTGCGCACGTCCAGCTCGAAGGGCCCGAAGCGCAGGGCGACGAGCTGCCCCGCGGCCGCGTCGTTCAACGGGTTGGACGCTGGGTGCATAATCTCCCGCGTTCGAGCCTGGAGGTACGCTTACACGGTATGACGCACAAAGGAGCCCTGTCGTTCATTCTCGCCGCACTTTTTCTCTCGAGCCCCGCTCCGTCCAACGCGGAGGACGAAGCGCTCGCGCGGGCGAGGCGCGTGCTCGCCCTGCACCCCGTCGTCGACGGGCACAACGACCTGCCGTGGGCGATCCGCGAGAACGCGGCTTCCCCCCGGGACGTCGAGGCCTACGACCTGCGCTCGCGCACGAAGGGCGACACCGACCTCGAGCGGCTGCGGGAGGGCGGCGTGGGCGGCCAGTTCTGGTCCGTGTACGTCCCGGCCGAGCTCGACCAGGGCTTCGCCCGCGTCCAGCTCGAGCAGATCGACATCGCCCGCCGGGTGATCGCTCGCTACCCCGACCGCCTCGCGTTCGCGGCCACGGCCGACGAGATCGAGCGGGCCATGAACGAAGGCCGGGTCGCGTCCCTCCTCGGGATGGAAGGCGGCCACGCGATCGAGAACTCCCTCGGCGCCCTCCGCGCCTTCTACGACCTCGGCGTGCGCTACATGACCCTCACTCACTCGAAGACCCTCGACTGGGCCGACTCCGCGACCGACACCCCCCGCCACCACGGCCTCACCCGCTTCGGGGAGGAGGTGGTGCGCGAGATGAACCGCCTCGGCATGCTGGTGGACCTCTCCCACGTGTCGGTCGAGACGATGGAGGGCGCGCTGCGGGTCTCGGAGGCGCCGGTCATCTTCTCCCACTCCTCGGCGCGGGCAGTCTGCGACCACCCGCGCAACGTCCCCGACCCGGTCCTGGCCAGGCTGAAGGCGAACGGGGGCGTGGTGATGGTGACCTTCGTGAGCGCCTTCGTGTCGACCGAGTTCGCCCGGGCGAGCGAGCCCCTCTGGAAGGAGTGGGAGGACCGCACGAAGGGGGTGGCGGACCCGGCGGAGAGGGAGCGGATCGGGAAGGAGATCCGCGCGCGCATGCCGAAGATCCGGGTCACCCTCGCCCAGGTGGCCGACCACGTCGACCACGTGCGGCAGGTGGCCGGGGTCGACCACGTGGGACTCGGGGGCGACTACGACGGCAACGACTCCTGGCCGGAGGGCCTCGAGGACGTCTCCGGCTACCCGCGCCTCCTCGCCGAGCTGGCGCGCCGCGGCTGGAGCGACGAGGACCTCGGAAAGCTCGCGAGCGGGAACGTGCTCCGGGTCATGCGGGCGGCGGAGGACACCGCACGCCGCCTCCAGAGGGAGCGGAAGCCGTCGACGGCCACCATCGAGTCGCTGGACGGCGCGGCGGCCCGATAGAGGCACGACGGGGCTCGTTCGCGACGCCGGGGGCCGGGCGGACCGACTCCCCGGGGGCCTTGGAGTATAGTCGAGGGGGCGGAGGCCGCCTTGGTGGACACCTCGCTGAAGACGCTCCTCGAACGGTTCCGCAGCAAGCCCGAGTGGCAGCACGCCGACCCCGCGGTCAGGGCCGAGGCGGTGCTGCGCCTGCCCTCCTCCGAGCGCGAGATCCTCCTCGCCCTCGCCCGCGAGGACGCGGACTCCCGCGTGCGGCGGGCGGCGGTGAGGAAGCTGGCCGAGGTGCCCGTCCTGGCCGGGGTCGTGGCCTCCGACCCGGACGCGGGCGTACGGGACGAGGCGGAGGGCCGGCTCGTCCACCTCGCGGTCCACGAGCACGACGAGGCGGCAGCGAGGTCGGCGGTGGCGGGGCTCCGGGACCCCAAGCACCTCGCCGCCGTGGCCAAGACGGCCCCCCTTGCGTCCGCGCGCGCGGCGGCGATCGGCGCCCTCGACGACCCGAGGCTCCTGGCCGCGGTGGTGCGGGAGTCGCAGGACACCCCGACCCGCCTCCTCGCCCTGGGTCGCATCGCGGACGGCGCCACCCTCCTCTCCCTCGCCCTCCGGATCGAGCAGAAGTCGGTGGCGGTGGCCGCCACCGAGAGAATCGAGGACCCCGAGGCGTTGAAGGCGGTGGCGACGAAGGCGAGGGCGGGGGCGGCGGCGAGGCGCGCGCGGGCCCGCCTCGAGACGGGCGAGCCCGCCGGGACCCCGCCGCCCGCGGCCGTACCCCGCGCGGAGGAGGACGACGAGGCCGAGCGCCGCGCCTACGAGGAGGCCCGGGCCGCGCACGAGCGCGAGGCCGCCGACCGCGCCCGGGCCACCCAGGCTCGCCTCGACCTGATCGCCTCCCTCGAGAACGCCGCCGGCGAGGCGATCCCGGGCGCGATCGAGCGCGCCCGCGCGGAGCGCGGGGCGATGTCGCCCCTCGCCGGACCCGAGGCCCCCTCCCTCGACGGCCGCCTCGCCGCGGCGCTCGAGGCGGCCGAGAACCGGCACGCCGCCCACCGCGCGGGCCTCGCCCGGCACGGCGAGCTCGCCGCCCTCGTCGATCAGGCGGAGCGGCTCTCGGGGGACGATCTCGGGCCGGCCCGCGCCGCTTTCGCGGCCCTCGAGGCGAAGTGGCGGGAGGCGACCGCCGGCGCCGACCTGCCCGACCTCCGCGCGCGGTTCGAGGCGGCGGGTGCGGAACTGCGCTCGCGCAGCGATGCCGCGCGCGCCGAGCAGGCGCACAAGGAGCAGGAGCACCTCGAGAGCCTGCGGCGGCTCGCCGAGCGGGCGGAGGGCCTCGCCGCGACGGGCGCCTCCGTGTCCCTGCGCGACGCCGACCACGCGCTCCGAGAGATCCGCGAGGCGCTCGATCACCCCGGCCACCTGCCGAGCCGGAAGGACCGCGAGGCTGCCGTGGCCCGCCTGGAGGCGGCGCGCAAGCACCTCTACCCGCTCCTCCAGCAGCTGCGGGAGGACGCGGAGTGGAAGCGCTGGGTCAACGTGAGCGTCCAGGAGGAGCTCTGCCAGAGGGCGGAGGCCCTCGTCGGCGAGGAGAACGCCGAGAAGGCGGCCGCCGCCCTGCGCGACCTCGACGCCCGCTGGAAGCAGGCGAAGGAGGCGCCGAAGGAGCAGGCGGAGGCGCTCTGGACGCGCTTCAAGGCGGCGCGCGAGCTGGTGAAGTCGAGGACCGACGCCTTCTTCGCGAATCAGGCCGAGGAGCTCGCCGAGAACGTCCGGCGGAAGGAGGAGCTCTGCGCCCGCGCCGAGGCCCTGGCCGAGTCGACGGACTGGCTCAAGACCGGGGACGACATGCGGAGGCTCCAGGCCGAGTGGAAGGCGATCGGCCCCGTGCCGCGCGCGGTGTCGCAGAGGATGTGGGAGCGGTTCCGCCGGCCCTGCGACCGGTTCTTCACCCGCTGGCAGGAGCACCGCAGCCAGCGCAGCCACGAGTGGGCCGAGAACCTCGCCCGGAAGGAGGCGCTCTGCGAGAAGGCCGAGGCCCTCCGTGACTCGACCGACTGGGAGGCGGCGTCCGCCGAGCTGCGGCGGCTCCAGGCCGAGTGGCGCACGGTCGGCGCGGTGAAGAAGAGCCGCTCGGAGGCGGTCTGGCAACGCTTCCGCGCCGCGTGCGACCACTACTTCGACCGCTACAAGAATCGCGACGAGCACGCGCGGCAGGCGGCGCTCGAGGCGCGCGAGCGCATCTGCGCCGACCTCGAGGCGCTCCTGCCCACGGAGGGCGGGGCGGCGGAGCCGCCGGGTGACCTCGTGGCCCGCGTTCAGGCGGCGCAGACCGCCTGGCGGCAGGCCGGGAGCCTCCCGCACGACCAGATGGCCACGCTCGACCACCGCTTCGCTCTCGCGCGCGACCGGCTCGTCCAGACCTTCTCCCGCGCCTTCGAGGGCACCGATCTCGATCCGGAGGCGAGCCGGCGCAAGGCGGAGAAGCTCGTCGTCCGCGTCGAGGGCCTGGTCGAGGACCTCGCCCCCACCGCGGGGGCGTCGCTGGCCCAGACCCCGGAGGAGCTGGCGACGCGCCTCCGCGACGCCCTCGCCGCCAACACGATCGGGGGGCGGGCGGCGGTCGAGGCGAAGTGGCACTCGGCCTCGGTCGAGGTGGAGTCGGCCCAGGCCGCCTGGAAGCGGCTGGGGCCGGTACCGGGCGAGGAGGGCCGGCGCCTCGCGGACCGCTTCGACCAGGCCACCCGACGCTTCTTCGAGGTGCGGCCGAAGCCGGAGAAGACGGAAAGGCCCCGGGCCGAGCGCCCCGCCGGCGGGCGCGGGCCCCGGACCCGCTCCGACCGCGCCGACCGCCACTAGCGCGAGTCTCCCATGCCCTCGGGACGGGCGGCGGCGGGCGACGTCCTCGGGGACGATCGGGGACGGCCCCGCCGCCTCGGCTCCGACGCCCTGCGCGAGCTCTACGCCCAGCTCGCCGCGGGCTCCGTCGGAGGGGCCTTGCCGGTCGTCTTCGTGCGCAGCTCACGCGAGCCGCCGCGGTGAGAGGCTCGCTCCTCGGCCCCGTCCTCCTCGCCATCGCCCTCCGGCTCGCCGTCGTCCTCGCCTGCGACCGCGTGGTCGCCGACGTCGAGCGCTACGAGCGCGTGGCCCGGCACCTCCTGGACGTGTCGTGGAACCCCTACGAGACACGTCACCTCTACCCCTACCCGCCGCCGTGGGCGGCGGCCGAGGCCTGTGCCCTGTGGCTCGCCCGGCGCGGCGTCGGCTCGTTCGCGTTGAACGTCAAGCTGCCCGTGCTGGCCGCGGACCTGTCGCTCGTGGCGCTCCTCGCCGCGCTCTCGCGTGCCGGCCGCGCCTCGCCCCTCGCCCCGTGGCTCTATGCCGTCCACCCCGTGAGCGTGCTCGTGGGCGCCGCTCACGGCCAGTTCGACTCCGTGCCCCTCCTCTTCCTCCTCCTCGCCGTCGAGGCGCTCGCGCGGGAAAGGCGCGACGCGTCCGCCGTCGCCCTCGCCGCCGCCATCGCCACGAAATCGTTCCCCGTCCTCGCCCTCCCCTTCCTCGCCTTCGACCGGCAGGCCTCCCTCCGCTCGGCCGCTCGCTACACCTTCCTCGCCCTCGCGCCGGGCGCCCTGCTCCTGCTTCCCTTCCTCGCCGCCGACCCGGGCGCGCTCCGCCGCGAGCTCTTCGCCTACGGCGGCATCGCCGACTTCGGCTGGACGGGCGTGCTGCGGGGGGCGTCGTGGCTCGCGACGGGCGTGCTGCCCCGCAGCGAGGCCCGCTTCTGGCCGGTGGCCACGGCAGTTTCCCGCGTGATCTTCCTCGCCGCCTGGGCCGGGCTCGCCTTCGCGGCGAGGACGGGGCGATCGCGGCTGGGCGCGGAGCGGTCGGCCCTCGCCGCGCTCCTCGGCTTCTCTTCCCTCTACGGCCTGCAGAGCGCGCAGTACCTTCTCTGGCCGCTGCCCCTCGGCCTAAGGCGGCCCGGACGGGAGGCCGCTCTCCACGCGGCGGCCGCCACCGCCGGGCTCGTCGGCTTCTACTTCTTCCTCGCCCCCGGCGTCCTCCGGCCCGGGCCTCTCGAGGAGGGGGCCGCCCTCTGGGCGGGGCGCCTCTGGCTCGCCGGGGCGTCGGCGACGCTGGTGGCGTCCTTCGCTTGGTTGGCGGCCGTCCTCCGCGAGGGCGGGGATCGGCGCTTGCGCGCCGCGACGGAAGCGAGCGAGCGGCCCTCGAACTCGCCTTCCCGCTGACGCAGCACCTCCAGCGGAGCCACGAGCCGAGGGAGCTCGCCCGGCTCGAGGAGGTGATCGGGGCTCGTCGGCCGGCCTCGCTTCGCCTGGTCCCTCGTGTACGTCTCGCAGAGGAGGACGCCCCCGGGCGCCAGGGCCCGGACGAGGGCGGGGAAGAGCGGCCGGTGGAGGTAGTTGAAGACGAGGACGAGCTCCCACTCCTCCTCGCCGAGGCCCGCGCCGTGTTCCTCGAGGTCCACGACCCGGGTCTCGATCGGCAGCCGCAGGCGCCGCGCGAGGTCGTCGAGGCGCCCCACGTGGGCGGGGTCGCGGTCCACCGCCCGCACCGGGAAGCCGGCCGCCGCGAGGACGAGCGCGTGGCGCCCGCGGCCGCACGCCACGTCGAGCGTCTTCGCCCCGCGGGGCGCGAGGAGCGCGTTCGCCAGGAGCCAGGAGGACGGGCCGCGGAGCGGCGACGGCCCGTGCTCCCGAGGCCCCGTCCAGCGGGCCATCCCTCCCGCCATGTTGCAGGCGGGCACCCCGGCCTCCGCAAGATACGCGGCGGCCTGGCGGGACCGCACTCCGTGCTCGCACACGACCACGACGGGTCGGCCGTCGTCGGGCAGGACGGCTGGAGCGGCGGACACGAGCTCGAGGGGCAGGAGCAGCGCGCCCGGGATGTGGCCGAGCTCGTCGTGCTCGCGGGGCGTGCGCACGTCGAGGACCACGGCGCCGAGAGCGAGGAGGCGCTCGGTCTCCTCCGGGGAGACGTCCTGATACGGGCGAGAGCCGCGATCGGAAGCGACGGGAAGCGCGGACACGGCGACCACATGATAGGCTGACTCGAAGGAGAGTCGCGTGCGCGAGATCACGCCGGCGGAGCGAGCGTAGCGGTGTTCCCCGCCCTCTTCGTCTCCCACGGGGCGCCGACCGCGGCTCTCGAGGACGACGCCTACACGCGCTCGCTCGGCGCGTGGGCGCGCGGAAGACCCCGGCCGCACGCGGTGATCGTCGTCTCCGCCCACGCCGAGGCCCTCGGCCCGGTGCGGGTGAATGTCTCCGCGCAGCCGTCCCTCATCTACGACTTCTACGGCTTCCCGCCCCCCCTCTATGCCTTGCGCTACCCGGCCCCCGGCGCGCCCGACCTCGCCCGGGAGGTCGCGGGCGCCCTCGCCGACGCCGGCATGGAGCCCGTGCTCGACGCGCAGCGGGGCTGGGACCACGGCGTCTGGGTCCCCCTGCACCTCCTTTACCCCGCGGCCGACGTGCCGGTGGTCGCAGTCTCCCTCCCCGTGCCGCGGAGTCCCGACCTCCTGCTCGCGATGGGGCGGGCCCTCTCGCCGCTGCGGGAGAAGGGCGTGCTCCTCTTCGGCAGCGGCGGCATCGTCCACAACCTGCACCGGCTCCGCTGGGACGACGGCGGGGGGCCGCCCGAGGCGTGGGCCGCGGCCTTCGGCACGTGGGTGGACGAGCGTCTCGCCGTGCTGGACGTTGCGGGGCTCCGCGCCTACGCCGCCCAGGCGCCCCACGCCGAGCTCGCCGTGCCCACGAGCGAGCACTTCGACCCCGTGTTCTTCGTCCTCGGCGCGCGCGACACGAGGGATCGGGTGGAGGGCGTCTACGACGGCTTCCGCTACGGGACCCTGTCGCTGCGCTCG
>Ga0335080_10006596_pt1 | contig 12003 bp, 11 predicted proteins | sample Lox_Sample_34_FD_206720 | JGI IMG/M metagenome (GOLD analysis project Ga0335080, IMG submission 206720) | Soil microbial communities from Loxahatchee National Wildlife Refuge, Florida, United States - Lox_Sample_3.4 | ecosystem: Environmental > Terrestrial > Soil > Wetlands | place: USA...
TGCTGCTGGCCAAAGATCTGAAGCTCATCAAGCCCAACGATCATGTGGAACTGTCACAGCGCGCGATCGAGTTGAAACGGATGCTGACCGCGCTGATTCAAAAGCTGACCGCTGATGGCTGAAAGCTGATGGCTGAAAGCTCCCGTCCGGAAGATTCAAGTATCCTTGGCTATACTTAGAGTCATGGACGAGTGGCGCTTTATTGCTGAGCGTAAGATCCGCGAAGCAATGGAGGAAGGCGCATTCGATCATCTCGAAGGCAAGGGCAAGCCGCTCGACCTCAGCGAAAATCCCTTCGAAGACCCGGCGGACCGCATGGCGAACCGGTTGTTGAAGAACAATGGATTCGCACCGGATTGGATCGAAGAAGCCAAGGAAATTGCAATCGAATCCCGCCGCCTGCGCGCTTTGGGCGAACTCAACACTGATGATTTGCGGAGCCGCGTGGCCTCGCTGAACCGCCGAATCCTCGCTTACAATCTGAAGGCGCCGATCTTAAGCCTTCATAAACACTTCCTCGAGATCGATTCTTAGTCCGATCGGCGCCTGCAAATCGAGACGGCTAGAACTGCGAAAACGTCGTAACCGTCTGCCCAGGCAACGAAGCCGTGAACATATTACTGGTCACTGTCACCGAACCAAGCTGCGTCAACCGACGATTGCTCGACCCTCCGGTCTGAAACTGCGTCAACGAGCTGATTCCCGAGGCATTCTGAATCACGAACGATTGGTTTACCGTGGAAGTTCCCATATTCAGCACCACGATCACGAGCCCATTGTTGTGATACGCCGTGACGAAAACATTCGCCTGCGGATTATATGTCGCGCTGCAACGAATCTTCCCCGGCCGAACCCAGTGGGCAAACTGTCCCAGGATATAGCCCCGAATATCCGCAGTGGTCCCGTTCAGGAACGACGCCGCGTTATTCGGCATGATCCACCACCAGAAATACGCGCTGAACTGGTTGTTCATCGCATCGCTGATTTCCTTAGCGATTGTCATGGCCGTGCCGTTGTCCGTGCCGTCGATGAAATGCTCCGTCTGCCACACGTGCTTCCCGTGGTTGAGCGCGTTCTGGTGGACCGTATTGCCGCCTCCATAGAAGTGGCCGCCAATGATCGTCACATGGCTCGCCGCGGTGCTGTTGTTCAAAATAGGATCCGTGTACGCATCGTCGAAGTGGAAGGATTCCGATGCGATGATGGGCTTGCCCACTGTCGGCGCGTTGTTGATCATCCACGTTTGGATTTCAGTCGGCGTCGGATTCCCGGATTCATAGCCCGGGTTGGGACAAAAGTCGGGCTCGTTCTGATACGAGACGTAGTCCAGACCGATGGTAGTCGCTGCCTTGTTCAAATAGCTCGCGAAATTGGCGAATTGGCTGGTCGCCAGATCTCCGCAGATCACATTGCCATTGGTCTTCATCGATGCCGGCGGCGTCCAGGCCGTTCCCATCACCTTCACTCCATGAGAATGTGCCATCGCGGCGTTGGCCGTCTCAGTGCTCCAGCTCTGCGTCGGGTCAATGCGGATTCGCAACAGCGAAAACCCGAATTGACCGCTACCCGTCCCGAACAGGAGAGACCCCTGGGCGCTGGTCAACGCCGGGCACCAGGCAGTCGAAAACCCGAACCCATCGATGGTTTGCTGGTTCGAGGTCACGTTGATGAAGCAGGTTCCGCTTTGAGCCAGAGCGATCCAAGATAGTGCTCCCAGGCACACCGAAACTCCGCTGATAATAAACGTCTTGCGTCGGTTCATCCGCATCAAATCTACCTCCCCGGGATTTGATTCGCGCCTCGAATTATATACGCGAATGTATCATCCCACAAGGATTTAGTTTGAAATGCTAACAAATTCTTATAGATTGGACGTCGCGGAACTCACACGCGCAGTTCGTACCCCAACCCGCGCATCCCATCGATAATCCCGGCGCGGATCGCCCCCACTTCGTCCGACGACAGGGTCCGCTCCGACGACCCCACCGTCAGCCGGTATGACACACTCTTTTTGCCCTCCGGCAGCGGTGGACCAGCGTATTGCCGGACGTACTCGATTGACTCCAGCAGCGGACCTGCAAACGAGCGCAGCTTCGCTTCCAGATCGCCGGCCAGTTCGCGGATTCCGGCAACCACTGACAAATCGAACGCACTCGCGGGGTACCGTCGGATCGGCCGATACTGCACTTCCGTCGCGCTCAGAGTGCGCACGCGGTCGAGGTCAACATCCAGAATCGCCGCTCGCCCGGCCTCGACCAATGACGGGTGCAACTCGAAAAGCCGCCCCACCGGCTCGCCCTTCCATAGCAGTTCGGCTGAGCGCGCAGGATGCTCGAACACACGCGGCTCAATCGGACGCGCGGCGACTCCCGGCATGAGGCATTCGGCCGCGCGCTTCACCCCGAACAGGCCCGCCGCCCCGTCGCCGTGCCGGTCGTAGATCGCGGCGGTCAGGTGCGGGACTTCATGGGGCAGCGTGCGCTCTTTCTCCACCTTGTGGATCTCGAGCCCGATTTCAAAAAGCCGGAACGATTCCTTGTGCTTCGCGTTCTCCTTGAGGTTTTTCCATACGCCCGGCAGCAGGGACGAACGCAGCAGCGCCTGGTCGCTCGCAATCGGATTGGCCACGCGGATCAGCGTCGCCGGATCGAAGCCGAGCGCCCGGGCGTCCTCTTCGCTCACAAATGAATAGTTATAGACCTCGGTGAACCCCAGGTCCACAAACAGGTCGCGCGCCTGATGCTGGAACCGCCGCTCGGGATTCGCCGGGGGCGGCACGGCGGGAAACAGTGGCGCCCTCGGCGAGATCGAATCGTACCCGACCATGCGGCCCACTTCCTCCGCAAGGTCGTCCTTCAATGCAATGTCCTTCGTCGCCCGCCACGTTGGCGGCGTGACGCCAAAAACTCCGGGACCCGCGTCGCGCACGCGGAATTCCAGGCTCTCTAGGATCTGCCGGACCTCACCCTGGGCACTCTCTCTCCCCAGCTTGCGCCGCAACCAATCCAGAGGCAGTTTGATCTCCGGCGGCTCAACGAGGTCGCGCTTCGCATCGGCGACACCGCCCGAAACCCGCACGCCCGGCGAGATCTCCTCCAACAGTTCGATCCCGCGCGCGATCCCTCGTAGCGTATTCACAGGGTCCTGCGATTTCTCAAACCGCATCGAAGCGTCGGTCCGCAGCTTGATCGCCGCCGAGGTCCTGCGCACCGAAACCGCCTGGAAATTCGCGCTCTCCAGCACCACCCGCTTGGTCTTTTCGCTGATCGCGCTGTCGAGCCCGCCAATCACTCCCGCCAGTGCAATCGCTCCGCCCGCATCGGCGATCACCAGGTTCGACGGCGTGAGCGTGTACTCTTCCTCGTTCAGAGCCCGGAACCGCTCGCCCGGCTTTGCCGGACGCACGAAGATCGTGTCCCCCTTCAGCAGGTCGGCGTCAAACGCGTGCATTGGCTGCGCCAGCTCGGCCATCACGAAGTTCGTCATATCGACGATGTTGTTGATCGGGTTCAGCCCGATCGCCGAAAGCCGGCATTGCAGCCAGTCGGGCGACGGCCGCACGGTGACGTTCTCAAACACGAGCGCGCTATATCGCGGGCACAAATCATAATTCTCAATCTGGATGCGCACGCCCGCTGCCCCAGCCGGCAGCAACTCCAGCCGGGCCGGGTCCTTCAGCGGACGCCGCAGAATCGCCGCCACCTCGCGGGCCATCCCGTGGTGTCCCCACAGATCGGGCCGGTGCGTAATCGACTTGTTGTCGATCTCGATCACGCTGTCCGGCAGGCATCCGGGCAACGGTGCACCCACCTGGATATCCAGCTCAATAATCCCCGCGTGGTCTTTGCTGATCCCCAATTCCGCCGCGCTGGCCAGCATGCCGTCGCTTTCGACACCGTGCACCACCTTTCGCCCGACCGGCACGTATGCCGAAATCACACCGGCCCGGCAATTGGGCGCTCCGCACACCACGGTCTTAGTCCCGTACCGCCCCGCGTCGACGACGGCCTTGACGTTCTTGCTGCCCTCGATCGCTTCCACCGATTCCACACGCGCCGCGCACGCGCGCTCCAGCAGCGCACCCCAGACCTCGATGCCCTCGCACTCGGCGGTCTTCATCGTGATCCATTTTTCCAGGGCGCCCGGCGGACAATCCAGTCCATCAATCAGTTCGCGAATCCAGTTGTAGGAGAACTTCAAGCCAGCCTCTTTGTCAGAACTGCTCCAGGAACCGCAGATCCCCACCTTGCAGGTGTCGGATATCGTCGACGCCGTAGCGCATCATCACGAGGCGCGTCAGTCCCAGCCCGAAAGCGAACCCGTTCCACTCCTCCGGATCGATGCCGCTCATCCGCAGCACATTCGGATTCACGAGCCCGCACGGCAGCAGTTCCACCCACCCGCTCTGCTTGCACACCGGGCAGCCCGGACCGCCGCAGATCAGGCACTGGACATCGAGTTCAAATCCAGGCTCGACGAACGGAAAATATCCCGGCCGCAGTCGAACCGTCACCTCTCGCCCGAAGATCGATTTGAGGAGCGTCTTCATGAAGTACAGCAGGTGCGCGACCGAGACATCGCGATCCACCATCATGCCTTCCAACTGATAGAACGTATGCTCGTGCGATGCATCCACGCTCTCATTGCGAAATGTGCGGCCCGGGGCGATCATGCGCAGCGGAGGGCCGAGCCGCTCCATGCCACGCACCTGCACGGGCGAGGTGTGGGTCCGCAGCAGATTCCCGCCCTCTAACCAGAACGTGTCCTGCATTTCCCGCGCCGGATGGTCGGCCGGAATATTGAGCGCGTCGAAATTGTGATACTCGGTCTCCACCTCAGGCCCGTCGAGCACCGCAAACCCAAGCGACGAAAACAACTCCTCCAATTCCCGTTGAATCCTCGTAATCGGATGTAGATGTCCTCGCCTTGGTCCCGGTGCGGGCAGCGTCAAATCGATCCACTCAGCGTCCAATCGAGCATCGAGAGCCCCCGCCTCAAACGCCCGCTTGCGCGCTTCGTACGCTTCTTCTACCGCCTGCCGGGCGCCGTTCAGCAACTTGCCGACCCGCGCCTTTTCCTCGGCCGCGAGTTTGCCCATCTCCTTGCCGAACGCCGAAAAACCGCCCTTGCGTCCCAGCGCTTCCACTCGCGCGAACTCCAGTTCTTCGGCCGTCTGCGCCGACCGGATGAGAGAGAGCGAACGGGCTTCCAGTTCCCGGATGGAATCGTCCAACATGTCGGGTGAGCATCTATTGTAACAGCGGCTCCGCGGACTCAGGTGTTCAACAGCACTTCGCCCGCGCGTACCGCGCGCGCAGCCGCTCTTCGGAAAACCGTCGCCATTCCTCGCCCGAGTGCACGCGTCCGTGCACCGCCAGGTGGCGACGGTACGCATTCTCGTCCGCCAGTTCGCGCAACAGCGCCATCAGTATCTTAGCGACTCGCCTCATAGCTCCTCAGTCTGAAGCTGCGAAAGCACAAACGGCGCTTCCGAAACCCGCGCCTCGCGTGTGCCGCGCAAAATCCCTGTCCACACGCGCAGTGAATCGACGAGAATCGCCGCCACCAAAACCAGCAAAACGCCGCACACCACCGCATCCAGCCGCGCATTGAAGATCAACACCCGCATAGTCGCCGCATTCGCCGTTCCAGCGGCAAGTTGCTGTTCGAACTGGCCGGCTTGGGCCAGAAATCCGATTGCCGGAATCGGCGAGAAAATTTTCTGCCATGCCGCGCTGAACGTCACCGTCACCAGCCAAACCAGCGGCGCACAGGTGATCCACATATACTTTGACCCGTGCATCTTCAGCAGGACGGTGGTGGCTACGCACAGCGCTATCGCCGCCAGCAACTGATTCGAAATTCCGAACAGCGGCCACAACGAATTAATCCCGCCCAACGGATCCCGCACGCCCTGCACCAGGAAATAGCCCCACGCCCCGACCACAAACGCGCTCGCCCCGATCACTCCCGGCATCCAACTCGTTCGACCCAACGGCGCCCAGACGTGCCCCAACAAATCCTGCAGCATGAACCGCCCCACCCGAGTCCCTGCATCGATAATCGTCAGGATGAACAGCGCCTCGAACATGATTGCGAAGTGGTACCAGAACCCGACAAGCGCCTGGCCGCCCCCGCTCCGCGCGAAAATGTGCGCCATCCCAAGCGCCAGTGACGGCGCTCCGCCCGTCCGATTGAAGAGTGTCTGCTCCCCGACTTGTTTCGCCAGCCCGGCCATCGTTGCGACATCCAGCGGAAACCCCCAGGACGAAATCTTCGCCGCAGCCGCAGTCGGAGTTGCGCCCACAATCCCCGCCGGCGAGTTCACCGCGAAGTATACGCCCGGCTCCAGCACGCAGGCCGCGATCATCGCCATAATCGCGACGAAACTCTCCAGCAGCATCGACCCGTAGCCCACCGGCCATGCGTGCGACTCCTTGGCGATCATCTTGGGCGTCGTACCCGACGAGATCAGCGAATGAAATCCTGAAATAGCGCCGCAAGCAATCGTAATAAAGCAAAACGGGAAAACCTTCCCCGCGAATATTGGCCCCGTCCCGTCCACAAATCTCGTGAACGCCGGCAACTGAAGTTGCGGCCGAACAAACAGAATTCCCACCGCCAGCATCAGCACCACTCCCAACTTCACGAATGTGCTGAGATAGTCGCGCGGCGCCAACAGCAGCCACACCGGCAGCGCGCTCGCAAGAAATCCGTACGCGATGATGGCGATCGCCAGCGTCATCGCCCCCCATGTGAACGCCGGCGCCAGCCCCGACGATTCCGCCACAGACCGCCCCGCGAAAATGCTGCCCATCACCAGCACGAACCCGATCGCCGAGCACTCCAGCACCTTGCCCGGTCGGAGGTACCGCAAATACAGCCCCATAAACAGCGCAATCGGCATCGTCGCCGCAATGGTGAAAGTGCCCCATGGACTCCCGCGCAGCGCGTTGACCACCACCAGTGCAACCACTGCCAGCAGGATCACCATAATGATCAGCACCGTGAGAAGCGCAATCAGCCCCCCCACCTTGCCGATCTCCTCCCGCGCCATCTGCCCCAGCGATTTGCCATCCCGTCGCACCGAGGCGAACAGGATGACGAAATCCTGCACCGCCCCGCCGAGCACGGCCCCGATGATAATCCACAGCGTCCCAGGCAGGTACCCGAACTGCGCCGCCAGCACAGGCCCCACCAGCGGCCCCGGACCCGCGATTGCCGCGAAGTGGTGCCCGAACACGATCCACTTATTTGTCGGCTCGAAATCGTGCCCGTTGCGCATGCGTTCGGCCGGCGTCGCCCGCTGGTCGTTGAGCGCCATCACCCGCGCGGCGATGAATTTTGCGTAGAACCGATAGCCGGTCAGATATGTGCACGCCGCCGCCAGCACCAGCCAGATGCTATTGATGTGTTCCCCCCGGCTGAGTGCGATTCCCCCCAGGCAAACCGCCCCCGCCGCGGCCACCGCCACCCAGAAAACATGAGCCAGAAATCTCACGCATAGAGTCTACATGAAGGGCCGGACGAAATTCACGCGCGCGCTGCCGTTTCAACCGGTCGCCAGCTTGATGAAATCATGTTCCACTGATGGCAGCGTCGGAAGCTTCAACTGTTCCAACTCACGATTGACCCGCTTCGCCGTGGGCGAGTGCAGGTCGCTCTTGTAGTTGTCTACGATCTCGCGAGCATTGGCGTAATGATGGAAGCGATCCCTTTCGCTGCGCGTGCGATCTTGAACGTCCTGAAGCTTACTCCGGTCCGGCTGGGCATACGAGCCCGGTGAAGCCTTCAGAATAGGGTCAAAAACTCTCTGGTCGAGAAATCGTAAGAGGTCGCGCTTGTTTGCCATATCGATTTGCTCCGATATCGTTTGCGCAGCTTGGATGCCTATCCTCGGCCTCTCGCCACGGAAGCGGTGCGCGCAGGTGCAGACGCAAACCGTCCGCTACACTGAGTTCAGATCCCGATGGATCTCGCCACTCCGCTCACCTACGTCAAAGGCGTCGGACCTGCCCGCGCGGCCATGCTCGAATCCAAGGGCCTCACCACCGTTGAGGACCTGCTTGGCTACGTGCCCTTCCGTTACGAAGACCGCAGCAACCTGAAAACGATCGCCCAACTCGCCCCCGGCGAAATGGCCACGGTTATCGCCGAGGTTCGCTCCGCCCGCCTCTCCGGCTTCAAACGCCGCGACCTCGGAATGTTTGAAGCCCGGTTCACCGATTCCTCACGCGCCATCCTGTTCGGTAAATGGTTCCACGGCGCCTATCTCGCCAAAGTCCTGTCCGAGGGGATGAAGGTCGCGCTCTACGGCAAAATTGAGTTCGACAGCTACACAGGCGAACTCACCGTCCTGCACCCCGAAATGGAATTTCTCTCCGGCGACGACGATGGCGCCGACGCGGCGCTCCATGTCGGACGGATCGTTCCAATTTACGAGGCCGTGTCCAAAATCAACGCCCGCGCGATCCGGGTTCTCACGCACCGCATCCTCGAGGAACTGCCCGCCGAAGAGGACCACCTGCCCGAGGCTCTGCGCCACACGCTCAAGCTCCCCGACCGCTGGACCGCCGTGCGCGAAACCCATTTTCCGCCGCCCGATTCCGACCTTCGCCTGTTGAACGGCTTCCGCACTCAAGCGCAATTCCGCCTCATCTTCGAAGAGTTCTTCTGGCTGGAATGCGGGATCGCCCTGAAACGCGGCAAGGCGCGCACGCTGCCCGGCATTGCTTTCGAGATCAACGACCGCATCCGCGAGCGCGTCCGAACCATGCTGCCGTTCAAGCCCACCGATGCGCAGAAGCGCGTGATCAAGGAAATCGCCGATGACATGAAAGAGGGCCGCCCGATGCACCGGCTCCTGCAAGGCGATGTCGGCAGCGGCAAGACCATCGTGGCCGCAGAAGCCGCTGTAATCGCCATCGAAAACGGATACCAGGTGGCCGTGCTGGCCCCCACGGAAATCCTCGCCGCGCAGCACAGCTTCTACTTCAAGCAGATCCTCTCGAAGCTGGGGTACATCGTCGTACTGCTCACCGGCTCGGCAACCGCCCGCGAAAAGTCCCAACTCAAGAAGCTACTGGCCGAAGGACTCGTCCATGTGGCGGTCGGCACGCACGCACTGCTGGAAAAGGACGTCGAGTTCCGCCGCCTCGGCCTCGCCATTATCGACGAGCAACACCGTTTCGGCGTGCTCCAGCGCCTTGGCCTTCTGCAGAAGGGCGTTCATCCCGACGTCCTCGTCATGACCGCCACCCCAATCCCTCGCACGCTCGCTCTCACGCTATACGGCGACCTGGACGTCTCCGTTATCGACCAACTTCCCCCCGGCAGAAAGCCCATCATCACCAAACACGCCACCTCCGACCGCATCGAACAGGTCTACAGCTTCCTCAAGCGCCAGATCGACGAGGGCCGGCAGGCATATGTGGTCTACCCAGTCATCGAGGAATCCGAAACTCAGGCCATGAAGGCCGCCCAGCAGATGTACGAACATTTGTCGCGCGTCGTGTTCCCGGACATCCCCGTAGGATTGATGCACGGCCGCCTCGGTTCCGACGAAAAGGAAGCCGCCATGCAGCGCTTCAAAGACGGCTTGATCAAGATCCTTGTCTCGACAACCGTAATCGAAGTCGGGGTGGACGTGCCCAATGCCACCGTTATGCTGATCGAACAGGCCGAGCGGTTCGGCCTCGCGCAACTCCACCAGCTTCGCGGACGCGTCGGCCGCGGTGCGGCGCAGAGCTATTGCATCCTGGTAACCGAAAAAATGAACGACGCCTCACGCGAGCGTATTCGCACGCTCGTTGATTCGACCGATGGTTTCTACATCTCCGAGATGGATCTCAAACTCCGCGGCCCCGGCGAGTTCTTCGGGACCAAGCAGTCCGGCCTGCCATCGCTGCGGGTCGCGAACATCCTGCGCGATCCCGACATCCTCGAAGTCGCCCGCCGCGAAGCCGCGGCGTTCATCGAAAATCCCCCTACCGCTGACGACCTCCGCCGCGCCGTCGCCTACATCCAAAACCACTGGCAGCGGCGGTATGGCCTGGTAACGGTGGCCTGATGCGCGTCATCGGTGGAGCATTCCGTTCGCGCAGACTGAAGAGTATTCCCGGCGCAGCCACGCGACCCACGCCCGATCGCCTGCGCGAGACGCTCTTCGATATCCTCGCACCGCGCATCGAGGGCGCGAAATTCATCGACGGCTACGCCGGCACGGGCGCAGTTGGAATGGAAGCGCTGAGCCGGGGAGCCGGACATGCGTGGTTCCTGGAACGCAATAGTGCTGCGCTCGACGTCATCCGCGAAAACCTGGCCGCTCTCGGCCTGGAATCACGCGCCACCGTTCTGACCGGCCCGGCGATGCTTACCATCGCACGATTGCAGGCCGATATCGTCTTTCTGGATCCGCCGTACACGCTCGAGCGCGAGTACGAGTCCATCCTGCAGATGCTCGCTGAGCTGAGCTTTCCACTCGCGATTGTGCAGCATTCGTCATTCTTCGCCCTGCCCGAAAACGGACTACGCCGCACTCGCGTCGTCAAGCAGGGAGACAATACGCTCAGCTTTTTTGAGAGCTGACGGAGAGCCGCTCCTCTGCCGCATCGGAGATCGCCTCAACGATTCGCTCGGCTTCTCCCTTCGGATCGGGTTTTCCCGTGATCGGCCGCCCGATCACCAGATAATCCGCTCCCGCCAGTATCGCGTCGCGCGCCGTCATCGTGCGTTTCTGGTCGTCGGCCGGAGCGCCGTCGTCGCGAATCCCCGGCGTCACTACGATCAGCCGGTCGCCCGAGAATTCCTTAATCCGCCGCGCCTCGTGACCCGATGACACAACCCCATCGCAGCCCGCCTCCATCGCCTTGCGCGCGCGAAACAGGACCAAGTCTGAAACCGAATGCTCCGAGTAGCCCATGTCCAGCATGTCAGCCGTGTCCATGCTGGTGAGCACCGTCACGTTGAGGAGCTTGAGCCGGCTCGTACCGCGCCCCTCGATGGCCCCGCGGATCAGCGCCGTCGATCCGTGAATCGTGAGGAACTCCACGCCCAGACGCGCCGCCTGCGATACCGCCTTCCGCAGCGTCTCCGGAACGTCGTAGTATTTGTAGTCCAGAAAAACCTTCTTGCCGCCGTCCAGCAACGTACGAATCAGCCCCTCGACTCCATCTGCCAGTTGCAGGGACAACCCGACCTTGAAGAAGTCCACCGCGCCCTCTACTCGCCGGACCATCTTCAGCGCCGTATTGACATCGGGTAGATCCAAGGCGAGAATCAGGCGTTCGCGTGCATTAATCGGCGACGACATCCGACATATGTTAGCAGGCTCACGGACTCAATAGATCAGCGCACATTACACTCACCTACATTGAGGTACTTCCCCATTGCCTGCGGGAGATTGCGCAATCTGTAGAGAGCTGTTGAATGCGGCTTCCGCGGCGACCAATCGTCACATCGAGGCGGTTGGGCGATTGCAGATTGCGAACATTATGCAGCACCGCGACCTGATCCCCGCCCTGGAACAAGCCGTACTGCTTACCCGCGATCGACGTGAAGAGACGATGGCCGAGTACAAGCGTCATGAAGCGTCCCACCGCGCCAAAAGCGCCACCAGCAGTTCGAGCGACTGAGCCCGCTATAATCGCCGTGTGACCGCGCGAACCGTCGCATTCGACGTCTTGCTTCGCGTCGAAGCGGGCGGATACGCGTCTGACCTCCTTCGCGCCGCACCGCTCGATACGCGCGAAGCCTCCCTCGCGAACGAGATCGTGTTCGGCGTCCTCCGCTACCGTGCGCAACTCGACTACCTCATCGAATACTTTTCCGGACGCCGTCAAAAGCTCGACCTCGAGGTGCGCATCGCGCTGCGTATGGCGATCTACCAGCTGCGCTATCTCGAGCGCATCCCGGCCCACGCCGCTGTCGACGAGAGTGTCGCGCTGGTGAAGCGCTCGCGCAAACACTCCGCGGCGGGCTTCGTCAATGCGGTTCTGCGCTAAG
>Ga0335080_10006600_pt1 | contig 12000 bp, 10 predicted proteins | sample Lox_Sample_34_FD_206720 | JGI IMG/M metagenome (GOLD analysis project Ga0335080, IMG submission 206720) | Soil microbial communities from Loxahatchee National Wildlife Refuge, Florida, United States - Lox_Sample_3.4 | ecosystem: Environmental > Terrestrial > Soil > Wetlands | place: USA...
CGGGCGTTTGAAATTTCGGAAGGCGTGTCCTGCGAATCGTGCCACGGACCGGCGTCGGCGTGGCTGGGGCCGCACACGACGCGAGATTGGCCGCACGAGAAGTCGGTGGCGATGGGGATGCGGGATACGCGAGGCGTAATTGGCCGAACGAAATTGTGTCTGGAGTGCCACCTGGGGACGCGCGAGAAGTTCGTAGATCACGAGATGATTGCGGCAGGCCATCCGGATTTGTATTTCGAGCTGGATTCGTTCTCGGCAGTGATGCCCCGACACTGGAAGTCGCCACGGGAGACGGCTCCTGGAAGACCAGTGGAAGACGCGGCGTGGGCCGGTGTGCGGGATTGGGCTGCGGGACAAGCGGTGCAATTGAGCGCGGCCATGGAACGGCTGACATGGCGGGTGAAGGGCGAGCGCGGAGATAAAAAGGATGTGTGGCCGGAATATGCGGAGCTTTCCTGCTTTGCGTGCCATCACTCACTTGGTCCGGCGAAGGATAGTTGGCGGCAAGAGCATGGATACGAGGGCAGGCGGCCGGGCGATCCGGGGTGGAACGCATCACGGTATGCGGTATTCCGGTATTTCGTGGCGCAGGTGGACGCGGGCGCGTCGCAGGAATTAGACAAGCAGATGCAAGCGGTGTCGAGCGAGATGAGCAAGCTGAATCCGGATCGCGGGTCAGTTGCGAGCGCTGCGGTCGCGGCGGAAGCGACCGCGCACAAGTTGTCGGAGCGGCTGGCGACCATGCCTTACGACCGCGGGGTCACGCTGCGGGCGATGCAGTCGATCGCAGAGAGCGCGGAAACGATCGCGCTCGGCGATGAACGCGCCGCAGAGCAGGCGACCATGGCGATGGATTCGCTGTATATCGCGTACAGCAAAGATGCAAAGCCCGGGAACGACGCGGAGATCCGCGGAGCGGTTAACGCATTGTTTCAGCAATTGGAGAATCCCTCGGCCTACAACGCGGATCAGTTTGCGGCGGGGCTGCGGCGAATCGGGCCGCTACTGCGCTAATCCTCGATTCTTCTGTTTCCACAAGCCGTGAACCAAGAAATAGCTGGCGAGAGCGGACAAGGCAAGAATTAGAAGGAGCCACAGCGTCGGCTGCACCGAAGGCTCAACAAGCCGCTGAAACGGGTTCCGGCTGGCTAGAGCCCACAATTGCCAATTAAAGAATTCCTGAGCGTTGGACGAATTTGCGGCGCGGTAGCGGTCCAAGGCGCTCGCGAACGGGCGAAAGCTCAGAAGGAATGCCGTCGCCATGAAGGGAAGAACTACCGGACCCCAATCTGAGATGAAGCAGGCCAAACGGCGAAGCGATCGGGCTGCTGGCCAAGAGAATCTGGAGCTGAGCTCAAGCCACAGCAGAGCGAAGCTCGTTAGAAATACGACAAAGAGAGTTGCGATCGCGGAGGCCTGAACCCGATCAGCCTTTCGCCGGAAGTCTTCCACAGTCTGGTCGATCGCATGGCGATCGCCACCGGCCAGTTTGTCTGAACGCGCTTTTACTTTGCGAAGTTCCGCCATGGCGGCGTCGGCGTCACGCTGGCGGCCATTCTGAGAGTAGAGGCTGGACGTCTCCTCGAGTCCCAGGCGCGTGATCTCCAGGCCGACCAGTCGCTCAATATCGGTCTCGCTGCCCTTGGTCATGGTTCGGCCAAAGTCCACTACTTCGTTAACAATGGCCTGGGAATCGGACGGGTGGCCGGCAGTAGCGGCGGCGCGAGCATCGCGAAGTCGCCAGCGCGCATAGGATCGAATCTGCAGCAGGTTGGGTATATGGTGCGACCACACGCTATATGCCACCAAAGTGGCCGGTACTTCCGGTGCCCTGCGCCAACCTTCGCGAGTCAAATCCAGATGGCGATTCAGATAGCTGTCATAGCGCGGCGCCTGGAACGCCAAGCTCATGTACTTGGCCCACTGCGATTTGCGGAGAGCGGTGGTTGCAAGGTTGTCATTTTCTCGATACGCAGTTTCCATCCAACTTCGGACTTGCGGGTCGACGAACCCTGCTGCGGCGAGCAAATAGACGAAGGCGTTGTCAGGATCCGAGCTGCGAAGCCGGCTGAGCCATTCCTTGTTGGTGGTCGTGTCGTCCGGACGACGGAATCGGCTGGCATAAATCCAAATCAGACTCGGGTCGATGCCCACGGCTCGATCGGCCAAAACGGAAGCCCGGTCAGGATCGGGATGCGCGATGGCGGCGAAGGCCATCATGCCAGCATCTTTCTGTCGATCCGCACGGGCTGCCAGTTTATCCATCACGCGCGAATCGCGTGCGGTGGCGTCAAAGCCGTTCCAGCTGGACGCAACGATGGATGTCGCCTCTCGCGTGGAAGGTAGAAAACAAAAAACAATGAACGCAAGCAGAACGAGCGCGGTAAGTAGCCGAGAGTGTCGAGGAAAGACAGGGCCGCCGCTGCCGGGACGGACGGAGAGCGGAGCGTTAGTGCGCCCGGGAGGAAGCTTGAGAATAGCGAGCAGATGAGACAGGAAGGAGCGCAGGAACACGGTGACACCTCCCAACGCCCAGAAGATGGCTTCGACGGGATCCGCGATTCCGTAAATTTCAGCAAGCAGGGCCTGCCCCCAGTGACGGGAGTCGGCAGGCCAGCAGCGAACGGCGAGTTGAAGGGATTTTACTGCGAGAGACTTGGCGAGGGGTTGTGGTGGGGAAGGCATCTCATACCTTTCCATGCGCGGGCTTCCAGAATTTGGTTTGATGCGCGGCGCGAAGTTCTTCACGCGCCCATTCGCGGCCGGTGGGGGAAAGGCGATAGAGATGGCGCGGGGGTCGGCCGGGGGTGGGGGCATCTTCCCAGCGGGTTTCAAGCCATCCGGATTTGTCGAGACGCATGAGGATGGGATAAAGGGTGCCGGAAGCCAGGCCGGTGGACTGGCTGAGAGCGTAGCCGTGATGCCAGTGAGAGGGTTGAATGAGGAGCGCGTCGAGAAGAGCGAGGGACTGGCGAGAGAGGCGTAGGTGGATGCCCATGTGATAAGTCTACCTAGGTAGAGATACGTTGTCAACGATGTTTTAAGCACCTGGGTGGCACGCCCTATTCTTGATGTGGTGTGGGCATGGGGCGCAGCCGAACTGAGCCCGTAGAACACTTGCGTACGGCCCACAGTGGCGGAGGCCTCAGAAGGCCGTTCCTACAAAACAAAAGCCGCGCGCGGGAAGCGTTGGTATTCGCTAGCGGCTAGTAAAGGCGGCGCCGAGTTCGCTGCGGGTCTGGATGACGCGAAGAATGGCGTCGCGAGTGATCATGCCGATGATGTGGGCGGCGCTATCGTCTGTGTGGCGGACGACGGGCATTTGATTCACGTCGGCGGCGATGAGGCGCTCGAGAACGCGTTGAAGAGGTTCCTCGGGGGAGGCCCAAAGAATTTTCTCGCGCGGGACCATGACCGCCTGGACGGAGTTCATGTCCCATTCATCGCGAGGAACAGTGTTGAGCGCGGCGACGTTCATGAGGCCGACCAGGCGATCGTCCATGGTGACGATGTGGATGCGGCGGCCAGTACGAAGTACCTCGGCACTGTATTCAGGCAGGCTCATACTGCCCGGGATCGTGGGAACTTCCTGGCTCATGACATCGGCAGCGGTAAGACCGACGAGGGTTTCGCGAATGGTGACCTGGGTGACGCTGGCTTGAGCAGCGACCAGGAGAAACCAGCCGATGAAAGCGAGCCAAGGGCCGCCATAACGAGACACCCATTCGAAGGAACTGCCGGGCTCGCGTCCAGCGATGAAAGAAAGAATGCCCAGCGCGATCATGATGTAAGCAATGAGTTTTCCGCTGGCGCCAGCTACGCGCGTGGCGCGGCTGAAATCCTTGGTGGCACCCCAAACGAGAGCGCGGAAAACGCGGCCGCCATCGAGAGGGAAGCCCGGCAGAAGATTGAACAGGGCCAGGGTGCCGTTCATGTAATAGAGAATCTCAGCGGAACCACGAAGCATTTCGAAGGGGGAAAGAGTAGCGAGGCTCCAGAAAACCCCGGCCAGAAAACCGCTGGCGATGGGCCCAGCGATGGCGATATTGAATTCCTGGAGCGGCTGAGAGGGCTCGCGAGCGATGCGTGCGAGCCCGCCGAAAAGAAATAGCGTGATAGAGAGGACTTTAATTTTGTAGCGCTGCGCTACGACACTATGGGCGAGCTCATGGAAGACCACAGAGGCGAAGAAAAGGAAGCTGGTGATTAGCGCCAATCCCCAGCGCTCTGTGGAGTTCCAGGAAGAATGTTGTGCCGAGGAAAATTGGCCGTAGAGAGACCAGGTGAAGAGCGCAAAGACCAAGATCCAACTGACATCGAGAAAGATGGGAATGCCAAGGATCCGGCCGATGCGGATGCCTTGCGATTGAGACATGACGGATGGTCTCTCCTGTAGGTTCTAGAGTAGCGCGGCAGGGCCACGTGGGCAAAAGTCGGGATAGAAGATATGGGTTCGGCTGTGCGGCCGGAGAAGGCCTGAAGGCACGGCGCTACTCCGGCGTGCGCGCGCGTCTTAGGCGACACGGCGTGTCTGATCGCACACGTTTTCGACCCCCGTATGTGCTGCTAAGTTGTTTATTTACTAAGAATTGAAAATGGCTTGTGGTGTGCGATTCCATTTGGCGACGGTCGGAAGGAGCGCAAGCCATGAACCAGTCCAGCGTAGCAAGCCTCCGAAATCAAGCCGCAATGCTGATCGCCGCCTTCGCGTTCGGCGGAATCAGCGCGGTTGCGCAGCAGACCGCTCCGCGAGTTGCAACTCCTTCCACCAGTCCGGCGCGGCGAATCGTGGTGAGCATTCCCGACCGAAAGCTGGCGCTGCTGGAAGGCGACCGAGTCGTGAAGATCTACAACGTAGCGGTTGGCGCAAGGGTGAGCCCGAGCCCGAACGGCGAGTACCGGATCGCGCAGCGTCTTGAAAATCCCACCTATTACAAGCCGGGCGTGGTGATTGCACCCGGCAAAGACAATCCGCTAGGGCCACGGTGGATTGGTCTAGACGTGAAGGGATTCGGGATTCATGGAACGAACCGGCCGGAGTCGATCGGGGAAAACGCCTCGCACGGCTGCATCCGGCTTCGCAATCACGACATTGAGGATTTGTTCGCGCGGATACAAGTGGGCGATCGAGTTTCGCTGGTTGGAGAGCGGACGGAAGAAGTGGCGCGGCTGTTTGGCGGTAAGCCAGAAATGGTTGTGGCGAACAAGGAGATGAGTGAAGCGAAGGGCGGCGAGGAACGCGGCGAACGGTAGAGAGATTTTTCAGCGGCAAGAAAAAGCGCGGGTCTGAAGACCCGCCCCTATGGGAGAACGACGATGGAAACGATGTTTGGATTTGCGGCGGTGGTGCTGGCAACGCTGGTTTCGCTGTTTTCGGCGTTGGTTCTGCAAGGACTGTTGATGAAGCTGGCGTTTCAGTTGATGCAGCCGGCGACAGCGGGCCGGAAAGCAGTCGCTCCGATAGAGCGCGGAACGCGAATGGTGGCTCGGGTGTATGCGAGGGCCGCGAGGTAGAAAAGGCACGGGTCTAAAGACTCGCCACTACACACGGTTTCCCGGAATTGCGAGCCGTGCCGGATCGCAGGACGGCAGCTCAACCGGGAATGGAGAGAAAGGAAGAGACCATGCTTGCTCTGAAGTTTTTGTTGATGGTGACGGGCATCGGGCTGTTCGGAAGTGCCCTGGTGGTGGTTGCGTACGATATGTATATGGCCGCGCGGCTGCGCTGGCTGCTGGAGCAGTCGGGAACGGAAGGAGGGGCGGAGGCGATAACGCAGGCGGAGAAACGCCCTTTCGGACCAGTGCGGTGGCGGTTCGCGTTGCAGTTGGCGGCCGCGGGAGTTGTTCCGGTGCTACTGGCGCTGAGCATCGCCGTAGTGCCCGATGGGTACGCCGGCATTCGCGTCAGCCAGTTCAGCGGCGCGCGCCCCGGTACGTTGCATCCGGGCGTGCACTTTGTAACGCCGCTCGTTGACGAAATCGTCTTGTATGACACGCGGGAACAGGTGTACACGACGGCGGCGAGCGCGGCACCTGCCGGCGGAGCGAAGACCAGCGCGAATGATGTGCTCACCGTACAAGCGCGCGAGGGACTGAACCTCGGGCTGGCGGTGACAGTGCGCTACCGGCTGGACCCAAGCAAGCTGACTACGATTCATCAGAATCTGCCACAGCCGGTGGGAGAAGAAGTGGTAGGGCCGGTGGTGTCGTCCACGTATCGCCAACTGGCGCCGAATTACATCACACGGGAAATCTTTGCAGTGAAGCGCGAGGAGTTGCGTAGCCAAGCGGCGGAACAGATCAAGACCCGGCTGGCAAGCGACGGAATCGTGGTGCGCGAAGTGTTACTGCGCGACATTCAGTTACCGGCGGAGTATGCGCGCGGGCTGGAAGGGCTGCTGCTGAAGGAGCAGGAGAACGAGCGGCTTGGGACGGAGCAGGAGATCAAGTCGAAGGAAGTGAAGATCGCGGAACTGGAAGCGGAGGCACAGAAGTCGCGCGACGTGAAACAGGCCGAAGCGCAAGCGCAAGTGCGGGTGTTACAGGCCAAAGGGGAAGCAGACGCGATGCAGTACACGCTGCCGCTGAAGCAGAAGCAGATCGAACAGACCAAACTGGAAGCGGAAGCTCGGAAGGAAGCGACACTGCAGAACGCGGAAGCAGCAGCGCAAGCGAAGATCATCGACAGCAAAGCGGAGGTGGAACGGCAGAAGAACCTGGCGGATGCCGAAGCAAACCGGATTCGGGTGACTGCTGCGGCGGACTCCGAGCGGATGAAGTACGAAGCGAGTGTACTGAAACAGAATCCGATGCTGATCCAGAAGATCATCGCGGAGCGGCTATCGGACAAGCTGCAAATCATGATGGTGCCGATGGACGGGAAGAACTTTTTTGCCACGGATGTGATGCGGTCGGCGTTCCAGCAGAACCAGAACGGCAACAACGGGAACGGCAGTAGTGCTTCGCCGGACACTCCCGACGACCCGGACGATTCGACGACGCCGGTACCAACGGCAACAGCGCAGCGCACCGCCAAGAAGCGGCCGTAAACAACGATTTCGGAGAGGCCGGTAGAGCAAGGCCGGCTTCACTGGGACGCCGATCATCACCCCTGTGGGTGGCTCGGTTCGTCCCGCGGAAGGAGGAAGGCCATGAGGAACAAGAAGGCAAGCACCGCCGCGCTTGGCTCGGTTCACGAGGGGCTTTGCTCCGGTTTGCGAGACGTTCCGGGCCACCCGTCCGGCGCAAGGCAGGAGGGGCAGCGACGTTCTAAGGAGAAGAACCAGGAGGACGCGACCATGAGCGGACAGTCTGGAAAGCAACCGGCGGGCAGTGCGGGAGTGATGTTGGCGATGATGCTGCGGGTGGCGTTCAGTTTAGTTTTGTGGACTTTTGGCGGAGCAGCGATGACGATCGGAGGCGAGCCGCCAAAAGAGCATCGCGTCGTGTATACGTTCGCTGTGGACCGGGCACAGACAGAGAGCCTGCAGCGCTGGGTGAATTCCGGGCACGACAGTTGGTGCCGCGATGCGCAGTTGGTGGCGGTAGCGTCGATGCGGAGAATATCGGAAGAGTTTGAAGAAGTGGAGGGAGTCTCGCTGCCTCTGGAGTTGGAGCATCGCGAAAAGACCGAGGCGGTATATACATTTCATTCGCTGGATGGGCTGAGAATTTATCGGATGACCTTGAAGAGGCACGAATGGCTGTTGCCAACGGCGGGCTCGATGCACCGGATGATTTGGGTGCCGGAGAAGGTGGAGATCGTGACGAGGAAGACTCTGGATTGAACGGCGCACAGCCAGGAATGGCTGTCCGCGGATACAAGAAAAGGAGTTTCACCAAGCGACCAAAAGTAAAAATGACTCCCTGACCGAGCCGGGCGGCCCTAACCAAGCTGCCCGGCAACTTTGTTGCGGTAGTGATAGCATTCGATGGGTTCCGGAGAGGTGAGGATTGCGGCGGATTTTGCTGGCGACACTTGTGTGCGCGGTAATGCGGGGGAGCGTGGTTTATGGATCTCCTGTCTGCGAAGAGATACGCAGCGCGAAAGCAAAGGTTTACGGATATCACTTGGCGGAGTTGAACGAGACCCAGATTGAGTTGAAGAGCAGAGAGCTGGATGCGTTCTGGAAACAGGTCCAGGCTGCGGGGCCAGAGGGCGCGACGTGCATCCGTGGGATGCTGGAAGAAGAAAAGACAGACCACATTTTTCAGTTCGATGCGGCGCAGATGTTGTTTCCCGCGGACAAGTCGCCGGAAACTCTCCAGCTGATTCGGGATGCGCTCGCGCAAGCGGATTTCCAGGAGTCCGACCCCGCGAATTACCTGGAGCTGGGATTGGAATTGAGCCAAGCAGGAGTGGATGCCGGTCCCTTGGGAGCGAAGTTGCTGTTGTATCCAAATGCGACAATTCACATTTCGGAGCACTCGCTGGATCTAGACGAGGATTCCGCGGCGCTGTTTTTGTACGGGAGCATGGAGCCGTCGCGAGCGAGCAATGCTTTAGCGGAATTATTAAAAGCGCCGGAGTCATTTGTGCGGTCGGCAGCGGCGCATTTGCTTGCAGAGCAGATGACTGAAGAGAGTTTCCGTGCTTTGAGCAAGTGGAAGGGGACGGGAGAGGTTGAGGAAGAATTCCGGCGGAACGATATTGAGGCGATCATGAGGTACAAGCCCGTGAACACGGCGGACTACGCCAATCCGAAGTTCACGCGCGAGCAAGTGTTGCAGGCGATTGCTGCTCTGCCCCACACGCGCAAGGAATTCGATGAGGTGATGGCGACGAAAGGTGCGGCATTCGACAAACAAATCCGCAACACGAAGGCGACGCAACAGCAGATCACGCAGGCGGTGGCCGACAGTTTGCCTATATATGGCGTTGCGGACCACGTGGCGTTTATAAGCAGTGCGGTAGCGACGCTGCAGGCGGAGGATTTTGGGACCATCCGGGAGGCGCGGCGAAAGGCGCTGTCCAACGTCTCGGATGAAAGTTTCTCGGAGTATCTGGCGTACACACAGATCATGATCGGGATGCTGAACCGGTTGGATTTATATAAGGAGTATAGGGTTCATTAGACGCATTCGTCCCGGTATCGTTGAGAAGCGGACCGTGTCAGAAGGCGGTCCCTACAAGCGCACAACCCGCGTGCTATTATCGAGACAGACTGCCGTGCGACGCGATTTCGATTGCCCTCCGCTTTTCCTAGTGTATTTCCTACTCCTGATTTCTCTTGTGATTCCGAATTTGTGTGCACAGGTGCCGGTTAGTGGGCAGATTGAGACGATGGACGACGCTCTACAGCAACTGGCGGAACGCGTGTCAGCGATTCCGAACATGCGCGGGCCCCTGCGGATGCAGTTTTTCCAGGATGCGGCGTTTGCAGCCGAGACCGGCAAGGATTGGCAAGAGACGTTTCGAAAGGATCTGGAAAAAGTTCAAATCAACGTGACGGAAGATGCGAGCGCGAACCTGCTGCGGGTGGGGTTGGCGGAAACGCCGACGGAACTGATGCTTTCGGCGAGTGTGCGGGTAAATGAGAAGGAGGAAGCCCGATTTGTGGCGCTGCCACGTGCAATGTTTCATGGAGCGAACCTGCCAGTTGTTCCGGTGCGGATAGAAAAGCAGTTGGTGTTTCAGAGTGCGGACCGGATTTTGGATGCCGCGGCGTTTGGCGACGGGAGCGACAGCGGTTTGTTGCTGCTCGCCTTTCGAGGCACAGAGCTATCGGCAATAAGGACCGATCGCTCAGGTACCAGCAAGCAGTTCGCTTCGCTAGGTGCCGCTGGGGCTCGGACGGCGCGGGACCTGCGCGGAGAGATTGCCGCAACGGGCAGCGAAGCGCAGGTCACTCTGCCGGGGAAAAACTGCCGGGTGAGATGGGGGACGGCCGACGATGTAAAATGCGGCGGAGCGAAGGTGACATGGCGAGCGCCGGTGGTGCTGACTCCCACATGCGACGGTGGCGGATGGAAACTGACGGCGGACGGATCGGATTGGTCGTCACCGGATTTGCTTCAGGTTGTGCCGGACTGGGCGGGACGAAAGAGCAGCGCGGCGCTAATGAGCGATTTTCCAGGTCCGATCCTGAGTATTGCGGCTGCGGAGGTTCCGTCGGCGGCATCGGTAGTGACGCGGAATCTGCGAACAGGGAACTATGAAGTGTATCGAGTTACGTTGGCTTGCGGCAATTAGCGCCGTGGCGGTGCCATTCGTGGCATTGCTCCTTGCGCCGGGTCGAGTTTTGGCGACGAAGCACCCGCGCTATGGCGGTACGCTGCGAGTCGAGTTGCATGTGGCGTCCTTGCCGCTAGATCCGCGGGAATGGAAGCCGGGATCGTCTGCGACTGCCGATAGCGAGCGCCTGGCGGGGCTGGTGTATGACCGCCTGGTCACACTGGACGAGTACGGGCGTTTTCAGCCCGCGCTAGCGACTGAATGGTCCCACGATGTGCCCGGAAAAAATTGGCAATTCAAGATTCGAAGCGGAGTGAAGTTTTCGGACGGCTCGGCACTGGCCGCGAAAGATGTGGTGGCTGCTCTGCTGCCGCTTTTGCCTGCGGGCCTAACCATTAGCAGTGGTGAGAATACCATTGCGATTCAAGCGCAACGGCCGGCTCCCGATTTACTGGAACAACTCGCGTCGGGGCGCTATTTCGTGTATCGAGCGCAGCCCGGTGGTGGGTTGACCGGCACCGGACCGTTCGTTGTGGCGGAAACGATTCCGGCGGCTCAGGCAGAAGGAAGTCCTTCCGTGCTCAAGCCGGCGCGCGTGAAATTGCGGGCGAATGAAGAGTGCTGGGCGGGTCGGCCGTTTGTGGACGCGATTGACCTGATGCTGGGCGATCCGGCACTGAGACAGATCCTGAATTTGCAAGTGGGGCGAGCGGATTTGATCGATATCCCGCCGGACCTGGTGCGCAAAGCGCGGCAGGAAAACCTGCGGGTGTGGAGTTCGCCACCGGATACGTTGCTGGCGCTGCGATTTGAGGAGGCGCAAGCAGCGGCAGGAAATGCGCAGTTGCGTGAAGCATTGGACCTTGCCCTGGACCGAGAGACCATGGCGAACGTGTTGCTACAAAGGCAAGCGTTGCCCGCAACGGGTCTTTTGCCGCAGTGGCTCTCGGGATATGCTTTTCTTTTTGGTGGCGGAATGAACCTGGAACGCGCAAAGCAACTGCGGGCGGACCTGCCGGTGAACACGGCTGGGGGCAGCGAGCCGCTGCGGATGCGCATGGATGCTGTGGGAGATCTGATGAAGTTGCTGGGGGAACGCGTAGCAGTGAATGCGCGGCAAGCAAACCTGACGGTACAACTGGCGTCGCATGCCACGGGTGGCGGGGGTGCTGGCCCGCAGGCGGCAGGGCTGCACCTGTTTGTCTGGCATTACGATTCGCTTTCGCCTCGCGCAGAGTTGCAAGAGATGGCGCGGCATCTTCACGCCGAGCAAGGCACGGAGTTCGAATCGAACGATCCGGAGAGGCTCTTTGCCGAGGAACAGCAGTTGCTGGAAACGCGGCGCGTGCTGCCGTTGCTGGTCCTGCCGGAGTACGTGGGAATCGCGGGGAACGTGAGGAATTGGTCGGTGGCGCCAAACGGGGAATGGCGGCTGGCGGATGTTTGGTTAGAGACGGAGCAGGGAGCATCGAGCGACGGCGAGGCGGGAGGGGGACGGGGAGTGCATCCATGAGCTTTCGGAACAAATTATTTCTGATTTTCCTGGTGACGGTGCTGGCGTCGGTGTCGCTGGTGACCTATGGCGTGACCTACTACACGGAGAAGTCGTTCGAGCAGATGGATGCGCAACGCACCGAAGCGCTGGTAGCGCAGTTCAAGAAAGAATACGTGCAGCGAGGCGAGATGGTGGTTCAGCAGGTCGAAGACGTGCTGAACAGCGATCAAACGGTGCGAATGGCGATAGATTTGGCACGCCCGAACACGGACACATCGCTGTGGGTGCATGATGCAACTGGAGCGGCACAAACGCACAATCTGGAATTCGT
>Ga0335080_10006602_pt1 | contig 11999 bp, 11 predicted proteins | sample Lox_Sample_34_FD_206720 | JGI IMG/M metagenome (GOLD analysis project Ga0335080, IMG submission 206720) | Soil microbial communities from Loxahatchee National Wildlife Refuge, Florida, United States - Lox_Sample_3.4 | ecosystem: Environmental > Terrestrial > Soil > Wetlands | place: USA...
GCGCGTCGAGCTCCGAATCGGAGAGGTCGAGGTTCGCGATCTGCAGGTCGCGGCGCACGAAGCGCAGCAGCGCCTCGGGCGAGAGCGCCCGGATCGCGGCGTCGCCCGCCAGCGCGGCGCTCACGATGAAGTTCAGCTCGGGAGTCACCAGCACGTCCTGCGAGGCGCCGTCGAGCTGGCGCGAGAGATAGGTCGAGCCCGACCGGCCCAGATACACCAGGAACGCGAAGCGCAGCGGCTCGCTCACCGCAGCGCCTCCGCGAGCCGGCGCCGGATCTGGGCGATCCGCCCCGGCCAGCCGTGCGCGCGCGCCAGCTCGAGGCGTTCGGCGCGACCGAGTGATTGGTCGTCGAGCGACTTCTCGAGCGCGGGCACGAAGCCGGCCGGGTCCCCGTACAGCCGGATCGCGTGCTCGTCGCACAGGCCGCGCAGGTTGGGCAGGTCGCGCGACACGATTGGCAGCCCGGCCGCGAGATATTCCCAGAGCTTCAGCGGCATGCACGAGATCGTGTGCGCGTTCTCGAGCAGCGGCAAGAGCGCCACGTCGCAGTGAGCGAGCAGGGCGGGCAGCTCGGCCTGCGGCCGCGGGCCCAGGAAGGTCACGTTCGGCTCGGCGGCCAGCGCGTCGGCCGCGCTCTCGGGCGCGCGCGGGTCACCGAGGCCCACCGGGCCGATCAACACGAACTGCACGCGGCGCAGCGCGCGCGCCGCTGCGCGCAAGAGCTCGAAGTCGAAGCGGTAGGCGGCGAGGTTCCCCACGTACACCGCGCGCGGCCGCGGCAGCTTCGCGAGCTCGGCGGGCTCGGGCGGCGGCGCCGTGACCGCGCGCGAGAACAGCTCGACGTCGGCCACGTTCGCGAGCAGCTCCACGTCGCGCCGCTCCTCGCGCAGGCGCTCGCAGAGGCTGGGGCTGGCCGCGAACACGAGGTCGGCGTCGGCCAGCATCTCGCGCTCCTCTGCGCGCAGCCAGGCCGAGTCGACGCCGGGGTTCGCGGCGTAGTCGTCGACCGCGTGATAAACGAGCAGCCGCGGTCGCAGCGCGCGGGCGGCGGCACGCTGCGTCGGCAGCATCGCCCAGGCGATCGGCCGCTCGAGCCCGCGCGCCCGCGCCGCGCGAGTCAAGGCCGCGGCGTAGAGTGACTGCGACAGCGAACGCAGCGGCTCGGGCCAGCCCGCCGGCAAGGTGAGCGGTGACAGCACGTCGAGGTTCGCCGCCACCGGCCGCGCGCCGCCGAGGCCCCGGGCCAGTCGATTCAAGATCCGGCGCCGGTCGTGCGCCGAGCCGAACGCAGGCGCGCGCAGCCCGCTCGAATCCACGAACAGCACCCGGTGACCCGCGCCGGCCAGCCGGCGCGCGATCTGGTGCGCGTTCACCGGGTTGGTCGTGTCCCAGACCGCGCTCGCGAGCAGCACGAACGGGATCTCGCGCGAGAGCTCGGCAGGCATGGTCACGCCCCGCCCAGCCGCTCGCGCAGCCGCCGCACCTGCCCGAGATAGGGCTGCAAGTCACTGCGGCGGGCCAGGAAGATCTCGCGCAGGCGGCAGTGCGTCGCGCGCCGGAACACGGCCACGGTGAGGAACGCCTCGACCCCGTACGACACCAGGCTCGCGCCGGCCGCGCCCAGGATGCCCCAGCGCGGGATCGCCCACAGATTCACCGCGAAGTTCACCGCCACCGACACCGCCTGCACACGCGCGTTGAAGCCGGGCCGGCCCACGGCCAGGAAGTAGCTCCCGATCATCCAGCGCAGCGTCAGCATCGCGGTCGCGGGCAGGAGCACGTAGAGCGGCAGCACCGACGCCGCGTACGGCTTTCCGAACAGCACCGGCAGGAGGAACGGCGCCAGCACCAGCAGCGCCACGCAGGACAGCGCCACCCAGAACATCAGGTGGCGAGTCACCTGCGCCGTGTACGGGCCGCGCTCGGCGTCGGGCAGCGTGGCGAGCTTGGGCAGGAGCGCCGCGCTCACCGAGTCCGGCACCACGCGCAGGCGATCGACCACCGAGACCGCGATCGCGTAGACGGCGATCTGCGCGGGATCGAGCTGCAGCGCCGCCATCATCAGCACGTCGAGCCGCTCGTGGAGCTTGCCGAGGATCGTCTGCGAGTGACTCTTGATGCCGTAGGCGAACGACTCGCGGAGCTCGCCCGAGCCCGAGGGCCGCGCGATGCCGCTCCGTCGCAGGGTGAGTCCCAGGAATACGACCAAGAGCGCAACGCGCGCGCTGGCCGTGGCCGCGAGCACGCCCCACAGCCCCGACTCGAACACCACCAGCGCGAGCCCCGCCGCGACCAGAGTCACTGCCATGATCGAGATCTGGTCCGCGTTGCGCAGGTCGAAGCGGTCGATGCCGCGCGCGACCGCGTCCGAGAGATCCGAGAACAAGTCGGTCGCGCCGATCACGAGCGCCAGCAGCACCAGCCCCGCCGGCGCGCCGAGCAGCAGCCGCTCGCGCAGCGGGTCGATGAAGAGCAGCGCCAGCAGCCCCAGCAGCCCGAACGCCGCCGCGGTCCAGGTGAACGCCGCGCCCACCGCGCGCGCCCGCTCCACCCCCGGCAGTGACATGCGGTAGATCACCGCGTAGCGCATGCCGAGCTGACTGAGCTGGTACGCGAACAGCGCCAGCGTGGCCAGCACGGCGTAGATGCCGCGGTCGGATTCGGAGAGCCAGCGCGCCAGCAGCACCTGCAGGCCGAGCCCGAGGAACGTGCGCAGCACCTGAGTCGCCGCGGTCGACGACATGTTGCGCGCGAAGTTCATCGCGCCGGCGCCCGACCCCGTGGCCTGCCCCTGCATCGCGCGTATCGTAGCCGCGCGCGAGGGCGCCGCCCGGTGAACCCCTCGGCCGACGATGCGATCGGCCGAGGGGTTGGGGCGGGGCGCTAGCGGGCCCCTTTGGGCGACTTGCTCGGATCTTCCCTCGGCCCCGATCCTATCGGGGCCCGTTGCGGCTCACCGCGAACTTCACACGACGAGAGAGTGAGGCTCGCGGGCGCCGATCCGAGCGGTTCGTCACGGTGACTTGGCTTGCGACCGTGCGTCGCCCTGGAAACGAGCGCCGGCCTTGTAGTGGCCGGGCGGCATGCGGAAGCCGATCGCGATCCGGTTCCAGGAGTTGATCAAGACCACCGCGAGGGTCAGGTCGAGGATCTCCTCCGCGCTGAACTGCTTCCGCACCTCGTCCCAGTCCGCGTCGGGGACGTGCGTTTCCTCGACGCAGGTCAGCGACTCGGTCCAGGCCAGCGCCGCCCGCTCGCGCGCGCTGTAGTACGGCGCCTCGCGCCAGGCGTCGAGCCCGTAGAGCCGCTGCTCCGACTCACCCGCGGCGCGCGCGTCCTTGCTGTGCATGTCGAGGCAATATGCACACCCGTTGATCTGCGATGCGCGCATTTCCACAAGCCCGAGCAGCCGCGGGTCGAGCCCCGACGCGTCGACCTGCTTCTGCAGCGCCAGGAGCGGCTGCACGCGCTTCATGGCGCGCTCGTCGTACGGAATTCGAGCGTTCATGCGTCCTCCTCTTTCGCCGTGGTGCGGCGGGCAGAGGACGCTGCAACCCATGCGCCCAGACAGTGCGTGACTCGCTAGGGGCTCGCCTTTGCAGGAGCGGGGCAGACCGTACCGCCGACGGCAGCAAGTCCCTCGCGCACCTTGCTCATCATGTCGGTCGCGCGAACGACCGCGCCACGCTGCATGGCCGAGTTGCAGCCCGCGAGAACGAGCGCGGCGACGAGCAGCGCTCGACTCATCCCTTGGGCGGCATCCGGATCGCGCCGTCCAGGCGAATCACCTCGCCGTTCAGCATGCCGTTCTCGATGATCGAGCGCGCCAGATGCGCGTATTCGGCCGGGCGGCCGAGGCGGCGCGGGAACGGGATGTTGGCGGCGAGCGCCTGGCGCGCGGGCTCGGGCAGGCCGGCCAGGAGCGGCGTGTCGAAGAGACCGGGCGCGATCGTGACCACGCGGATGCCCAGCGAGGCGAGGTCGCGCGCGATCGGCAGCGTCATGCCGACCACGGCGCCCTTCGAGGCCGCGTAGGCGACCTGACCGATCTGTCCGTCGTAGGCGGCCACCGAGGCGGTGTTCACGATGACTCCGCGCTCGCCATCGGCGTCGGGCGCGTTCTTGCTCATGCGGTCGGCCTCGAAGCGGATCGAGTTGAATGTGCCGACCACGTTCACCTCGAGCACCTTCACGAACGGCTCGATCGGGTGCGGGCCGTCCTTGGTCACCGTACGCTGCGCCCAGCCGATGCCGGCGCAGTTCACGGCCATGCGGATCGAGCCGAACTCCTTCACCGCGCGGTCCACCGCGGCCTCGACCTCTGCCGCCTTGGTCACGTCGCAGGGGCAGAAGATCGCCCCGCGGCCGAGCACGCGGGCGGTCTCTTCGCCCTTCGAGCGCGGCAGGTCGAGAATGGCGACGCGCGCGCCCGCGGCCAGCAGCTCGCGCGCGGTGGCCCCGCCCAGGCCGGAAGCACCGCCGGTCACGACGGCGCCGGCGCCCTGGATGTCCATCGACTAGCTCTCCTGCTCGAGGTACGTGTAGCCGCTGATGCCCTGCTCGAAGCGGCGGCGCAAGAGCGCCGACTCCTCGATCGTGAGTCGGCCTTCGCGCATCGCCGACTCCGCGGCCAGGCGCACGGCTTCCGAGAGCTGGCGGCGGTCGTAGCCCAGATACTGGACCACCTGCTCGACCGAGTCGCCCTCGACCACCTGCTCGACGGTGTAGCCGCCGTCCTCGTACACCTTCACGTGCACGGCGTCGGTGTCGCCGAACAGGTTGTGCATCTCGCCCAGCGTCTCCTGGTACGCGCCCACCAGGAACACGCCCACGTAGTAGGGGCGGCCGTTGGGCGGGTGCAGCTCGAGCACCGTCTTCACGTCGCGCAGGTCGATGAACTGGTTGACCTTGCCGTCCGAGTCACAGGTCAGGTCGGCGAAGGTGCCGCGGCGCGTGGGCGCCTCTTCCAGGCGGTGGATCGGCACCACCGGGAAGAGCTGCTTCATCGCCCACGAGTCGGGCAGTGACTGGAAGACCGAGAAGTTCCCGTAGTAGGTGTCGGCGAGCTGGCGCTCGAGGCGCTGCAGGTCTTCCGGCACGTACTCGAGGTCGCGCACGATGCGCATGATCTTCTCGCAGCAGGCCCAGAACAGCTCTTCCATGCGCGCGCGGGTCTGCAGGTCGAGATAGCCGAGCGAGAAGGCGGTGGTCGCCTCTTCCTTGAGCTGCAGCGCGTCGTTGTAGGATTCGAGCACGTTGCGGCTGGTGATCGAGCTCCACACCTCGTGCAGCTGCTGGATCACCTTGGGATCGGCGTCGGTGGGCGCCTGCGGCTGGGTCGCCGAGCGCACGCCGTCCACGCCCAGGACGTCGAAGATCAGCACCGACGCGTGCGACACCAGCGCCCGGCCGGCCTCGGTCACGATGTCGGGGTGCGGCACGCCCTTCTCGTCGCAGATGTCGCGGACCGCGGCCACCACGTCGTAGGCGTACTCCTGGGTGGTGTAGTTCATCGAGGAGTGGAAGTTGGTCTGCGAGCCGTCGTAGTCGATGCCCAGCCCGCCGCCCACGTCCATGAGCCGCATCGGCGCGCCGAGCGCGTGCAGCTCGGTGTAGATGTGGCTGGCCTCGCGGAAGGCGTCCTTGTGCGAGCGGATCGCCGTAATCTGCGAGCCGTTGTGGAAGTGCAGCATCTCCAGGCAGTCGAGCATGTCGTCGTGGCGCAGCCGGTTCACCACCGAGACCAGCTCCTCGGCCGACAGGCCGAACTTCGAGCGGTCGCCCGATGACTCCGCCCACTTACCCGCGCCGCGCGCGGCCAGGCGCGCGCGCACGCCGATGTGCGGGCGGATGCCCAGCTCGCGGCTGGCCTTGATCAGCGTGTCGAGCTCGTTGGGCCGATCGATCACGATCACCACGTAGCGGCCCAGCCGCTGCGCGAGCAGCGCCAGCTCCATGTAGGCGCGGTCCTTGTAGCCGTTGCAGATGATCAGCGCCTCGGGAGTGTTCAGGAGCGCCAGCCCGACCAGGAGCTCGGGCTTGGAGCCGACCTCGAGGCCCAGGTGGTAGGGCTTCCCGAAGTTCACGAGCTCTTCCACCACCTGCTTCTGCTGATTCACCTTGATCGGGTACACGCCGCGATAGCGGCCCTTGTACTCGTAGTCGCGGATCGCGCGCCCGAACGCCTCGGACACGTGGCGCACGCGGCTCGCGAGAATGTCACTGAAACGAATCACGAGCGGCGTGCGCAGGCCGCGGCCGCGCAATTCCTCGACGACGGCGCGCAGGTTGACGGTGGCGGTTCCAGGCCCGTTCGGGTGGACGAGCATGTCGCCTTCGGCGCTGACGGAGAAGTAGTCGCCGCCCCAGTACGGAATGCCGTACAGCTCGGCGGCTTCGCGAACGGTCCATGCACGCATCAATCGATCACTCCCGTGAATGACGTGTGAAAGACGTGAGAGCTGCGCCGGTCGTGCGGTCGGCCGCGCGAGTCGCGGCGCATGTTATCCCCACCGCACATACAGGTCGAGCGGATCCGCGAAAAACTTGGGTCACTCGCGGAGCTCGAGGGGCTCTCGTGGGGGGGTGGAGAGCACGAGGCTCTGTTCACGGGCGCGGATCGTATCGCTGCCAGGCCCGCTGTCAAAGCCCGGGGCGCGTTCAGTTCGATAGAATTCCACGAATGTCGGATGAGTCGTTCGCGGTCGCGGTCATCGGCGGTGCCACGGCGGGAGCCGAGGCCGCCGACATCTTTGCCAAGCAGGGCATCCTCACCGTGGTGTTCGAGCAGAACGCGCGGCCGTACGGGAAGGTCGAGGACGGGCTGCCGCGCTGGCACGTGGGCCTGCGCGCGAAGGAATACGCCACGATCGACCAGAAGCTCGGCCAGCCGCTCGTGCACTTCGTGCCCAACACCAAGGTCGGTCGCGACGTGTCGCTGCGCGAGCTGTGCGAGGTCTGGGGCTTCCACTCGGTGGTGCTGGCGAACGGCGCGTGGCGCGACCGCCCGCTGGCGGTGCCCGATGCGGACAAGTACGTGGGCAAGGGGCTCGTCTACCAGAACCCATTCATTCAGTGGTTCAACCACCGCCACGAGGCCGGGTATCGCGGGCCGGTGTTCGAGGCGCTGGACGACACGATCGTGGTCGGCGGCGGTCTGGCCTCGATCGACGTGGTGAAGGCGATCAACCTCGAGCTCGCGTCGAACGCGCTGCGCGAGAAGAAGGGCGTCCTGCTCGACCTGGAAGAGCTCGAGGTCGAGGGCATCCCGAAGGCGCTCGAGGCGCACGGTCTCTCTTGGCAGGGGCTCGGCTTCAAGGGCGCCACCCTCTTCTACCGGCGCCGCGTCGAAGACATGCCGCTGGTGACGCTGCCCGACGACGCCAACGACAAGGTGCGCGCGAAGATCGAGAAGACGCGCGCGCACATGCTCGAGAAGGCGGTCTCGAAGTATCTGTTCCGGGTGCGCCCGCTGCGCGCGCCGCTCGCGCTCCTGATCGAGAACGAGCGCGTGGTGGGCATGCGCTTCGCCGTCACCAAGATGGAGGGCGGAAAGCTCGTCACCACCGACGAGACCGAAGAGGTGCGCGGCTCGCAGGTGATCAGCTCGATCGGCAGCATTCCCGAGCCGCTCGAGGGCGTGGTCCAGAAGGGCGAGCTCTACGCCTACAGTGACTGGGACCTGGGCCGGCTGCCCGACTTCCCGACCCTGTTCTCGGCCGGGAACGTGGTCACCGGCAAGGGCAACATCGTCGACTCGCGCCGGCACGCCCGCTTCGTCGGCCAGCACGTGCGCGACGAGTATCTCGAGCTGGCCAAGGACGTGAAGCGCCACACGCCGCTCGGCGCGGCGCAGCGCGAGGCGCTGCTGCGGCGCGTGAAGGCGCGCCAGGAGCAGGTCGCCTACCGCGGCTACGCGGAGTGGATCCAAGCCGCGCGGCCTCCGGAATTCATCTGACGGTGGCCAACAGACTGGCCGCCGAGACCAGCGCCTACCTGCGCCAGCACGCGCACAACCCGGTGGACTGGTATCCGTGGGGCGACGAGGCCTGGGAGCGCGCGCGGCGCGAGAGCAAGCCGGTGCTGGTGTCGATCGGCTACTCCTCGTGTCACTGGTGTCACGTGATGGAGCGCGAGTCGTTCGAGGACCCGAACACGGCGCGGCTGATGAACGACCTCGTGATCGCGATCAAGGTCGACCGCGAGGAGCGCCCCGACGTCGACCAGATCTACATGGAAGCGGTGCAGCGCATGACCGGCTCGGGCGGCTGGCCGCTCAACATGTTCTGCACGCCCGACGGCCGCCCGTTCATGGGCGGCACCTACTTCCCGCCGCGGCGCATGCACAACCGGCCGAGCTTCGCCGAGGTGGTGCTGGCCGTGTCGCGCGCCTTCAAGGAGCAGCGCGAAGAGGTGGACAAGGCGGCGGCCGAGGTGCTGGCGTCGCTGGGCGCGCGCCCCGAGGTCACCCAGCCCGACCCGCCGGGCAAGGAGTCACTGGCGCTGCTGGTGCGCCAGGTGATGGCGCGCGCCGATCGCCGCCACGGCGGCTTCGGTGCGGCGCCCAAGTTCCCTACCGCCACGAACCTGGAGGCGGTGCTGGCGGCGTCACAGCTCGGTGTCGCGCGCGGCGATGCGCTCGAGCACCTGGGGTTCTCGCTCGAGAAGATGGCGCGCGGCGGCATCTTCGATCAGCTCGGCGGCGGGTTCCACCGCTACTCGACCGACGAGCGCTGGCTGGTGCCGCACTTCGAGAAGATGCTCTACGACAACGGGCAGCTCCTGCGCGTGTACGCCGAGGCCTTCCGCCAGACCGGCGACGCGAAGCTGGCCTGGCCCGTCGAAGAGACCGTCGCCTGGCTCGAGCGCGAGATGCGCGACCCCGCCGGCGGCTTCTACGCCAGTCAGGACGCCGACAGCGAGGGCGAGGAGGGCCGCTTCTTCGTCTGGAGCCCCGACGAGATCCGCGCGGTGCTCGGGCCGGAGCTCGGCGACGAATTCTGCGCCGCCTACGGCGTCGAGCCGGGCGGGAACTTCGAGCACTCGGGGAAGAGCGTGCTCTCGCACGGGCTCGCCGGCGAGCGGCCGAGATATGCGGAGGCCCGCGCGAAGCTCCTGCAGGCGCGCGCGGCGCGGATCCCGCCGGCGACCGACCGCAAGAACGTCTGCTCCTGGATCGGCTACGCGATCTCGGGCCTGGCGCTGGCGGGCTCCGTGCACGGCCGGCCCGAGTGGATCGCGGGCGCGGCGCGCGCCGCCGACTTCGTGCTGACTCGGCTGTCGCAAGGCGGGCGCGAGCTCTTGCGCATCTACGAGGCGGGCGAAGCGAAGATCCCCGCGTTCCTCGACGACTACGCGGCGCTGCTCGGGGCGCTGCTCGACCTGCACCGGGCCGGCGCGGGCGACCGCTATCTCGAGTCGGCGCTGGTCGTGGCCGGAGAGCTGCGCACGCGCTTCTTCGAGGCGCGCTCGGGCGAGCTGTTCTTCACGCCCGGCGGCGACCGGACCTTGGTGATGCGGCCGACGAGTGACTCCGACGGGGCCACGCCTTCGGCCTCGGGGCTGTCCGTGCTCGAGCTGTGCCGGCTGGCCTCGCTCACGGGCCGCGCGGAGCTCCGCGAGCTGGTCGATGCGGTGATCGCGCGCGAGGGCCCGGTGGCGTCGCGCGCGCCGCTCTACCTGCCCACGCTGGTGCGCGCCGCGGCGCTGCGCGACGCCGAGCTGGGCGTGGCGATCGTGCTCGGCCCCCCCGACGACCCGCGCACACAGGGGCTGGCCGCGCGCGCGCGCATGCTGCTCGGGCCCGAAGACGCGGTCGCGATCGTGACTCCTGGCGCGCCGCCGGCCTGGCTCGCCGCCGAGTGGCTCGAAGGGCGCGAGCTGCGGAACGGCGCGCCCACCGCCTACGTGTGCCGCGGCCGGGTGTGCTCGCTGCCGGCGAACCAGCCCGACGAGCTCGCCTTGCCCTGACTCAGGCCCGGCGCAGCGCGCAGGCCGCCGTGAGCATGCCCAGCGAGATCAAGCCGAAGCTCGCCGGCTCGGGCACGGGCGTGAAAGTCATATCGAAGGTGCCGACTTGTACCGGTGCGTCATAGGCGACGAGCACTCCCGAGAACTGGCAGACGCCCGACTGGAAGCACGGATCATCGGGCTGCCAGGGTGCCAGGACCGGTGCCGCGGCCGGTGCCAGCGCAGGGGCCGAGTCGAGCGTCGCGAAGCCGAAGACCGGGACGACGGAGTCATCGGGCTTGTGGGTGATCGCGCTGATCTCGAAACCGGGAATCGCCTGATTGCTCAACTTGTCGATCTTGAACGGATTGAAAGTGACCTTTCCAGAGCCGGCTCCCGAGCTCTGAGATCCGATGTCGAGCGTCTGCTCTACGCTGAACGAGTAGTCACTCAGCTCGAAGGTGCCTCCGCTCGCCCCGCCGGAAAGGGAACTGAGCCCCGCCGCGCCGGTGTAGTCGATCGAGAGCTCGAGCCTTCCGCTCGCCGGGACTGCCGCCGACATTGCTGCGGAAGCAGGTCCGAGCCACAAGCACGCAGTAACGATTCCCGCGAATACGCGCCGCATTGCGTTCCACCACTCAGGTTTGGACTCATTGTATTCGGGCATTGCTCGAGTCATAGGTCCGTTCTCAGAACCATCTCGCCGTCCCATACGATCAAGAGCTCGGTGCTCGAGGTGTCGCTCTTGGCAAGGAAGCTGAAGCTGCCGGTGAGTCGCTCGGGGCCGCTCAGGATCTGATCGACCGTGACCACCTGGTAGGCCGGGTTCTGGTTCGCCGCGGTGTACAGGGCGCCCGCGCTCGCGCCCACCTGACTCGACGGAACCTCGGCCGCCGACACGGTGTAGGAGCCGGTTGTCTTCGCGTTCGACGGCGAGTTCGCGAACAGCCGCCCACCGTAGATCTTCACGTCGAGGCGCCCGACCGAGTTGAATTTCGCGTCGGCGAGCGTCGCTCCCACGTCGTCCTTGGGCCGAGTCACCTGCGTCACGCCGTTCGGGTCGGTGGTCGTCACCTCGAGCTGGTCGGTCTCGAAGACCGTCTCGTTGTCGGGCGAGCACGCGCCCAGCGCCTCGAACGAGAACGGGAACGTCTGCGGCGCCCCGTTCACGGGGATCGTGAACTGCTTCGTGTTGAGCGCGCCCGCGAGGTCGATCGCCGAGAGATGGAAGGTGTTGCAGTTGTTGCGCATGAGCTGGAACGTGTAGAGCCCGTTCGCGTCGGGAGTGAGTCGCAGCCAACGGAAGCGGAAGGCCTCGGCGTTCGCGACTCCGGTCGCGAGGGGCTGACAGTTCGCACCTGCAAGCCAGAGCGACGCGGCGATGATCGCCCACCGGCGCATGATTCACTCGACTCCCTCGATGGGTGCCAGGAGATCTTCCAGAAAGAATGCCGAAAGCGCCGCCCGCCCGCTGAGACCCGACTTGGTGTAGAGCGCGCGGGCCTGCACGCGCACGGTGCGGTCACTGGTGTCGCGCACCGACGCGATCTCCTTCAGCGAGAGACCCTTCAAGAGCAATAGTGCCACCTCGCGCTCGGCTTCGGTGAAATTCCAGCGCGCGAACTGCGCCTCGATCGCCTCGCCCAGGCCGTTCAGGTAGGTGCGCGCCTCGTTGCGCCAGTGCTGTCCGCGCTCGCGCGCCAGCTCGAGCTCGCGGATCAGCACGCGCTGCTCGTGCTGCTGCCGCTGCGAGACCTGGAAGAGCAGGATCACGCCCACGCTGGTGAGCACGCTCGGCACGATGTCGACCAGCTCGAATGCCATGTCCTTCCAGGACATGTGCGGCTCTTCGCGCAGCTCGAGCGCCATGTAGAGGGCGATCCCCGCCAGGACGGCGAGGATCGCCCAGATGCGGGTGCGGAAGCCGATCAGTTCAAGCAACGCACTCCTCTGGAGCGACCTCGCGCGTCACGGCTCCGGAAGCATCGCGCACCGCGGGTCGAAGTTGCAGCTCACGAGCTGGGTCACCGTGGCGCTCTCCACTTCGATC
>Ga0335080_10006603_pt1 | contig 11999 bp, 6 predicted proteins | sample Lox_Sample_34_FD_206720 | JGI IMG/M metagenome (GOLD analysis project Ga0335080, IMG submission 206720) | Soil microbial communities from Loxahatchee National Wildlife Refuge, Florida, United States - Lox_Sample_3.4 | ecosystem: Environmental > Terrestrial > Soil > Wetlands | place: USA: Florida...
GTCGGCCGCGACGGCCAGGACGTCGTAGTCGGCGTCGGACAGCCAGCCGAGGTCGTAGGCGAGCACCACGTCGTCGAACGAGCCGGGGACATAGGGTGCGGGATCGTCGATGGCGTCCCTGGCCGGTTCCAGTTCGGGCGGGCAGACGTCCGGGACCTGCGGCCAGCGGCGGGCGCGGAACTCCAGCGAGAGGTCGTCCAGGCTGCGCTGGCCGTCCCGGTAGGAGGCCAGCATCGCGATCACGGCGCTGCCGGGAAAGGTCCCGGTGCCGACGGTGCCGCCGATGGCCCCGGCGGAGCGCGCGCCGACCGCCCACCTGATGCGGTTCCCGGCCGCGGCCGCGGCCGGGCTGGCCAGCGCCCTGATGGCCGCGGCGGGGATGTTCCGGCCCCCGTGGCCGCGCCCGCGGCGGAACTCCTCCTCCCCGCGGCGGCGGGCCTCGCCGGCCCGGTGCACCGCCTCGTCGACGCTGATGTCGGCGAACACCGCGGCCACCGAGTAGTCCGCGAACCGCAGCGCGTAGGTCCAGGCCTCGGCGGCCCGCCAGGATGCCAGCGAGATGTCCAGGATCAGGTTCCTGCCGTCCATCAGGGCGCGCAGCCCGACCCGTTTGGCCAGGTACTGGGCCTCGGCGTGGACCAGGCCGGCCCGCTCGAGCGGGGAGAGCCCGTCGGCTTCACCGATGAGCCCGGCCGCGGCCATCCGGTCCAGGATCGCGTCGATGCTGATGGTGAGGTACTGGGCCCGGTCCACGCCGGACCGGTCGAGGGCGGCGGCCTTGTCCGCGCCGGGCAGGCCGCCCGCGATGGCCGCGTTCCGCTCGCACGGCACGCCGGCGGCCGCCTGGTAGATCTCGGCGACCAGCCGTCCCTGCTGCCGGTTACGCTCACCCAGCCAGATCACGATCACCGCCCTCGGGATTGGCACGGCCCGGCGGGTTGCGGTCTTGCGCCTCGCCGGGCTCACTCCCAGACATCGTGGCCAGGTCAGCGGGGGCGGCGCAAGGGATGTTCACGCGGAGCGTGGCCCGCTGGCGCGCCAGATGGCTTCCCACTGGGTCCACTGGCCGGCCTGCGGGGGCGGTCGCCAGGTGCGGCACCGCGCCGACATCGCCGCCGCCCGCACCGCCTATGACCGCCAGCAGACCGACCCGGCGGCCTGATCTGGCCTCCGTGGAGGATCAGGGACTGCAGGGCCGGGTGCCGGGTGCTCGCACACCGCACTCAGGTCGCTCCGGCACCATCAGCATCATGATCCGCGGGCGCCAGACCTGCGGGAACGGCATGAAACCCCCGATCCGCCGCGTTCTAACGCACTCAAAGGCCGGTTTCACCGCGTCCGGTGCCGGGCCGACTCTCATGATCAACTAGGGGCGGGCGGACCCTGGGTCAGGGCTGGCTCCGGCGGGGGTTATCGATCTGGGCGCTCTCCATCGGCATCTGGAAGAACGTGGAGCGCAGGATGAAGCGCGCGGAGAGCATCAGGATGAGCCCGGCGATGACGATGCCGATCAGCGACCAGCGCTGGGTCGACGGCGCGGCGTCGAATGACTTGACGAAGATCCAGCCCAGGAAGCCGGCCGCGCCGAGCGGGAGTATGCCGACGGCCACGAAGTCCCAGGGGCTGCTGATGATGCGGCGCCGGTAGTACACCATGGCCGCGAGCGCGGTGAGGATGTAGAAGATCGAGAACAGCAGCCCGGTCACGTCGATGACGTCGAAGAACGCGTTCTCGACCGACGCGGAGAGGTAGTAGACGGCGCTCAGGATGACGATCAGCAGGCCGACGACGATGCTGGAGGCGACCGGGGTGGCGTACCGGCGGGACACGGTGCCCAGGAACTCCGGCAGCACCCGGTAGCTCGCCATCCCGTAGACGATCCGCGCGCTGAGCACGATGCCGGTGCCGGTCGTCGCGATGACCGACAGGGCGATCGACAGCGCCATCGCCTTGGCCCAGAAGCCGCCGCCGATGACCTGGGCCGCGGCGACCAGCGCAGTGCCGTTGTTGGAGGCCTGCTGCAGCTTGGCCGGCGAGAGCACGCCCTGGAAGCCGACCTGGGACAGCGTGTAGATGACGGCCAGCAGGGCGACGGCCAGGATCGCGGCGCGGCCCGGGTTGACCCGGCGGCGCCTGACTTCCTCGTTGACGTACAGGGTGCCGTCCCAGCCGCCGTAGACGAACACCGCGACCAGGAAGCCGGCCACCGCATCGCCCTTGCCGTCGACGCCGGACAGGCTGAACCAGCCCTTGGTGATGGGCACCGTGCCGGGATGCCCGTTCAGCACGTAGATCAGGCCGGCGATGGCCAGCCCGATCAGGATCAGGTACTCCACCGCGGCCATGCTGACCTGGACGCGGGCCGTGATCTTGATGCCGATGACCGCGATCACCAGCATGATCAGGCCCATGGCGCAGCCGATAGCGATATAAGCCGCGGTATTGGTCGACGTGGAGCCGAAGACGGCCAGCACCGACGGCCCGAGCAAGAGCACCTCGGCGACGGTGCCGATGATGTAGGCGGCAATCATCAGCCAGCCGGTCAGGAAGCCGAGATAGGGATTGATCGCCCGGCCCACCCACTCAAAGGACGCGCCGGTGTTCGCCTTCCACAGGTTCAGCCGGCGGTAGGCGTTGGCGATGATGAGCATCGGGATCGCGGTGAGGATCAGGATCGGTCCGCTGCCGTAGGCGGTCGCCGCGACCAAGGCGGCCAGCGACAGCCCGACCGTGGCCGCCGGCGCCGACGAGGCCATGCCGATAATCGTGTCCTGGGCTGCGCCGATCGCATCGGGCTCGAGTTTCGGTCCAGGAACCGGGCTGACGACGGTAGCGGCGGAGTGGTCCGTCATGTGCTCTCCCGCAATATGCCGGCCGAAGGATTGCTCCCGCAGAACGTAGCGTGCGACGAGCACCGGCACAATAGCGGCCATGCCGACTTTGCGCGCAGGCGGAGCCGCCGCGCTTACTCAGGCGAGCCCGGCTGAGTTTCCTCGTCCTGGCCAGGACTTGCCGCTTGCCCGGGGGCGGCTTGCCCCGTGGCGGCCCGGCCTTTGTCGATACCGCGCTGAAGCGTGGCGAGCCGCTCGCGGGCCGCGGCAGGTGACCGGTTCGGCATGACGGGTTCCGCGCTCGGGATGGAACCCGGGACCAGATTGGCGTTCGGCATCCGCTGGGGCAGCCCGGCTGTGGTCGACCCAGCTGAGGTGGGTGAGTCGGCTACGCTGGCCGCGCGCCAGCCTGCGTCGGCCGGAGACGACCAGCGGCCCCGGTCCGCCGGCGCATGACCAGGCGAGCCAGGTGCGCCACGGCCCTCCCCGAACCAGTGCGACTCGACCGCGTTGTAGACGGGGAGCTTCTGCTCTTCTTCGAGGTCGCCTGCGGGCGGCACAAGCACGCCATCGGGGTCGGAACTCGCGCCGGCGTGGCCTCCGGCAGGCGTTACCTCTCGCGGGGCGGTGGCGGGGGTGGAGGGGGCGGAGTAGCCGTGATCCGGCACTGCCTCATGCAAGCCTCGCCTTGATCCGGCGCCGGCGAAACCGCCGAACCTCGTCGCCATCGCGCCCTGCTCCATGAGGACATCGTCCGGGAGCCAGACCAGCGCGGCGAGGCCGCCGAACTCCGCTGACTGCAACCGGACCCTGATGCCGTGCCGCGCAGCTAGCCTGGCGACTACCAGCAGGCCGATCCATTTAGGGACGGCCGCATCCGCCGTCGGCGGGTTTTCCAGCTGCCAGTTCGCGTACGCCATCTCTTTCGGGGTCATTCCGACCCCCCGGTCGGTGATCTGCAGCAAGACTCCGCCGCTGGTCAGCGCCCGGCTGGAAACATCGACCTGCATGTCCGCCGCGGAGAATGACGTCGCATTCTCAGTCAGCTCGATGAGCAGGTGCACGACGTCATTCACCGCAGACCCGACGATGGCAACGTCCGGTTGCGCACCTATCGCGACCCGCTGGTATTCCTCGAGCTCGGAAATTGCCGCCCGGATTACATGCGCCAGCGTTACGGGCTGGTTCCAGCTGTTGGACGGCTCGTGACCGACCAGGATGAGCAGGTTCTCCGAGTGGCGGTGCATGCGGTTTCCGATGCTCTTCACCCGGAGCAGTATGGCTAGGCGCTGGGCATCCGGCTCCCCCTGCTCCAAGTGCTGCAGGAGACGGATCTGGCGGTCCATGAGGGTTTGGCCGCGGTGAGACAGCTCCACGAACGTGGCGTTGAGCTTGCCGTGATAGGTGGCTTCGCCGACCGCCAGCCGGAGAAACTCCCGGCGCATCTCGTCGAAAGCGCGCGCAATCTCGCCTATCTCGTCGGAGGCGTCAACGTCGATGGGCTTCAGGTCGAACGGCGCGCCGTGGATGCCGCCGTTGTTCTGGCTCGCGTTCTGGCTCGCGCTGCGGACCGCGTCGGCCAGGCGGCCCCCGGTCAGCTCCAAGGCTCCCGTCCGTAGCCGCTGCAGGGGTTGCGACAGCGACCTGGCCACGGCGATCGTGAACCACGACGCCAGCGCCACGACGATGATCAGGGCGCCGACCGCCAGCGTCAGCAGGACGGGCTCGCTCGAGTTGGCCCGGGCCCCGATGATGTAGGAGACGCAAAGCCCAACGGCGGCGGCAGCGGCGAGCGGGATGATGACGAGCAGCAGGAGGCGGGTGCGGACATGCCAGTCCCTGAGCCTGCGGCGCGATGTCCTGGACCCGGCCACTGCGCCGGCGTGCGGCCGCGGGTCCGCGCCAGCGGACGGGCCAGCGCCGGCCGGATGCCGGGCGGGGCTTACGTCGCGCGCCGCAGCGGGCATCGCCGTCCCGGCCTGGGCCCGGGAGAACGATTCGCGGCTGCCCGGGCTGGCCGCGGCGACCGGCCGCTTGGCGTCAAACGCGTGCCCCTCGGCGTGCCCGTACATGCCCTCGTTGCGGGTCCTGGCCACATCCGCGACCATGAGCGAGCCGACCGCCAGCACGATGACCACGAAGATAAGCTCTTCCAGCATGCCGCTCACACCTTGCCGACGGCGGACGGCGAACGCGTGATGCCGTCCTGGGTGCGCGGCCGGCACTTTCCACTCCCAGCCGGATCGAGGCGCTCACCCCTGAGGACCGCCGGGCACAGGCCCGGCAGCGCAACCAACATGGAACCCCTCCCTCAGGCTTAGCCCGCGCCTGGCCGACACAATCAACGTCACTCTAACGAGTAACCGGCTGCCGCATGGCTGATATGGAGGGAAATTGCACCGCAACCTATCGGCCGTAACTCATGGCACACGAACCTTTACTCGTCATGCCGGGCAGCGGCGAAATGCCGTGTTCCCGGGGCCGGGCCTCCTGACGGGCCCAGCTGTCGGCTCGATCGCGCAGGGTTCACGGGGCAGCCCTCGTCCGCATAGCGGACTATCTCGGCATGGCGGACATAATTTGACAAATGGGGACGTAAGTCCCCGTAGTCCCCGTCTTCACACTCAATCTACTCCGACCGGGGTTACGCACAGGTGGTGTGGAGACGGGAGGAACCGCTACAGTCGCACAGTACGTCCAGGAGCGGGCAAGGGCATCAACGTGATGCATGCCAACGAATCGGGAGAGTCCGTTGGAGCAGGAAACGGCCGGCCCGGCCACCATTCATGCGGTGGACACGGCAGCGGCCAGTGTAGAACGGAGCAAGTTCCGGCGGAGCGTGGGGCGCTACGACACCGCGTTCCTCATGCTCGCCGCGATTATCGTGCTGGACACGCTCGGCGCGGTGTCGAGTTATGGTGCTCAGGCATTCACCTGGCTCGTCGTCATGGTGGTGTTCTTCCTGTTCCCCTACGGGCTGATCACCGCGGAGCTCGGCACCGCCTTTGCCGAGGAGGGCGGCCCGTACGTCTGGGTCAAGCTCGCCTTCGGCCGGGTTGCCGCCGCGGTGGTCGCCGTCATGTACTGGGTCGACAACCCCATCTGGCTCGCCGGGACGCTGGTCATCACGGCGATGGCCACCTTCAGCACGTTCTTCGTCAACCTGTCGCTGGCCTGGGAGTACGTATTCGGCCTCCTGTTCATCTGGGCCGGCATCGCGTCGGTGATCATGGCCCTGAAGTGGGGTAAGTGGGTTGCCACCATCGGCGCGGCGGTCCGCATCCTGCTGATAGCCTTCTTCACTCTTACCGTGTTCATCTACGCTGGCGAGCACGGCCTGCACGGTTTCGGGGGCGGGGCGTTCAAGCCCACCTGGATCATCTTCCTGGCCGCGACGCCCATCCTGATCTTCAACCTCGAAGGCTTCGAGCTGCCAAGCGCCGCCTCCGAGGAACTTGTCAATCCCCAGCGGGATGTCCCCTTCGCCGTCCTGCGCTCCGGGATCGCCACGGTGCTGTTCTACGGCGTGCCGATCCTGGCCATCCTGCTGGTGCTCCCGCCCTCCAGGTTGTCCAACGTGTCGGGATTCCTTGACGCGTTGCAGCAGGTGTTCGTCGTCTACGGGGGCCACCTGACCAGCTCGGGGGCCGTGCTCACCGGCGCCGGCAAGATTCTGGCCGATATCGCGGCGATCGGGGTGATCCTCGGGCTGCTCTCCTCGGCCGTGACCTGGCTGATCGGATCCGACCGCGCGCAAGCCGTCGCGGGATACGACGGCGCCGCGCCGAGGGCGTTCGGATACTTCTCCAAGCGCCTCGGGACGCCGATCGTGGTGAACCTGGTCTCGGGCGTCGTGTCGACCATCGTCCTGATTCTCGCGTTGACGCTGACCAGCGGCAACGCGGCGAAGTACTTCAGCGCCACCCTGGGCGTGGTCATCTCCATGGTGACGGTCGTGTACGTGCTGATCTTCCCGGCGGTGATCAAGCTCAGGTACAGCCACCCCGACGTTCCGCGTCCGTACCGGATACCGGGAGGGAAAGTGGGGCTGTGGACGGCCGGGATCCTCACCACGGCCTGGGCGGCGTTCACGACGATCGCGATCATCTACCCGGGCATCGGCACGGCGCATCCTGACGACTCGCTGCCGAGCGGGTTCGCGGGCCAGCGGCTCGAGTACACGCTGTCCCAGGTGATACCTCTCGTGGTGATGGTGCTCGTCGGCCTGCTGTTCTATGCTCTCGGCGCGCCTACCCGGCGGCAAGTCACGCAGGCTGATGGCGTATCCAGTCAAGCTGCGGCGAGTGCAGCCGCGGCGGGTGAAGCCCCAGACGGCCAGGCCTCGTCCGGTGAAGCCTCGTCCGATGAGGCCCCGTCCGGTGGAACCGCGTCAGCCGGAACCCCGTCGTCCGACGGCGCCGCGGCGACGGAAGTGACTAAGGAGTAGAGGTCGTCCAGGGCCGTGTATTCGCGCCGGTACTTCCGGTCACGCGACGGCGGGCCCGGGGTATCCAGTTCCTCGGCGTAACGCCGGCCCGCCCATACGGCACCTGCGATCGTGGTGGGAGCCCAGGCGTCGCCCACGCAAGTTACCGAGCGGATGCCGCGCGCCGGCCATTCGCCCTGGCGCTCATGCAACGCCAGGAACAGGTCGTCGCGAGGCATCCGGGCCGTTACCAGCAGCACGGCGTCGACGGGCACGCTGGCTTCTGAGCCGGTGAACGCGCACGCTGTCCGCGCCTCGCCCGCGCCGACGGCGACGAGGACCCGGCTGGCGTCCACGATGATCCCGGCCTGGAGTACCCGTCTCTGGATGTCGCCGATCTCCAGGGTGTTGGCGGTCCACGACGACACCAGCGGGGCGGGAGTGACCAGCCGGACCCCGTGCCCGAGCCGGGCCAGCAACTCGGCCAGCACCCCGCCGAGGTAATAGTGATCATCATCGAACACCAGTATCTGCCGCGAGGCGGTACCGGGCCGCTGAAGCGGATGATCACCCGCCAGCAAGTCATCGGGCGTCAGGACGCTGGCCTGCGGGTCGATCGGTATCGCAGTGGTGTGCCATCGCCCGACGCCATCATTTCGCCACTCCGCGCCGGTCGCGACCAGGATGTCGGTGAATCCGTGGTCAAGGGCGTCATCGGGCGTGATCTCACTTTGCAGGCTGATGTCCACGTTGCGGTAGTGCCGGCGAAGCTGCCCGACCCGGTAATCGGCGACGCGGCGCCACGCGGCCAGGCCAGGGAGGCTGGCCTCACGGGGGACCCTTCCGCCAAGCTCCCGGGTGGCCTCGGCGAGCATCACGGGGTAGCCGCGCTGGCCCAGCGCACGGGCCGCTTCCAGGCCGGCCGGCCCGGCACCGACGATCAGTACGCTGGCGTCTGACTCCCGTGGCCTGATCGCCTCCGGATGCCATCCCCGGCGCCACTCCTCCCCCATGGCCGGGTTCTGCGTGCAGCGGATTGGCGACATCGTCATGTCACCGGAGATACAGATGTTGCAGCCGATGCACTCGCGTATATCGTCCAGGCGTCCCGCCTGGATCTTGGCAGGCAGGAACGGATCCGCGATCGAGGGCCGGGCTGCGCCGATCATGTCCAGGATGCCGGCGCGTACCTGGCGGACCATGGTGTCCGGCGACGTGAAACTACCCACCCCCACCACCGGCTTCGCCGATAGCCGCTTCAGGCCCGCGATCCGCGGCTCACGCTCGGCCTCCTGCGCGAAGCGCGAAGTCGCCGAGTCCAGTTCCCAGCTGCCGAGGACCAGGTCCCAGACATCGGGCAGGTGATCGAGCAGCGAGATGACCTCCGCTGCCTCGGCCGGCGTGATCCCGGCCTCGCCGATCCCCTCATCGACGGTCAGACGGCATGCCACCGCGGCCCGGCCCTCGCATTCCTCCCGCGTGTCTTCGAGGACTTCGGCCAGCAGGCGCGCCCGGTTGGCGACCGACCCCCCGTAGGAGTCGGTGCGCTGGTTGTACCGGCGGGACAGGAAGTGGTGCAGCATGCTCAGGTTGTGTCCGCTGTAGACGTAGATGACGTCGTACCCCGCAGCCAGGGCATGCCGGACCGCCAGGCGATGCCAGCGCCGCAGGTCGGCGATGTCCGACGCGGACATCATGCGGGCCTGAACAGGGTCGTTCGACCAGGTCACGACGGGCAGGTGGGCCGGCCCCAGGGGAGGTTCCCGGCTCGACAGGTTCGGCGCGTTCATTCCGTTATGCGCCAGCTCGATCCCGGCCAGGGCGCCGCCGGCGTGAATGGCGTCCGCGATCCTGGCCAGCGCGGGCAGGTCACCGTCGTCCCACAAGCGCAGCTCGATGAAGGGCGTGATGTCCGAGCTGGGGTGGATCTCTACCTGCTCAGTGCAGACGACAGCCCAGCCGCCCTCGGCCTTGACGTGGCGCATGGCCGCCTGCGCGGTGGGGTCCCGGTAACCCATGCCGTTGCAGTGCGGCACCTGGAAGAACCGGTTCTTGGCCCGGACCGGCCCGAGCTGCACGGGCTCGAATAGGACGTCGTACCGGCTATCGCGCGCGGGAATGCTGGCTCCTGACATCCCGGGTCAGCGTACCGGGCCCTCGGTCTCCCGCTTGAGGTGGAAGAACTGGGGCCTGAGCACCACGCGGGCGATAAGCATGAGGATTATCCCGACGCCGATGATCGCGACCAGCGACCAGATCTGCGCCGGGGGGGCAGCCTGCAGCGACTTGACCAGGATCCAGCCGAGGAATCCGGCGGCGGCCAGGGGAAGCAGGCCGAGATTCACCGCGTCCATCACGTTGCCGAAGATACGGCGCCAGTAGTAGATGACGGCGGCGAGCGCCGTGAAGATGTAGAAGGCGGCGTACAGCAGGGCGGTGATCGCGATGGCGTCGTTGAAGGCGTTCGCCAGCGACGTGGCGAGCAGGTAGGCCCAGGTAAGACCCAGCAGGGTCAGGCCGACCACCACGCTCGCGGCGACGGGGGTGGCGAACCGGCGGTTCACGTTGCCCAGGAACGGCGGAAGCACCCGGTGGTTGGCCATCCCGTAGATGACCCGGGCCCCGAGCACGATGCCGACGCCGGAGGTCGCGATCACCGAGAGCGCGAGGGAGAACGCCATGACCTTGGCCCAGCCGGCGCCGCCCAGCGCCTGGGCGACGTAGACAATGGCGTTGGTCGAGTTGGCCTGCAGCTTGCCGGGCGACACCACGCCCTGCAGGCCGACCTGCGTGACGGTGTAGACGACGGCCAGCAGGGCGACCGCCAGCATGGCGGCCTTGCCCGGGTTAGCCCGCCGGTGCTTGACCTCCTCGTTGACGTAGACGGTGCCGTCCCAGCCGGTATAGGCGAACAACGCGACCAGGAAGCCCGCGGTGAGGCTGCCGTGACCGCCGATCCCGCTGAGGCTGAACCAGCCCTTGGTGATGGGGAAGGTGCCGTGCCGGTGGTTGATGACCGCCACCAGGCCGACAATGGCGAAGCCGATGAGGATCGTGTACTCGATCAGGGCCATGCCGACCTGCGTGCGGGCGGTCAGGCGAATCCCGACGATGGCGATGACGAGCATGCCGATGAGCACCGCGGTGTCGATGGCGAGGTTCGGCGCGACCGCGGTGTCGGTGGAGCCGAAGACCGCGAGCACCGTCGGCCCGAGGACCACCGTGGTGCTGACCGTCCCGATGATGCCGCCCATGATCATCAGCCAGCCGACGAGAAACCCGACGTACGGGTTAATCACCCGGCCGACCCATTCGAAGGCGGCGCCGCAATTGGCGTTCCACAGGTTCAGGCGGCGGTAGCAGTTGGCGATCACGATCATCGGCAGCGCCATCAGGATGAGGGCCGGCCCGCTGGCGTAGGCGGTCGCCAGGGCCATTGCGGCCAGCGTCAGCCCGGAGGACGCGGCAGGCGCGGCCGTGGCCATCCCGATGACGGTGTCCTGCGCCACCCCGATCGCATTCGGCTCGAGCTTGCCCTCCGGAATGAGTCCGGTCCTGGTGAAACTAGCCGGGGAATCAACCGACATCTCGGGTCTCCTGTCCTGCTGCCCGGCGCTTACGTGATCGCGCGCAGCGGAAAGCCGCACTCAGCTTCCGAAAAGAATGCGCGTCTGCGCCGTCACCCCACCTGGCACGATTGCGGCCTCTGATGGCCCCGAGGCAGGCCGGGCACGACAGAGACACCAGCGAGATAGTACCGGTCAGTTCGCCTCAGCACGCGACAAAACCGGAAGATTCCCGTCCCGGCCGGCCTCGCGGACGCTGACGGCATCAGCTGTCCCCGACGCTCAGCAGGCTCTGGCGGATGGTCTCGGTAAGCGGATCCCCGGCCGGCAGGACGCGCTCGCAGCGCACGGCGAGATCGCGGAGCAAAGCCACCGCATCCCCGACCCGGCCGACGGCATAGAACAGGTACGCCAGGTTAGCCAGGCGCGCGAGCGTGTCCGCGTGATCCGAACCGAGGACCCGCTCTGACTCTGCGCAGCACTGCTCGGCAAGCTGCATCGCGGCCGGCATCCGCCCGGCGGCCCGGTAGGCGTCGGCCAGGTTCGCCATGGTGGCGAGCGTGTCCGGATGATCGCTCCCGAGCACCCTCTCACGGTCGGACAGGGCCCGTTTGTAGTGTGAGATGGCGTCCTTGTTCTTGCCCTCGGCCAGGAAGGCCGCGGCGAGGCGGTCCCTGGTGGCGATCGTTTCCGCGTCTCGCGGGCCCTGCAGGCGCTCGCGGTCGGACAGATTCTGGCTCAGCAGCTTGGTAGCCGCATCCGCATCGCTGGTGGCCTGGTAAGCCACGGCGAGTTCGTCGCGCGCGCTGAGGGTGTCCGGGTGCCGGGGACCGCGGAACTGTTCGCACTCGCTGACGGCCCGCTGCAGGACCGTCACGGCGTCTCTGGGTTCGCCGGCCATGATGAGAGCCTTGGCCAGGTTAACCCGTGCCGCGATGATGGCCGGATGGCCCGGCGCGAGCTCGCGGCCGCGTTCGGCCAGGACCCGCTGGTACCAGTGCACGGCCTCGGCCGCGTACCCGGCCGCGAGGAAGGCGGCGGCCAGGTGGCCGGCGACGACCAGGGCGTCCGGGTGACCGGGCACCAGCTTGGTATCGCAGCGGGCGGACAGGTCCCGCCAGTACTCCACGGCCGGCCCGACCAGGCGGGCCTCGTCATGGCTCCGTCCGGCGCGCA
>Ga0335080_10006604_pt1 | contig 11997 bp, 9 predicted proteins | sample Lox_Sample_34_FD_206720 | JGI IMG/M metagenome (GOLD analysis project Ga0335080, IMG submission 206720) | Soil microbial communities from Loxahatchee National Wildlife Refuge, Florida, United States - Lox_Sample_3.4 | ecosystem: Environmental > Terrestrial > Soil > Wetlands | place: USA: Florida...
CGGTGCATCTGGATGCAGCGGGGCTCAACGCGCTCGTTCAGCAAGTCCAGGGATATGAGCAGCTCGGCAACTCCTTTGACGCGGCGCAGGGAGGTATTTTCGGCGCCCGATTCGACAACGAGTTGCTGGGCGGCACCCTGACTGCGGACACTTCGACGGCTCTGCAGGCGCTCAATTCCATCATAAATAATGGTGGCACGGTGTCGACGACCGATGCGGCAAAACTGGTTGCGGCCGGTTTTGGCTATGTCGCGGATGCCAATGACGTTTCCGGCAACAATAATCCGAACGGTGGCGGGACTTACGTTGGCACGTCAACGACAGTGGCGGAGGCGACCACGACGCATATTGCAGACGCCAACACGATCACGTCGGGTAATGTCGACGGCAATGAACATGCGACGAATACTCCGGCGAGCCCGAACAACAACGGCTTTGGCGTCACCTTCCCGGCTCCGGCATCGGGAACCGCCCCCACTGCCGCAGCGCCTACAAATACGGGCGATTCGCCTGCGACCACGGGCAGTACCCCCCCGAGTACAGGCGGATCGGCTCCGAACGGCGCCAGCTCGCCGAGCGGCGACAACTCACCTCCGGCCACCGCCGGCTCGTCGCCGAGCGACGACAACTCGCTCCCGAGCAGCGCCGGCTCGACGCCCGCCGCCAACGGAGGTTGCGGTCATTGCGGTCACGACCAGGCGCAAGGCGGCAACCAAACTGCCGGCAGCACCCAGAACGGCGGCAGCCATATCGACGCCGACATTGCCGCGCTGCTGCAGGCGCTGCAGCAGGGCAACACCACGGCTGTCAATAATGCCGTGGCCGCGCTTGGAAACGACGTGCACACTGCTGCACCCGACGGTGGCCTCCCTCAATTCACGCACCACCACTTCGAGCACATGTGGACGTAGCCGCTCGCACACTGAGCTAACCCTAAAGCGCAGCGGAGCACTCTCGAAAACCCGCCCCGGATGCAAATCCGGGGCGGGTTTTCTGTTTGGATCGCGTATCAGAGACCGACGGAGACCATCGCGCTGTCGTAGCTGCTGGAGCCCATGCTGCCCGCCTCGAAGATCTCGTGCCTGGCGATCCAGTCGAACGACTGCGAAAACACCTCGCTTGTGTAGGGCTCGAACACGATCCGCTCGCCGGGTCCCCAGCGCCGCGTATCCATCCTGGCGTGAAACCGCTCTGGAAATTCGTTTCTGTAGTAGTGCGTGTAAAGCTCCGGCCGCAGATCGATGTCGCGCTGGGCACGCCGCAGCGCGCGGAAATAGCGCTTGACGTCGTCCAGGTCCGGATCGCCGTTGACCATCGCGCCGATCATGAAAGTGGTGTCGATGATCTTGCGATAGCCAAGCTGCTCGGCGAAGTAATAGGGGCCGCCGAACAGATTGACCGCCCGCGATTTGCCCTCGAAGAAGGCTTCCATCCGGCCAAACAGCATGCCCTCGTCGAACGACAGCTTGATCTGGTCTTTGGTCAGATAGGTTTCGAGCGCCTGGATTGTCGCATAATGGCTGCCCGACTGGAATCCGACCGAGACAGGCACGCCGGCAAGGTCGGCCGGAGTCGCGATCGCCGACGAGGCGGGCACAAAAATGCCGGCCGGCGCCACCGAATAGGCGTCGGCGAACATTTTGGTATGGCCGCGCGATGCGGCAACATTCACGGTCCAGTGGCAGGCGCAGGTGACATTGGATTCGCGGCCCTTCTCGATGCTTTGAAACGCTCCGCTTTGTCCTGTCGTGACATGATGAGCGCCGCCGGTCGAACGAATGAACTCCTTGAACTCGTAGTCGAGACCTTCGTCGCGAAAATAGCCTTTCTCCTCGGCGACCCATTCCTGCAACCGGAAATGCGCTTCAATCTTGAATTTTGCCATGGCATCCGCTCCCGAAATAACGACGTTTCTTTCAAGTTTACCGCGCGGCGCCCGGGAGCGCGAGAGCGAAATCCGGGTCATTCCTGACCGCTGCAGGCTCGCCGGCATGGCCGCCTGGCCTTAGCGACTGTTGTGCAGGCTACTGGCCTGGTATCTGATAGGCCGTCCAAAGAAAGCATGACAATGCTCGACAAGCTGACACCGTCGACGGAGGAAACGGCGCGCGAAACCGCGGAGCACTGGATCGATGCGTTCGGCACAGCGTTGGCGCGCGGCGATGCGCACGAGCTGTCCAGCCAGTTCGCCGCCGACAGCCATTGGCGAAATCTGTGCGGCATCTCCTGGGATCTAGCGACATTCAGCGGCAATACGACGCTCGCATGCGAACTGACACGGCGCGCGCACGACGCCCGTGCCGGGGGATTTCGCATCGATGCGACTGCGCTCGCGCCGCGCATGTCCATCATCGCCGGGCGCGAGGTGATCGAGGCGATCTTCGCCTTCGACAGCGAATGCGGTCCGGGGTATGGCGCGCTTCGGCTGTTGCCCGCTGTCGGCGGACTTGCCAAGGCCTGGACGATCTCGACCTCGCTCGATTTCGACAAGGTATGCCAGGCGCGTCCTCGTCGCGCCGAGGCATCGCCCGATTGCGACGGCGGCGAGCCGGACGTGCTGATCGTCGGTGGCGGCCATGCCGGAATTTCCGCGGCCGTCGAGTTGAAACGCCTCGGGCTGTCCGCTGTGATCGTCGATCGCGAAGAGCGCATCGGCGACAATTGGCGGCTCCGTTACCGCGGGCTGAAGCTGCACAACAAGACGCCGGTCAATCATTTGCGCTATCTGCCGTTTCCCCCAACCTTCCCGGACTACATTCCCAAGGACCAGATCGCGGACTGGCTCGAGCACTATGCCGCTATTTTCGGGCTTGAGTTCTGGACCCGCACCGCCTTCGAGGGGGCAAGCTACGATGCGGCCATGCAGCGATGGACCGCGCGCATCTTGCGGGAGGGCGCCCGGCGCAGCTTGCGCCCCAGGCATATCGTGCTCGCGACCAGCGTCAGCGGCACGCCGAACATCCCGCACATCGACGGCATCGAGAATTTCAAAGGGCCGGTGCTGCATTCCAGCCGCTTCAGGGCGGGGCGCGAATGGGCTGGCCGTCGTGTGATCGTGTTCGGCACGGGCACCAGCGCGCATGACATCTGCCAGGAACTGCATGCAGCCAGCGCCGACGTCACCATGGTCCAGCGCAACCCGACCATGGTTGTCAATGTCGAGCCGGCCCAGCTCTACGACAGGACCTATCTCGGCGACGGTCCGGCAATCGAGGTGCGCGACGTCCTCAATTCCGGCGTGCCATTCCCGGTCATGCGGATCGCGCACAAGCTCATGACCGACGAGGTGAAGCGCCTCGACGCGCCGCTGCTCGCGCGCCTGGAGCAGGCGGGCTTCCGGCTCGAATTCGGCGAGGACGGCACCGGCTGGCCGCTGAAATTCCGCACCCGTGGTGGCGGCTATTATTTCAACGTCGGCTGCTCCGAGCTGATCGCGGAGAGAAAAATCCGCCTGATCCAGGCCGCCGACATCGCTTGCTTCGAGGCGCGCGGCCTGCGGCTGAAGGACGGCACAAAGCTTGAGGCTGACCTGTTCGTGCTCGCGACCGGCTACAAGGGTATGGATCATCTCCTGGCCAAGCTGTTCGGCTGCGACGTTGCCAAACGGGTCGGTCGGGTCTGGGGCTTCGACGAGAGAACCGGCGAGCTGCGCAACATGTGGACGCGAACGCCGCAAGCGGGCCTCTGGTTCACCGCCGGCGCGTTCTCGCAGGCCCGCATCTACAGCCGCTACATTGCGCTGCAGATCGACGCGATCGAACAGGGACGGCTGGCGAAAAGCGCCGTGGCGCGAACTTGAGGCGACGCGCCATGGAATTCGCGGAGAATGGTTTGGACCCAGGCTTCGCGCAGGCGGAAAACCGTTCCTCTAACCTCTCCGCTCCTCACCCTGCCAAAGGTCACCCCACATGATTTCGCAACCCGCACAGCAGATTCCCGGCATCTATCATCGCAGGATCGGGGATATCGTCGTCACCGCGGTCAGCGACGGCTATCTGGACGGCGGCCTTGACGTGATGCGCAATGTCGATCTCGACACCGCGCATCGGCTGCTCAAGGAAGCGTTTCGGCCGGCGCGGCGAACCAGCGTCAACGCCTTTCTGATCTATTCGAAAGGGCGCCTTGCGATCGTCGACACCGGATCCGGCAATTACCTGCTGCCGACCGCCGGCATCGTTCAACGCAACCTTGCCGCCGCCGGCATCGATCCGAAGTCGATCGACACGGTGTTGCTTACCCATATGCATCCTGATCATTCCGCCGGTCTGACCGACATGTCGAACGGCGAGCGGCTGTTTCCGAACGCCGAACTCGTCATGCACGAGAACGAGCCGGCGCACTGGTTCGACGACGGCGCGATGGCGAAGGCGGACGAGCGGGCAAGAAAGCTCTATTTCCAGGCCGGCCGCGAGCAGGTCGCGCCCTACAAGGACAGGACGCGGTTGTTCAAGCAAGGCGAGGTGTTTCCAGGCGTCACGGCGATACCGAGCCTTGGGCATACGCCGGGCCACACCGCCTATCTCGTCGCCTCCGGCGACGATCAGCTGATGATCTGGGGCGACACGGTGCACGTGCCGGAAGTGCAAACCGCAATCCCCGAAGCCGGCATGGCGTTCGACACCGATCTGGCCGCAGCCGCCGCTGCGCGCAAACGCATGTTCGATCGGGTCTCGGCCGACGGCATCCTTGTTGCGGGCATGCACCTGCACTTCCCGTCGTTCTCACGGCTTGCGCGGCGAGGCGGCGCCTATGAGCTCTATCCCGAGCCCTGGGTGCATGAGCTTGGGCGGTGACCCAAGCCGCGGCAAGGCTACTGGCGAGGCCGGGCGTAGCGCGGGTTCACCCCGCAACTGGAAAACGTTCCGGCCGCGCTCGCCCTGCATTGTTGAAGCGTTGAGAATTGGCAGCTTCCGGGGAAGCCCCATGTGCCTCCCTGAAGACAGTAACGCCGCTCAGCGGCCGCGGCGACCGAGATCGACGCGACCGCAGCCAGGACCATAATTGCGTTGAAGAGAAAAAAGCGCATGACATGTCCTCTCTCGACTGCGACCGCAAATTGGTTCCGCCTCTGCGGATGAGCGTGCCGATGCACTGAAGGCAACGCGCCGATTTTGCCGTTGATTTATGTCAAACCCCTGTGTCCCGGTTAGGACAGACGCGGTCTTTCCTTTATGCGGCGTTTATAACGCAAGCCGGCGCGTCCTCTGGAATTCGTATGGCGTTGTCGGCACATTCCTCCGAAACGACATTCGAGGCGATCATGAGACGCGCGATGGCGAGCACGACGAGCGCATGGCGTCAGGTCCAGCGAAGACTGGCCCGGATCCACCAGGGTTCAGCGGCCCCCAGCACAGGCTATTCCCCAATCGTTTCCATCGGTCTGCTGCTGGCCGTCGCGCTCGCCGCCAATATCGGCCATTAGCTCATCCGCAAGCTGCGCTCCCGAGCACGCTGGCGGCCCTTCCGGGACGCATTCTTCACGATCGACGTCGATGGGGAAGACCAAGGGTCTCCGAAGACTTGACCGCCTCAACGGTGCTGGCTTGCGTGCTCAACGCGGGAGTAATCGGCTGCACCGGCGTCCTTGCCGCCGTGACCGCGACCGAGCGCACTTGCCAGAGTGTGGTGCCGAAGACGACAAACATGGCCGAGGTCCACAACGACTGCCAGTTGTGCAAGCCTTCGTTGAACAGGACGTAGAGCGCCGTGGCGCCGAACAAACCGGCAAAGACAGCCTCAGCGAGCGGGCGCGCATCTGCCTTGCGACGGTTAAGCAGCGTCACCGTGCCGAATGGCACCGCTACCATGGTGAGCGCGGCAAACGGGAAATCCCGCCAACGCGGGTCGAACACCAGGCTGAGCGCGGTTTCCGTTGCGATGATGGTCGTCACGACCAAAGTGAGGCCAATAGCCATCGTCGATCGCGACAAGGGCTTGTCTCCACCCGGGCCCATCAATTCAAGAAATGTGGGGAGCGCGCGGCCCGCCATCAGCGCGTTCGAAGCCTGCAGCGGCGCGGCGATGGCCGCGACCAACAGCGCGCTGCGGAGGAGCCAGTCGCCGAGGCCGTAGCTTTCTGCGAGCATTTTTTCGGCGGCAAGCCCCAGCAGACTTCCGCCTGTGGCAGCGATGACGGCGACGGCAATCCAGGATCCCAATGGAGAATATGATTGGCGCGATCCCAACGCCAGGAACCCCGCGCCAAATGCCAACGCGCAGAATGCCAGCCCGCATACCAGCTGCAGCCGCCAGAACGGATGATCGCTGACGGCTTCGCCGGGCGGATATTTCATGCGGTGCCACGCGTCGAACAAGCCCCAATGGCCGCCGACCGTTCCCTCCCACCGCCGTTTCCACCGCGCGTCGTAGGCTTCGAACAGGTTGACGCGAAAATTCTCCTGGCTCGCCCGGGCGACAATCTCGGAAAAAAAGCGCGCCTGATTAATGCGCGATGGGACAGCTCCGCTGCGCATTCGCCCGCTGCTTGGCCATCCCGTCTCGCCGATCAGAATCTCCTTGCCGGGAAAGACTGCGGCCAGCCGGTTGCGAATATCGTCGACATAGGCAGCGGCGATTTCGGCCCGAACCGGAAAGTCCTCCCAATAGGGGAGAATATGAATCGTGATGAAATCGACGTCCTCGGAAATATCCCGATAACGCAACCAGAATTCCCAGACATCGGCATAGCTCACCGGAATGTTCACGCGCGCCTTGACCGATCGTATGATGGCGCGAAGGTCGGTGGCGGTCATTTCACCCCGCAACAGCACCTCGCTGCCGACGATGATCGATGTGACCACGTCCGCATGGGCTTGCGCCAGTCCAAGTGCCGTCTCGACCAACTCGTCGTTCTTGATGCGATCGCGCCCGAGCCAAATCCCGAGAATGACCTTCAATCCGAAGCGGGAGGCAAGTTCGGGTACCTTGTCCAACCCGTTGTCGACCGAATAGATGCGGACACACCTGGATATCTTGGCGAGCTCGCCGAGATCCTCGGCGATCTGGTCCGGACTGACGATGAGCCCCTCGGTGAAGGGACTCTGGTCATCCCTGAATGGCGCATAGGACACGCAATCGAGCTTCACCGCCGGATTGACCGGCGATCGCGAGAGCATGGCGGGAGCGCCCAACCACACCCACACCGCCGCAATGGCGCCGAGCGACGCGAGGAAAAGCGCCGCAGGCAGCGCAAATTTATTCGATTGCATCTTCAAGCAGGGGCGCGGATTGGCTAACAAATATTCTAGCAGTCAGGGGCGCTGAATTGGACACGCGATATCGGCTCACGTCAACCATCATGGATGCCAGCCGACCCTGCGTTTGAATTTTTGGGGAGCGGACCTTGCCCGAGAGGCTTTCGACGTCCTCCGCCGGAGCCCGGCCGACCAGCGGGTTTCCACGGCGCTTTGTGTGGGGCACCGCCACATCCGCCACTCAGATCGAGGGGGCCGCAGCCGAGGATGGGCGGGGTCCGTCGATCTGGGATCGTTTCGCACACAGGCAGGGGACGATCGCCGACCAAAGCAACGCCGATATCGCCTGCGATCATTATCATCTGTACCGGCAAGACGTGCAGTTGATGAAGACGCTGGGAGCAAAGGCCTATCGTTTCTCGATTGCGTGGCCTCGAATTTTCCCGGAAGGATCGGGCCAACCGAATCCGAAGGGCCTGGATTTCTATCACCGGCTTGTCGACGAACTGATAGCGAACGGCATCGAGCCGTTCGTGACCCTGTATCACTGGGACCTGCCCGAGGGGCTTCAGGATCGCCTTGGCGGGTGGATGTCGCGCGACACGGCAATGGCGTTTGCGGGTTACGCCGGCTACGTCGCGGAGCGCTTGAGCGATCGCGCGAGGCATTTTTTCACGATCAATGAGTGCTCGAGGCTGGTTCATCTCGGTCACCGCCTCGGCATCGATGCCCCGGGGCTCAAATTGACCGAGGCAGAGGTCAACCAGGTTCGCCACAACGTCGCGCTGGGCCACGGCCTCTCGGTGCAGTCGATCCGCGCCCATGGCAGGGCCGGGACCGCGGTGGGGCCGGCGGAGAACATCGACGTCTGCGTGCCTGCCATCGAGACGGAAGCCAACGTCCGTGCAGCTGAAGTTGCCACGCGCGACCTCAATGCAGGCTACATGACGGTCATTCTGGAGGGCAAGTACACGGACGCCTACCTCGCGCGGCTCGGCAGCAACGCGCCGAAATACACCGATGAGGACCTGCGCATCATTTCATCCCCAATCGATTTCGTCGGACTGAACGTCTACAAGCCCGATCACTACGTCATCGCAGCCGACAACGAGCGTGGTTTCGTGCGCGCGCCGTTTCCAGCGTCGTTTCCGCACATGGATTCGTCCTGGCTCAATATAGGCCCCGAAGCGATGTATTGGGCGCCGCGGCATGTGGCGAGGCTTTGGGGGGTAAAATCCATCTACATCACCGAGAACGGAACGTCGGCGGTCGACGAACCTGCCCCGGACGGCCATGTCTACGACGTGGACCGGATCATGTACCTGCGCAACTGCCTGATGCAGCTTCAGCGCGCGACATCCGAAGGAGTCCCGGTTCGCGGATACTTCCTCTGGAGCCTGATGGACAATTTTGAATGGTCCGACGGCTTTTCGAAACGTTTCGGTCTCTACCGGGTCGATTTCGACACGCAGCGGCGCACCCCGAAGCTGAGCGCATCCTTCTATCGCGAGACGATCAAGCGCAACGCAGTCGCCTGACCCTGTCCGAAAGCGGCTTCGAGATTTGCCCTCCATGACCATTATCCGGAACGAATTCCGACGAGCGGCGCGAGCGTGTCGATGCTGCTGCCGATGCTGGGCGCCTGCTTCGTCGCGATGCTGATACCGATGCTGTTGCGCGATCCGCCGATCTACGATTCCCTGCGGGAGCATACGCTGCGTCTGGAGCAAAAAATCAACCGCGCGAAATGAGTGCGTCAAAGCCAATGCACGTCATCGAATTGCTCTGGTGACGGCACGCAAGAACAGCATGCATTCTGGGGTTGCATCTCGAGGCAAACCAAGCTACAGGAGCGCTCCGCAACTTCAGTGCTGGAGGCGACCATGGCTGCGTTCGTGCGCTTCCCGGGTTTGATGCGCGATCAATAGCGCGCAACCGGGATGCAAAATCCCGGGTGAAATCACAAATCCCCCGCATCAACCCCGCATCAAATCGAATCTGCCCGCAGGCCTCTTGGTCCGTGTTCGCAGAACTTTGGTCCGCGTTTGCGGAAATGATTGTCATGACCTCCAATCTCATGCCGGCCCCTCGCCGGGGGGCCGCGCGTTCCGATCTCAGGGAACGCCGGCTTCGGCGCTATCATCCCCGCTTCCAGGGAAAGGTGCGTGCTCTGGCGATGCGGCACTCGCGCATTGCCGACCTCGCCGCGAGCTTTCCCGCGCTTCTCTTCGCACTGGCCGTCCCGCGGCCGGGGCTTGATCCTGCGCGCGCGCTTGCGCGCGTGATCGATGGCCACGCTCTTGCAGAGGCGGCGGCGGCTGCCGAGGTGCCGCTGTGGCTGCGAAAGCTGCCACCGGAGGCGTTCGCGCGGCCGATCGCGCGACTGCCCGACGGCGAGCTCTTTCGTCGACAGATCGCCAATCACCTTCCGCACTCTCCCAAGCTTGCCCCGAAGTGGCTGCAGCTCGTGGCTGAGGTTGCCGAGCTTGCGCATGAGCAGGCGGCGGTGTGGATCGCGCGCGAGCTTGTCCGCGAGCCGAGCCGCGTGAACCCGGCCCGATTGCGGCGCGTCAGTCTCTGGGCATGGTTCTCCTGCCGACCGGCGGCATTCGCGCACACGCTGATCGAGAGATCGTGGACCCCCGACATGCACATTGGCGCTGCGCTTGCGGCCGCAGACGATTGGCGAACGCTCGTCACGTTGCATGTGAACCTCGGTGGCGAGCCGATCGCCGACATGTGGCTGCAGCCGGGACGCGTGGCCGGCTACGATTTCCTGCCTCTCGCCTCGATCGCTGCCATTACCGAAGAAGCAAAGGCCATGAGGAATTGCCTCAACACCTATGGCTACAGCCTGGCGCACAATCGTGCGCGGCTCTGGAGCGTGCGGCGGGACGGCGAGCGGGTTGCTACGCTGAGGGTTGCCTGCTGTTATGATCCGCTGCCGAACATCGTCGAACTCAAGGCCCCTGGAAACGCGGGCGTCTCGCGCGAGCTGTGGTGGGCGGCACGGCAGTGGCTGCATATGCATGACCTGTCGCGGATCGACATGGGGCAGCGTGGCGGGGGCACAGCGCCGCTCGACCGCGCGAGCTGGCTGTCCCTGTGGCGGCCCTACTGGCTCGCCAAGCGCCGCATCCCGGAATGGCTGCCGATCGCGCCGTCGCGCCACGCGCTTGAAACGTGGTGAGCGGGCCGCCGTCGCCATGCGCGCGGCGCTTGTTGCGATCACTATAAACATTTCAAAGAGCGGATGGACACAAGGGAGCATTCCCGCGGCGCTGATGCGTCCGAGTCGCGCATCGACCTTGTCCCTCGAAGATAGAGGGCGCAGGGAAAGCCGGGTGTTTTGTGTACCCGCAGCCTCGCATGCTATGGAAGAGAAAGCATACGAGTAAGTCCACCACAGGTACGCCGAAACAATCCGGCCTTCCCTGCGCGACGGTGTTAACGCTTATCTGCGCGCTCTCCCCGGTGTCCATGACCTCTTAGTCACCGTCGCCTGCGGGACCCAGGTCTCGCAGACTTGGCACCAGCCCAGGGGTGCCAGGACCACACGCCTTCGCAGTCCGCTTCGATATCGCCACGTCCAGCGATCCGATCGCGTCCATCGCATCCCGCGCTCAACGTTCCTGACGCTGCGCAACGCCCCTCTTGACGAGTGCGGGACGGCGCGGGACATGCCATAGATTCCGATTTTCCGCAATGCCGCGCGCCTGCGACAGATTGGCACGACGGGCAATTTTCGCATGACGGACATGCGCGGATTTCGCTACGCCTGCGCAGCCCGCCGTACGCTCCAATTCGCGAGTCCGCGCCGGTTCTCCTTGTAGGCGGCTATAGCTTCTTGCCGCTCTTGATCGTTGTTGTCTCTATCATACTATACATCTAACGGTTGCAATTGCCGATAATCACCCTGGTGGTGTAGGTTCGTGCGCCTATCCCCGCGACTTGGGCCGTGGCCCGGCCGCTGGGACCCGTGCCTCAGGTCAAGATTTCGGGAAAGTGTGTCTCGCAGGATATCGACTCCTGATCGTCTCGGTGGTAGCCGCAAAAAGTTGGGTGAGGCCTCATGCGGCGGCGTTTGCAAAAATTCCTTCCTGTCGTCCTGATCGCGCTAGCAATTCAGGTCCTGGCGCCGATCGTGGCGTGTTGGGCAACTGCACTCGTCGTCTCGAATCCGCTTGGCGCGCTTGAGATTTGCCATAGCGGCGGATCAGTCTCCGGCCAGACCGACCAGGGCCGAGGTGCCGACCATCACGGCGGCTGCCCCATCTGCTGCGTGCTGCAGGCGAACCTGTCCCTCGACGCGCCCCGGCCGGTCACGCTGGCGAGGCCACCTAACCTCAGCCTTGGTGTCCTGACGGGCTATGAAACACCCTTGTCTTCCGCAGCGCGTGCCGGCTCCAACTCGCAAGCCCGTGCTCCGCCGCGGGCGATCTGACGCGACTTTCACAAAAACCCGTCATTTCGTCCTTTCCTTGGATTGAGTTTACGACTCGATCCGCATTTGCGGAGCATGCGCCGTGCGCAAGATTACCCGAATTACACCCGCCAGGGATGTCGTTTGCCGTTTCCCCCACGATCCAGGCCATCAAAGAGGCTACGCTGGCCTGCGCCGGCCGCTCCTCTGCGTGATCGCTTTCTTCGCAGCGACCCACGTCAGCTCAGCCTCGGCTGCCGATCTGCCTGTAAAGGCCCCTCCGCCGCCACCGGCTTTCAGCTGGACCGGCTGCTATATCGGTCTTAATGGCGGTTTCGCAGCCTCTGGCAGTGACTTCACGAGTCGTGTCGATCCTGGGAC
>Ga0335080_10006605_pt1 | contig 11997 bp, 10 predicted proteins | sample Lox_Sample_34_FD_206720 | JGI IMG/M metagenome (GOLD analysis project Ga0335080, IMG submission 206720) | Soil microbial communities from Loxahatchee National Wildlife Refuge, Florida, United States - Lox_Sample_3.4 | ecosystem: Environmental > Terrestrial > Soil > Wetlands | place: USA...
GGCGCAGCTTCCCGCCGTGCGCCTCGATCCACGCGATCAGCTCCTCCGCGTCCGGCGTGCCCTGCTCGTACTCGATGCCGGCGTAGAGGTCCTCGGTGTTCTCGCGCACGATGATCAGGTCGACGTCGTGGAAGCGGCTGCGGACGCCGGGGTAGCTCTTGCACGGACGCACCTGCGCGTACATGTCGAGCTCCTTGCGGAGCGCGACGTTCACCGAGCGGAAGCCGCCGCCGACCGGCGTCGTGATCGGGCCCTTCAGCGCGACGCCGGCCTCCCGGATCGCGTCGAGCACCGGCGGCGGCAGCGGGTTGCCGCCGTACTGCTCCATCACGTCGGCGCCCGCGTCGCGGACGTCCCAGTCGAACTCGACGCCCGTCGCCTCGAGGACGCGGCGCGTCGCCTCCGTCAGCTCGGGGCCCGTCCCGTCTCCGGGGATCAGCACGACGCGATGCGGCACGGGCCTGAATCTACATACGAGCGGGTAGAGTCGCCGGAGTGAGCGAGCGCGAGCTCTTCCGGCAGGTCGCGGACCACGCGGCGGACTTCGTCGCGACGCTCGACACGCGGCCGGTTCGCCCGGCGGCCGATGTGGAGTCCCTGACGGCTGCGCTCGGCGGGCCGCTGCCGGAGCGGGGCGCGGCGCCGGAGGACGTCGTCGCGGCGCTCGTCGAGGCGGCCGACCCGGGGCTCGTCGCGATTCCGTCCGGGCGGTACTTCGGGTTCGTGATCGGCGGGGCGGTGCCGGCAGCGGTCGCGGCCGACATGCTCGCCTCGGTCTGGGACCAGAACGCGGGGCTCTACGTCGCAGGGCCGGCGGCGGCCGTCGTCGAGGAGGTCTGCCGCGGCTGGCTCGCCGAGCTGCTCGGCCTGCCGAGCGGCGTCTCCGTCGCGTACGTGACGGGCTGCCAGATGGCGCACGTCACGGCCCTCGCGGCGGCGCGGCACAAGGTGCTCGCCGACGCCGGGTGGGACGTCGCAGCGAAGGGGCTCGCGGGCGGGCCGGCGATCACCGTCGTCGTCGGCGCGAAACGGCACGTCACGGTCGACCGTGCGCTGCGCCTGCTCGGGATCGGCGCCGCGTCCCTCGCCGTCGTCGGTGCGGACGACCAGGGCCGGATGCGCGTCGACGAGCTGCGCGCGCAGCTCGCGTCAACCTCCGGCCCGACGATCGTCTGCGCGCAGGCCGGCGAGGTGAACACCGGCGCGTTCGACGCGATCGACGAGATCGCGGACGCCGTCGCCGGGACCGGCGCGTGGCTCCACGTCGACGGCGCGTTCGGTCTCTGGGCCGCGGCGTCGCCGGAGCTCCGTCACCTCGTCCGCGGCTCGGAGCGCGCTGATTCCTGGACGACCGACGCACACAAGTGGCTGAATGTCCCGTACGACTCGGGCCTCGCGTTCTGCGCGCATCCCGACGCGCACCGTGCGGCGATGGGCGTGACCGCCGCGTATCTCGTGCAGGCGGAGGACAAGCGCGAGCGTGACGAGGTCGACTGGACGCCGGAGTTCTCGCGCCGCGCGCGCGGCTTCGCGGTGTACGCGGCGCTGCGGTCGCTCGGACGGAGCGGCGTCGCCGAGCTCGTCGGGCGCTGTTGCCGGCACGCGCGCCGGTTCGCCGCGGAGCTCGACGCGGCCGGCGCGACGATCCTCAACGACGTCGTGCTGAACCAGGTGCTCGTCCGGTTCGGCGACGGCGAGCGGACGCGGCGCGTGATCGCCGCGGTGCAGGACGACGGGACGTGCTGGCTCGGCGGCACGGAGTGGAACGGCGAGCATGCGATGCGGATCTCCGTCTCCAGCTGGCGGACGACGGACGAGGACGTCGAGCGCTCCGTCGGCGCCATCCTCGCCGCGGCCGCGTCGGAGGCGGTGCACGCGTGACGCTCGCGGAGGCTGCGGCGACCGCGGACACGCTCGCGCAGGCGGGCTCGGAGCGCGAGCTCGCCGATCTGCGCGCCCAGTGGGGCGACGAGCTCGAGGCCGCGGCGCGGAGCCAGGACTTCCGCGAGCGCGCGGTCGCGTACCGGGCGATCGGCCAGTTCCGCTGGCGCGCGAAGGAGGAGCTGCTGCGCCGCGGGCTCGACGACGAGAGCCCCGCGTGCCGCGGCTCGGCCCTGCTCTCGCTCGAGCTCCTCTCGCGCGACCACCCGAGCACGATCAACGGCGTGCGGCCGCTGCTCCACACGATGGTGACGACGGACGGGAACGCGGCCGTGCGCCGGCTCTCGGTGCTCTGCCTGAAGAACGGGTCGCCCGAGCGCAACACGATCGTGCTCCTCGAGGGGCTCGCCGACGACGACGAGGGCGACGCGGAGCTGCGTCGCGCCGCCGCGTCGGTCGCGCAGGCGCTGAAGCGCCGCGCGCCGAAGAAGTAAACGCGGCTAGGACGTCTTCTTCTTGGCGTGCGGGTGCGCCTGGAAGTAGAGCTCGCGGCGGCGCCGGTCGGAGACGTGCGTGTACAGCTCGGTCGTCGCGAGGTCCGCGTGCCCGAGCATCTCCTGGACCGAGCGGAGGTCGGCGCCGCCCTCGAGCAGGTGCGTCGCGAACGAGTGGCGGAGCAGGTGCGGGTGGACGCGCTCGGGCTCGAGCCCCGCGGTGCCGGCGAGGCGGCGAAGGATGAGGAATGCGCCGGCGCGCGTCAGTGGTCCGCCCTTCGCGTTGAGGAAGAGCTCGGGGCGGTGGCGCGTGTCGAGGTGCGGGCGGCCGCGCGAGAGGTAGCGGCGCAGCGCGTCGACCGCCTCGCGGCCGACCGGTACGACGCGCTCCTTCGAGCCCTTGCCGATGCAGCGGACGATCCGCCGGTCCAGGTCGACGGCGGCGCGGTCGAGCCCGACGGCCTCGCTGACGCGGAGGCCCGCCCCGTAGAGGAGCTCGACGAGCGCGCGGTCGCGGAGCGAGCGCGGCGTCGTTCCCGTCGCGGCCTCGATCAGGCGCTCGGCCTCGCCGGGCGAGAGCGTGCGCGGGAGCGTGCGGCGGCGCTTCGGCAGCTCGAGCTCGGCGGCGGGGTTGTCCGTGCGTGCGCCGAGCAGCACCTGGTGGCGGTAGAAGGAGCGCACGGCGGCGACGCGGCGGGAGATCGTCGTCGCGGCGAGCCCGTCGGCGCGCATCTGCGCGACGTACGCGGCGAGCCGGTCCGCGTCCGCGTCCGCCGGCGACCCGTCGAGGAACGCGGAGAGGTGCGCGAGGTCACGGCGGTACGCGTCGACGGTCCGCGGCGCGAGCCGGGCTGCGGACAGCGCGAGGAAGGACTCGACCGCGGGGTCCATCGGCTTCCCCTGTTTCGCGCTCGACCTCTCGACGCCTCCGTCAGGTGCCGGGCACCTCGCGGGTCCCAGGTGCCAGGCACCTCGCGGGTCCCAGGTGCCAGGCACTTGGTCATGAGAGTGTCACGAGGCCGCTCTGCGAGCGGGGATCCGACGCGGCGGCTTCCGTCACGAATGTGTCACGAGCGGGGATGCGCGCGGTCGTAGACGCGGCGGAGGCGGCGCGCGTCCACGTGCGCGTACACCTGCGTCGTCGAGAGGGAGCTGTGGCCGAGGAGCTCCTGGATCGTCCGGAGGTCGGCGCCGCCCTCCAGCAGATGTGTCGCGAAGGCGTGGCGCAGCCGGTGCGGATGCGGCGCGAGCCGGCGGAGCGTGCTCGTGTCGAGCCGCCGCCCGCGCGCCGACACGAACAGCGCGTCCTCGGCGCCACGCGCGAGCGCCGGCCGGGCGTCGCGGAGGTAGCGCGCGACCCAGAGCGCCGCCTCCTCGCCGAGCGGGACGATGCGCTCCTTGCCGCCCTTGCCGCGCCGCACGTGCACGAGCTCCTGCTCGAAGTCGACGTCCGCGAGATCGAGCCCCACCGCCTCCGCCGAACGCAGCCCCGCGGAGTACACGAGCTCGACGAGCGCGCGGTTTCGCAGCGCGATCGGCCCCTCGCCCTCGAGCGCTTCGAGCTCCTGCTCGACCTCCTTCTCGCGCGGCGCGTCCGGCAGCCGCCGGCCGAGCCGCGGCGCGAGGCGCGCGTCCGGCACCCGCGAGGCCCCGAGCGCGTGCCGGAGGAACCCGCGCACCGCCGCGAGCTTCCGCGCGACCGTCGTCGGCGCGAGCTTCGCCGGCCGCCGCCCCGGCCGCGCCGCGCGGAGCCATGCCGCGTACTCCGAGAGCACGCGCACGTCGACCGCGTCGAGCACCGTCCCACGCGCCTCGAGCCACCCGCAGAACTCCTCGACGTCGACGCGGTACGCGCGCCGCGTGCCGTCCGACAGCGACGGCGACTCGAGGTAGCGCGCGGCGGCGGTATCGGCGTCCATCCGAGACCCATTCGACGTTCCCGTCACGCAGCCTCCACCGGATGCGGCAGTGTTGGACGCGTGAGCCATCGCGCCAAGGTCTGGATCGCGCTCGGAACCGTGTACCTGATCTGGGGCTCGACGTACCTCGGGATCAAGCTGGCGGGGGAGACGATCCCGCCGCTCTTCGCCGCAGGCACGCGATTCGTCGCCGCCGGCCTGCTGATGGCGGGGTTCGCCGCGATCCGTCGCGGCGCGAGCGTCTTCCGGGTCGGCCGCGCCGCGATCGGCGCCTGCATCCTGATCGGCGCGCTGCTGCCCGGCGCGAACGCCGTGCTCTTCGTCGCCGAGCGCCACGTGCCGACGGGAGTCGCGGCACTGATCATCGGCGCCGTCCCGCTCTGGATCGTCCTTATGCGGACGGCGACCGGCGACCGCCCGCCGCGCGCGGCGCTGATCGCGGTCCTCGTCGGCTTCTGCGGGCTCGCCGTCCTCGTCCGGCCGAGCGGCGGCGCGCCGCTCTGGGCCCTGCTTCTCTGCGTGTGCTCGTCGGTGATGTGGGCGACCGGATCCTTCCTCTCGAGCCGCGTGCCGCTCCCGGACGACGTGTTCGCGGCCGCCGCGCTCCAGATGCTCGCCGGCGGGCTGATCCTCCTGCCGATCGCCGCGCTCACGACGAGCCCGCATCCGTCCGACTTCTCCGCACGCTCGATCGGCGGCTGGATCTACCTCGTCACGTTCGGGTCGCTCGTCGGCTACACCGCGTACGTCTGGCTGCTCGACAACGCGCCGCTCGGCCAGGTCGCGACGTACGCGTACGTGAACCCGGTCGTCGCGATCGCGCTCGGGGCGATCGTGCTCGGCGAGTCGCTGACGTGGACGGTCGCGATCGGCGCGGCGCTGATCCTCGCGTGCGTCGCCGTCGTCGTGACGCGCGAGGCGCCCTCCGACGACGAGCTAGCGCCACGTGACCGCGAGCACGCGCAGCCAGTTCCGATGACCGAGGGCCCGTAGGTCGTCGTCGCCCCAGCCGAGCGCGTCGAGCAGAGCCGGAACCTTCGTCGCGTCGTCGAGTGCCTGCGGCGGCGTGCAGCCGTCGAAGTCGGAGCCGAGCGCGACGTGGTCGACGCCGATCCGCTCCGCGACGTACTCGATGTGCCCGATCACGACGTCGAGCGGCGTGTCCGGCCGGAGATCGGCGTCGGCACGCGTCATCGCCGAGTCGAAGACGACGCCGACGAGCCCGCCGGAGGCGCGGATCGCGTCGAGCTGCGCGTCGGTGAGGCTCCGCGGGATCGGGCAGAGCGCGTGGACGCCGCAATGGCTCGCGACGATCGGCGCCGACGAGAGCCGCGCGACGTCGTCGAACCCCGCCTGGTTCAGGTGGGCGACGTCGAGCATCACGCCGAGCTCGTTGCACGCGCCGACGAGGTCGCGTCCCGCCGCCGTCAGCCCCGGCCCGGTGTCCGGCGTGCCGGGGAACCGGAACGGGACGCCGTGCCCGAACGCATTCGGCCGGCTCCAGACGATCCCGACGGAGCGGAGCCCCCGCTCGACCCACGCCTCGAGGTTCCCGAGCCCGGGCTCGATCGGCTCGGCGCCCTCGAAGTGGAGGATCGCGCCCGTCTCCTCGCCCGCGAGGCAGCGCTTCAGGTCGGCGACGCTCCGCACGAGGAAGAGGTCGCGCTCCGCGATCGCCGCCGTCTCGTCCGCGATCCGCGCCGCGCGCTCGAACGGCACCGGCTCCTCCATCGGCACCTCGTAGCCGTCGTCCGTCGCGCGCACGCGCGAGCGCGGGTCGGCCGGCTCGTCGTCCTCGGCCGGGGCGAAGATCGCGAAGAACCCGGCCGCGATCCCGCCGTCGCGCATCCGCGGCACGTCGAGATGGCCCTCGTCGTCGCGGTCGCGGAGCGAGACGCCCGTGCGCCACGCCCGCAGGAGCGCGTCGTTGTGCCCGTCGACGACCGGGATCAAAGCTCGCCCGGCAGCAGCGAATAGACGGCCCAGTCGACCCGCCGGCCGAGCCGCGGGTTCCAGTGCGCCGAGCGCATGACGCCCTCGAGCCGGAAGCCGGCCTTCTCCGCGACGCGCCGCGACGGCGCGTTCTCGACCGCCGCGCGGAGCCAGACCCGCTCGGCGCCCTCGGCGAGCGCGACGCGAACCGCCAGCACGACCGCGCGCGTGATCACGCCGCCGCCTCGCGCGTCGGCGCGGGCCCAGTACCCGATCTCCGCGACCTCGTGCGGCTCGTCCCACCGGGCGCCGACCGAGCCGAGCAGCCGGCCGGTTCCGGCGTCCGTGACGGCGAACAGCCGGTCGCCGTCCCCGCTCGTCGCGATGCCGATGAAGGAGAGCGCGTCCTCGACCGAGTACGGCTGCGGGATCATGTCGAGCCAGCGCGAGATCTCCTCGTCCCCGTCGAGGCAGAGGGCCAGCTCGGGGGCGTCGGACTCCTCCCACGGGCGGAGCCGGACGACCTCGTCGGCGAGCGGTTCGACAGGCGGCAAACCGGACATTGGGCTTACGATAGAGAAGGTGCGCGGGGAGTCCTGGATCCGATGACGACGATGGACGTCGGAGGTCGCGTCGATCTGACCCCGCATGGGATCCGATCGACCGGTCATGTGGTCCGCAACCCGACGACGTCCCTTCTGTACGAGCACGCCGTCGCGCGGGGCGACGCGCGCATCGCGGAGGGCGGTCCGCTCGCCGTCGACACGGGGTCGCACACCGGCCGCTCGCCCCAGGACAAGTTCGTCGTCCACGAGCCCGGCTCGGCCGACCGGATCTGGTGGGACGGCAACAAGGCGTTCGGCGAGGAGGGCTTCGAGCGGCTGCGCGAGAAGGTCACGACGTTCCTCGGCCGCGAGCCGAGCCTCTATGTCGTCGACGCGTTCGCGGGCGCCGACCCGGCCCACCGCATCGCCGTGCGCGTCGTGACGACGCACCCGTACCACGCGCTGTTCGCGAAGACGATGTTCATCGACCCGACCGACGAGGAGCTCGCGGACTTCGAGCCGCAGGCGCTCGTGCTGCACGCGCCCGCGCTCGAGGCCGACCCCGCCGAGGACGGCACGCGCTCCTCGACGTTCATCGTCCTTCACCCGTCGCGCACGGAGGTCCTGATCGGCGGGACGTTCTACGCCGGCGAGATCAAGAAGTCGATCTTCACCGTGATGAACGACCGGCTGCCGCTCGAGGGCATCTTCCCGATGCACTGCTCCGCGAACGTCGACGCCGACGGGCGCTGCGCGGTCTTCTTCGGGCTCTCCGGCACGGGAAAGACGACGCTCTCGGCCGACCCGGAGCGCGAGCTGATCGGCGACGACGAGCACGGCTGGGGCGACAGCGGCGTCTTCAACGTCGAGGGAGGCTGCTACGCGAAGGTGATCCGCCTCTCCGCCGAGGCCGAGCCGGAGATCTTCAGGACGACGCGCACGTACGGGACGATCCTCGAGAACGTCGTGCTCGACGAGGGCGGCAACGTCGACCTCGACGACGACTCGAAGACGGAGAACACGCGGGCGGCGTACAAGCTCGAACAGATCCCGCACGCGCATCCGGACAAGCGGGCCGGCCATCCCGCGAACGTGGTCATGCTCACGGCCGACGCATTCGGGATCCTGCCGCCGATCGCGCGGCTGACCCGCGACCAGGCGCTCTACTACTTCCTCTCCGGGTTCACGGCGAAGCTCGCCGGGACGGAGATCGGCGTCACCGAGCCGCAGCCGACGTTCTCGACGTGCTTCGGCGCGCCGTTCCTGCCGCAGTCGCCGCTGACGTACGCGACGATGCTCGGCCGGAAGCTCGACGAGCACTTCTCGGCCGTCTGGCTCGTCAACACCGGCTGGACGGGCGGCCCGTTCGGCGAGGGGAGCCGGATGCCGATCGCCGCGACGCGCGCGATGCTTCACGCGGCGCTCGAGGGCGGGCTCGACGGAGCCGAGTTCCGCATCGACCCGACCTTCGGCTTCGCCGTCCCCATCGCCGTCACGGGTGTCGACACGGCTCTGCTCGATCCGCGTTCGACCTGGCGGGACAGCGCGGCCTACGATGCGAAGGCCGCCGAGCTCGCCGCGATGTTCCGCGAGAACTTCCAGCGGTTCGCCGGGGAGGCGCCGAGCCTCGCCGATGCCGGGCCCCGCGCCTGATACCGTCACGTGATGTGATCGGAGAGCACGACGTCCTCGTGGTGGGCGCAGGCTGCGCAGGGATGCGCGCCGCGATCGCCGCACACGATGCGGGCGCGGACGTCGCGATGATCTCGAAGCTCCACCCGACCCGCTCGCACTCGGGTGCGGCCGAGGGCGGGATCAACGCGGCGCTCGGGAACGCTGCCGACGACAGCCCCGAGACGCACGCGTACGACACGGTCAAGGGCTCCGACTACCTCGGCGACCAGGACTCGATCGAGCTCTTCACGCGCGAGGCGCCCGGCGACATCATCCAGCTCGAGCACTGGGGCGCGGTCTTCTCCCGCCGCGAGGACGGGAAGCTCGCACAGCGCCCGTTCGGCGCCGCCGGCTCGCCGCGCACGATCTTCGCCGCGGACATCACGGGCCACGTGCTGATCCAGGTGCTCTACGAGCAGGTCTGCAAGCGCGACATCAAGGTCTACGAGGAGTTCTTCGCGTGGCAGCTCGTCCAGAACGACGGCCGCTGCCAGGGCGTCATCTGCTGGGACCTGATGAACGGCGGGTTGAAGACGCTCGGCGGCAAGACGGTCGTGCTCGCGACCGGCGGCGCGGGCCGCCAGTACCGCGTCACGACGAACGCCTACGCGTGCACCGGCGACGGGATGGCGATGGCGCTGCACGCCGGCGTGCCGCTGAAGGACATGGAGTTCATGCAGTTCCACCCGACGACGCTGTACCCGACGGGGATCCTGCTGACGGAGGGCTGCCGCGGCGAGGGTGCGTACCTGATCAACAAGGACGGCGAGCGCTTCATGAAGCGCTACGCGCCGAACGCGCTCGAGCTCGCGTCGCGCGACGTCGTCTCGCGGTCGGAGCAGACCGAGATCGACGCGGGCCGCGGGATCAACGGCTCCGTGATGCTCGACATGCGGCACCTCGGCGCCGACCGGATCATCGAGCGGCTCCCCGGCTCGCGCGAGCTCGCGATGACGTTCGCCGGCGTCGACCCGATCTTCGACCCGGTGCCCGTCCGGCCGGGCGCGCATTACCACATGGGCGGCATCGAGACCGACAGCGACGGCGCGACGGAGCTCACCGGGCTCTACGCGGCCGGCGAGTGCGCGTGCGTCTCCGTCCACGGCGCGAACCGGCTCGGCGGCAACTCGCTGATGGAGACGATCACGTTCGGCCGGCGCGCCGGCACCGCCGCGGCCGAGTGGGCGCTCTCGCACACGACGATCGACGTGCCGGAGTCACTCGAGCGCGACGCGGAGCGGAAGCTCGGCGAGCTCCTCTCGCGCACCACGGGCGAGCGCCCGTGGCAGATCCGCGAGAAGCTCGGCGAGTCGATGCTCCAGAACTTCGCCGTCTTCCGCCGCGAGGAGCAGATGACGCGGCAGGTCGAGATCATCGAGGAGCTGCGTGAGCGCTACAAGAGTGTCTACGTCGAGGACAAGGGCGAGGTCTTCAACAGCGACCTGACACAGGCGATCGAGCTCGGGAACATGCTCGACACCGCGCTCTGCATGGTCGCCGCCGGGATCGTCCGGAAGGAGAGCCGCGGCGCTCACTCGCGGCCCTACGACTATCCGAACCGCGACGACGAGAACTTCATGCGCCACTCGATCGTCCACTGGCGCGACGGCGGGCCCGCGCTCTCGACGAAGGAGGTCCGGTTTACGAAGTGGGAGCCGCAGGAGCGGACGTACTGATGCTGCGGCGGGCCGCGGTCGTCGTCGCGCTGCTGGCGCTGCCGCTCGGCGCGGCCGCGTGCGGCGGGAAGTCGTCGTCGTCGACGACGACGCAGAGCGCGAGCTCCGCGCTGGACACCGTCGTCGCCGCCGCGAAGAAGACGGCCGCCGCGGGGACGATGAAGCTCACGGTTCGCGCCGGCACGACGACGTCGAGCGAGAATGTTCTCGTCGCCGGCACGGGCGCGTTCGACACGCCGAACCACAAGGGCGAGCTCCACCTCCGCTTCGCCGCGGGCCCGATAGCGAGCACGATGGACGTCGTGCTCGACGGCGACTCGATCTATCTCCGGTCGCCCCTCTTCTCGATCCTGCTTCCCGCCGGGAAGTCCTGGATCAAGATCGACGCGACGAAGGCGGGGTCGGTCGGCGGCGTGAATCTCTCGTCGCTCCTGTCGCAGGACCCGTCGGCGGCGCTCGACGCGCTCGCGACGCACACGACGAGCGTGACGCAGCTCGGCACCGCGACCGTCGGCGGCGTCACCACGACCCACTACCGCGCGCACGCCTCCGGCACGAGCGGCTCGACGAAGGCGGCGGGCGTCTACAACGTCTGGGTCGGGAGCGACGGCTACGTCCACCGCGTCCGGACGGTCGCGGCCGCGGCGTCCGGCTCGAGCGCTGCGAGCGTCACCGCGACGTCGAATCTCTCCGGCTTCGGAGATACGGTTGACGTCACCGTGCCGCCCGCCTCGCAGACGTACGAGACGAAGAACGGCACGATTCCCGGACTCGGCGGATAGAAAGGACTCGATGCAGGTTGCACTCAAGATCTGGCGCTACGACGCCGCGACGGGCCAGAAGGCGCTGAAGGAGTACGAGGTCGACGCGCCGGACGAGGCGACGCTCCTCGACTGCCTCGACCTCGTGAAGGAGCGGCAGGACGGGTCGCTCGCGTACCGCAAGAGCTGCCGGATGATGATCTGCGGCTCGTGCGGGATGCGGATGGACGGCGCCGCGGTGCTCGCCTGTAAGACGCGGATGTACGACATCGCGCAGGCCGGCCGCGTGCCGGTGATCTCCGCGATGGGGAACCTCCCGGTCGTCAAGGACCTCGTCGTCGACATGGATCCGTTCTGGGACAAGTTCAAGGCGATGAAGCCGTACCTCCAGCCCGGCTACGAGCGGCCGGACGACGGGCGCGAGTACCGGATCTCGCCGGAGCAGATGCAGGTGATCTCGAAGGAGGCGCTCTGCGTCAACTGCGGCTGCTGCGTCTCCGAGTGCAACGCGATGGAGTCCGACCCGGAGTTCCTCGGCCCGCAGGCGCTCGCGAAGGGGATGCGGTTCGTCGGCGACCCGCGCGACGGCGCGACGGTCGAGCGGCTCGAGCAGTACAGCGGCGAGCACGGGATCTGGGAGTGCACGCGCTGCTTCTTCTGCAACGAGCGCTGCCCGAAGGGCGTCGACCCACGGGACGCGATCGCGAAGCTCGGCGCCGAGGCGATCCGTCACAACATCGACCGCGACATGGGCGCGAAGCACGCGAAGTGGTTCGTCCGCTCGACCGAGACGACGGGCTGGCTGCGCGAGACGGAGCTCGTCCCGAAGACGCAGGGCGTCGTCGCGTCGATCAAGCAGACGAAGTTCGCGATCAACCTCGCGAAGCACAACAAGGCCGGGCTCGCGTTCCCGCCGCACGTCGCGCGCGACGTCGGCGAGGCGCGGAACCTCCGCAAGCTCGTGCGCGAGCAGGACCGCCAGGGCGCGCTCGGTCACGTGCAGGGCGAGGCCGCGCTCGCGAAACTGACCCACGGTCACGTCGAGGGCTCGCTCGACGAGATCTACGCGAAGCCCGGCGCGTTCCCGCAGCCATACCTTCCCGAGGAGGAGACCA
>Ga0335080_10006606_pt1 | contig 11997 bp, 11 predicted proteins | sample Lox_Sample_34_FD_206720 | JGI IMG/M metagenome (GOLD analysis project Ga0335080, IMG submission 206720) | Soil microbial communities from Loxahatchee National Wildlife Refuge, Florida, United States - Lox_Sample_3.4 | ecosystem: Environmental > Terrestrial > Soil > Wetlands | place: USA...
TCTATCAGGTCGGCAAACACACCGGCCACGAACACAAACAGAAACTCCAGCAGAACAAGATGGAATCCCCGCCCCGGAAAATCGGGCGAGGCCATGGCCAGAATCAATGCGAGCGCCGCAATCAGCAAGGGCGCGCTATTGCCGAAATACCGCGCGCGTTTCCAGGCAAGGTAGGAAATCAATGCGACCGGCAGTGCGACCATCAATGCGGGACTCTCGGCGGCCATGCTCCGCAAGGCTTGACCGTACGACGCGGGCATGGCGAATGCTCCCGGCGCGAAATCAATCCAGCGCGCATGCGAGAGCCCGCGCCCCATCACGGGCAGCCGAAAGAAGTATGCCGCGAGAAAGATCGCGCCTCCGACCGCGACCGCCGTGGCCCAGATGACCGCTACGGCGCGAGGCCGCACGGGTGCCACCCAGAACATGCACGCCAAAGCCACAAGTGCGAACAGGGCCAGTGAAAACTGATTTCCCGCGAGCAGCGCGATCGAGAGCCCGAGCAGGAAAATCCGGCGTGCGTTCCACAAAACGACTTCCCGCGGAGCGTACAGCGTGTGGGCCACGGCGATCGCGGTGAAGACGGTGCCGAAAGCGCCCCACACGCCGCCCATCTCGCCCAGATTCGGAGCCCCGGCCACCGCCATGATCATGCCCGGCGAAAAGCAGTAGAGCGTCAGCGCAATGTATCCTCCTGCATTGCCGTAAAGACGGCGCGTGACGTACCAGAGCGAGCCTCCCAGCATGACGCCAAAAAACAGATAAGGAGCGGTGGCCCAGAGTTGTCCCACCGACGACGCGCTTGGGAGCGCAGCGGGCTTTACAAGATAGGGCGCGGCGCACGTCAGATAATAAAGAGGAGACCGGTCCTGATCGTATCCATCGACTATGCGCAGGTACCCGCCGTGGGCGGTGGATGGCATACCCGTGAAGGACTCGGAGCGCAGAGTTTCCGGCGTACCGGCAAGCGCGCCAGTTTTCCACTGCTCAAGTCCGTGATAGATGCACAGATCGTGATTGGAATCGGGAAGTGACCCGTGCACAACTTCCACATGGATAAGCCACGCGCACTGCAAAAGATAAACGAGCAGCAGCGCTGCCGCGATGAACTGGGGCGAACCGACCGCGTCGGGATCGAGAAATCGGCGTATCAAGGGCGACCGAGTGTTTTACCATGTCGGAGACCATGATGGATAGCAACCCGGTTCCCGGCGCGCAACAGCACGCAGAGCAGTCTGTCCGCGAGGGCTCGCCAGCTGCCGTTCCCGCGTCTCCGTTCGCGCCCGAACGGGACGCGCTGTTTTCGGAATCGCCCGCAGAAACTTACAAACAGCCGGAAGGCTTCCATCTATTCGGCCGCTGGTTCCTGTATATCGCCATCGCGGTGGCCATGCTGTTGCTGTTGAACTCGCTCTTGTACCGGCTGCCCGCCGCGTCCCCTGATTGGCTTTTTTGGGACTTGGCGGGAGAGATTCGGTTGCTTCTGGCCGCCATTCTGCCCGGGCTTCTCATGGCACGGATCGAAGGCCGCCCCTTCGGCGCGTTCGGGATCCCCGCAAAAAACGCCTTTGGACGCGACTTCTGGACGGGCGCGCTCTGGGGCCTCGGTGCGCTCACGGTACTCATGCTGGCGCTCCGCGCCTTCGGCGTGTTTTCCTTTGGGACACTTCATTTGCACGGTCCGCGCGTCCTCAAGCTCGGGTTGTTTTATGCGGTCTTTTTTCTGATCGCGGCCCTGTTTGAGGAGTTTTTGATGCGCGGCTATTCTCAGTGGATATTGGCCAAAGCAATGGGCTTCTGGCCGGCTGCTGCCGTACTCTCGATTGTCTTTGGCGCAATTCATGGCCTCAATCCCGGAGAAGCCTCTGTAGGCCTGGTTGCCGTTGTCGCGATCGGCTTCTTTTTTTGCCTCACGCTCAGGCGCACAGGAACACTATGGTGGGCGGTCGGTTTTCATGCGGCTTGGGATTGGGGAGAGAGCTTTCTTTACTCCGTGCCCGATAGTGGTAACCTCGCCCGGGGACATCTGCTCAATTCCTCCCTGCACGGCCCTTCCTGGCTGACCGGCGGATCTGTCGGCCCCGAGGGCAGTTACCTGGTTTTCGCTCTGATGGGCGCATTGTGGCTGCTCTTCAGCCGTGCCCACCCCGGAGTAAAGTACGAAAGTTGATGAGGGCGAGAAGCTTCGCTCCGGGCCCAGAGCTTGCAGAATGTGGGTGTGGAAATTTCCAATCGTGAGACAAGTCAAACAGGGGTGAATGTGTGCGTTCTTCGCGCGCGATCAAAGGCCAGGGAGGTACGGTCCGCTTTGTGCTGCTGCCGCTCGAGTCCCACCGCTATGCAGGCCGGGAATCGGTGCTGCACATGTTCTGGGAGATGAACACCTGGCTGGAGAAATACGTCAAGAATCCCGGAGCAACAGCGTCCGCCGCGCAGCAGTGAGGCAGGCAGGCGTCAGTTTTCGAGGATGACGTTGGCCAGAGCCTGATCGATCGTGTGGGTGAGCGAAAGAGAAATGTTTCGCGCGCCCAGTTGGTTTGCGATCACTCCCGCTTGCCCGTGAAACTGAATCGTTGGCCGTCGCCCCTTGGGCCGCACGACTTCGATGTCGCGCCAGCGGACGCCTCGACTCCAACCCGTTCCCAGGGCCTTCATTCCCGCTTCCTTGGCGGCGAAACGGGCCGCATAACTTTCGAACCGTCGCGCCTTTGACTCGCAATAGCGGATTTCGCCTTCCGTGAAAATCCGGCGCAGAAAGCGTTCGCCATGCCGCTCGATGGAGGCTCGCACCCGCGGTACTTCAGCAATATCCACTCCCGTGCCGATTATCATGCGGATATTGTGAACGTTCGCTTCCGAGGTTGGCAACGACGATCGGGTCCCGGCTATCGATCAGCCAGGGCTGGAGCTTCGACGCGGCGATCGTCTTGCAGACAGAAAGGAATTTTTACCAGTTGCGAGCGTCCGTTCAACCGGCTTGGACAGCGATGGCGAAGGCGGCAGACTCGGCAGCTTGGTTTTGCAGCCAGCCGCACCAGGAACATTCCGAAGCCAGTGTAAAAAGCGGCGAGCAGGCTCAGCAAAAGGGGGAGGGTCATCGCTGCACCATCTTTCTGACGCGGCCAAGTATGCAGCCTCCGAAACCCTTGCTCAGTGATCTACGTCACACCGTTTGGTGAGATATCGGCAAAAACCAGCCCTGGACACGGAATGTCAGTGTATTGAGCCCAGAATTTCGACTACGGCCGGGTCCTGCCCGGCCAGAACCGTGCGCACGTCGAGCAACACTCGATCCGCCTCCACCCGCGCGATCAGCGGCGGGTCGCATTGGCGCAACCGCGCGCAAAACTCTTCCGCGCTGAAATCGCGATGCGTCACCGCAATCAGAAGGGTTGGGAGAACCGCGCTAGGAGCAGCGCCCCCTCCGATTACAGATTCTCCGTCCAGCAGCTCAATCTTCAGCCTTGCGAACCCGCTGGGCCCGGAGCGCTGGCCAGGTTCGCGGGCTTGTTGCGTTGCAATCTGCGCCACCAGGCCTTCGGCCCGCCGGGCAATCTCACTCTTCGTGAGGCGCATCATGCGCAGCGCTGGCATCGCGTCATGATCGCCTTTTACATAGGCCAGCACGGTGGCTTCCAGCGCCGCATACGTCAGCTTATCCACGCGCAGCGCCCGGAACAGCGAATTCGAACGCAGGCGGGCCACCAGGTGCCGGCGCCCGGTGATCAGCCCGGCTTGCGGCCCGCCCATCAGCTTGTCTCCGCTATAGGTGACCAGGTCAACGCCCGCGCGCAGGCTGTCGGCGACGCTGGGCTCGTTATTAATGCCCACCGACCGCAGATCGAACAAGGCTCCGCTACCCAGGTCCTCGATGAGAGGGATCTTGCGCCGGCGCGCCAGCGCAACCAGTTCGGCAAGCGCAGGCTGCTCGGTAAAGCCGGTGATGGCGAAGTTCGAGCGGTGAACTCTGAGCAGCAGCCGGGTACGCTCCGTAATGGCGCTCTCGTAGTCTTCGATCCGGGTGCGGTTCGTAGTTCCGACTTCGCGCAGTGTGGCCTGTGATTTCGACATCACCTCCGGAACGCGGAACGAGCCCCCGATTTCGACCAGTTCGCCCCGCGACACGACAACCTCGCCGCCCTCCGCCAGAGAATTGAGCGCGAGCAGTACCGCGGCGGCATTGTTATTGACGACGATGGTAGACAGGGCCGGACCCCGGTCCGTTGCTTCGCCGATGCCCGTCTCGCTTGAGTCTTCATCCTGCCCGCGGAAATCGCCCGCCGCCGCAATTTCCTCGAACAGCTTTTGAAAAAGCCGGTCCACGTGAACATCACGTTTGCCGCGCCCGCCCGTCCCCAGATCGAGTTCGAGATTGCAATAAGAGAGAGCCGTCTCTCGGATGTGTTCAACCACCGCGGCGGCAAGCGGCGCGCGTCCAAGATTGGTGTGTAGAATCACCCCGGTCGCGTTGATGACCGGCCGCAGCGAATAACGCAACGATTGGCGCAGTTGCCGCTCGACCGCCCCGGGAAGACCGTCCAAAGCGAGCTCCAGAGACTTCTCATCCAGCCGATCGTCGGCAATTTCCTCTCGCAGCCGCGCAAGCACCCTCCGGATCGCATCCGCCACCGCTGGCTGGCCTTCGCGCTCGACGAACAGTCGCAACTCCGGATTCTGAAGAAGCTGATCGGTCGAAGGCAGCCTTTGAAATCGGGCGGATTTGGACGACGCGCGCATCGAGGTGGATTATCCCACAGCCGATCAAAGTAAGGCCTGCCGGCATCCGGCGCGGGTCGGCAATTCTTCGCAGGCGAGGGCGCACGCGAAACCCATTCCCGCGCCACACGCTCCTACAGCGTGTGCATGTAGGCGATCAAATCCTTGATCTGCTGGTCATTCATGACCTGCCCGAATCCCTCCATTTTCGATCGCCCGTACTTGATGATGTCCGTCATGCGGTCGTCATTGGCGGGCAGTCCGCTGAGTTCAAGGTAGGGGCGCTTGAAAACACCCTTCAGGCTCGGGCCTTTCTTTCCGCGCGAGGAATAGGGCTCGTGGCAGCGGTCGCAATAGTTGTCATAGAGTTTGCGGCCCGCGGCCTGTTGCGCATTCAAGCCGAGTTCGGCGTCGGACTTGCGGCGCTCCACGTCGCAGGCGGCAAGGGAAAGCAGCGCAAGGGCTGCCACCAGCCGGAGAGAAGGAGAAAAACGATTCGGAATTCCCATGATCTTGGACGCGCTCGCACGCGGGCGCGCAACGGTAGGATAATACGATCAGGATGAACGTGGCGCTAAAACGCGTCTACGACCCCGCAGCCCCGGCGGACGGAATCAGGGTACTGGTCGATCGTCTGTGGCCGCGGGGACTGACGAAAGAAGCCGCTGCGGTCAACCACTGGTTGCGCGATCTCGCTCCCTCCAGCGAGCTGCGCCAATGGTTTCACGCCAATCCCGGCGCCTGGGCACAATTCCGCCGGCGCTATCTGAAGGAACTGGTAACCCCCAAGGCTTCGGCTGCCGTCGAGAAGCTCTATGAACTCGCGGGCGGCAAGAAGAAGATCACGCTCTTATTCGCATCCCGCAAACAGGACCGGAACAACGCCACCGTGCTCAAGGATTTACTGGAAGGAATGCCAAAACCACCGTCAAGTGTTGGCCGCGCGGCCGCGGGCGGTGTGCGGATTCGCAAGGCGAAAAGACCCCCGGGGTGATTTCACGCGCCGCGCGCTTCGCGACGAAGGCGCTCCGGAGCGGGACCATCCTTCGGCACTTGAGATCGCTTTTGTCATCACCCTCCGCACTATAATTTCCCAGTCATGCCGAGTTCCTCCATCGAAAAGAAAATCGAATCCCTGCGCGAACGGATCCGGCGCCACGAGTATCGCTATTACGTACTCGATGATCCCGAAATCACCGACGCCGAATTCGATGTGCTGATGAATGAACTGAAAAAGCTCGAAGCGGAGAACCCGAAACTGATTGCGCCCGATTCGCCCACGCAGCGTGTCGGCGGTAAACCCCGCGAAGGCTTCGTCAAAGCCACCCATTCTTCGCCCATGCTCTCCCTCGACAACGCTTATAGCGAGGAAGAACTGCGCGCCTGGGAGCGCCGCGTGCACGAACTAACCGGCCGCTCCGATGTCGAGTACATGTGCGAACTGAAACTCGACGGCATGTCGCTGGCGCTCGTCTATAGCGGCGGGCAACTCGAACGCGGCGTCACGCGCGGAGACGGCAGCATCGGCGAGGATGTCACTTTGAACGTTCGGACCGTGCGTTCGGTCCCGTTGTCGGTCTCGAAAGACAGCCTGAAAAAGGCGGGCATCCCCGCCGATTTTGAGGTGCGCGGCGAAATGCTCATGCCCATCGCCGCCTTTCGCAAGTTGAACGAGGACCGCCTGCGCCAGGGCCTGCCGACCTTTGCCAATCCGCGCAACTTTACCGCGGGAACCGTGCGTCAACTCGAGCCCTCCATCACCGCCCAGCGCCGCATGGACTTTTTCGCCTACCTGCTCTTGAAAGACGGCCGCACTTACTTCGACCGCCAATCCAAAGCCATGGACGCGCTCGAAAGCGCCGGTTTCAAGGTCAACCCCAATCGCAAACTGGCGGCAAATCTTGAAGACGTCTGGAAATTTATTCAAAGCTGGGAAGGGAAGCGGGAATCCCTGCCCTATGAAATCGATGGCATCGTCGTGAAGGTCGACCGCACTGCGCTCCAGGACGAACTGGGATTCACGGGCAAGGCTCCCCGCTGGGCAATCGCCTTTAAGTTTGCGGCCCATGGCGCGGTCACGCTGGTTGAAGACATCAAGCCCCAGGTCGGCCGCACCGGCAAACTTACACCCGTCGCCTGGCTCAAGCCGGTTCCTATCGGTGGTACTACCGTCTCTCGCGCCACGCTGCACAATATGGATTTCGTCGACGAACTGGGCGTAAAAATTGGCGACTGGGTAGAGGTCGAACGGGGCGGCGACGTCATTCCGAAGGTTGTGAAGGTGGTGGACGACAAAGATCATCCCCGCGGCCACAAATCTTTCCATATGCCTGAGCATTGCCCGGTCTGCGGAGGCAATGTCGTGCGCACCGAGGGCGAGGCCGACCATCGCTGTGTCAACGCGAATTGTCCCGCCAAGCTGCAGGGCTCCATTCTTCATTTTGCCTCCCGCCATGTCATGGATATTGACGGCCTCGGCGAGGCGCTGGTCAGCCACTTGACCGAACGCGGCTTGGTCAGGAACGTCGCTGATCTCTACCGGCTCACGAAAAACGATCTGCTCACGCTCGAGAGGATGGGAGACAAATCGGCCGACAATGTGCTCGGCGAGATCGAGGCCTCGAAAAAATTGCCTCTGGAGCGCGTAATCTACGGCCTTGGAATCCGTTTCGTCGGCGAGCGCACGGCCCAGTTTCTGGCCGAACATTTCGGGTCGCTCGATGCGTTACTGAAAGCCGGCACCCGGGAACTGGAAGAAGTCAACGAAGTTGGCCCGCGCATCGCCGAGAGCATTGTTGAGTTCTTTTCGGATGAGCACAATCGCAAACTGGTGGCCGATCTGCGCAAGGCGGGGCTGACTCTGACCGGTCAGAAAAAAAAGAAAGGAACAACGCTGGCGGGGAAAACCTTCGTGCTCACGGGCACGCTCGCGCGCCACTCGCGCGACCAAGCAAAGAGAATGATTGAAGACGCCGGTGGCCGGGTTTCCGGTTCCGTCAGCAAGAAAACGGATTACCTTGTGGCCGGCACGGACGCAGGCTCGAAGCTGGATAAAGCGCGGGAATTAGCCGTCAGCGTAATCGGAGAGGAAGAAATGGAGCGCCTGGTGGCCGGCGGGTGACTCTGATTGCTCCGCTTCAAGCTTGCCTCATCGTGTTCTGACATCGCCTCCCATGGCCGGAGGCGTTGCCTGCCATTTCCTTTCTTCACCGGAGTAAAATCCTGCCAATATGAAGCAAGCGATGGCGCTGGTATTCCTCGTTGGCGCGCTGCCCGGCTGCAACCGGCAAAGCGGCTATTTCCACTCGACCCGTATGTTCACTGAGACGGACCGCACTGCGGTCACTCGTGTGCAAGCATCGGCCTTGGGCAAGCCCGACATCCTCCAGTCGATTGTCGCCGAATACCTCAACGAGAACTCGCCTAAAGTCGCTCCTTGCAGTTACAAGGTGAGCAAGATCGTGCGCCGCGATCTCAAGCAAACCGGCGGAGTGTATGCAGAAGAGCTTCATGTGATCTGCCTGACGTCCGCAAGCGAACTCCCGTTCCGCTTCGAGTGGGTTTTGGATCAAAACCAGCACCTCAGCGAATTCCGGTTTGGCTATAACACGGACGCGACCTACGACTGATAGGAACCTGTTCTCGCACCGCTCTTTGTCGGTCAAACTACAAAACCCCAGAAACGCAGGGTTCGCAGCCAGGGTCCTGTCCTTCACCTTGGATTTTTTTTCCCCGCCTGTTGTCTTTTGACTTCCCTTTGCGCTTTCCCTAATAGAAGGCAATGACTAGAAGGCATGAGAGTCGGGAAAAAAATGGATCAGAAAAGGAGAATGCGCAAATGAACTCACAGAATGGAATCTCCAAGAGGCTTGGGGCTCTTGTACTTACGGGGACCCTGCTACCTATTCTCAGCACTCTGGCGATCGCGCAGAACGACGCCTTGAGCGCCATCTACCTCTCGGCTGCAAACGTTCGGACCAACGTTGCCAGCATCCGCACCTACCCGGATGCTCCGAAGAACTTCAATCCCCTGACGGCCAGCGACGTTGAGCTGGCCACCTACGGCTTTCCGCGACGCCCTGACAAACTGGCGGATCCCGCGAACTATGCCATGTGGGAGAACGCCATGTCGAGAGCGAAGATTCGCTGGCATGGTGAACTGAAACCAGTGCTCGGTGGACACCCAATGATCCCAGCCGGTGCGTCTCGAACGCCTCCGGCCGGGCTGTCAGGAGTTCAATCTCAAACCGGACCCAAACAGTTGTCAAACGTGAGCGGGAGCGGCGTCACTCTCGACAACGGAGCGAAGAAGTGGAATGCCAAGAGCTCTATCGTCAATCTCATGGCTACCATGAGCGTGCCGCACGCTCAATCCAGCGGCTGCGTGGCACCGGATTATTATTCGCTCAGTCTGGTCGGTATTGACGGGGAGATCTGGTATGGAGGCAATGGCGTGCCTTTCTTTCTTCCGCAAGAGAACGCCGGCGTTCTGTCGGAGGTCGATTGCGCCGACGACGCTTCTTACTATGCCTATCTGGGCTGGGAGGAGAGCATCAATACGGCGTTCCAGGTCTATCCCGGCGATGCCGTCTTTACCGTGGTAGGGGCTAACGGTGGTGGGTGCAACGCTGGATTTGTGTATCTGACGGACTTAACAACCGGAACCTACATTCCCTACACTGTCGACCCCAATCCTTGTTCAATCCCGCAGATCGGCCGTTTCGCGAACTGGATCATCTGGCGGCCGTGCTGCGACGGACCTGGATCGGTCGGGGCCTGGCCCCTGGCCCGCACCGGCGACGTCTTCTTCGGTCTAGGAGAGGCCCAGAACGCGGGAGGCAAGTATCTCTATCCCGGATCCCAGGCCGCAACGACTCAAATCCTGAGCATGACCGATGACCAGGGCGACAAGGTTATCGAGAGAGTCATCCAGGGCAGCTACACCGGCAGCGCCGGCCTTATCTTCGAGACCCAATGAAGCGCTTCGGGTCATAGAAGGATCGCTTTGCGGATTGGGCGCTCGAGCCTGAGCGCCCCTTCGCTTTCGAAGAGAGCATCGTAGGTTTCTTCTCGCACATCCGGCACCGTCCGCTCCAGCGACCCTGCATCACTCCCTTTGTCGCGTTAGCTCATGAAGGCCTAAATCTCATCACTGGAGGCCCTCCGAGAAGCCCGCCTCGAAAATCACTTTTTCGCGGTTGGCGGCAAAATGCCATTCAAGCGCAGATACATGGCAGCTTCTGCATAGTGATCGGCCCAGTTGCCTGCCAGGCTCAAAGCCATTCGCGCTCGCGATGCCTGTTGGCCGCCAAAGCCCTCAACCATCTCTCCCAGCTTCGAATCGTCCATCTTCCCGAGAGCGTCGCCGCAGAAATCGAACGAGGCTTTCAGCGCCGCCACCAGCTTATCTTTGCCGTCGGTGTCCTTGGCTTCATCCACCTTCGGAGCCGCTACTGCGGCCGATTTGCTGCACAGCAGGTAGTTTGCCTCGACCATGTGCGCCACGAGGTGTCCGAACGTCATCTGGTCGGCGGACGGCCGGTAGTTGAATTTGTCGGCGGGCATCGCTTCCACCGCCGCAATCGTGTTCTTCTGGCGTCCCGGCAAGCTTTCTTTCAGGGCGCTTGCCACCGGATTTTTGACTTGCGCGGTTAAGGGCGCGGCAAGGACGAGCAGAGCGAAAGCTGTATCCATCAATTTCATAGCCACCCTCCGAAGGTGCTGCAAGGATAACGCCTGCGAGCCGGGGGCGCCACTTGGGTTCGCGAATGGGGCGGTTAAAACAAAATCTTCTTTGGGATCGATGGTTTCTGCGGTCGTCCGTTCCCGTCAAACATTCCTCGGGTACTGCCTCAGTTTGCATTCGCTTTGAAGGGGCGCTCCTTCAGCCGCGACGTACGTCTGCGAGAAATCAATGCGGCTTTAGCCGCGGAGCGAATGCCTTTCCCCAAATTGAGCCACTATCATTCCTTTCGGTACCTTGCCGGGTGTGCGCCGCGTCCGTATTCTTAAGGGATGCACGACCACGCCGCCCACCGACACTCTCACGGGACCGGCCAGGTGCTGCGCGTTTCGCTCGCGGTTACAGCTCTTTATATCGCCCTTCTGGTGGTCGCAGGAATTCGTTCGCACTCCTTGGCGCTGCTGTCGGAAGCCGGACACAATCTCTCGGACTTCCTCGCCCTGCTGCTCTCATTAGCGGCCGTCTATCTGGAATCCCGTCCGCCGAGCGCCACCAAAACCTACGGCTATCGCCGCGCCGGCGTTTTGGCCGCGCTCGTGAATTCGCTCTCCCTGGTCGCTGTGTCCTGCCTCATTTTCTATGAGGCCTTCCGGCGCTTGCAGCACCCCGAGCCCGTCGCCGCCGGAATCATGATCTGGGTTGCCGCGGCGGGCGTCGCCATGAACGGCGCGATTGCGTTCCTGCTTTGGCGCTCGGCCCGGGATGTGAACGTACGTAGCGCCCTGCTCCACGAAGTCGGCGACACGGTCTCGACCGCCGCCGTTATCGTGGGAGGCTGGGCAATCTTGTGGAGTGGACGATACTGGATCGATCCCGCGCTCTCATTCGGCATTGGCGCATTGATCCTGTGGTCGAGCTTCGGTATTGTCCGCGAGACTCTCAACATCTTGCTGGAGGGAACGCCGCGCGGCATGAGCCTCGATGAGGTGGAATCGGCCGTGCGCGCGATCGCAGGCGTCAGCGACGTGCACGACCTGCACGTGTGGAGCATCGGCTCCGAGAATCACGCCCTTTCCGCGCACATCAAGATTGCCGACATGCCCACCTCCGAAAGCGACGCGATCCTTCGGGAGATCAACTCGAGCTTGGGCCGCCGCTTCGGAATTCATCACACCACCATCCAGCTTGAGCACGTAGTTTGCGCCACCGCGCATGAGTGCGTGATTCCGGTGGAAGACGCCAGGGAGTCCACGCATTCCGAGCATGGCCCTGCCGGGCGCTTCCACTGAACTCGTCCTTCCCCCTGCCCGCGCCCGAAAATTTCCTTCGTTGTCTCCATGCTAACCGGCAGCGATCGCGGGTAGTCGGCGGCAAGCTTTATCTTGGCCTTTGCTGCCCGTTGCCGATAGTGCCTCCGCGGCCTGGGCAAAACGAACCATGTGATTGGGATTTCTGCGCCCTGAGCGGCTAAGCAGCCTCGCGTAGCGCCAGCCAATAAGCCCGATCTGTGCGGTTTTGTGGGCTGGAATCGGCGTAGGCCGTGTTACCCTAATACGAGTCTTCCTTCCCCAAAGGATCATCTAATTCTCGTGTCGCGT
>Ga0335080_10006607_pt1 | contig 11997 bp, 11 predicted proteins | sample Lox_Sample_34_FD_206720 | JGI IMG/M metagenome (GOLD analysis project Ga0335080, IMG submission 206720) | Soil microbial communities from Loxahatchee National Wildlife Refuge, Florida, United States - Lox_Sample_3.4 | ecosystem: Environmental > Terrestrial > Soil > Wetlands | place: USA...
CGTCAACCCGCAGCTTTACGAATCGCTCACCGGCGCCACGCGCGAGTTCCAGGCGCTGGCCAAGGACATCCGGGCGAACCCGAAGAAATTCCTCAGCCTGAAGTTGGCCCTGTTTTGAACCGCCGGAAACTGCTCATCGTAAACGCCGACGATTTCGGCTTCACCCCCGACGTCAACCAGGGCATCGTGGAAGCCCACCGGAACGGCATCCTCACCGCCACGACCCTGATGGCCAACGGCGAAGCGTTCGACGACGCGGTGAGGCTGGCGCGGGAGACGCCTTCGCTGGACATCGGCTGCCACCTGGTTTTGGTCGGGGGCCGTTCGCTGCTGGAGCCGCGCGCGCCGCTGCCGCGCAGCGTGGCGGAGTTGCTGAAGGCGCTGGCGCGGCGCCGGATCAACGTCTACGAAGAGCTGGCCGCGCAGGTGCGGCGTATCCGGGCTGCGGGAATCGAACCGAGCCATCTGGACACCCACAAGCACACGCACCTGGCTCCTCCGGTGCTGGACGCCGTGGCGCGCGTCGCCGAGGAGTCCGGCATCCACTGGGTACGGAGCCCTTTCGATCTGCCCCTGAACGCACTGGCGGGCTCGGTGCCGCGCCTGCGGCGGGCGGTCCGCGCCGCCCTGGGCGTGGTGCGCGGCCGCTTCCAACGCCGGCTGGCAAGCCACCGGTGCCGCACTACCGACCACTTCGCCGGCTTCCAGGTCACCGGCCGCCTGCGCACGGGTGAGCTGCTGGAGCTGCTCGCCATGCTGCCGGAGGGATCGACGGAGCTGATGGTGCACCCTGGGCACTGCGGGCCGGCTCTGCGTGCCGCGCACACCCGGCTGAAGGAGAGCCGGGAGGAGGAACTGGAGGCCCTGGTGGCACCGGCCGTGCGGCAGGCGCTGGAGCGGCACGGAATCCGGCTCAGCGATTACCGCTCGCTCGGCCTCAGCTCGCCGAGCTCACCGTTCTGAATCAGCCACTGGACCGATTCGAACACCGCCTCGAGCGATCGGTAGCGAGGGCGGTAGCCCAGCAACCGCTCCGCTTTGGCGATGCTGCAGCTGGGGGAGTGCGCGATGTGGTCCCAGGTGGCCGCGGCGTCGCGCTCGGTGGCCGTGGCGCGCCACTCCTGCCACGGCAAGAAACGCAGGCGCGCGGTTTCGCCGAACCATGCCGCCACCTGTTCCGCGTAGCCGCGCAAGGTGAGCGCGGCCGGCGAAACCACGTGGAAGCTCTCGCCCACGGCCGCGCCGCGACGGGCAAGCGCCAGTTGGAAGGCCTGCGCCACGTCGTCGGCATGGACGTGGTGGACAGTCTCCAGCCCCAGGTTGGGGAGGCGGACCTCACGGCCCCGCGCCAGGTCGGCGAACACGCGCAGGTTGAAGTTGCCCGCCGGGTTCAGCGGCGCCCATCCCGGCCCGACGATGTGTCCGGGGTGCAGCACAGTGGCGGGAAACCCGTGGCGCCGCGCCTGCTCCAGCAGGTAGGCCTCGATCTCCGCCTTGCGGCAGCCGTAATCGCCGAAGGGCCGCCGCGGCAGTTCTTCCGTCGTGGGTACCTCCACGCCAGGCCCGTGCACCCAGATGGTGCCGCAGTGCAGAAAATGCGCAACGCGCCCGCGCAGCGCCTCCGCCAGCTGGCGGGCGCTTTCCGGCAGGTAGCAGATGACATCGACGACGGCGTCGGGTTCGAGTGCCGCGATGCGCGCGCCGAAGTCGCCCGTAGCCTCGGTGGCCGCGCGGTCGATTGTGACCTGTTCGACCCGCGCCCACGCCCCGTGCGGGCGATAGGGCTGCCGCAAGGCGCGGGTGACGGACACGACCTCGTGCCCTGCCTCCACCAGGCGGGGCACCAGCCAGGTGCCGATGTGTCCGGCACCACCGATGACAACGACTCTCATGTCCCGATCTCTCAGTAAAGGGCCGCCGATCAACACCGATGATTCCGGCTTTCCATCGGCGTGCAACTGCGTTTATCGGCGGCTAAGATTCTCTTTGCCCAGGACGGGCTAGCGCCGCGGCTCGCTGGAAGGCGGCACCACGCCCTTCAGCCGCATGTAGGTGACCATGTTGCCGTAGTGCTCCCAGTCGTGCATGAGGTTGAACTCGAGCACGTTCAACCGGGTGCGTTCGCCGCCGAAGAACTTGACCATCTCGGCGCCGCTGGCATCGGTGAGAGACGCGTACACCTTGTCGCAATAAGCGAAGGCGTCCTTCACCGCCGCCGCCAGGTCGGCCTTGGTGGTCTTGCTCTTTTCGATCCCCGTCGAGGGGTTCTTCCCGCCGCTGGCGGCCGAGCAGAAGGTGTACGAAGCATCGGCCACGTGGCCGACCAACTGGCCGAACGAGCGCACCTCCGGCGTCGGCTTGAAGCCGTAGGCATCCTCCGGCATCTTGTCGGCCGAACGGATGATGTTGTTCTTGATCTGTGCGTAATAGCTCTGCGCGCCGCTGGCCGCGGTTTTGAAGTCGGGCGCCTGGGCCGCGACGAGGCCGGCGCAACAAAGGATCAATAGCGTGGATTTCATGCGTTTTCCTCCAGGTCGTTTCAGTTTAGCAGGACCGGCTTCAGGCGAGTTTGGCGATCTGGCCGTACACCGGCTTCAGGGCGGGGTAAAGCGCCTGGTAAACCCGGTGTGCCCGGCTGTAAAAGTCCGCGTTGGCCGGCGACGGGCTCACCGAGTCGGTCTCGCGGATGGCGGCGCGGCACGCTTCGGCCACCGAGCCGTACGCGCCCGTCCCCACCAGGGCCAGCAGCGCCACGCCGTACGCCGACCCTTCCTGCGTCTCCAGCGTGACGGTGCGCTTGCCCAGGATGTCGGCCAGGAGCTGCCGCCAAAAGGCGCTCTGCGCTCCGCCGCCGGAGGCCCGCACCGAATTCACCGCTACGCCCAGGCTCTCGATGATCTCCAGGCAGTCGCGCTGGCTGAAGGACACACCCTCGATGAGGGCGCGGATGAGGTCGGCGCGGCGGTGCCTGGCGGTGAGCCCGATCCAGCCGCCGCGCGCGGCGGCGTCCAGGTGCGGCGTGCGCTCGCCCATCAGGTAGGGAAGCCAGAACAGGCCGTGAGCGCCGGCGGGCGACTGCGCCGCCTCGGCGGTGAGCGCGTCGTATTCCGTGCCCGGCGCCAGCTGGTTGCGGAACCATTGCAGGCTCAGTCCCGCTCCCTGCGTAACCCCCATCACGTGCCACTTGTCGCGTACGGCGTGGCAGAAAGTGTGGACCCGTCCCGCCGGATCGTAGGCCACGTTTTCCATGTGCGCGAAGACCACCCCGGAGGTGCCCAGCGTGCAGGAGACGATGCCGGCCTCGACGATGCCGTTGCCCACGGCGCTAGCGGCCTGGTCGCCGCCGCCGCCTACCACCGGCGTACCCGCGGCGAGGCCGGTCAATTGCGCCGCCGCCGCCGTCACCCGGCCGCTGACCTCGCTCGATTCGTAACACTGCGGGAGGAGCGAACGGTCGAGGCCGAGGCCGTCCATCATCTCCCACGACCAGCGGCGCCGCACCACGTCGAACACCGCCGTGCCGGAGGCGTCGGAGACTTCCGTGGCGAACTCGCCGGTGAGTTGGAAACGCACGTAGTCCTTGGGAAGAAGCATCTTGCGCGCGCGCGCGAAGTTTTCCGGCTCGTTGTCCCGCACCCACAGCAGCTTGGGCAGGGTGAAACCGGTGAGCACGGGGTTGGCGATATAGCGGAGCACGTTCTCCCGTCCCAGCGCGGCGTTGATGCCGTCCACCTGGGCCTGGCTGCGCTGGTCGCACCAGATCAGCGAGGGGCGGATCACCTGGTCCGCCTGGTCGAGAATCACCAGGCCGTGCATCTGGCCGGAGAGGCCGATGCCCTTCACCTGGCTGCCGGCAATCCCGGCCTTGGCCAACACCCCCCGGACGGCCGCCACGGCGGCGTCCCACCAGTTTTCCGGCCGCTGCTCGGCCCACAGCGGGCGGTGCATCATCATCTCTTCGTGCGGCGCCGTGTACCCGGCGCGCACCGCGCCGCGCTCGTCCACCAGGAGCGCGCGAGTTCCACCCGTGCCGATATCGATCCCCAGCCACATATTGTTTCCGTCCTTCAGTGCCGGATGCGCTCTTCGATCCAGGGCAGGCAGGCTGCGCCGTAGAGGCCGGCCTCGTTGCCGAGGGTCGCCTCCTCGATGCGGGTCCTCGTACTGCGGAAGGTGAAGGACCGCCAGCGCACTGTATCCAGCATGGGCGGCGCAAAGAATTCCCACGCCGGCAGGGGGCCTCCGCTCAGCAGGTACAGCGGGAAGTTGAAGGTATTGACCAGCATCGCCAGGGCTACTCCCAGCGTTTCCCCCATGACGGTCCAGATGCGATGCGCCTTCTCGTTACCCTGCTTGGCGAGGTCGTAGACGTCCTTGGCGGTCAGGTCTTCGCCCAAATTGAGCAGCCGCGCCATTGCCGTGACGGCGCTGGCGGAGGCGTGTTTCTCCAGGCACCCCTGGTTGCCGCAGCCGCACGGATTGCCGTTGGGGACCACGGTGATGTGGCCGAGTTCCCCGGCCATGCCCAGGCTGCCGCGCAGCACGCGCCCGCCGCTGATGATGCCGCCGCCGATGCCGGTACCGAGCGTCAGCAGGACGAGGTCGTCCACCCCGCGCCCGGCCCCCATCCACTTTTCCCCCATGGCGGCGGCATTGGCGTCGTTCTCCAGGATCACCCAGGTATTGAGGCGCCGCTCGATCTCATCGCGGATGGGGAAGTTCTCCAGGAACGGCAGGTTGTTGGAATTGCGGATGACCCCTTCCTTGAGCAGGATGAATCCCGGCACGCCGATGCCGATGCCCGCCAGTCCGTCGACACCGTGGCTCGAGCGCAGCTTTTCGATCACGGTCACCATGTCGGCGACCACGGCCTCCCGGCCTTCGGAGAAGTTGGTGGCTCCCGCAATCTTGTCCAGCATCTGGCCCTGGCGGTCGATGGCGGCGGCACGCAGGTTGGTCCCGCCCAGGTCGAGCCCGATGGTGTAATCAGCCATGAAGCGGCATCATAGCACGCCCGCGCCGGGCCCGCGCCGCAGCCGGATGCGTCAGTTAGCAGCAACCGGTCCCGGCTGCTAGAACCCGGATAGCGGATTCGAATGGGTCCTATCGCAAGAATTTGTTGGTACCTGGTACCCGATTTGCTACAAACTGGAAACAGAAACGCCGGTGCAGCGCATCAATCAATCAGGAGAGAGGTGGGTATGGATTCCCGGTACATCGAAATCCCCGGAAACAAAACCCACGAACTCCCGCCGCTGCTGATCCGGGTCGGCTCCGGCCAACCGGAACTGGATGTGGCTTCGGTGATCGGGGAAGCCGAGGACATGCTGCCCGAGACAGACGCGGAGCGGGAGGTGGTGGAACAGCGCAAGTTCGAGCTGGCCCTGCAACTCGCCGAGCAGTATCGCGGTCTGCTCTCACACTGGCGGTGGGGCGATTCGATCCTGGAGTGGGTCCGGCAATGCGAGATCACTTTCGATTGCGAGCCGGTCCTGCGCCCGTTGCTGCATCCCGACGTGTGGCCCCACGCCAGCCGCGCCAGTTTCGTCACCCTGCTGCAGGAGAAGCGGGTTCCGACTCCTGGAGTAGCGGTGGAAAAGGCGGTGGGTTTGCGGCTCACCTTCCGCCAGCCCCCGCCCATCGACTGCTTCTCCAGCCAGTTCCTGTTCTATCTGAACGCGACGGTAGCCGATTCCGCCTACCAGACCTGGTCGCACCTCAGCCTGCCGGCGCCGTCGCTGCTGCCGCCGGACCGCTTCCACTTCGAAGTGCTGGATATCGGCAATTAGAATCCGCCGCAGGCGGCCGAAGAATTTCAAGAAAATCCGGCTGGAAAAGGCGGATTTTGATCTATACTGGTCCTCGTTCCGGAGAGCCCCATAGCTCTCGGCCAATCGCAGCCCTCTGCGACAGAAGCCGCTCCTGGAGGAAGGGCCCATGAAGAAGATCGTCTGTGCCTTCGTCGTTCGGCTTCGGCAACGAGGCCCGCGCCGATTCGCATGCGCGCACCCACGGAATCAACAACTGGGACTTTTCGCTGACCAAGGACACCAGGATGACGGAGCGCTTTGCCCTTTCCTTCCGGGCGGAAATTTTCAACCTGTGCAACCGCGTGCAGTTCAACCCTCCGGGCAACCAATTGGGCAGTTCGCTTTTTGGCGTGGTCAGCGGTCAGTTGAACAATCCGCGGCAGGTGCAGATGGCGCTGCGGCTGACTTTTTGATCCGGTTCACGGGAGACCTGGTGCGGCGGACCTTCGGTCTCCTCCGGACTCCCACGCGGGCGATTTGATCGCCAGGCAGCCAGGTCGGGCGGCTTGCGCGGTCCAGCCGGGCGAGAATGCCGCTGACGAATCAGGCGCGCTGCGCCTCTTCCACCCAGCGGCCGCGGCGCCCGTGAGCGCTGGCGAACAGCACGGCGAAGCCGGCCAGCAGGCCGACCGAAGCTCCCACCCCGATAAATTGCGGCCGCGCGTCGTGCAGCCAGAGCGTCAGCATCACGTTGACCAGCACGGGAATGCCGGCCGCGGCCACCGGGATCCACGGCCGGTCGAGCGCGAACAGCGACCGCGCCGTGATCTCGGTCAGGCTCCACCCGATCAGGGCCGGGCCAAGCCCGAGGAAAACCGCCGAAACCAGCCGGGTGGAGTCGGCGGTGAAACTGCCGCGCTGGAAAAACGCGGAAATCGCCGGCTCGCGGAACAGGAGGGCGAACGAGCAGCCGCCCACCGCCAGCAGCGCCGCCAGCGCGATCGTCTTATCGATCAGCCGGAACGCCTCGCGGATCAGCCGGAGGCTGCGCAGGCGGGCGATTTCCGGCAACAGGGAATTGGCCATCGGATTCACCAGGATCGCCAGCGGCACGCCCACTCCGCGCATGCAGTATTCCAGCGCCGCCGCCATGCCCGGGCCGGCGTGGGTCGCGTAGGCGCGGGTGAAGGTGATGTTCAGGGCGAGTCCGGTGGCGTACACCAGGAAGAACGACGGCTTGGCCAGCAGGTCGCGCCACCGCACCCGGCATTCAGGAGGATGCGGGCCGCGGAGACTCCTCCGGGTGGCCAGCCAGACGACCCCACACTGCGACCAGGCGCCGAGAGTGTAGCCGATGGCGAAGCCGTAGACCCCGAGCACTCTCCAGCAACCGAGCGCGGTGACTATGGTGAAGACGTTCAGCGAAGCCTGGTAGAACGCGGTGGGGCCGAAGCGGCGCTCCGTGTACAGCAGCGACCAGTACACCGAGGTGATGCCAGCCGCCATGGTGGAGAGGGAAAGGATCTGCAGCAGGGCGACCGCCTTCGGTATGTAAGCGGGATCGAGGCCGGGCGCGAGCAGCCGCATCAGCCACGGAGCGCACGCCACCACCGTAAGGGTGACGGCGGAAAAGATCCACAGGAAATTGCGGCTGAGCTTGAGAAACAGTGCTTTGCGGTCGGCGCCCTCGCGGGCGGTCAGCATGGGAACGAAGCCGAAAACCATGCTGTTGATCAGCACCGAATTCAGGGTGTCGATGGGGCCCAGGGCCACCGCCAGCGAGTCCGCCAGACTGTGAGTGCCCAGCAGGTAAGCGGTGACGGCGACGCGGACGAAGCCGATGAGATTACCGGTAAGAATGCCGGCGCCGATGGTCAGCCCTCCCCGGACGAGGGGACTCTCCACCGCCCGGGTCAGGATCCGCTCGGCCGCCAGCGCCGGCGATAGTTGGGTACTACTCAGGGATACCTCGGATATCAGGCGTGCCAGCCGGCGCACACGTTACGCCGCTGCGCCCGCGGCACTCCGCGCCGCCGCCAGCGCCGCTTCGTAGTTGGGGAAATCCGCCACTTCCTTCACGTACTCGACGTGGCGGATCTGGTTCCGCGGGTCGAGCACGAAAATCGCGCGGCTCTCGATGCGCAATTCCTTGATCAGGGTTCCGTAGTTGCTGCCGAAGGAGCCGTCTTTGTGGTCGGAAAGCATCTTCACTTTGTCCACGCCGAAGGCGCCGCACCAGCGCTTCTGGGCGAACGGCAGGTCCATGCTGACGGTGATGATATCCACGTCGGGAAGCTTGGACGCTTCCTCGTTGAAGCGCTTGGTCTGCGCGTCGCAAACGGGCGTATCGAGCGACGGCACCACGCTGATGATGCGGACGTGGCCGCTCGTGTCCTTGAGGGTGACGTTTTTCAGGCTGTTGTCGGTGAGAGAAAATTCGGGGGCGCTGTCGCCCGGCTTCAGTTCGGGTCCGATGAGCGTCAGGGGGTTCCCCTTCAGGGTCGTTGCTCCTGGTCTTTCCATTACTCCTCCAGTTTTGAGATGAAATTTAGGGTTGGATTTTTATTGTAGCAACTCGGCCAGCCGGGCCGGGTCCGTAACCGGTAACTGGCACGAATAGTTGCGGCAAACGTACGCGGCGGCACGGCCGTTTACCTTTTCCATGGCTGCCAGTTCCGGAGCGTACGCCGCCGGCCTGCCGGGGGTATCGCCGGCGCCGGCGAGGAGGACGATTTGGAACGGCAGGAAGCGGGAGAAGACCTCGGCCAGCAGGGCGCTGGTATCGGGGGCTTCCCGCTCCCCGGCGATGACCACCTGGCGCGGGTCCGCCTGGCTGAACTGCAAAACGGCCAGCATCTGCGGGACACCCGCCGGAACGCCGTTCATGCGCGATGCGAACGCCGCCAGGGTGCGCTCACCGGCGCGGCGGAAGTCCTCGCGCCCGGTCATCTGGGCGAGGCGCAGGAGGTTCATGGCGGCGACCGAGTTGCCGGAAGGCTCGGCGCCGTCGTAGTCGTCCTTGATGCGCAGGACCAGGCTGCCGTCGCCGGCCGCGGTGCTGAAGAACCCTCCCTGGGACTGGTCCTCGAACAGTTCCAGTTGCTTCTCTGTCAGCCGGATGGCCAAATCGAGCCAACCGTGCTCGAACTGCGTTTCGTAGAGGTCGATCAGGCCCTGGGCGAACATGGCGTAGTCGTCGAGAAAGCCCGGGATGGCGGCTTCGCCCTGGCGGTAACGGCGCAGCAGGATGCCGCTCTCCGGCCGGTAGAGGGTGCGGGCGACGAAATCGGCGGCGCGGCGCGCGGCCCGGGAGTAGCGGGGCTCGCGCAGCACCGCCCCGCCGAGCGCGAAGGCGGAAATCATGAGGCCGTTCCAGCCGGTCAGGATCTTGTCGTCCAGGTGCGGCCGGGTGCGGTTCGCGCGCGCTTCCAGCAGTTTGGCCTCCGCCTGCTGGAGAGCGGCCTCCACCTCGCGGATGTCGCGGCCGAACTGTTGCGCGGTCTCCTCTACGGTGTGCACCTGGGCGAGGATGTTGCGGCCGGTGAACTCCTGGTGGGGGTCTTGGGCCACGTTGCCGCTATCCTCGACTCCGTAGCGGTAGCGGAACCAATCGGCGGCCGGGGCTCCCACCAGCGCGTCGATCTCTTCCCGGCTCCAAATATAGAACGCTCCTTCGCCCTTCTCGTGCGGGCGCGCGGGGTCGATGACGCTGTCCGCGTCCTCGGCCGAGTAGAAGCCCCCTTCCGGCCCGGTCATATCGCGCAGCACGTACTCGAACACCGCGCGGGCGACATCGCCATACGCCGGGTCGCCGCTGATCTGGAACGCTTCCAGGTACGACACAGCAAGCTGCGCCTGGTCGTACAACATCTTCTCGAAGTGGGGCACGAACCAGCGCTCGTCCACGGAGTAGCGGTGGAACCCGCCGCCCAGCTGGTCGTTCATCCCGCCCACCGCCATGGCCCGCAAGGTCGCCAGCACCATGTCGAGAGCCTCGTGGTTGCCGGTGCGCGCCCAGTGGCGCAGCAGAAAGTTATAGACCGAGGGACGGGGGAACTTGGGAGCTCCGCCGAATCCGCCGAAACGCGTATCGAAGGTGCGCCGGAAGACGAAGAAGCCGCTATCCAGCGTGGACGGGCCGAGGCCGCTCAGCTGGCCGGATGCCGGGGCTTCCACCAGGGCGTGCTTTTCCAGTTGTTGCACGACTTCGCGGGCCGATTCCCGGATTCGCGCGCGGTCGGACTCCCAGGCCGCGGCGATCTGTTCCAGCACGCTGCCAAACGCGGGATGCCCGTAGCGGCTTTGCGGCGGGAAGTAGGTCCCGCCGAAAAACGGCTCCAGTTCCGGCGTGAGCCAGACCGACATGGGCCAGCCGCCTCCGCCGGTGGTGGCCTGAACGAACGTCATGTAGATGCGGTCCACGTCCGGCCGCTCCTCGCGGTCCACCTTGACGGGAACGAACCAACGGTTCAGGAGGCCGGCGATCTCCTCGTTCTCAAAGGACTCGCGCTCCATCACGTGGCACCAGTGGCAGGTGGAATAGCCTACCGAGAGGAAGACGGGTTTTTCCTCCCGCCGGGCTTTATCGAACGCTTCCGCGCCCCAGGGATACCAGTCCACGGGGTTGTGGGCGTGCTGCAATAGGTAGGGACTTTTCTCTCCGGCGAGCCGGTTAGTGTGCATGCATCCTCTGAGCTGAGCTCAGCCACTTGGATGCGCCGGAACCGGGCGAGGGTGCGCTAAACGCCGACGGCGCGCCCGGCCGGCAGGTAGTTCTCCGCTCTCAGCCTGTCCAGCACTTCGGCGAGCTTGCCGCGGCTCTCCTCAGGCATGGGTCCTACCGGCTTGCGGCACGGACCCGCCGGTATGCCGGTCATCTCCATGGCGGTCTTGATCACCGAGGGGAAGGTGTGCAGCCCGAACGCCTGCCGCAGCGGGTCCACCAGGGCCTGCAGCCGCCTGGCCTCCTCCAGTTTGCCCGCACGGAAGGCGCGGTACAGGTCGACGAACAGGGACGGTGCTACATTGGCGCAGGCCGAGACCGCGCCCACGCAACCCAGTTCGAGCGCGCGGTAGATCATGTGGTCCCGCCCCATGAAGACCTGGAACGGCCGTTCCCCGGCCGTTTTCAGCAGTTCCGGAACCGCCTCCAGCCTGCCGCTCGAATCCTTGAGCCCGACGAAGTTCTCGCACTTCGCCGCGATGCGCGCCAGCGCCGCGGCGGGCAGATCGACGCCGGTGCGCTCGGGAATGTTGTAGGCCACCACCGGCATCCGTACCGCGCGGCAGACCTCGACGTAATGCTCCACCAGTTCGTCCGCGGAAGGTTTCAGGTAGTAGGGCGTGATCACGACCGCGACGTCAACGCCTTCCGCCTCGGCCTGGGTGGCGAGTTTCACGGTTTCGCGTGTGGTGACGCAGCCCACGTTGCCGTACAGCAGCGTGCGGCCGGCCACGTACTGCCGGCAGAAGCGGAGGGCGACGATCCGCTCCTCGTGCTCGAGCGAGAAGAATTCGCCCTGGCCCCCGCAGGCGAACAGGCCGTCTACGCCGGCCGCAATCTGAACGTCGATGATGGTCTGCCAGGCGTTGTAGTCGATGCGCTCATCGGCGCGAAACGGCGTTACCAGGGCCGGAACAATTCCTTCCAAAGGGCGCGTGGGCATGCCCTATATACTAGCAACTGCCACCGGAGGCGGCACCGCGAAAGGCGTACACGCGAAAGACGTACCCCTGGCACGCCAGGCCTGAAGCCGGCAAACGCGATGGGGGCGCACCGTAGAGAATTCGGCCCCTAAAGTGAATGTCAACCGCCGGTCTTCGCCTCCGGCTGTGGATGGGTCTGGGGAGGAGCCGCGCCAGACGCCGGGCAACCGGCGAGCGGAATCCGCCCGGAGTTCTTTGCGCCTTGGCGCCTTTGCGCGAGACACCGCTTTTTGTCTGCCCGGCGGCGGTTACACTGGGAAGGCAGGACACCCATGACCTACTATCAAGAGCACCGGTCCGACTTCCTGGAAGGACTCAAGACATTCCTCCGCATACCCAGCATCAGCACCTTCCCCGAAAACAAACCCGACATCCGCCGCGCTGCCGAGTTCGTCCTGGGAGAACTGCGGGGGGCAGGGATGACGTCCGCCGAGCTGATTGAAGGCGACGGCAACCCGCTGGTTTACGGGGAATGGCTGGGCGCGCCGGGCAAACCCACCGTTCTCTTTTATGGACACTACGACGTGCAGCCGCCGGATCC
>Ga0335080_10006608_pt1 | contig 11994 bp, 16 predicted proteins | sample Lox_Sample_34_FD_206720 | JGI IMG/M metagenome (GOLD analysis project Ga0335080, IMG submission 206720) | Soil microbial communities from Loxahatchee National Wildlife Refuge, Florida, United States - Lox_Sample_3.4 | ecosystem: Environmental > Terrestrial > Soil > Wetlands | place: USA...
GATCGAGGTCGACATCCTCGAAGACGGCGGCCTCGATCAGTTCGAGGACCTGCTCGCGCGGCTTGACGTCGTCGTGGCCAGCGTGCACTCCAAGCTCCGGATGCCGGCCGGGCCGATGACCGAGCGCCTGCTTGCGGCCGTCGCCAGCCCGTACGTCGACGTGCCCGGGCACTGCACCGGCCGGATGACGATGGGAGGCCGCAGACGGCCGGAGTCCCAGTTCGACGCTGACTCCGTCTTCGCCGCCTGTCGGGAGCACGGCGTCGCGGTGGAGATCAACTGCCGCCCGGAGCGCCAGGATCCGCCGGATGACCTGCTCCCGCTGGCAGCTGACGCGGGCTGCATGTTCGCCATCGATACCGACGCGCACGCGCCCGGCCAGCTCGACTGGCTCGACAACGGCTGCGGACGAGCCGAGCGCGCGGGCATCACGCCCGGCAGAGTGCTGAACACCCGCGCTGCGGCCGACATCACCGGCGGATAATCCGGCCGCGGCAGCGCGCAGGCGCTCGGACGGCTCCAGCCGGCAAGCAGTTGTCACCGGCAGGATCCTCGATCGGGCGGGGCGAGATCCGCCCGCCCCGCTCGGTCAGCCACAGCGCAGGATGGCTCTCGCACCCGAACCGGGGCCGCACGTCCGCGAGATACCGGAATGACGAGTCCCGGGCTGCGGTGAGCAGGGCCTCGAACTGCAGGTGGGTGAACCCCAGCGTCGGTGACTCCGGCGGCACCGACGGCCGGCGCACATGCTCGGCGGGTGAGTGCTCCAGCAGGCCGTCGATGACACAGGTCCGGTAGAACCCGGCCGCTACGGAGAAACGCCGGGAGACGGTGGAGGGCTTGAAGCGGCGGATCTCCTGCATCCACCGGATGTACAGCTCCAGATGCGGGCGGCGGGCAGCCAGCGGATCCAGGCCACGTTCTGCGCACCAGGCCAGGAAGCAGCGCAGGTCAGACTCGGTGTGGTCACGGGAGGAGCCCTTGAAGCGGGCCAGGTAGACGGCCACTGCCAGCCGCAGCTGATCAGTGACCGGCACCGAGTGATCGGACGGGACAGACGGCAGTTCAGTGAAGTTCGTCATGCCCAGACACTGCGCCTGCTGCCGCCCGCCGACGAACCCTGCGAACGCGCCGGGCGCGGCAGAACAGTCACCTTCACGAGCCGATCGTCATCAATCAATGCTCCGCCACCTGAAGGGCGAGGAAGGCTGACCGGCGTCCCGGCGGGGCATCAGGCCTGGGCCCGGGGCACGATGGGCGGGTGCTGATCGTACGCGCGACCAAGAAACTGCTCGACCGCATCGGCCCGCCCAGCCTCGGTGAAGGAGAACAATCCACCACCTTGATGGGCCAGTGGTACGCCACCGCCATGTTCTGGAAGCCCCAGGTCGCGCTGTTCGTCAGCGAACCGACCCTGCTGCCGGTGCTGATGCCGCTGGCTCCCGCAGCGACCTTGCTGGCCAGGTTCCCCCAGCAACTCGCCGCGGTGCTCGCCGCGCACGAAACCCCAGGCGCGGTCATCGATGAGGAACAGCGGCAGATGCGCGACCGCCGCCTCGCCAAGACCGCGAACCGCAGCGTCGTCGGGATCATGAACGAGTTCACCTTCCTGGCCGGGGCCTACCCAATACCCTCAACTTAAAGTTACATCGGTGTAAGATGCCTGCATGCCAAGAGCAGGGCAGCAGGCCCGGGAGGACGAGGGCGGCCTAGAGGACAGGATCTCCGTCGGGGTGCTGGCGCGGGCGTTCCCGCGGGAGCTTGTGGATGAGGTGATCGACGCGGCCGGGGCGCGGGAGCGGCGCCGGCGGGTGCTTCCGGCGTGGCTGACCCTGTATTTCACGCTGGCGCTGGCGTTGTTCATGGACCGGGGCGCGCTGCGGGTGATGCGCAAGCTGGCCGGGGTGGTCGCGTGGGCGGAGCGGGGGGTGACGGTGAGCGTGCCGTCGGAGGAGGCGTTGTCGAACGCGCGGGCGCGGCTGGGGTCAGAGCCGCTGCGGCTGCTGTTTGAGAAGGTCGCGGGCCCGGTCGCGATGCCGGGGGCGGCGGGGGCGTGGTGGCGGGGGCTGCGGCTGGTGTCGCTGGACGGCACCACGCTGGACGCCCAGGATGAGCAGGCGAACTGGCAGCGGTTCGGCGGCCCGTCCACCAGGACGCCGGAGGGGAAGCGGCTGCGGGGCGCGTTCCCGCAGGTGCGGCTGCTGGCGCTGGCCGAATGCGGGACCCGGGCGCTGATCGCCGCGGCGCACGGCGCGTTCAGCACCGGCGAGAAGACCCTGGCCAGGGACCTGATCGGCAAGCTGGGCGAGGGGATGGTGTGCCTGGCGGACCGGAACTTCGCCTGCTGGGAGCTGTGGCGAGACGCGGCGGCCACTGGCGCGGCGCTGCTGTGGCGCATCGGCGCCTCGTTTTCCCTGCCCGTCGATGACGTGCTGGGCGACGGGACGTACCTGTCCCGGCTGAAGGCGCCCCGCAGGCTGCGCAAGGACGGCGCGGAAGACATCACGGTGCGGGTCATCGAGTACCGGCTGGAAGATGAGGACGGCAACGTCACCGAGACGTTCACCCTGATCACCACCCTGCTGGACCCGGACGCGGCGCCGGCCCGCGAGCTGGCGGAGCTGTACCGGGCCAGATGGGAGATCGAGACCGCGCTGGGCTCGCTGAAAACCCAGATGAAAGGCGCCGGCATCGTGCTGCGGTCCAAGACTCCCGACGGCGTGGTCCAGGAGGTCTGGGCGCTGCTGTGCGCCTATCAGGCCGTCCGCGAACTGATCAGCGCGGCCGCCGCGCTGGCGGCCGAAGACCCGCTGCGGATCTGCTTCGTCAATGCACTGGACATCGTCCGCGGCCCGGTCGGCACCCCGGGCTCTTTTCCCCCCTCGCCGGGCTGACCGGCTCCGCCAGGCCTCACTGGCCCTGATCGCCGCCGTCACTACCCGGGCCCGGCCAGGCCGGTCCAATCCGCGCCAGGCCAAGCGCAGCAGCAGATACCCGGCAAAGCCAGCCGACCCAGCGCAGCGGCCCAAGCCCCGGACGACACCATTGACCCTGGTCATGCTCCCGTTGAAGGCGGCCGGAACATCATTAAGTTGAGGTTATTGGGGCGGCGGCCGGCTCGTCTTCGGCGCGGCCCAGCGTGCCCGCGGGTTTGCACGCAGCCGTCACCGGCCTGCCGTGCTGGCCAGGTTCCGCACTATCGCTATCGCTTTATCTCTGTAGACTGCTGACTGCCGGAAACTTGATAGTTCGGCATGGTAGATGTCGACGTCAGCCGATTCGCTTGCGCACTGAGCGGCATGCGGGGTTTCGACGACGACCACCGGTAGCTGAGCGTCTTCGCGGCCTTCGTGGATGATGAACCTGCACCGGTGATCGCGTGCATTTCCGCTTAAATGGACCGCGTCGGCACGGCGGCTCAGGCTGCAGCCAGGGCGGCGAGGGCGCCGCGGATAAGCTCCGTGGCCTCACGGCCGTGCACGGCGGCCGCGTCGAGCGCGCCGAACCATTCCCCGTAGCGCTTCACGTCGTCAGGGTCGCTGAGCTGATGCTCGCCGTTGACGGTTTCCACGACGACGAGCTGGTCGTCGAAGACAACGAACCCTGATAGCGGGTACACCGGCACCAGGACGCGAAACGGGACGATGCCGAGGCTGAGCGACGGCAGGCCCTCGAGCGACAGCATCCGGTCAAGCTGGCCGGTCATGGCCTCGCGGGACGTCAGGCGAGTTTGGAGCGCAGCTTCGAGGATCACCACGCGGATAGTCTTGCCGGGTTCGTAGAGGATCTGCTGCCGGTGCATCCTGGCGCCCACTATCCCCTCGACGTCGGCGTCGGTGGCACCCCATGACAGCGGGCCGGAGGGTGAGCGCAGCAGTTCCCGCGCGTACTGGGCGGTTTGCACCTGTGACGGGATCATCACGGGCTGGAATTTCACGATCAGCGACGAGTCGGCTTCCAGTTGCCCGATGTCCGCCTGTTTGCCCGCGGCGCCCTTGCCGATGCGGTACTGCTCGCGCCATGTGCCGTACTCCTCGCGGGCCCGCTCCCGCAACGCCAGGAGCTCCGCAGGGTCAACTGAGGCGGCTTGCGCCCATGCCCGGACGTCGTCCTCGCTGGGGAACTGCCTCCCGGTTTCGAGCTTCGACAGGCGAGACTGGGGCCACCCGAGCCGGTCGGCGAAGCGGGTTCCGGGCAGGCCGGTGGATTCCCGCATGGCGCGCATGGCGCGTGCCAACTCCATCCGGGCTCGCTGATGCGTGACCTGCGGCATCCGAGCCTACGATGCGCGCTGTACCAGGCCGTCGTGCCAGCGCAGGTAGTCCCGGAGAGGCACGGCACCGTGCGCGGCCGCGTCCCGCAGCCAGTTGGCCCGGACGATCTCGGCAGGATCGGCGACCAGCTCGACGCGGGCCAGGCGGCCTTCGTCGTAGGTGTACTGCAGCAAAGTGCGGCTGTCGAACAGCCAGAAGTCCGTCTCGCTGAGGACCGGGTCACCGGGGGCGGCGCGCAGGATGCGGATGTCTTCGCCGGCGCGGACGTTGGGCGGGTAAGACCACGCGAGCTCCATCTGCATGTACGGGGTAAGGGGTTCAGTGGCGGCGTGGACGCGGCGCATAACCTTCCCCGCTGCGTGGGCGGCGCTGACCCGCGCTACCCACGCGTCTTTGCCCGGCAGCGCGGGGCACGGGCGGCCGGCAATGAAGTCGCGCAGCGGACCCGTCTCGTCGTCGCCGCGGTAGAGCTGGTGGACCTCCAAGCGGAATGCGGTGTGCTGGAAATCGAAGAGGCGCCAGTACTCCGCGCTGCCGAGCTCCATGATCATCCGGTCGCTCTCCCTTCGTAGACGGCGAGGGCCTCGCGTACGACCTCGGCCTTAATGCGTGCTGCGGTCTCCCCAGGGAGCACGTTGACGAGGTCTGCCAGGGAATGCGCGGGGCCCTGGATCACCAGGTCGCCGCTGCCTGGGTCGAGGTAGACGCTGGGGCATCCGTCGTTGCCGCTGGCGCCGTCCTTCGCCAGTATGACCGGCTTGCTCATGTATGCCTTCCTTCCGATTCGGCCAAGCCTACACGTGCATAGTCCCGGTCCGGCCGCCGGGATGTCAAAGCTCTCGCCAGTATGCGCCAGACTGCATCCACAATACGAGCATAGTTAGCCTTGACTATCTGGGAATAGTCGCGCATAGTCTCAAACAGCGAATCGGATTGACGACAAGCGCTGAAAGGAGGAACCGGTGCCGGAAGACACATCGGCGTACACGGTCCGACTTGAGTCCCGCACGACCGAGCCGGTTAACCGGCGCCTGCGGCTATGGGCCACGACCGAGGGCCTGGGGCTGCAGTCGCGCTGACAGAGGCGCTGATCCGCGGTCGCCAGCGGACGAGAAGATCTCGGCGCGGCTGACCGGGGAGGGCCGAAGCGAACGCTGCTAATTGCCTGGTCAGCGCTGGGTGGCACCAGGTGGCATCTGCGGTGCCCCCTGGGCTGACACCTTCCAGGCCGGCGCCGCAGGGGCAAGCCTGCCGTCAACGCATGCCAACGCCTACGCACCGGAGGGACAGATGGCTGCTGAGTTACAGGCCGCCGTGGCCGACGGGCAGCGGGACTCATACGACACGCGGCTGAACACGCGGATCCCAGGCGAGCTGGACCAGCAGCTGCCGACGGTGCTGAGCCGCCGACCGCTCGCGCACGTGCTGGCCGACCTGCTGAGCAGGCAGCTGCCGACCGAGGCCGAACTGGCCGCCCGGCTGCAGCAGACCGGAGCCGGGGCCGATGACTACCACCGATTTGTCCGGCACCGGCACGGTGCTGAGCGCGGCCCGCAACCGCCACCGCAAGCAGGTCATCATCACCGCGCTGCGCGGCTTCCCGCGGCCCTGGGCATGGACGCCGGCGCAGTCATCTTCGCGGTCCTGGGCATCGCGCTGGCCCGGCTGGACCGCCGCGCGGTGACCGAGCGGGCGCCCGGCGACGGGCATGGCCTCAGGCTGGCGATCGTCGCGGCAGTCGCCACGGCGTGGGGCGCCGAAACCAGCCAGGACGGACGCAGCGCTTGATGCGCCATCACGTGAGAGGACCTGCACTGATGAGCAGTGGCACGAGGCAGATCAACGGCTACGACCATCACCGCGAGGAGACCTATGGCGGCCTCGTCAACTCGGATGGCTGGCTCTACAGCCTCCTGGGCCGTCGCAGGGAAACCGCGACGGGCAGGCCGGGCAGCCGCCTGATCGCGGTAGCGACGGGACTGCTCGCGCTCCTCGGGTTCGGCCTGCTGATCGTGAGCATCGCCGCACAGTACCGGTACGTGATGGCCGAGCGCCATCAGTCGCTGGCCAGCGGTATCGAGTCAGCGGCACTGGACCTTGGCATGATGATCTTCGCATTGCTGGCGCTCGGCCTGGCACGGGCAGGTCAGCCCGCAAAAGCGGAGAGGACCCTCGTCGTCATCTGCGCGGCCGGGTCGGCACTTATGAACTACGCGGCGGCAAACACCGGATCCCCCAGGTCGGTGCTTGCCTATATTCTCCCGCCTGTCTTCCTGGCCGCAGTCGCCGACCGAGTGGTCGTCGTTGTCCGCAGGCATGTCCTGGGCGTCCGCGATGGCCGGTCACCATGGTCAGCAAGCGGCAAGGTCGCACTCTGGTCGCTGCGGCTGGTCCTCGCCGCGCCGTCCACGCTCAGCGGCGGCCGACGGGCAATCCTGAACGCCACACCCCTCCCCGGCGCCACGGCCATTGCCGAACTGCCGGCGGCAGACGAAGCCGCCGCCGCTGGCCGGCACCGGCCGGAGACCCCAGCCGCAGGTGCGAGCAAACGCGCGCTGCTTGAGGCCGCTTACGAGGCCCTCGGTGTCGCCGGGGACCCCCGCTACATGGACCGCAGTGCCATCTCCCCCGTCGCCCGCGAGCTCGCGGCGCAGGTCGGCTGCGAATGGGGCAGCGCCCGCGCCGTGCTCGGCCGCTACCTGACCGGCAAGGAGGCCCGGCCATGACCGTCTGGCCGTTCACCATCACCGCGGCGATCGTCATCACGTGGCTCCTCAGCCACCTGATCCTGATCACGCTGGCCTTCATCCTTGCCGCCGGTATCGCCGTCGCCGTCAGCTGGCGGCGGACTATCGGCAGCGATGACCAGGTGACCCGCACGTACTGGCGGATCAAGTGGTACTTGCGGCCAGGTCCTGGGTTCGCGGGCTGGGCTGAGCTGACGTTCCGCTGGGGGCGCACCCGCGCAGTCATGCAGGGCGGCAGATACCGGCCGTCTGTGCCGTTCTGGGCGCGGATGTTCCAGCCGACGACGAACTGTGCCGTCCGCCTTGGCCGTGCCCAGTTCGGCCGACGGCCGTGGGCCCGGGGCGAATCACCGATGCTCGTCCATGGGCCGACCGGTGCCGGGAAGACAGGTTTCCTCGCCGAGACGGCAATCCCGCACGCCGGCCCGCAGGTCAACATCACCACCCGCGATGACATGTTCCGCTACTGCGGTGCGCTGCGGGCAATGCGGGCCGGCGGATCACTACGGCTCGCCGCCAGCTGCTCGGTGAACGAGCCGCCTGTCCTGGTACTCAACCCCATGAACGTGGCCGGGATCCCGTCTAACCTGCGGTGGAGCCTGGTGAAAGGCTGCGCTGACCCCGTCACCGCCAACCGGCGGGCCAGCGCGCTCACCGGCGCCGGCCATCATCACGGCGGGGACCTGGATCACTGGATCCAGAAGGCCACCACGCTGATCTCGGCGTGCCTGATGGCCGCAGACCTGTCCGGCGTCCACACGATCGAGGACGTCGCAGGCTGGATCGACCGTTACGGCCGGGCTGTGCCAGAGCGGATCGTCCGCAGCAACCCGCGAGCCAATAAGCGGCTGCGGGCCGCTCTGATGGCGGCCGGGCCGACGACCCGTACCGTCGAGGGCGTCAGGTCAACCGCAGCCAACGCGCTGGCCTTCACCACCATCCCGTCGATCGTCGCCGCCGTATCTCCCGAGCCGGGAACCGAGAACTTCGATCCGTTCGAGTTCGTACGCAGCAACCGGACCGTGTTCATGATCGTCCAGGACACGGGCGAGGCGAGCACCACCGCCGGGATCTTCACGGCCCTGTTCGCGGAGATCCATTTTGCCGCCCTGATCGAAGGGTCAAAAATGGGGCGGCTTGACCCGCCACTCAGCCTGAACGTCGATGAGGCGACGAACGCAATCACGTTCAACCTGCCGGCGCTCGCCTCAGACAGCCGCGGCCGCGGCGAGCGCCTCACGATCGGCATCCAGGGCTACTGGCAGGCCGTCCAGGCGTGGGGTGAAGCCGGCGCCGAGACGCTGTGGCAGAACTGCACCACGAAAATCATGCTGCGGAACACGACCGAGGCCGGGTTCGGGGACAGGATCTCAGGCCTGTGCGGGCCGACCGGCCACGGTGAGGATAAGCGCCAGGTCGTGCCGGCCGAGTTCGTCCGGATGCTGCCCGACAACAGGGCTCTCGTGATCCGGGAGAACCTCCGCCCGGTCGTCGTCCGGCTCCGTAACGCGTGGGAACGCCGCGACGTCAAGCGCACCCCGCGGCTGGTCCTGCCGCAGCCGGTCCGCCTGGAAGGCGTCGCGACTGTCACCGAGCCGCTGACTACCTGGCAGCCAGCACAGCTCCCGGCGGACAGCGGCAACGGCCATTCCGCCAGTACCGGGAACGGCGCCCGCCATGACTAGCCAGCACGAACTCCTGCGCCGCCTCGAGGAGAAACGACAGGAACTCGAGGCGCTGCGGCACGAGCACGAGACTCAGCGTCTCCGGCAGCTGGCACAGCAGGAAACGACCAGACACGAAATGGAGACCATCCAGCTCGAGCTCGCCGCAGCCACGCCAGCAGCGATCGACTGGACACTCCTCGACGAGGTCCCGGCCCGGACAGCAGCGCTAGACCAGCTCGCCATCTGGATGAAGACCAAGCTCATCCCCCTCTACCTCGACGAAGAGCACCTCGACGGGATCCAGACGTGCTGGCAGCGCCATCCCGTCGCCGTCATGGAACTCAGCCAGCTCCATCAGGAATGGCTGCGGATCTTCGACCGGGACAAGCCCCTGCTCGAGGCAGCCGCGCAGTTCACCGGACTGAAACTGCCCAGCGCCATGAGCCGCATCACTGCGTGCTGGCAGAACTGCGAGCACGCCGATGAATCACCAGCAGGCAGCTAGCCAAAACACAGGAAACGAACCCGAACTATGACGCTGGTTAACCGCAGGGCAGGCGAGACCGGCCCGGAAAGGAGAAAGGCGAAATGACAGAACTCAGCGACCGGGACACCTGGCAGTACTTCGACAGGCAACCGGAATACGAGGACCTGCACGCAACCCCGTCATCGGCCGAGTACGAGGCCATGGGAGGCGACACCGGCTGGATTGAACGGACACGTACCGGAAGCCACCCCACCCACATGGGCGAACTCACCCCGGCCGAAGCGGCGCGGGCGTGGGAAATCGTGCAGATCCAGGAAGCCGGGCGAGCAGCGTGGCTCGCCGAGCAGGCCGAGCGGCTCCGTCCCGATCTGGAGCTGTAGGCACCGCGGGCCATGCGGACCACGCGCCGTCTCGTCTGCAGTGCCGGCAGACGCCAGCACGCAACCGAAGGAGGAAGACATGAAGGCAACCAAACTCGGCAAGACAACCTGGCTGCGCAGGCTATTCAGCGCCAGCCCTCATATCCACGTGGTGGTCGCCAACCCGGCCACGGCCGATGTCGCAGCCATACAGAAGGCTGCCGGAGCCTGGGCTGCCAGCCGGACCGAGGCGGGTCATCCAGTGGGCCGCGGCGCACCCCGGCGATGGCGGCCAGCCACGGAGGACGGCACGTTCTTCCTCGACACTGCCCGTCAGCGCGAGTGGCTGTGAGACCGCAAAATGCCTGTGCTTTCCCGGCCTCCGGCCTCCCTTGACTCGCTTCGAGTGTCGGCCTCCAGGCTGGTCTGTCAAGGGCGGACAACATCTTTGGGTGCCTTCTCACGACACAGCAAAACCCGCTGTGCCGCGAGCCTCCTGGCACCCAAACATCTTGTCCGAAACCTCCCTTGACAGGCCAGCCCTCCGGCCACGCTCCGCGCTTGCTCGGGTCAAGGGAGGCGAAAGGCGCCTCCAAAAGATCAGAAGAGAAAGGCAAGAAAATGAACGACACCACGATCACAATCGCCGGCAATCTCGTTGCTGCCCCGGAGCTCCGCTATACGGCGGCCGGTGTTCCTGTCGCATCCTTCCGAATCGCATCCACCCCCAGGTATCTGGACAAGGCCTCGGGTGACTGGAAGGACTCAGACAGCCTGTTCCTTTCGTGCAATGCCTGGCGCGGAATGGCGGAGAACATCGCCGAGTCCCTCGAGCGTGGCATGCGGGTCATCGTCCAGGGCCGTCTTCGCCAGCGGTCGTACGAGGACCGTGACGGCGGGAAGCGGACCGTATACGAGATCGAGGTCGACGAGGTCGGCCCCTCGCTGCGGAACGCCAGCGCCAAGGTGCAGAAGGCCGAGCGCGCCAGCGGGCCACAGCGTCAGCTGCAGTCCGTGCCCGCGAGCGTCGGCGGTCAGTTCAGGGACGAGCCGCCTTTCTGATCTGTTTTCCCCGCCGCCAGGTGTGGGGCCCGGCGGCGGGGCCAACCGCAAAGGAACAACGACATGCAGGTTACAGCAGCATCTACGAGCAGAGCAGCAGCGAAGGACCGGGCCGCTGCGGCCCGCGAGGCTATCGAGCAGCATCTGATCGCAGCAGCAGACATAGCGTTCCGCCTCGGCTGCGGCCAGTTCGGTCGCGACATTGCCGCTTTATCCGAATACATCCCGGCGATGGTCGCGAGCACCGACGAGCTGGCCGTGCTGGCCAGGATCGCAGGTCACTGACATGGCCGGCATCGTGTACCTTCTGCATTTCGACGAGCCATATGCGCATGCCCAGCACTGGACCGGTCAGGTCCTCGACGTCCGGCTGGAAGCGCACCGGACAGGTGAAGGCGCCCGGCTGATGGCCGTGGTCACGGCGGCGGGCACCGGGTTTTCCCTGGCCCGCACCTGGCCGGGCACCAGGGCCCGGGAGCGGCAGATCAAGAACCAGGGCGGCGCTTCACGGTGCTGCCCGCTGTGCGGCGTGACGCCAAGAACGCAGGTTCAGCGGTGAACGGCAGCTGGCGGGACCGGGCACTGTGCGCCGAGGTCGGCACCGAGGTGTTCTTCCCTGAGGTCGGGGAAGGCGCAGCATTGGCCAAGAAGGTGTGCGCGCTATGCGAGGTCCGGGCCCGGTGCCTGGAGTTCGCGCTGGCCACCGACATACCCGGGGCAGAGCACGGTGTCTTCGGGGGCCTTACCCCTCACGAGCGGCGGGCACTGGCACGCAAGCGGTGCCTGACACGGCCAGCTGAGGCTGCGTCGTTCCCGGTCGCGACCGCGGCCGCTGCTGCGGCTGCGGCGGGCGTGTCCCCGAGGACGATCTACCGGCGACGGGCAGCCGCAGCAGCGGGGACGGTGGCGTGCTGAACGGCTTCATCTTGACGGCGTGCATGAGCCCGCACGACCCTGCGACGGCGGTAAGCAGGACATCCAAGTGCTACGAACCCTGCGCGGTATCCACCTCAATGAGCCGGACGAGGACGTGTTTGACTCGGTGGTGCTCAAAACCGAATAGTGGGCTGTCCTTCCTGGTCGCAGGGATGGTTCCGGCTGGTCAGCCTGGCGCGAGGGCCTGCAGGCGGGTGATCGCGGTGGTGATCTGGCTGGCCCATGGCCAGCTGGCTGCGATGCGGAGCTTGAGGCGGCGGCCGCCGCGGACGAGGCGCCCGGCGCAGGTGAAGATCCGCAGCCGCGGGCGCTTGGGTTCCCAGCGGCGGGCGGCACCGTCCAGGGCGAGCATCTGCATCCAGGCGAGCAGTTCGCAGGCCAGGGCGACGATCTCGCACCAGATCTGGTTCTGCGCGTAGCCCTGCAGGGGCAGGTTGCGCAGGCCTGTGTCCTTGGCACAGC
>Ga0335080_10006609_pt1 | contig 11994 bp, 11 predicted proteins | sample Lox_Sample_34_FD_206720 | JGI IMG/M metagenome (GOLD analysis project Ga0335080, IMG submission 206720) | Soil microbial communities from Loxahatchee National Wildlife Refuge, Florida, United States - Lox_Sample_3.4 | ecosystem: Environmental > Terrestrial > Soil > Wetlands | place: USA...
TTCTGACGGCTCCGTTCCGGAGTCGCCCAGAGGCGGAGTCCAACCGTGAAGTCGATCGCTGCAGGAAGAGATGAGGCCGAAGCCCGGGGCAAGGACCGGACAGCGTCGGTGCGGGGAGCGCTGGCCAGCCTTTCGCTATCCGTGCTGCTGGCCTCGCTCGGCACCAGCATCGCCAATGTCGGCTTGCCGACGCTGGCACGGGCGTTCACCGCCTCCTTCCAGGACGTCCAGTGGGTGGTCCTCGCTTATCTCCTCGCCATCACCACGCTGATCGTCGGCGTCGGACGGCTCGGCGACATCGTCGGCCGCCGACGTCTGCTGCTAGCCGGAATCGTTCTGTTCACGGCAGCGTCGGTCCTGTGCGGCATCGCACCCGCCCTCTGGCTGCTGATCGCGGCACGGACGGGGCAGGGCCTCGGCGCGGCCGTCATGATGGCCCTCGCCATGGCGTTCGTCGGCGAGACGGTTCCGAAGGCACGGACCGGCAGCGCCATGGGGCTGCTCGGAACGATGTCGGCCATCGGCACCGCCCTTGGTCCCTCGCTCGGCGGCATCCTGATCGCCGGACTCGGCTGGCGGGCGATCTTCCTCGTCAACATTCCCCTGGGGATCCTCACGTTTTTTCTTGCGCGCCGCTGTCTGCCCGTTGGCTGCCGGACACCGAACACGGATCGGGCGGGCTTCGACGCCCTGGGCACGCTGCTGCTGGCGTTGGCGCTCGCAGCCTATGCGCTTGCCATGACGGTCGGGCGCGGCCGTTTCGGCCCGTTCAACCTGTCCCTGCTGCTGGCTGCCGGATTTGGAACTGGCCTCTTCCTGCTCGCCGAGGCGCGGGCGGCATCGCCATTGATTCGCTTGGGGATGCTCCGCGATCCCGCGTTGGGTGGGAATCTCGCCATGAACGCGCTCGTCGCGACGGTGATGATGGCGACACTGGTGGTCGGGCCGTTCTACCTTTCGCGGGCGCTCGGGCTGGACACGGCACTTGTCGGAATCGTCATGTCGATCGGACCCATCATCTCCGCCCTGAGCGGCATACCGGCCGGTCGCATCGTCGATCGTTTCGGTTCTCCATTCACGATCGTCGTGGGGCTCATCGAAATGGCGGCAGGTTCCCTCGCTTTATCCGTGCTTCCGGCGATGTTCGGCGTCGCCGGCTACATTGCCGCCATCATCGTCCTGACCCCCGGTTATCAGTTGTTCCAGGCCGCCAACAACACCGCCGTCATGGTGGATGTCCGACCTGACCAGCGGGGCGTCGTTTCCGGGATGCTCAACCTCTCGCGCAATCTCGGGCTCATCACGGGTGCGTCGGTCATGGGCGCCGTGTTCGCTTTCGGGTCGGCGGCGGTCGATATCGCCGCGGCGCATCCGGAGGCCGTTGCCGCCGGCATGCGGCTCACGTTCACGCTGGCGGCCATGCTGATCGTGATCGCACTCGTCATCGCGGCTGTCGTCCGCGCTGCCGGACCGCGCCGCTCCCTCCCTGGAGACGCCTCGTGATCGAGAAAAATCCTGTCAGAGTGGACGATTGTAGGCATTGTTTCATCCTCGGCGGCGCCATTGCGGCGCGACCACGATCTCCAGAATCTGCGCCGTCCGGCCGAAACAAGACGGGTCAATCGAGAGTGCGCCAGGCGCCGGTAGGGGGACATCGCCGATCGACTTATCCGCCACACCAGCCTCGGAAATCGGCCGCCGGGGGCCTAGTCAGATTTGATATTTTACTTTAGATTCGCGGCGAAGTATTCGGTTTTATCGCCTCAATTCCCCGATGGACCACCGAAGAAATCATTGCGTCAGAATGACGCGAGGGCTTATCCTGCCGCCATTCGCCGGCGACCGATCGAGATCGGCGCCTTCCTCAGCGGAGACAGGCGTTGCGCCCCCATCGTTGCTCCGAACCGCGGCATCCGACGGCACCGGCCGACGGCGCTTCTCCTGACTTCAATGTCCATCGTTCCCTGTGGCGCCAAGCCCTGGTGCTGACCGCCGCTCTCGGGCTGGCGGCCTGCGCCGGCGGCAGTCCGGGCGGCGGGGGCGGGCAAGCGGCGAGCCACGGCCTCTACAAGGTCGGCGCGCCCTACCAGGTGGGGGGCGTCTGGTACTACCCGAACGTCGACTACAACTATGTCGAGACGGGCATCGCCTCCTGGTACGGCGAGGACTTCCATGGCGGCGCCACCGCCAACGGCGAGACCTACGACATGAACGCGCTCACGGCGGCGCACCGGACCTTGCCGATGCCGAGCATGGTCCGCGTGACCGACCTCGAAAACGGCCGCCAGATCGTGCTGCGGGTCAACGACCGCGGCCCCTTCGTCAACAACCGGATCATCGACGTGTCGCGCCGCGCCGCGCAGCTGCTGGGCTTCGAGCAGCAGGGGACGGCACGCGTCCGGGTCGAGATCATGGAGGCCGAGAGCCGCCAGCTGGCTGCTGTCTATGGCGGCGGCGCCCAACCGACGGTGACCGCAGGCATCGCCGCCCCCGTGCCGCAGGCGGCCGCGGCGCCCACGGTTGCCGTCACGGCCGAGACGCTGCCGCCGCCAGCCGGTGCCACGGCGGCTCCGGCACCGCCGGTTGCGCCCGCGATCGCGCCGCGCCCGGTTGCCGTTGTCTCAGCGCTCCCGAGCCCGACGCCGGACGGAAAAGTGACGGTGGTGCCCGTCCATCAGACCGCCATGTTCATCCAGGCCGGCGCCTTCACCGACGCCGCCAATGCCAGCCGCCTGCAGGTCAGGCTTGCTTCCCTCGGCCGGGCCCAGATCGTGCCGGCCACGGTCGGCAACCAGAAATTCTACCGCGTGCGGATCGGCCCCATCGGCACGGTGGCCGACGCCGATGCGATGCTGGACCGCGTCGTCGCCAGCGGCCATCCCGAGGCTCGCCTCATCGTCGATTGAGCGGTGCTTCGGTCACAATCCGGCCGCCTTGACTCGGTAACCTTAACCGAGTCTTAACCCCGCCGACTCTGCTATAAGGCTCGCCTTGCCGGGGCGCATTTTGATGGAGAGGAGAGGCTCGCGATGACGACAGGATTCAGGCACGTGACGCCGGCGTGGCTCGCTCTTGCGGCTTGGCTCTTTGGACATGGCGAGGCGAGCGCCATCGAGACGGCCGCCAAGCAGGCCCTGGTCATCGACTACCAGACCGGCTCGGTCCTCTTCGAGAAGGGTGCCGACGACCAGATCCAGCCGGCGTCCATGACCAAGCTGATGACCCTCTACGTCCTCTTCGACCAGCTGAAGCAGGGCAAGGTGTCACTTACCGACGAATTCACCGTGTCGGAGAATGCCTGGTCGCGCGGGGTCGACGCCGAATCCAACATGTTCGTGGACCTGAATTCCAAGGTGAAGGTCGAGGACCTGATCCGCGGCATCGCCATCCAGTCCGGCAACGACGCCTGCAAGGTGATCGCCGAGGGCATCGCCGGGAGCGAAGAGGCCTACGTCAAGCTGATGAACAAGAAGGCGCAGGAGATCGGCCTGCTGCACACCCATTTCGAGAACGTCGACGGGCTCGAGGAGCAGGGCCACCTGATGACCCCCCGCGACATCGTCCTGATGGCCGAGCACGTCTATGCGGATTTCCCCGAGTACTACCACTACTTCGCCGAGAAGGAGTTCACCTACAACAAGATCAAGCAGGGCAACCGCAACCCGCTGCTCTACAAGGACCTCGGCGTCGACGGCCTGAAGACCGGCCACCTCGATGTCTCCGGCTTCGGCCTCGTCGCCTCCGCCGAACAGGACGGCCGCCGCATCTTCGTGCTGGTCGACGGCCTGAACAGCATGCAGGCCCGCTCCGATGCCGGCACCCAGCTGATCGAGTGGGCCTTCCAGAGCTTCCAGAACATCAAGCTGGCAAAGGCCGGCGACACCCTGGAGACGGCACCGGTCTGGTACGGCGCCGAGGATGCCGTGCCGCTCACGGTCGCCAAGGACCTGATCGCCACGCTGCCCAAAGGCAGCCACGATGACCTCACGGCCAAGGCCGTCTTCCAGGGGCCGATCGCGGCGCCGATCGCCGCCGGCCAGCCGCTCGGCAAGCTCGTGATCTCCGCCAGCGGCGGCACGACAGAGGTGCCGCTCGTCGCCGGCGCCGCCGTCGACAAGGTCGGCATCTTCGGTCACATCTTCGCGACCCTGCGCTACTGGGTGGCGCCGCCGAAATTCACGGCTCCGCCCGCCGCCGCGAGCAACGGCTAGGTGACGGCAGCATCAGTGGCTGGCGCGCCGGGCCGCTTCATAACGTTCGAAGGCGGGGAGGGGGCGGGCAAGTCGACGCACATTCGCCTGCTCGTGCCCTGGCTGCGCGAGCAGGGCATCGATGTCGTCGCGACGCGCGAACCCGGCGGTGCCCCCGGCGCTGAACGGATCCGCGAGTTGCTGGTGACCGGCGACACCGCCCGCTGGACGCCGTTGACCGAAGTCCTGCTCCACTACGCCGCGCGCGCCGATCATCTCGAGCGGACCATCCGTCCCGCCCTTGCCGCGCAACGCTGGGTGGTCTGCGATCGCTTCGCCGACTCGACCACCGCCTATCAGGGCTACGGCCATGGCGTCGAGCTTGCCGTCATCGATTCGCTCTATCGCCGCATCGTCGGGCCGACGGGGCCTGATCTCACGCTCATCCTCGATGTCCCGGCGGAAGAGGGGCTCCGCCGTGCCGGCGGGCGGCAGGGCCGGGAGACGCGCTACGAACAGATGGCCATCGATTTTCACCGGCGTCTGCGCGACGGCTTCCTGGCGATCGCCGCCAACGACCCGCAGCGCTGCATCGTCATCGACGCCCGCCAGGAGCGCAAGGCCGTCCAGTCTGCCGTCCGCGCCGCGGTGAGCCGGCGGCTTGGCGTCACGCTGGCGTCATGACGGACGAAACGCGCATCCCGCCGCCGCGCGAGAATCCCGCCCTCGTCGGCCATGCCGCCGCCGAGACCGCCCTCTTGCGGGCCTGGGAGTCGCGGCGCCTGCATCATGCCTGGCTGATCACGGGGCCGCGCGGTATCGGCAAGGCGACCCTTGCCTTCCGCTTCGCCCGCTTCGTCCTGGCCGGCGGACAGAGCGATCTCTTCGGTGGCAGCCCGACTGGCCTCGACGTTGGCGTCGACACGCCCGTCTTCCGCCAGGTCGCCGGCGGCGGCCATCCCGACCTCCTCACCATCGAGCGTGGCTACGACGAAAAGCGTGACCGCCAGCGCAGCGAGATCGTCGTCGACGATGTCCGCGAGGTCGGCCGCTTCCTGCATCTGAAGGCGGCTGCCGGCGGTTGGCGCGTCGTCGTCGTCGACAGCGCCGACGAGATGAACCGCAACGGCGCCAACGCCCTCCTCAAGATCCTGGAGGAGCCGCCCGCCCAGGCCCTGCTGCTCATCGTCAGCCATGCCCCCGGAGGCCTGCTGCCGACCATCCGCTCGCGCTGCCGCCGCCTTGCCCTCGGCCCGCTCCCGGACGACGCGGTCGCCCAGCTGCTGACGCGCTACAGCCCGGAGGTGGGGGACGCGGACCGCGCCTTGCTCGTGCGCCTGGCCGAAGGCTCCATCGGCCGCGCGCTCGCGATCGTCGAGGCCGGCGGCCTCGATCTCTACCGCGAGATCGCCGGCCAGCTCCTCCTCAAGCGCCCTGACGCCGCGCGCCTGCATGCGCTGGGCGACCGGCTCGCCCGTCGCGACGAAGCCGATCTCTTCCGCCTCGCCGGCGAGCTGCTGGTCGGCTGGCTCGGCCGCCTGATCCGTATGGCGGCGACGGGCGAGCCGGCGGCAGAGCTGATCGTCGGCGAGGGTGCCGGCATGGCGGCGCTCGCCCGGCGCCGCAGCCTTGATCAGTGGCTCGAGCTATGGGAAAAGATCGGCAACCTGGTCGCCAGGACCGAAGCCGTCAATCTCGACCGCAAGCAGGTCTGGGTTGGCGCCATGCTCGACATCGCAGGATCGGCGGGCCGCTAGCGGCAGTGCATCCGCGCCGCGCGGAGGAACGAAACCGCGCCTCTCCTGTGTGCAAGGAGAGTTGATGTCCACGCCCGACAGCTACTACGTCACGACGCCGATCTACTACGTGAACGACTCGCCGCATATCGGCCACGCCTATACGACGCTGGCCTGCGACGTGCTGGCGCGCTTCATGCGGCTCGACGGGCGGCGGGTGAAGTTCCTCACCGGCACCGACGAGCACGGCCAGAAGGTCGAGCAGAAGGCGCGCGAGGCCGGCATCGATCCGCAGGCCTTCACCGACCAGGTGTCGCAGAACTTCCGCGATCTCGCCAAGGCCATGAACTTCAGCAACGACGACTTCATCCGCACGACCGAGCCGCGCCATGTCCGCGCCTGCCAGGCCCTGTGGCGCCAGCTGAAGGCGAACGGCCATATCTATCTCGGCAGCTATGCCGGCTGGTATGCCGTCGCCGACGAGGCCTTCTACGACGAGGACGACCTGACGGCAGGACCCGGCGGCAAGAAGGTCGCGCCCTCGGGCGCCGTCGTCGAATGGGTGGAGGAGCCGAGCTATTTCTTCCGCCTGTCGCACTGGCAGGACAAGCTGCTCGACTACTACGCCCGCACGCCCTGCCCGGTGGCGCCGGAGACGCGCCGCAACGAAGTCGTGAGCTTCGTCAAGGGGGGCCTCAAGGACCTCTCGATCTCCCGCACCACCTTCAAGTGGGGCATACCGGTGCCCGACGATCCCGCGCACATCATGTATGTGTGGCTCGACGCCCTCACGAACTACATCACCGCCGCCGGCTATCCCGACGTCGACGGCAGCGAGTACCGCACCTACTGGCCGGCCAACCTGCACATGGTCGGCAAGGACATCCTGCGCTTCCACACCGTCTACTGGCCGGCCTTCCTGATGGCGGCCGGGCTCGAGCCGCCGCAGCGCGTGTTCGCGCACGGCTGGTGGACCAACGAGGGGCAGAAGATCTCCAAGCGCCTCGGCAACGTCATCGACCCGCTGGAGCTCATCACGAAGTACGGCCTCGACCAGGTGCGCTATTTCCTGCTGCGAGAAGTGCCCTTCGGCAACGACGGCGACTTCTCGCACCGGGCGATGGTGAACCGCATCAACGCCGACCTCGCCAACGGCCTCGGCAACCTGGCGCAGCGCGTGCTGAAGATGATCAACGCCAGCTGCGATGGTACCGTCCCGCAACCGGGACTGCTGACGGCCGCGGACGAGGGACTGCTGGCGGCCGCCCACGGCTTGCTGGCTCGCGTCAGGGACGAGCTGGAGCAGCAGGCGTTCTACCGGGCGTTGGAGCTCCTGTGGCAGGTGATCGGCGAAGGCGACCGCTACATGAATGATCAGAAGCCCTGGAGCCTCAAGAAGACGGATCCGGCCCGGATGGGGACCGTGCTCTACGTGCTGGCCGAGACGATCCGGCACCTCGCCGTCCTGATCCAACCCTTCATGCCGCAGGCCTGCGCCCGTCTCCTCGACTCTCTGGCGGTGCCCGATGATGGCCGCAATTTTGCGGCGCTGGAGGCGCGCAGACTGGCGCCGGGAATGCGGCTGCCGGCCCCGGAGATCCTGTTCCCGCGCTATGTCGAGGAAGGCCAGGGGGCCGCCGCGCCGGCGTGACAGTTGTCAACCGGCGACGGCTCAGTCGCGGCGGAAGGGATTGGCGCAGGCGGCCGAGATGCCGACGAAATCGACCGGCTCGTTCCTGGGGTCCTTCAGCTGAAAGAAGTTCGAGCCGATCAGAAAGGCCGTCAGCACGTCCCGCTCCAGCTGTTCGCTGCTCTTCAGCTCGCCGGGTATCAGCATGCGATCGGCGGCGTGGAGCACGCGCATCAGGGCCGCGCGCGAGCCGTATCGGCTCCGCATCAGCGGCCAGTAGACCTCGGTGAATTGCTCCACCTCCTCGTCCGTCACGATGGCGTCTGTGAGGAGGCGGCGCAGGATGGCCGCAAAGAAGCCCGCGCGGTCGTAGGCCGCACCGCCCACCGCCGCACCGATCAGCGTGCTGAAGGCGAGGGCGCCGCCGCCGATGAGGACCGTTCTGCGTTCCATTCCGACCTCCTTAGCTGCTGCCGAGCAGCCGCTCCGCTGCCCGCAACGACAAGGCCGCCACGGTCAGACTGGGGTTTGCGGTGGGACAGGTGGGGAAGACCGACGAGCCGACCACGACGAGGTTGCGCAGGCGATGATGCACCTGGCCGGCATCGACGACGGAGGTCTCCGGCGCGTGTCCCATCCGCAGCGTGCTCAGCAGATGGCTCTCCGTGGGCCGCCAGCCTCGATCGACGATCGCCTCGACCGGAAGCGGCGCCAGGATCTTGTCCAGGGCGGACTTGGCCGCGGCGGCACCGCGCATCGCGTAGTCGCTCTTCTCGTACCGCACGAGCGGGCGTCCATCGGAAGCGAGGGTGACGCCGCTCGTGGCGGCCGGCGGGTTCTCGACCACGAAGGTCAGCGGCAGGCACTGGCGCCAGCGGCCGTACTCGCGGCGCAACCCGAACTTCCAGCGATTCTCGAAATAGATCAGCGCCCCCGCGTGATCCCGGCGGAACGGCCCGTCCAGCAGCGACAGATTCACCCCCGTCGTGATGGTGCCGCCGTCGAACGCGTCGACGCCGTCGAGGAAGACTTCGGCCTCGAAGCCCACCTGCTCGTTGAGGCCGACCCCGGTGAGCGCCGTGCCCAGGCCGGAAGCGAGCAGGATGGCCGGGCCGTGGATGCTGTTGGCGCCGAGGACGAACAGCGCCCCGCCGACGCTGCGCTCGCGGCCGCCGGTCTCGAAGTAGGCGCGCTTGACTGCCGCGCCCTCGGCGTCGAAGCGGGTGACCCGGGCGCCGGTGAGGATGGAGACGGCCGGGTGCGCCGTGAGTTCCCGAAGACCGTTCTCGGCCGTGAACTTCGCATCGACCGGGCACAGAAAGCAGCGCGCCGAGCCGCAGCAGGCGCCGCGCGTCTTGGTGGCGATGTGCGCGCGGGCGGTCGGCAGCGCGAAATGCAGGCCGGGCTGCGCCTGCTTCATCATCTCGTCGGGCGTCGACAGGTGATGCGCGGGTTGCGGATACGGGCGACCGCGCGGATAGACGGCGGCGATGTCTTCGGGGCCCGCGATCTGCATGATCGCCTCGGCCTCGCAGTAGAATCTCTCTAACTCCTCGTAGGCGAGCGGCCAATCCTGCCCGACACCGTAGAGGCTCTGGGTGCGAAAGTCGTTCGGGTGGAGCCGCGGCGTGTGCCCGAACCAGCAGTTCGTCCCGCCGCCATACCCGATGGTGAAGTTCCATTCCTTGTCGTTCTCGTTCCGGAATGTCGATGCCGGCGGGATGTCCGAGTTCCGCGCGTCCCGCAGCTGCTCGTCGTGGTTCTTGAAGGCGCCCCACTCGAGGATGAGAATCCGCGACTGCGGCCGCTGCTGCAGAACCTTGGCGACGAAGAACAGGGAGCCGAACCCCGAACCCGCGACCACGATGTCGTAGACCGGGTCGACGGCGCTGACAGGAACAAAGGGCATTCGCTCGCTCGCGGGCCGACACGCCGATGGGTGACGCGGAAGCGCAACATAGGAATCCAGACTCCGAGCTATAGCGGCCCGCGGCCTGGCATGTTGTGACAACAATGCGACCGTCGAACCGGGCCCATGAGATCGACCCGGTCCCGGACCGCCGGGCGATCACCAGGGGCCTTGCATCGCCCCCCCGATATCCGTAAGCCAACGCCCGGGTTCGCCTGCGTTCCAGCGCCCAAGGATTTCATGGTTTCACTTGTCGACAGCCACTGCCACCTCGACTACTACAAGGAGGAGGGCGAGGTCGCCGCCGTCATCGCGCGGGCGCGCGAAGCTGGCGTGGGGACGCTCGTCACCATCGGCACGCGCATCTCCGAGTTCGCCGGCGTCCGCCGCATCGCCGAGCAGTTCGACAATGTCTACTGCACGGTCGGCATCCATCCGCACGAGGCCGCCAGCGAACCCGCCATCGACCGTGCCGCCATCGTCGAGCTGGCGCGCCACCCGAAGGTGATCGGCATCGGCGAGACCGGCCTGGATTTCTATTACGACCACGGCCCGCGCGACCGCCAGGCGCAGGTCTTCCGCACCCATGTCGAGGCGGCTCTCGACGCCGGCCTGCCGCTCGTGGTCCACAGCCGCGACGCCGATCCCGAGACCGTGGCCATCCTGGCGGACTACCCCGGCGTCGCCGGCCTGATCCACTGCTTCAGCACGACGCGCGTGCTCGCCGACGGCGCGCTCGCCCAGGGCCTGTCGATCTCGCTGTCGGGCATCGTGACCTTCAAGAACGCGACGCTGCTGCGCGAGATCGCGGCCGACATCCCGGCCGACCGCCTGCTTGTCGAGACCGACGCGCCCTACCTGGCGCCGGTGCCGCACCGCGGCAAGCGCAACGAACCGGCCTTCGTCGTCCACACCGCCCGCCAGGTCGCCGAGCTGCGGGGCGAGTCGCTGACGGACTTGGCGGCCGCCACGACGGCGAATTTCTTCCGCCTGTTCACCAAGGCGCGATCGCCCGTCCCCGCATGAAGGTGACGGTCCTCGGCTGCGGCGGCTCCGGCGGCGTGCCGCTGATCAACGGAAGCTGGGGCGACTGCAATCCGGCCAATCCGCGCAACCGGCGGCGGCGCGTGTCGGTGCTGGTGGAGCAGGGCGGCACCGTCATCCTCATCGATACCTCGCCGGACCTGCGGCTGCAGTTCCTCGACGCCGGCGTCACGCGCCTCGACGCCATCCTCTATACCCACGACCACGCCGACCACTGCCACGGCATCGACGAACTGCGTGCCTTCGGCCACGACCGCGATGGCAAGCCGATCCCGGCCTATGGGACGCAGGAGACTCTGCGGGTTCTGCGCCGGCGCTTCGGTTACGTCTTCCGGCAGGCGAAGCGGGGATCCAGCGTCCTCTATCGGCCGCTGCTCGAGGCGCGCGTTCTTGACGGACCGTTTACCATAGCCGGCATTCCGATCGTGCCGTTCGAGCAGGACCATGGACTCGGCACCTATACGACCGGCTTCCGTCTCGGGCGCATGGCCTATTCGACGGACGTCGTCGGCCTCAACGACGCCGCGTTCGAAGTGCTCGCCGACCTCGACCTCTGGATCGTCGATTGCCTGCGCTACGAGCCGCATGTGACGCATGCGCATTTCGATCGCACGATGGCGTGGATCGACCACGTGCGGCCCAAGCGCGCCATCCTTACGCACCTGAACCACACGCTCGACTACGACGACTTGGCGTCGCGCTGCCCGGCCGGCGTCGAGCCGGGCTACGACGGACTGACGGTGGAAGTTGCCGACGGGTAGGGCCTGGGGCCTGGCCTAGTAGCCGTACTTGCTCTCCATGCGGGCGCGCACCAGAACGGCATGAATGAGCGCGAAACCGCCGAAGAAGAACCCGTAGATGAACCAGCCGAGGAAGCCGTGGCCCTTGGCCTTGGCAATGAGCCCCGCGCCGATGCCCATCGTCAGCCAGAGCGCCAGAAAGATTTCCATGTGCGTTGTCCCGCCCCGTGAATCCGCGATTTCGCAACGATACCGCCATGCCGATAAAGATGGGTTAAGGTCGCGGACGGCCTCTGGCGTCGCATGAAAGATTTTCCATAATATACATTATGCGATATTCTGATCCGCAGGCCGGCCATCGCGATCGCTTCCCTCTGCCCCCCGGCACGGCTAAGGTCGCGCGCATTTCCGCGCCCCAGCGAGCACAGGCACTGCCATGAGCGATGATCCGTCCGCGCTGCCCGAGGATCCGATGGCGCGCCTGCTTGCCGTCATGGCCCGGCTGCGCAATCCCGATGGCGGCTGCCCCTGGGACCTCGAGCAGGATTTCGGCACCATCGCGCCCTACACAATCGAAGAAGCGTACGAGGTGGCTGACGCCATCGAGCACCAGGACATGGCCGCCCTGCAGGACGAGCTCGGTGACCTCCTCCTCCAGGTCGTGTTCCACGCGCAGATGGCGCGCGAGGCCGGCAGCTTCGCCTTCGACGATGTGGTGCGCGCGATCGCCGACAAGATGATCCGC
>Ga0335080_10006610_pt1 | contig 11993 bp, 6 predicted proteins | sample Lox_Sample_34_FD_206720 | JGI IMG/M metagenome (GOLD analysis project Ga0335080, IMG submission 206720) | Soil microbial communities from Loxahatchee National Wildlife Refuge, Florida, United States - Lox_Sample_3.4 | ecosystem: Environmental > Terrestrial > Soil > Wetlands | place: USA: Florida...
AGTCAGACGGGCAATTATGCGGTGCTGGTGACCAACGCCTTTGGTTTCATCCTCAGTTCGAATGCAGTGTTGACAATACTGACATCACCCGCTATCACGACACAACCGACGAATCAGACGGTAACTGTGGGTGGTATTGCATCCTTCAACGTTACGGCCAGTGGCACGCCGCCCTTGAGTTACCAGTGGAACCTCAACGGGACGAATATTGCCGGAGCGACAAACATTCTACTGACGCTGACCAACGTTCAACCGGCCCAGGCGGGCAACTACCAGGTGCTGGTTACCAATCTGTTCGGATCGGTTCTCAGTTCCAACGCAGTGTTGACAGTGACGCTGGATCACTTTACCTGGAGCCCAATACCGTCGCCACGGTTCATCAACACACCTTTTGCCGTTGCCATTCAAGCGCGAGACCTGACCAATGGCCTGTTCACCAACTTCACCGGCATTGCTACGTTGGGAACCACCAACGGGGTTCCCGTCGCCCCGCCGGTTTCGGGTCGCTTTGTGCAGGGAATGTGGACCGGGGCGGTGACAATTGCCCAGGCCGCTTCCAACCTGGTGTTGCGGGCCGATGATGGGCTGGGGCACTTCGGCCACGCCAATACCATCAATGTCATGAGTCTGCCCCGTCTGGTGATGTTGTGTTCGGGCAACATTGCCCTGTATATGTGGCCGGTCGGATACCCGGGATTCGTGCTGGAGACTTCGGGCAACCTGTCGCCGGCTGCGTGGACGCCGGTCCCCTACTCGCCAATCCCGATCGGCGATCAATATCTGCTGCCGCTGGATATGACCGGGACCAATGGCTTCTATCGCCTATGGTTCTCTGGCCCATGAACATACGGTCGGGAATCGCAGAATCGGAGTCGCCTTCCTGCAAGCGCGACTCCGGATGGACGATGGCGCACGCGGGCGTTAGTGCGTCTTGAGATAATCGTTCATCGCCCGGGCCGCATTCTTACCGTCACCCATGGCGAGAATGACCGTGGCCGCGCCGCGTACGATGTCCCCACCCGCAAACACGCCCGGCAGACTGGTCATCCCCGCGTCGTCTATGACGATGTTGCCCCACTTGTTCAGTTTCAGGTCGGGACACGTTGCGGTCAGCAGCGGGTTGGCGCGCGTGCCGATGGCCACCACCACGATGTCGCACGGGAGCACAAATTCCGAGCCGGGAATGGTCACCGGCCGGGCGCGGCCCGAAGCATCCGGCTCGCCCAGCTTCATGCGGACGCACTTGAGACCCGTCACCCAGCGTTTGTCGTTGCCGACGACTTCCACCGGGGCGGTGAGGAATTCAAACTGAATGCCTTCTTCCTCTGCATGGTTCACTTCCTCGGTGCGCGCGGGCAGCTCATTGCGGGTGCGGCGGTAAACAATCATGGCCGATGCGGCGCCGAGCCGTTTGGCGGTGCGCACCGAGTCCATCGCCACGTTGCCGCCGCCCACGACGGCCACGCACTTGCCGTGAAGCACCGGCGTGTCGGCGTTGGGGAACTGATAGGCCGCCATCAGGTTGACGCGGGTGAGGTATTCGTTGGCGGAGTAAACGCCCTTCAGATTTTCGCCCGGCACGTTCATGAACACGGGCAAGCCGGCGCCGTTGGCGATGAACACGGCGTCGAAACGCTCGCGTAATTCGGGCAGCGTGTAGGTGCGGCCAATGACCACGTTGCACTCGATCTTCACGCCGGCGTTTTGCAGACGCTGGACTTCCTGCTGCACAATTTTCTTGGGCAGGCGAAACTCGGGAATGCCGTACACCAGCACGCCGCCGGGTTTATGCAGCGCCTCGTAAATCGTCACGTCGTGGCCCGCGCGGACCAGTTCGCCGGCGGCGGTCAGGCCCGCCGGACCGGAACCGACAATGGCCACGCGCTTGCCGGTCGCCGGGGCCCTGGTGGTCGTCAATTGGTCGGAATGAGAGCGCGCCCAGTCGGCAACGTAACGTTCCAGATAGCCGATGCCCACCGGCTTGCCCTTGTTGCCCCGCACACAAACGACTTCGCATTGAGTTTCCTGCGGACACACCCGGCCGGTGACGGCAGGCAACGCATTGTCGCAAAGCAGGCTCTGCGCCGCCTCGGCCATTTTGCCTTGAGAAACCAGGTCAATGAAGCGCGGGATGTTGACGCTCACCGGGCAGCCTGCCACGCAGCGCGGGTCTTTGCATTGGAGGCAGCGGTCGGCTTCCAGCAGGGCGAGTTGTTCCGGAAAACCGAGGTTGACTTCATCGAAATTGGCGGCGCGGACCTTAGAAGCCTGCTCGGGCATTTTCTGCCGGTTAATTTGCAGGCGTTCCTTGGTGGTGATTTTGCCGGGCATAAAAGACTTCGGAAAATTCAGGAGAATGTCAGCCGGGAAGAGTCGGTTTGAGACGGCACTTGTCTTCCGCACAGGCCAGGGATTTCTGTTCGAATTCGCGATAGGCGGAGAGCCGGTCCTGCAGCTCGTCAAAATTCACCCCGTGACCGTCGAACTCGGGGCCGTCCACACACGCAAATCGCGTCTCCCCGCCCACGGAAACGCGGCACCCCCCGCACATCCCGGTGCCGTCAATCATCACCGGATTCAACGACACAATCGTACGCACTCCCAGCGGCCGGGTCAGGTTCGCCACCGCACGCATCATCGGCACCGGCCCGACGGCATAAACAATTCCAATACCGCCGCCGGCCAGGGCATCCTTCGCCGCGTCGGTCACGAACCCTTTCCGGCCATAGCTGCCGTCGTCCGTGCAGACAATCACATCGCCCAGCCGGCGCAGTTCGGCTTCAAAAATCACCCATTCCTTCGAACGTCCGCCGATGATGCTCGTTACCTTCACGCCGCGCCGGTACAAACCCTGGGCGATGGGGTGCACGACTGCCGTGCCGACGCCGCCGCCGATGCACAACGCGCAGCCGGACTCGATCATTTCGGTGGGATGCCCCAGCGGGCCGACAATGTCCGCTATGGCCTGGCTGGGCTCCAACGCCACAAGGTCACGCGTGCTTTTCCCGACGGCCTGAATCACCAGCGCAATGGTCCCGGCGCCGGGGTCGGCGTCAGCAATCGTCAGCGGGATGCGTTCGGCGCCTTCAGAATGGCGGACGATGACAAATTGACCCGGCTGGCGGATTTGGGCAATCCGCGGTGCTTGAACGTCGAGGCGGGTGACGTTCGGGCTGAGACACTGCCTGGCTACAATCGTGTGCATCAATTTTCGTTTAAATCTTGCTCTAACTATGTCCGTTGCGGGACCCGGCGTCAAACGGCTCACGCCGTCCCGGACGGGACGCCGCGCCGTCTTCAAGTGGAAAACTATATGATGCCACGGTGGCTGGGGCGGGTCAATCCTTGCGTTGGTCAGCGGCGCTACCTTTTACGCCAGCCAAAGAGTTTTTCGCGTTTGATGACGTCCGCAATCACGGGCGGGACATGTTTTTCCCATGAGGCGTCGCCCGCGGCGATTTTATCCAGCACGTCAATCGAGCGAATGCGCAGAAACTCGGGGTTGGAGTTGGCGAGACCCTGAATACAACGGTTTTCGGTCAGATGCGTGTACAGATGCCGCAAATGCGGTGCCACCGGAAAATTTTCCACGGTGACAATCTGGCCGTTGGCAAAGTTGAGGCTGGGATAGACGTAGAGCCGCGCATGGTTCTTTAACATTTGACCCAAACCGCCCAACAATCCGCCTTCATTTTCGTTGTAAAGCGACTCGTCGAAAATCTCGGCAAGCCGGTGCGCGCCGAGCGCCAAACCGATGGGCCGGTCCGTGTAGCGCCCGAGATACGACGCCAGACGATAAAACCGCCGGAAATTCGAGAGGAACACATTCCGCCCCAGCGCGCCGAGCATGTCGGCGCGTTGCAGAAAATCGTGATGGTCAACCACATCGCCCTTGGACAGGTGGCGCAACGTCATTTCCATCAAAACCACCGGCGGCTCGTTCTTCAATTCCGGCTCGCGGACGAATTGTTCCGACGCGCGCTCGAGCACATCGAGCGTGGTGTTGGTTACGGGCCGGAAACTGCCGCGCTGGACGAGCACGGGTTTCTTATGCAGCACGTCGTTCCATTGCACCGTCTCGCCGGCGGCGGTGAACATGGCCGCCTCGGTGAGGTCCTGCTCGACGAGCTGCAGCGCCATGAGCCGGTTGTCCACCTCCGCAAACGCCGGCCCGCCAAAGTGGATCATGTCCACCTCCACCCGTTCCCAGGTGAGATTGTCCAGCAACGAGCGGATGAGCTGGTCCGGTCGCCGGTGCAGGTAAAACGCGCCGTAAATCAGATTCACGCCGATCAGCCCGAGCGCCTCCTGTTGCCGGGCATTCTCCTTGTCGAGCATCCGGACGTGGATGATGATTTCGGACGGTTCGCTGCGTGGCTGGGTTTGAAACCGGATGCCCAGCCAGCCGCCGCCTTCTTCCTGGCGCGTAAAACTGCGCGTGGCCACGGTGTCGGCGAAAACAAAAAAACTGCTCTCGGAGCCGCGCGCCTGATCAAGCCGTTGCAGCAGCAAGCCAAACTCGTATTGCAGCATGGCCTCCAGGCGCTGACGGCTGACGTAACGTTCGGCCGGACCGTAAATCGCGTCACTCACCGCCATGTCGTAAGCGGAGATGGTCTTGGCCACCGTGCCGGCGGCGCCGCCGACGTGGAAAAACCATCGGGCGACCTCCTGCGCCGCGCCGATTTCGGCGAAGGTGCCATACCGGTCCGCGTCGAGATTGATCTGGAGCGCCTTCCGGTCGGTGCTGAGTCTGTCGTTGCTCATGAGCGCAATTCCTGAACCAGCTTGTCCTTTCCGCAGCGCGGAATCAAACCCAATGAATGTAAGTCTCCGATTCAGTTTCCCGGCGGAGCGGCAATTCCCGCTTGCGGCATCCGCTGGAATTGGTCTCCAAGCCTCGGCGGATGGCAGACGGACTGTCGCCGATGTTTTTCGGTCCTTCCACGATCATTTTTCGCGGCCGGCGGTTTTCCGTTTAGAATTGAACGCTTTGCCGTTCGCCGTGATAGGAAACGGCTTTGTCCGGGTTGCTCGTGACTTCCACCCCCGTTCCATGGTCTTTGCCTACGATGACGATGTTGAAACTGCGTTCCGGCAACATGCCGGGGAATGAACCTTTTTGGTCATCGATGACGAGCCGGCGGTTTGCGTCATCCCAGTGAAAAGCGATGGTGGCATAGACGCCTTTTTCATAATTGTAATTGTCGTTCTCGTCTTCGTATAACGTGAAGTTTCCATCGGCACCGGGATAGATGCGCAGTTCGATGGGATCAGGCGGTTTTTCCGAAGCGTATTGAACGAATGGGCCCATGGGAATGATGGAGCCGGCTTTGATCAGGAGCGGAATTTTATCGACCGGAGCGTCGGCCATGATTGTTTGGCCGCCGGGGAAGGTCTGTCCGGTCCAGAAGTCCACCCATTGATTTCCCGCCGGCAGGTAAACCGACCTGGCCTGTACCCGCGGCTCGACGATTTTTTCACGGGCAAAAATCTCCGGGGTTTTCCAGAACAATTGGGCCCGGAAAGCGCCCAGGACGGAATTGGCCGTCTCGCAGGCAAAGTCGTATTCCTTGCCGGCCTGGAGTTCCACCGGAACGGTATAAGCTTCCGTCGAAACGTAATTGTTGTGAACTTCCTTGCCGTCCAGGAAGATTCGTTTCGGACCGAAGCTTTTGAAGTGGAAGCGGTAGGTGCCGGTTTCCGTCGGAACCAGCCTGCCCTCCCAACGCATCGAGAATTTGGGGCCGGTGATGTAATCCGGCCAGCCGGTGTACCAGAAAAGGTTGATGTTGGTCTCCACCTGTTCGTGACAGAGGGTCTTGAACTGGTCGTCACTGTAATATTTGACGTTCAGGCCCGGCTGGCCGTTTTTCGTCCGGAAAAATTCCGGCGCGATGGGAATGCTGTTCTCCGGTGGCCGGTGCAGCATGTACTCCGTCACCGGACAGACCAGGATTGCAGGTCCGAACATGAACTGATCATTGATGGAATAAGTCTTTGGATCCGAGGCAAAATCCATTGGCAGGCCGCGCATGATAGTGTAGCCTTGGTCAGTGACCTGCCAGGCGAGCGAATAGATGTAAGGCAGCAGGCGATAGCGCAGATTGTCGAATTTCGTGAGCACATCGCTGAATTCGCCAAACTGCCAGATTTCCCGCGGCGTTTCCGAGCCATGCGAGCGGAAGATGGGACAAAAGGCGCCCAGTTGAAACATGCGGGTGTAAAACTCCTGGTAAGCGGGATCCTTGCCGCCGTTCGAGAAAACCCCTTCGTAACTTCCGATGACAAAGGCACCGATATCAAACGTCCAGTACGGGATCCCCGCCATGCAATGATTGATGCCGGCCGAAATTTGTCTTTTATAAACATCCCAGTTGGCGCCGATGTCGCCCGACCAGGTGGTCGCGGCGGCCCGTTGCTGGCCGGCAAAGGTTGAGCGGGTGAGAATATAGACGCGCTTCTGATCAGTTTCCGCGCGCTGATGTTTATAGACCGATTCGGTCGCCAGCAGCGAATAGGGATTGAGATACTTGGCGAAAGAACCAATGTGATTGTTCTCGACGCGTTTCATTTCATATTCTTCGCCTTCCTTGGTCAAGGCGTTGACGATGTCAGGCTCGGTTGAGTCCATCCACCATCCGTCAATGCCCTTCGAGAACAGGCCCTGGCTCACGTATTGCCAGTACAGGTCATTGGCCGCCGGATTGTAAACGTCATAATATCTAAAACCGGCCCAACCCACCGGCGAGTACAGATAGCCATGTTGTTCCATGTCCTTGTAAATCGCCGAAGCCGGCCCCAATCCCGTCCAGATGGAAATCATGAGGTGAAAGTTTTGCTGGTGCAGAATATCAATCATCTCCTTCGGGTTCGGATAGGTTTTCTCGTCAAAGAACATGCTGCTCCAATTGGTGTTGCCGCCCCAGTAGTTCCAGTCCTGGACGAGGCCGTCGATGGGGATTTTACGTGTGCGATATTCCTGCGCGATGCTCAGCAGCTCATCGCGGGTTGCATAATGTTCCTTGCTTTGCCAGTAGCCGTAGGCCCATTTGCCATACATCGGAGCCCGGCCTGTGAGGTTTCGGTATCCGGCAATCGCGCCGTCCATGTTTTTGCCGTAAATGAAATAATAATCAATATTGTCGCCGACATCGGACCAGAGAGAGGTTGTTTCGTTGTCGTCCGCAAAAATGGTTTTGGAATAATTGTCCCATAGAATCCCATAATTCCGGGTTGAAATCAGAAAGGGCGTGACCGCCTCGGTGTTGGCCTGCACCAGTTTGACGATGTGTCCACGATAGTTCATATATCCGGATTGATGCTGCCCGAGGCCGTAAATGCCTTCATCGGGCGACAGTTTGAAATTCTGCTGAACACTGAACGTTTTGTCTTCGTGCGCAATCCTGACCGGAGTAATGATTGCCCCGCCCTGTTCTTTCAGGATGGGCTGGCCGGCGGCGAGGTATTGGATGACGCCGTTGCTTTTGGACAACTGCACGGTGATTTGTCCCGAACCCAGGGTGATGGTTTCGGCATCCTCCTGAAAAGCAATTTTCAAATCCGCCACGTTCGTCTGGATTACCGCCAGGCTCGCCTTATCGGATGTTCCGCCGGGCGTCCACTTGACGACGCGAACAATATCATTCGCGTAGAATTGCACCTTCACATTCAGCGTGGCGGTGTTCAGTTGCACGCCGTTCTGAATACGCTGGATTGGCGGTGGCGGCGGCGATGCGACTTGAGCCTCTCCTGGCGCGGCGGGTTTGGTCTGGCAAGAAACCAACAGAAGGCTGCTGCAAAGAGCGCTGAACAAAACCGTCGCCCGCGGGTCGAACGAAAACGTTTTCATCATATCGTAATTCCTCTTTTGGCGATCTGGCGGCTAACCCTCCAGCATGGCTTCGACCTGGATGGGTTTTGACTGCGGTGGGCGCACCGGCAAGACATTGCCCGGGACGACCTTTCCATCCACCAGCAGTTTCTTCACGCCGCGTTGTCTGCCCTTCGGGTTCCTGATTTTGATGATATAGGTGGTCCCGCGGAACCGGCGCGTGGCGGTGAAGCCCTTCCATTTGGCCGGAATCACCGGGTCAATCCGCAAGCCGTCGAACTCGGTCCGGATGCCCAGGATCCATTGCGTGACGCAGAAGTAGGTCCATGCCGCTGTGCCGGTAAGCCACGAGTTCTTCGCCTCGCCGTGCGTTGGCGCGTCCTTGCCTGCAATCATCTGCGCGAACACATACGGTTCGCAGCGGTGCCGGTCGCCGATTTTCTCGCGCGCCGACGGATTGATGCGGGTGTAATAGTCGAAGGCGCGGTTGCCGTTGCCCACCATCGTCTCGGCAATAATGATCCACGGATTGTTGTGGCAGAAGATGCCGGCATTTTCCTTGTAACCCGGCGGATACGAAGAAATCTCACCCAAATGAAGGTAATACTTCGAGAACGCCGGTTGTTGCAGCATGATGCCATGCTTCGTAGCCAGGTGTTTGTGGACCGAGGCCAGCGCACGTCTGGCCTTGCCGTCATTCAGGCCGATGCCGGCCATGATGCACATGCCCTGCGATTCGATGAAAATTTTCCCTTCCTGGCAGGCCTTTGAACCGATGGGTTTGCCGAAATCATCGTAGGCGCGCACGAACCAGGCGCCGTCCCAGCCATGCTTGTAAATGACCTTCTCCATTTTGGCCGCCTCAACCAGGCAGCGTTCGGCTTCCTTGTTCAAGCCGCGCCTTTTCGCAATGGCGGCCAGTTCCTTCCCGGCCATTACAAACAAGCCGGCGATGAAGACCGATTCGGCAACCTTGCCTTCCTTGTTCGTCGTGGTTTGGAACGATTGGCCGGGGGTGTCGGAGAAGCAATTGAGGTTCAGACAATCATTCCAGTCGGCGCGGCCGATGAGCGGCAGGCCGTGCGGGCCAAGGCGCTCGAGGGTGTAGTTGAAACTGCGGCGCAGGTGTTCGTACAGCGGCTGCTCGGAGCCGGGTTCGTTCTCGAATTGCACCGGCTCATCCAGAATGTCCCAGTCGCCGGTTTCCTTGAGATAAGCGCCGACCCCGAGGATGAGCCAGTGCGGATCGTCATTGAACCCGCTGCCGATGTCGTTGTTCCCGCGTTTGGTCAGCGGCTGGTATTGATGGAATGCGCCGCCGGATTTGAGCTGGGTCGCCGACAGGTCGAGGATGCGTTCGCGGGCGCGGCTCGGGACCATGTGGACAAAGCCGAGCAAGTCCTGATTGGAATCGCGGAAGCCGAGGCCGCGGCCGATGCCCGATTCATAGAACGACGCCGAGCGCGACATATTGAAAGTGGCCATGCACTGGCAGGCGTTCCAGATGTTGACCATGCGGTTGGCGTGGATGTCCGGCGATTGCACCTGGTAAGTGCCGAGCAGGCCATCCCAGTTTTCCCGCAACGCCTGGAAGGCGGCGGCGACATTTTTGCCCTTGAGATATTTGGCGATGACCGGCTTGACGGTCCGCTTGTTGATCATCTGCGTATCCGGCGGGTCAAATTTTTTGTCCGCCGGATTTTCGTGGTACCCAAGGATAAAAATGATTTCCTTCGTTTCGCCGGGGCCCAGATTCATTTTGACGTGATGGGAACCGTGCGGCGCCCAGCCGTGCGCGACCGAGTTGAAGGATTTGCCGCGCGCTACTACCGCCGGATTGTCCCAACTCCGATAGGCGCCCAGGAATGTGTCGCGTTGCGTGTCGAACCCGGCCAACTTCTCCGAGCAGGCGAAATAGGCGAAGTGATTGCGCCGCTCCCGGTATTCGGTTTTATGGTAAATCACTCCATCCACAATCTCAACCTGCCCGGTACTGAAGTTGCGCTGGAAATTGGTGGCGTCGTCCTGCGCGTCCCACAAACAAAACTCGATGCTCGAAAAAATGGAAAGCTTCGCCGGCTTCTGACGGTGGTTCGTCACCCGGAATTTCCAGATTTCCAGTGTCTCGCCCAGCGGCACGAAATAGGTCGTCTGCGCTTCGATCCTGGCGTAGCTCGAACTGATGGTGGTATAGCCCATGCCGTGTCGGCATTCGTATTGGTCGAGCTTCGTGCGCGTGGGCTGCCACGATGGCGACCAGAATTTGCCGCTGTCGTTGTCGCGGATGTAGAGGTAGCGCCCGCCGACGTCGAACGGCGCGTTGTTGTAGCGATAGCGCGTCAACCGGCGCAGGCGGGCGTCCCGGTAGAAGGAATAGCCGCCGGCGGTGTTCGAGATGATGCCGAAATACGACTCGCAGCCGAGGTAATTGATCCACGGCAGCGGCGTGTCGGGCCGGGTGATGACGTATTCGCGGCGTTGGTTGTCAAAGTGTCCGTAACGCATGGGTTTGAAATGTGTTAAACCGCAGATCGACGCGGTTGATTACCGGGTTCATGCCTTTGTCGGTGTGTCCTTTTCCAGTTTGTCGAACCAGTTGAACTTCATGTAAACCGAAGTGGCGGCGAGCATGATGGCGATGACACCGGCCCAATGCCACTGGCGCAGGACGATGTAGATGGGGAGGGTGACAAGGCAAAGCTGCCAGACGATGCCGACGGCCACGTTGGTGAGGTCGTGGACGGCGCCGTGATTAGGCTGAAAGCCCGGATCTTCCTGCATGACCTTGGCGCGGATCGGTCCCCAGCAGCCCCAGGGATTGACCGTCTTGTAGAATTTCTTCAGCACTTCCTCGTCCTCCGGTTCGGTCAGCAGCGTGCCCGCCAGACAGCCGATCACCGAAATCACAATCAGGATCGGGATGGTGTAAAGCTGGTTGAAGTCGGTGCCAATGATGCTTTGGATCATGAGGCTGTGGCTGATGATGTATTTTGTGACCTCAGGCACCACCATTGCGCCGCCAATGCCTGCCACCATGCCCCAGAAGTAGCCATAGCCGTTGAAGCGCCACCAATACCACTTGAGCACGTTGGCAACCACAAAACCGCCGTAGAGCGAGCCCACCAGCCACATCATCGCCTCGGTGATACTCCTGGACAACACGCCGAAAAGGATGCCGATGGCCAGAAACAGGAAGGCGAAGAGCCGGCTGAGCATCACTTCTTTTTTGGCGCCGGCGTTGGCGTTGATGAAGCGTTTGTAGATGTCGTTCACCACGTAGGCCGGTGCAGCATTGAGGGTGGCCGCGAAATTCGACATGAACGCGGCGAAGAGCCCGGCCAGCAGGAAGCCCACCACCCCCGACGGAATAAACTGGAGCACAATCGGAAGGACCTTCTCGAAATCCGGTTTGTCCATGGCCTGAATCTGCGGCAGGCAGAGGGTGAGGGCCAGCACGGTGATGCCGGCGATCATCATGTAACGGGGGAACATGAGCACCACCGTTACCATCCCGTTCATCAGGCTCGCCTCTCGCGGGCTGCGGGTGGCGAGGATGCGCTGCATGTCGTAATTTGGCGCGGGGCCGGCCAGGCTGGCCAGCACGCCTTTGAAGAACATCAGGCCGAAGATGATCGAAAAGAACTCATTGCCATCCTGCTTCATGACCGCATTGGCCGTGCTCAGGATGCCGTCCCAGTTCATATCCAGCTTCCAGCCAAAAAACGGGTTCATCCAGCCGGCCGGAACGTTGTGCGCAATCATCTCGGGTGTGACTTTGACGATGGCGATGACGCCGATCGTGAGCGCGGTGAGGGTGAGGATGGTGAACTGCATGACCTCGGTGATGACCACGCTGATCATGCCGCCCTTGATCGCGTAGAGCGAGGTCAGGCCCATGAGGATCAGCGCGTAAATGTTGTCATCGTTGAAATACTGCGCCGCCGCCGGCAACACCGAGGAGACGAAATGCCGGACGCCGTCGAAATGCCACGGCAAAAATCCGGCCACAAACTTGCCGATGCCTTTGAACGCGTAGGCGAGCAGGCCGATGACATTGACGAGCGCGAAAACCACAACGCTCAGGTGGGCAAGGGTGGCTCCCCGATCATTGCCAAAGCGCGTCTGCATCCACTGCGCGCCGGTCATCACATTCGAGCGC
>Ga0335080_10006612_pt1 | contig 11992 bp, 9 predicted proteins | sample Lox_Sample_34_FD_206720 | JGI IMG/M metagenome (GOLD analysis project Ga0335080, IMG submission 206720) | Soil microbial communities from Loxahatchee National Wildlife Refuge, Florida, United States - Lox_Sample_3.4 | ecosystem: Environmental > Terrestrial > Soil > Wetlands | place: USA: Florida...
GGTCACCAAACCCGTCGACGTCGGCAGCGCGAAGTAAGCGCCCTGTTTTCTTCCTGTGCCCCGCCGGTCTCTATGCTGTCCCCGCCGTCGGGTCGTTCACCGCGCCCATAAACAGGGTTGAGCCGCCGATGCCGTCCCGTATCACTGTGCTTTGTAGTTGACCGGCCTGTGGTAAGTAACAGGTAAATAGCCGCAAGAACGTGCAGCCGGCTTCGACGTCCATTTGCGACCACGATATACGCGTTGTACTGATTCCCGATCCGTTAAGTCTCGGCCGCCAAGTCGCATCCGCGCCATTCTTGCCGTTCTCCGCCGCCCATATACGTTACGGCATTCAACGTGCAGGGCTATTCCTGGTTGCATTTCCTTCCGGGGCGGGGCCCCCAGCTTCTTCAAGAGGTAATTTTCATGCGTAAGGTACTAGTCTTACTGGGAGCAGCCTTCGTGCTGGCTTCCGTCGTCGCGCAGCCGGCACGAGCCGATGCCCTTTACACTTACACGGGGCAGCCGTTCAATGCATTCGTCGGCGGCGACTCGTGTAGCGGTGGAGTCGGCGAGTGCAGCCTCTCTGTGATGTTCACCGCGAGCGCCGCTTTCGGAGCGAATCTGATCGACTTCACGGTTACGCCGCTCACCTACACATTCTTTGACGGTGTGAATACACTCAACCAGAACAACTCGACCATCATCAATTTCTTCTTTTCCACCGACGCGACGGGCCAGATCACCGCTTGGCACGCGACGGTCACGGATCCAACCTACTACTCGGCTACGGACCCGCTGAACATGGGCACCGGCTTCACCGGTCCCGGCGACGGCCAGGACAGCTCGAACGACAACCCCGTCGGCCACTTTTCGGCCTTTCAAACTTCCGTGAATCCGGGGACTTGGACCGAGACCAACGTGCCTGAGCCGGCCTCCATCCTTCTCGTCGGTGCCGGCTTGTTGGGCGTCCTGAGCGCCAAGCGAAGGGTTTCCGCGTAGGCCGAACTCTTCTCAGCTGGTTTCTCGACGCGAGTGCCGCGCCCGCGCCGCTGGTGCGCAGCGCTGTCGTTTTTTCTTTGGAGTGCGGCGGCATGACGCTGCTGTTTTGCCCGGGCGACGCGGATGCCCGGTACTGCCGCGCCCCGTTTCCGCGCACCGCTGTCTGAGAAGGGCCCTTGCTGGCGAGCTCGCTCGCCTCTGGCTCCGCATCGAAGCAGGCCTTGAATGCTGGCGACCAGATCGTCGTGATTCGGCAGTAGGTCTCCTTCGGGGTTGCGCTAAAATTGCCACCCTCACGTGCCTTCTCTCCGCATCGCCCTTGCTAACCTCCGCTTCCCCACCACACCCGACGAATCCGTCTCCCTGGCCACGGACGCCATTGCGCGAGCCTCCCTCGAACGCGCCGCCATCATTTGCTTCCCCGAGGTGTACGTTCCGGGCTACCGCCTGATGGGACGGAAGGTCGCGCCGCCCGACGCCGCCTTCCTGGAACGTGCCTGGGCTTCGATTGCTGCCGCCGCGGCACGCGCACAGCTCGCCGTCGTGCTGGGCACAGAGCGCTTCCACGCGGGCAATCTCCTCATTACCGCGCTCGTCATCAACAGCGACGGTTCAATCGCCGGCTTCCAGGACAAGGTGCAGCTCGACCCGACCGAAGAGGGGCCCTACTCGCACGGTTCCGGACGGCACATGTTCCAGACGGGTCCGCTCAAGTTCGGCGTGGTCATCTGCCACGAAGGCTGGCGCTACCCGGAAACCGTCCGCTGGGCCGCTCGTCGCGGCGCGCACATCGTCTTCCATCCGCAGTTTCATGAGAGTGCGCCGGGCGACTACCAGCCCGCCACCTTCGCCGACCCCCGCAACTCATTCCACGAAAAGGCCGCGCAGTGCCGCGCCGCAGAGAACACCATCTACTTCGCAACCGTAAACTGCGCCGTGCCGCGCTCGCAGACCACCTCTGCCGTCATCCGTCCCGACGGCACCGTGCAATGCTGGCAGCCCTACGGCAAGGAGGGTCTGTTGCTTGCCGATATCGATCTCGACCTCGCGACGGGCCTGCTCGCAAATAGGCTAAAACGCACCGAATGATTGGCACCCGCTAGCCACTCGTCACTGCCTCTTAAATACCACGCAGTACAGCGGCTGCCCCTCGCTGCTCCCCGGCCAATCCTTCTGCACGGTCTCCACCCGGAATCCGGCCGCTGTCAGTTCGTCGATCAGAATCTTCTGCGGGATGCCGTGTCCCTGTCGGTTCTTCGGCACTCCGCTCACCAACTTCGATCCGCGCGGCGGTTCCCGTTCGATCACGGCCAACCGCCCTCCCGGCCTTAATGCGCGCAGCAGGCTGGCGTCAATCTCCGCCGGCTTCGTCAGGTGGTGATATACCAGCCGCATGTAGATCGAGTCGCAGCACCCTGCCGGAAGGTTCGTATCTGCTTCCCCCGCCCTCAGGACCTTGATGCTCGGGTCCCTTTTCGCAAGTTCTTCTAGGTGAGCCACCTTCTGCGCGTCCAGTTCCGTGCTGTACACCTTTCCCGAAGCCCCCACGTGTTTCACCGCGAGGACCGTCAGTTCGCCGTCGCCTGCGCCGATGTCTGCCACCACGCTACCCGCCCGCCACTCCAGCAGCGTGGCCAGACGGTCCGCTTCGCCCTGCCACGTGGGGGCTCCCAAGCAGATCGCTGCCCCCAGCGCGCACACGGCCAGCGCTGCAAATACGCGATACAAAAAACGGGAGCTGACGACAATCTGATCTGCCGCTGCGTTTTTATCTTGCATTCTATTATCCATATGATATATTGTCTGTGAGTTACTATAGATGCTGCTCGCCGCGCCATGCCGGGTGCTTCGCACTACCATTCTAACTCCTGCAGAATGTGCAGTTCCAAAAGCTGCCTGCCGCAACCCTCGTCGTTTCTGCAGTTACAAAATACCCTCGGAACTGCACATTCTACAGCTACTTAAAGTCCGGCATTTTCAACACGCATCACGCTCTTTCGCCCTAAGTCTCGTAGTTTGTGCAGTTCCGTGAAAGGGGGTAGGGGGGTAGCCCCCCAAATCCATCGCCGGCCCAGCCGGCGCAAACGAAGAAACCCGCTTCTCGCCGCTGGAAACTCGCCACTCCACCTTTCTGCCGGAGCCGTATCGCATGTATAATACGCAGTTTATGGAACAGCGCAGCAGTGCCGCCGTACAGGCTCGCCCGCAGCGGAAGCTCGTCCGCGTCAGCCCCCGCGGATTCTGCGCCGGTGTCGTCCGCGCCGTCGAGATTGTCGAGCGCGCCCTCGAGCTCTATCGCCCCCCTGTCTACGTCCACCACGAGATCGTCCACAACCGTTATGTCGTGGACCAGCTTCGCCTTCGCGGTGCCATCTTCGTCGAGTCGGTCGAGGAGACCCCCGTCGGTGCCGTGCTCATCTTCAGTGCCCACGGCGTGCCGCCCACCGTCCGCGACCAGGCCCATCTGCGTCAGTTGCGCGTGATTGACGCCACCTGCCCCCTCGTCACCAAGGTGCACATGGAGGCGCTCCGCTTCGCACGCGAGAATCGCACCATCATCCTCATCGGCCATCGCGACCACCAGGAAATCATCGGCACTTCCGGCGAAGCCCCGGAAAGCACTCTCGTCGTCGGCAGCGTCGAGGAAGTCGACCGCCTCGAGGTCGCGGACCCCGACCGCTTGGCGTTCCTCACGCAGACGACCCTCAGCCTCTACGACACGCAGGAAATCGTCGCGCGCCTCCGCCAGCGCTTCCCGAACATCCTCGGCCCTGCCTCCGACGACATCTGCTACGCCACCCAGAACCGTCAGGAAGCTGTCGAGCAGATCGGCAAGGAAGTGGACCTGATTTTGGTCGTTGGCTCGGCCAACAGCTCGAACTCGAACCGCCTGGTCGAAGTCTCTCAGCGCGGCGGCACTCAGGCCCGCTTGATTGAAGACGCGGCCGACATTGATCCGGCCTGGCTCGACGGCATCAGCAGCGTCGGCCTCACCGCCGGCGCGTCCGCGCCTGAGGTACTGGTGCAACAGGTCAGTGAGCGGCTCGCTACGCTCGGCTTTTCCGATCAGAGCGACTTGGATTTCATCCGTGAGGACGTGCGCTTCACCCTGCCTGCGGAGCTCGTTTCGATCGTTCCCGCCTCGGCGTCGACGGGAACGCCTTCTTCGCACTAGGGGACTCCGGGCCGGCCAGGCCGGGAGGGAGGACAGGTGGCCGTAAAGATCCACCGCGATCCGAAAAAGATCGCTCTGATCGGCATTCCGACCAGCGCGGGCTCGCACGGGCCGGGAGCCGAGCAGGCGCCGGCCGCCTTGCGCGCCGCTGGCCTGCAAGCTCGCCTCGAAGCAGCCGGTTTCGATGTCTCCGACCACGGCGACACGCCCGTTTTTCCCTACCAGCCCGACGAGGAACATCCCCGCGCGCGCAACACCGCCGCCGTCGTGGAGGGTCTGAGCGCCCTGCGCTTCAAGGTTGAGCTGGCCACCAAGTCTGGCGCGCTGTTGCTGATTCTCGGCGGCGATTGCTCCATCACTCCGGGGACCGTTGCCGGATTGCGGCGCTATTACCGCGAAGTTGGCGTCTTCTGGATGGACCGTGACGCCGACCTCAACACGCCCCTCACCACGCCTTCCGGTTGCGTCCACGGCATGACCGTCGCGCACCTGATCGGTCGCGGCGCTCCCGAAATCGTCCGCTTCTCCGCCGACATGCCCATGGTGCGCGAACCGAACCTCGCGCTCTTCGGTCTCGAGCGCATGGACCCGCCCGAAGAGCAGTTCCTGGCGACCGCGCCTCTCCGCGCCTTTTACGCTCCCGACATTGTGCGACTCGGGGCCGCCGCTTCGGCGCGCCAGGCCATCGATAGAATCCACGGCCACAAGATCCCGTTTGTCCTGCATTACGACGTGGACGTGATGTCCAGCCCGGACTTCACCGCCTGCGGTTTTCCCGCCGAAGGTTCGCTCCGCAAGGAACACGTCCGCGAGGCGCTCGCCGAAGTCCTCGCCTCGCCCCAGCTGCTTGCGGTCGAGCTCTGCGAGTTTTTCCCGTCGCTCGACGCCGATGGCTCCGCCGCGAAGTTCCTCATCGACCTGTTCGCGGAAACACTCGCCGGCCGGCTGAGCACGGACGCGACAGTCCCCGCCGTTCCGGCCCAGTCTGAGCCCCCGGCCCAGGCCGCCGTGGAATCGCCCGCGGCCCCGGAGCCCGAGTCTGCCGCGCCGGCCGCCGAGCCCGAATTGCCGTCGGAAGCCGCTGCTCCGGCCGACTCCGGGTCAATCGCAACTCCTCGCGCTGAGGCCGCCGAGCCCGATGGCGCGTCGGCCGCAATTGACGCCTCGGCGACTTCCGCGGGGAACTAGCAGCCCGCCCGCACGCACCTTGCGTGCGCCTACATCGATGCCGTCACGCCTCACAATCTCTGGAACGCCTTTCGCTTTTTTTCTTTCGACGCTGGCTTTGTGCTCCATTTCTCTTTCGGCGTTCAGTGCTTTTCCGAAACCGCCATCGTCCGACCAGAAGATGATCGCCATCGATCAGTACTGCTCGGAGATGGAACTGCTCACTGGTCCGAAGCCCGACCTGATCGTCGGCGTCGTCGAATCCGTCGCGCATCCTTCCGGCGAATGGCGCAGCTACAACACCCGCGAAGAGCTGCGCAAGGCTTGGGAGGAAAGCGCCGAACGCTATTTGGGCGCCTATGTCTGGCTGCGCGCCGGCGCGATCGTTCGCGTGAACTTCACCCTGGAATCGCCGTCCGGTGATTGGTTGCAGTATTCAGGCCACTGCTTTCGCGACGGTGCGCTCGTCCGGCTCAACTACGAACTGCGCAGCGTGCAGAGCCAGATGCTCGTTCGCCGGCTGCGGTACTTCGACGCCAAAGGACATCCCCTGAAGTCCACCGAAGAATATCTGGACCTGCGAACCGAGCGGCCGAAGCGGCCCGACCAGGCCTTCGCCGACGAACCCACGACCGTCTATCACCGCGTCGCCGACTTGCCGTTTCTGCCTCTTGTGCCGAAGTCGCGCGCGCAGCCCTAGCCGGCGCGGTGTTCAGGATGTCACGGAATCGGTGCCGCGCGCTCCAGCCATCACGCAGTCGCGTCCCGCGGCTTTCGCGCGATACAGCGCCAGGTCGGCCGCGTGGAGAAGCTGGTCGCTCGTTGTGCCGTGCTCCGGAAAGCATGCGATTCCCACCGAGAACGTGACGCTGCCGATGAACTGCCCGTTCAGGTTGATTTCCAGCCGCTTCGAGTCTTCCCGCAGGCGCTCCGCGCGCTGCGTAGCGATCTCCAGCGACGATTCCGGCATGATGATGGTGAATTCCTCGCCGCCGTAACGGCACACGATGTCGTCTTTGCGCATGCGCGACTGCAGGAAGTTGCCGATCGAACGCAGCATCTGGTCGCCCGCCGCGTGTCCCAGCGTGTCGTTGTACCGCTTGAAGTGGTCGAGGTCCAGCATCAGCGCCGCGAGCGGCCGCTGCTTGCGGTCCGCGCGCCTCAATTCGCGCTCCAGCGACTCTTCCATGTAGCGGCGGTTGTAAAGGCCGGTCAGCGGATCGCGGATGGATTGGATGTGCAGCGTCTCGCGCAGCCGCAGGCTCGCCAGTGCCAGTCCCAGATGGTCCGCGACCGAGAGCGCGAGCCGGCTCTTCGCGTCGGTCATCACCGGACGTCCGTCCGCTCCGGGAGGCCCCATCTCGAGGTGCAGGATGCCGACCGCTTCGCCTTGCGCCACCATCGGAACGCACAGGTAGCCGTTGCGGATTCCCTGGCGCACGTGGCCGCAGATCTGGGACTTCGCGGGATCGTCCACACGATGCAGGCGGCCGCTGCGCAGCGCCCAGCAGCTCTCGGGAGAGAACACCGGTTCATGCGCTGCGTAGCCTCCCCAAACGGCCATTGCTTCGACCAGGTTCTTCGAGGGATTGGTGACGAACAGCGCGCCCGAATCGTTGGGGAAGAGCAGAAGCGCGGACTTGGTGATCACGCCGCAGGCTTCTTCCGTAGTCAGGCAGCTTTGCAACCGGTCGCCCATCTCCGTGAGCAGCAACGTCTCCTTGTTGCGCACCTCGAGCTCGCGTACCCATTCGGTGAGCATCTCGTTGGCCTGCTGCAGGGCGTTCTGCGCGCGCTGGCGCTCGCGGTCCGTGGTGTGGAGCGAGCGCGCGGTGCTCAGGATCAGCCCGCCGAAGACGATCACGTTGGAGATGGCGAAGAGCAGCAGGCGCACTTCCGAGGAGTAGAGGCCTGAGGCCTCGCCGCGCCAGCAAATGTAGCCGAGAAGCGGAGGAATCAGCACCGCTGCAGGAAGAAAGCGGCGCGCGAGAACGCCGCCCGCGCTGTCAGCATGCGTCACTTCCAGCAGGCCGCCGTTGAACTTCTCCATCAGAAAGCCCGCGCAGAGCAGCAGGATCCCGACCGAACTGCTTCCCGCCATGGCGAGATAGGAGCCCATCTGGTGCATCAAGGAGGTTTCGTACACACGTGCAAGCAGCGCGGTGAGAGCGATCGCGCCGGCGCCGAGGCACAGCACCTGGCTGCGTTCAATGCGTCCGGCCTTGGTGGAGTCAAATGCGATCAATGCCGCGCCCAGCAGCGCGAGGCACGCGGCCGTGCTCGTGGCCATGCCGGCGAATCCTGCGTCGCCCGCGGCGGGATTCGCGCCCGCGCTGATTTCCTGATAGGCCGCAACGACGCGCAGCCCCGCGTAAACCGCGACGATCAGAGACGGGATCCAGCGCGCGCCGGGCCCCCAGCGATGCCAGAAGCCCTCTTCGTGCGGGCGTACAAATCCAAGCGAGATGCTGAGCAGAAGAAAGCAGAGCGCGGAGCCGGGATGGACAGGGGAGATGCCGGGAACCAGCGATTGCATGCCGCGCGAACCGAACGCCCAACCCGCGAGCGACACAATCGCTCCTGCGGCAACGATGATTGCCGCAGTCTGTGCTGGGTATTCGAGCAGCGCGGCCAGCCGGGCCTTCATTCGCAGCGGTGCCCCGCGCGCCTCCAGCCCGCCGCTGCGTGCATGGATGGCCCGGACACGCGGGAGCGGTAAAGGGAGAGGTCGAAGCGGGGCGGCGACCCTCCGTTCCTGCTGCCAGAATCAGCCCAGAGGCGCACAGAGTCAAGCGCTTCCGGGACGCGGGGCGGCTGCGCTGCAGGAGATTCCCGGGGCAAGGCTCTCCCGCGAGCGGCCACGAAGCGGCGCTCAGATGGCTTCGAGGCGCATCTGATCGGCGGCGCTTTCGCGGCGGCGGATGCATCGCGCCGTTCTGCCCTCGACCAGCACCTCAGCGGGTTTTCCGCGCGTGTTGTAGTTGGAGCCCTGGCTCGCGCTGTACGCGCCGGTATCGAGGACGGCGAGCAGGTCGTCCTCCTGCACCACGGGCAGAGTGCGGTTGCGCGCGAGAAAATCGCCGGTCTCGCAAACCGGTCCCACGACGTCGGTGGTTTCGTGCGGGGCCCAGTTGCGCACGACGGGTGCGATGTCGTGGTGAGCGCCGTAAAGAGCGGGACGCAGCAGATCGTTCATGGCCGCGTCGACGATCAGGAAGCGCTTGCTGTTGTTCGTTTTCCGGTAGAGCACACGCGTGAGCAGCACGCCCGCGGGGCCGACGATGGAGCGGCCCGGCTCGAGCAGCAGGTGCACATCCAGGCCCTTGAGCGGGCGCGTGACCGCCTTTGCGTAGCCGGCAAGTTGCCTGCGAAAGTCGAGCGCGTCCTCTTCTTCATAGGGAATGGAGAGGCCGCCGCCGGCGTCGACGTAGCGGATGGAGTGTCCCTTCTGGCGCAGCGCGCGCACGAGCCCGGCGACGCGTTCCAGCGCGGCCGAGAAGGATCTGGCGTCGGAGATTTGCGAGCCAATGTGCACGCTGACTCCGGCGACTTGCAGGCCCGCATGTTTCGCGGCGGATGCGTACAGCTTTTCCGCGTCGGGAATGGGCACGCCGAATTTGTGGCGATGCAACCCGGTGGAAATGTAGGGATGAGTTTTCGAGGGAAGATCGGGATTCACGCGGATGGCCACGCGCGCCATGGTTCCCTGGCGCGCGGCTTCCGCGGCGAGCGCCTCGAGCTCGCTCGCGCTTTCCACGTTGAACAGCAGGATGCCGGAGCGCAGCGCCATTTCCATTTCATGGCGCGCCTTGCCCACGCCGGAGAACACGACGTTGCGCAGCGAACGCGGGCTGACGCGCAGCAGGCGCTCGAGCTCGCCCGCGGAAACCACGTCGAAGCCATGCCCTTCACGCGCCACGAGCCGAAGAACGGCGAGCGCGGGATTCGCCTTCATCGCGTAACACAGCGTGTGGGGAGCCCCGCGAAAGGCGGCGTCGAAGGCGCGCAGGCGTGAGCGAATCATGGTGCCGGAGTAGACGTAGAGCGGCGTGCCGTACTTTTCCGCCAGCGACCGCAGCGGAATGGCGTCGCAGCACAGCTCGGAGACGCCGCGGCGCGAGCCCGAGGCAGTGACGCGACGATACGCATAGGAGGGCGGACGAATCACGGGAGAAGTCTACAACACGCCGAGCCCGGTAGCGGGACGGCCGAACAGCGTGCCGCCGAGGACGGCGGTCCTGTTTCCCGCGGAAGCTGCGTGGTAGCATCCCTGCCCCAAGAAGCAATCCTGGAGACACCGAGATGGCTGAAGTCAAAATTCCGGACGCGCTGAAAGCAGACGTGCCCAAGACTCCGTGGGGCAAGATTCTGGCCGCCACGCCCGTGGTGATGACCGTGGTGGCCACGATGCTCGCCGGCCTCTCTTCGAGTGAGATGACGCGCGCGCAATACGCGCGCGCGACGGCGGCGCAGCAGCAGTCGAGGACCGGCGACCAGTGGGCGTTCTTCCAGGCGCGCCGCCTGCGCAGCGCGCTGCAATCCAGCACGGTAGACGTGGTGGAAGCCTCCGCGGACGTGCGTCCCCTCGACGCCGCCACACAGGCCGCCTTCACGCTGCCGGCTCCGCCGCAGAAGCTGCAACTCGACCCCGCGATACAGAAGGCGCTGGACGCGCAGGAAGCCGGACGGCCGGAAGCGGAGATGGATGCGCTGGTCGCTCCGCTGGATGAAAAGGCGCTTGATGCGGCTGTGCGCGCCGGTAAGGAGCGCGCGGAAGCCTTCGACGCATCGCTGCGGCCCGCGGTGAAAGCGATCGATCAACTGGAAAGCGATTCGCGGGGCAAGCCGAACCACAAGGACATCGTCGCCGCGCGTCTGCGCTACGCGGCAGCGCGGTACGACCTGGAGGCTCGCCTGAACCAGTCCACGGCGAACCTCTACGAACTGCAGGTGCGGAAGAGCAATCTGGTGGCAGAGCGCCATGAGCGGCGCAGCCAGCGATTCTTTTTCGGGATGCTGGCGGCGCAGGCAGCGGTGATCGTGGCCACCTTCGCGCTGGCTGCGGAGAAGCGGAACCTGCTCTGGGGCCTCGCGGCGGCGGCCGGGGCCGCGGCGGTGGCATTTGCCACCTGGGTGTATCTGTTCGTTTAGCGGTTCGGCGGGAGACGCCCTGCTAGGTGCTGCTGCCGACGAACGGCACATTCGGCCGTGGATCCTGGGCGTAGAGGCGCTCAAACTCCGGGTCGCCGTGCAGCGGAGTAAGGTCCGGGTCCCTCCGCGCCCACACCGCGTCGCGGAAGCCGGCCTCCCAGGCCTTGCGCAAGGCGTCAAGCGCTTCCGCTCTGCGCCCCAGCCCGCAATACGCACACGCCGCGTTATACAGAATCGAGGCTTCGTTGGCGCGCAGCGTCAGTGCGAGCTGAAGCTCGCGCAGCGCATCGTCTACGCGGCCAAAATCCGCATAGTCGCCAGCCAGCAGAATGCGCGCCCTCGCGTCCTCCGGAACCTGCTTCAAGTGATTCTCGAGAGCCAGGAACCGGCGCTGCATCATGTTGCGCTTGGCTTCTTCCTTGCCCATGGCGCCGAGCGCGTTGAGCACGGGCACATAGGCGTTGTAGTCCTCGCCGCTGGCTTCAATGGCCGCGTCCGCGACGTCCTGGATTTCCTGGTAGCGCCCGGCGGCGAAGAGCGCGCGGCAGAGCAGGTAGTAGGCGCCCTCGCAGTCGCGTTTGCGCTCGATGGCCTTCTTCACCATGCGGACCGCTTCGTCGTTCAGTTCCGCGGCGTAGAGCACCCAGGCCTGGCTGACGTTCACTTCCGGCAGATCCCAGCGAAGCGCCACGGCCTTGCCGGAGGCTTCGCGCGCGCGGTCCACCCACACCGTGTCGCGGCTGTAGTTGCAGTAGAACATGGCGCAGGCATTGGCGCACGCGGCATAGGCGAGGGCGAAGCTCGGGTCCATGGCCACGGCGTTCTCGAACATCTGCAGGGCGAACTCGAGGTCCTGGCGCGTCTGGCGGCGCGCGTAGCGCTTGCCGCGCAGGTAGAGGTCGTACGCTTGCAGGTTTTCCGTGGGCTTGATGGCCAGCGCTTCCAGTTCCTGCGGGGAAAGCGTGACGCGAAGGGCTTCGGCAATCTTGCGGGCGATCTCGTCCTGGATCTCGAAAACGTCCTTCATTTCACGGTCAAAGCGCTCGGACCACAGCGGGAAGTCGGTCTGCGCGTCCACAAGCTGGGCGTTGATGCGCAGGCGCGCGCCGGCGCGCCGCAGCGTGCCGGTGAGGACGTAGGCCGCGCCCAGGTGCTGGCGGATTTGTCCGGGCGTGACGCTTTTATCGCGGAAGGCGAGGACGGTGGGACGCGAAAACGTGTTCAGACCGCGGATCTTGGAGAGTTCGGTGATGATGTCTTCGGTGATGCCGTCGCGCAGGTATTCGTCCTCTTTGGCGCCGCTCAGGTTTTCGAAATACAGGACCGCGATTGATTTGCCGGTCTGCTTCTGCGCGCCTGGGTCGGAGTCGGACTTCTCCTTGGCGCGTCGCTTCCCGGTTTCCATGTCGCGCTTCAGGCGGGCGAGATCGGTTTTCAGCTCCGTGGCGGTCTGGCAGCGCAGGTTGCGGTCTTTCTCCAGGGTCTTCTCGAGGATGCGCGCGAAATCCGGCGGGA
>Ga0335080_10006613_pt1 | contig 11992 bp, 8 predicted proteins | sample Lox_Sample_34_FD_206720 | JGI IMG/M metagenome (GOLD analysis project Ga0335080, IMG submission 206720) | Soil microbial communities from Loxahatchee National Wildlife Refuge, Florida, United States - Lox_Sample_3.4 | ecosystem: Environmental > Terrestrial > Soil > Wetlands | place: USA: Florida...
TTCCCACGGGCCGAGGTCATAGGTGGCGCTCGCCACGTGGTGCCAGCGCGGGATCACGCCGCCGGCGGCATTGATGGCCTGGTCGACCTGCGGCGTGTACGTGCCGTCGGCCTGCTGGCGGTCGAACTGCCAGAAGTAGGTGCCGTCCAGGCGCAGCGTGAGCTTGCCGACGGGAAGCTGCGGGCGCGCCGAGAGGCTCACATCGTAGCCGCTCACCTTCACCTTGAAGAGGTTCGCGTTGGTCTGGATGATGTCGATGATCGGGCCGACGCCGCTCGCGTTGCCGTCCGGTGCGCCGCGGATCAGGAACGACGAGTAGGTCGTCGCATTGGCGGCGTTGGCGAGGATGAACGTCGAGTTCAGGCCGCCGATCACGATCGAGTCCTTCAATTCGATCCAGAACGCGTCGAGGCCGAGCGACACGGCCGGCACCGGCTCGAACACCACGCCCAGCGTGCTGGACCAGGACTTCTCGGGCTTCAGGTTCGGGTTGCCGCCGGTGATGGTCGGGAACTGGTTGTTGCAGTCCGAGGGCGCGCCGGTGGCCGGGTTCGGGCAGCGGATCGGGTCGCGCGTGCCGTTCGGGGTGACGCTCGAGGCCTGCGCCGTGTAGAGGTCGGTGAGCGACGGCGCGCGGAAGCCCGTGCCGCCCGAGGCGCGCAGCAGCAGCTGTTGCGTGGGCTGCCAGCGGAACGAGACCTTCGGGTTCGTGGTCGAGCCGACGTTCTGGTAGTTGTCGTAGCGCACGCCGACGTCCATGTCGAGGCTGCGCACGATGGGGACCGCGAACTCGGCATAGACCGAGCCCACGTGCCGCTTCCGGTCGACGCCCAGGATGTTCCCGCCGAAGCCCGCGATGTCGCCGATCTGGTAGGCCTGCGACGGGTCGAAGGTGAATTTCTCTTCGCGGATCTCGCCGCCGAGCGCCATCGAGAGCGGCCCGGCCTGCATCTGGTAGAGGTCGCGCGAGCCCTTGAAGTCCCAGCTCGTGGTCGAGGTCTTCGACGTGTAGATCGCGCCGCGGAATTCGGCGGCCTGCGCGGCGGCGAGCGCCTGCGGGTCCGTGGTCGGGGCGAACGGGTTGATGATGCCGCTGTCGAGGATCGGCAGGTACTTCGAGTACAGCGGATAGCCCGCGAGCAGCTCCGACTTCGCCTTGCTCTCGCTGTAGAGGAACGCGCTGTCGTAGTCCCAGCCGGAGAAATCGCCCCTCAGCCCGGCCACGACGCGGTAGTTGTCCGAGCTGTCGCGCGTGTCGCGCGGCCCGTTGGCGAAGTCGCGGTAGCGGAATGCGATGGGCTGGTTCGTCGGCAGGCCCAGCGAGGCCACGAACGAGGTCGGGAAATACGGGCTCGAGGGCGGCAGCAGCACGAGCGTCTGCCCGAGCGTGGCGAAGCGGCGCAGGCCCGCGGGCAGGTTCGGGTACTGCGTGTTGATGAGGTTGTTGAGGTAGGCGATGTACGGGTTGGTCGAGGGCAGCGCGGTCGCTTCCGAGATCGGCACCGGCTGCGTGTGGTACTCGAACTCGTTGTGCGTCCATCCGCTCTCGAAGTAGGCGTCGGAATGGCCGCTGATGCGGAACGAGCCGTTCAACAGCGCATGCTCGTTCTTGAGCTGCGGGGACACGTCCAGGAACGGGCTGTTCTCGAAGCGGCACGCGGTGCCCGAGGTGGCGTTGCCGATGAAGAACGGCGAGACGATGCCGGTCGGGCCGCAGTTCGGGAACGCGGGGCTCGACAGGCGGCTGAACGTCGGCCCGAACAGGATGTTGCCGGGGAAGGCGATGGTCGACGAGAGGTCGTTGTTCTGGCCGACGTTGATGTTGTGCGCGTACGAGCGCGAGGCGCCGGTGATGGCGTCGCGCTTCTCGTAGCCCGCGCCGAACATCAGGTTGTAGCGATCCTTGTCGAGGTCGCCGTAGCCGAGGAAGCCGTCGACCTTGAAGTCCTTGCCGCCGCCGCTCGCGGTCGGCTCGCCGTAGAACGCCGTCACCTCGGCGCCGCGGTAGTCCTTGCGCATGATGAAGTTGATCACGCCGGCGACCGCATCGGAGCCGTACAGCGACGAGGCGCCGTCCTTCAGCACCTCGATGCGCTCGATGGCGGCGATCGGGATGCTGTTCACGTCGACCGCGATGCTGGCGGTGCCGCCGAATATCGCGACGCGCCGGCCGTTGACGAGGACCAGGGTGCGCGTGGCGCCGAGGGCGCGCAGCGAGACGTTGGATGCCGACGTGGTGACCGTGCCGTTGGCCTGGGCGACGAAGACGCCGCCCGCGCTGGCGATCGCGCTCACGTGCTGCAGCAGCTCCTCGGTGGTGGTCGCGGCGATCTTGTCGATGTCGTCGCGGCGCAGGATCTGCACCGGGAGCGCGGTCTCCGCGTCGATGCGCCGGATCGCGGAGCCGGTGACCTCGATGCGCTCGCCCGGCGTGGCGACGACCTGCTGCGCCAGGGCGCCGGGAGCAGCCAGGGCCGCGAGGACGGCGGCGTGGGCGAGATTGAAGCGAAAGTGCGCGGCGAATTGCCCCTCTTTGCTTTTCTTCATTTGGATTCTCCCCGTTAGGAGCGCGATGCTATACCTGCGCGGCTCGCCTCTCAAACCCAAATCGCGGATAACAAGTTATTGACAGGCGGTATGGAATAAATTGTGAAACGGGTATCGGCTTCCTTTCATGGCGCTTAATGACCGGCCAGCCCGGGCGGCTTGTAGAATGCCCGCCATGACCTGGTCCATCGTCGCCCGCGACCCCTCGGGGGCCTTCGGGATCGCCATCGCGAGCAAGTTCTTCGCCGTGGGCGCCCTGTGTCCCGCCATCCGCACCGGCAAGGGCGCGCTTTCGACCCAGGCGCTGATGAATCCGCTCTACGCGCGCGACGGCCTGGCGCTGCTCGACGCGGGGCATTCCGCCGCCGAGGCCATCGGGCGCATCACGGCCGCCGATGCCGGTCGCGCCTCGCGACAAGTACACATGGTCGACTCTCAGGGCAGCACACATGCCCATACCGGGGGCAATTGCATCGAGTGGTGCGGCCACGTGGCGGGCGAGGGCTACTCGGTCGCGGGCAACATGCTGGCGGGTCCGCAGGTGATCGCGGAGACCGCACGCGTCTATCGCGAATCCGCCGCGCTGCCCTTGGCGCTGCGCCTCATCACCGCGCTGAAGGCGGGCGAAGATGCGGGGGGCGACAAGCGCGGCAAGCAGTCGGCGGCGCTGCTCATCCACACCACCGAGGACTACCCGGCGCTCTCGCTGCGCGTGGATGACCACCCCGAGCCGATCGACGAGCTCGCGCGCCTGCACACGGTGAGCCTCGAGCGCTTCCAGCCGTTCGTCGCCTGCCTCGCCTCGCGCGCGCGCCCCGCGGGCATCACCGACCGCGCCGTGATCGAGGCGGAGATCGCGCGCTTCCACGCCGCGGCCGTACGCTGACCGCGGTGGGGGCCCTGCTCGAAATTCGCGGGCTCACCACTTCGTACACCACCGATTCCGGGACCTTCAACGCCGTCGACGGCGTGAGCCTCGCGCTCGAGGAAGGCCGCACGCTGGGACTCGTGGGCGAGTCGGGCTGCGGCAAGACCGTGACCGCGCTCTCGATCATGGGACTCGTCGCGCATCCGGGGCGCGTGGCGGGCGGCGAGATCCTGTTCGGGGGCGAGGACCTCGCGCGCGCGAGCGGCAAGCGCATGCGCTCGATCCGCGGCGACCGCATCGCGATGATCTTCCAGGAGCCGATGACGTCGCTCAACCCGGCGTTCACCATCGGCGACCAGATCGTGGAAGGCATCCTGCGCCATCGCGACGTCGGGCGCGCGGCGGCGAAGCGCCAGGCGATCGAGATGCTCGAGCGCGTCCACATGCCGTCACCCGCGCGCCGCTTCGACGAGCACCCGCACAAGCTCTCCGGCGGCATGCGCCAGCGCGCGATGATCGCCATGGCGCTCGCGTGCCGGCCGCGCCTGCTCATCGCCGACGAGCCCACCACCGCGCTCGACGTGACGATCCAGGCGCAGATCCTCGAGCTCATGCGCCAGCTGCGCGACGAGACCGGCACCGCGATCATCCTCATCACGCACGACCTGGGTGTGGTCGCCGAGCTGGCGCAGGACGTGGCCGTGATGTACTCGGGGCGCATCGTCGAGAAGGCGCCGGTGCGCGAGCTCTTCGCGAAGCCGCAGCACCCCTACACGGTGGGACTGCTGGGCTCGATCCCCCGGCTCGACCGCGAGCAGTCGCGCCTCGCGGCGATCGAGGGCCAGGTGCCCGATCCCCAGGCGGCGCCGGCCGGCTGTCGCTTCGCGCCGCGCTGTCCGTGGATGACGGACAGGTGCCGCGCCGAGCCGCCGCTCGAGGCCGTGGAGGGCGGGCAGCTCGCGCGCTGCTGGTACGCGCCGCTCGAGGATCGCCCCGGGGGCGCGGCATGAGCGAGCTGCTGCGCGCCGAGGGCCTGGTCAAGCATTTCCCGGTGCGCTCCGGATGGCCCGGGGGCCGCGCGCAGGTCGTGCGAGCCGTGGACGGCGTGAGCTTCACGCTCGATGCCGGAGAGACGCTCGCCTTGGTGGGGGAGTCGGGCTGCGGCAAGTCGACCACGGGGCGGCTCGTGCTGCGGCTGCTCGAGCCCACCGCGGGCCGCGCGTGGTTCGAGGGGCGCGACCTCCACGCGCTCGACGATGCCACGATGCGCGCGCAACGCCGCGCGCTGCAGATCATCTTCCAGGACCCGTACGCCTCGCTCAACCCGCGCATGACGGTGGGGCAGGCACTCGAGGAGCCGCTCGCGCTGCACGGGCTCGCCGAAGGACGCCGGCGCGAGCGCGTGGCGGAGATCCTCGGCCTGGTGGGTCTGGCGCCGCAGCATGCGCGCCGCTATCCGCACGAGTTCTCGGGCGGCCAGCGCCAGCGCATCGGCATCGCGCGGGCGCTCGCCGTGGAGCCGCGGCTCATCGTCTGCGACGAGCCGGTCTCGGCGCTCGACGTCTCGATCCAGGCGCAGGTGGTGAACCTGCTCACCGACCTGCAGCGGCGCCTGGGGCTCGCGTACCTCTTCATCGCGCACGACCTCGCGGTCGTGAAGCACATCGCCACGCGCGTCGCGGTGATGTACCTCGGCAAGATCGTGGAGATCGCCGACAAGCGCGAGCTCTTCGCGCGCCCGCGCCATCCCTACACCCAGGCGCTGCTTTCGGCGATCCCGGTGCCCGATCCCACGGCGGCACGCGCGCGCATCGTGCTGCAGGGCGACGTGCCGAGCCCGCTCGATCCGCCCTCGGGCTGCCGCTTCCGCACGCGCTGCCCGTACGCGCGCGAGCGCTGCGCCGTCGAGGAGCCGCCGCTCGTGGTCGGGGAAGGCCACGGCACCGCGTGCCATTTCTGGACGCAGATCGCGCCGACCGCGGCCCGGGTGCCCGAGGCCGCCTCCACGCCCCCCAATCCGCGCCTCGAGCGGCTGCAGGCTGCCTTCGGTGCGCGCCCTTGATAGACTCGACCGCTGATCCAGGAGACCCGCGATGACAATAACCTCCCGCGCCGTTCGCTCCATCCTCGTGCTGGTGCTCGCAGCCATGCTGCCCGGCGCCTACGCGCAGACGCTGCGCATCGGCCTCGCCGAGGATCCCGACGTGCTCGATCCCACGCTCGCGCGCACGTTCGTGGGCCGCATCGTGTTCGCGGGCCTGTGCGACAAACTGGTCGACATCGACGCGAGCCTGAAGATCGTCCCGCAGCTCGCGACCTCGTGGCAGTGGTCGGCGGACAACAAGTCGCTCACGCTGAAGATCCGCGACGGCGTGACGTTCCATGATGGCGAGAAGCTCGACGCGGAGGCCGTCAAGTTCAACATCGAGCGCCACAAGAACATGCCGGGCTCGAACCGCAAGGGCGAGCTCGCGCCCGTGACCAGCGTGGACGTGGTCGATCCCCACACGGTGCGCCTCAACCTCTCCAGGCCGTACGCGCCGCTGCTGGCCCAGCTCGCGGACCGCTCCGGCATGATGGTCTCGCCGAAGGCGGCCCGGGCCGAGGGCGAGAAGTTCGGCGCCCACCCCGTTTGCTCGGGACCGTTCAAGTTCGCCGAGCGCGTGGCGCAGGACCGCATCGTGCTCGAGCGCTATCCCGACTACTGGAACAAGGACGCCATCCACTTCGACAAGGTCGTCTACCTGCCGATCGTGGATTCCACCGTGCGCCTCGCCAACCTCAAGAGCGGCCAGCTCGACCTCATCGAGCGCGTCGCGCCGTCGGACATGCCGGCGGTGAAGGCGGACCCGAAGCTCGTCGCCTCGCGGATCGTCGAGATCGGCTACCAGGGCATCACGATCAACCTCGGGAAGAGCGAGCTCGCGCAGAAGAACCCGCTCGGCCGCGACCCGCGCGTGCGCGAGGCCTTCGAGCTCGCGCTCGACCGCGACGCCATCGTGCAGGTGGCGATGGACGGCGAGGCCGTGCCGGGCAACCAGTGGGTCGCGCCCACCAACAGCTGGTACGTGAAGGACGATCCCGTGCCCAAGCGCGACGTGGCCCGCGCCAGGCAGCTCCTCGCGCAGGCGGGCGTCACGAATCCCGCCTTCACGCTGATGACGCCCACGACGTCCGACGCGCAGCGCATCGCGCAGGTCGTCCAGGCGATGGCCAAGGAGGCGGGCTTCGACGTGAAGATCCAGTCGACCGAGTTCTCGACCACGCTCGACATGGCCGACAAGGGCCAGTTCGACGCCTACGTGCTCGCCTGGAGCGGCCGCGCGGATCCCGACGGCAACGTCTACAGCAACCTGGTGTGCAAGCAGCCGATCAACTACGCCGGCTACTGCAACGCGGATTTCGACAAGGACATGAACGAGTCGCGCAGCACCAACGACCCGGAGCAGCGCGCGAAGCTCTTCAAGGATGCCGTCGGCCACGCGTTGAAGGACCGCCCGATCATCTACCTCTTCCACCGCCACCTGCTCTGGGCGTACACGAACAAGCTCGCGGGGTTTCACCGCGTGCCCGACGGCATCATCCGGCTCCAGGGGCTCAGGCTCGGCTAGGCGCGGGGCCCTCGCGTGTCGAGCTTCCTGGTCCGGCGCCTCGCGGCGATCGTCCCGACGCTCTTCTTCGTCTCGATCCTGATCTTCGGGCTGCAGCAACTGCTGCCCGGGGATCCGGCGATCGCGATGGCGGGCGAGGAGCGCGATCCCAGCGTCATCGCCTACCTGCGCGGCAAGTTCCACCTCGACGAGCCGCTGCCGGTGCGCTACGGGTACTGGCTCAAGGGCGTGCTGCACGGCGACCTGGGCGAATCCGTGCGCATCCAGCGGCCGGTGACCGAGCTGATCGTCGAGAAGCTGCCGGTCACGATCGAGCTGGCGCTGCTCGCGATGGCGATCGCGCTCGCGATCGGCATCACGGCGGGGATCGTGTCCGCGGTGTTCAAGGGCACGCCGCTCGACTATGCCGCCAACGTCTTCGCGTTGTGGGGGCTTTCCACGCCCAATTTCTGGCTCGGGATCCTGCTGATCCTGCTCTTCGCGGTGAAGCTGGGGTGGCTCCCGGCCTCGGGATACGTGAGCCCGTTCGAGAACCTCGAGCAGAACCTCGCCTCGATGATCATGCCTGCGTTCGTGCTCGGCAACGCGTTCGCCGCCGTGCTCATGCGCCACACGCGCAGCGCGATGCTGCAGGTGCTGTCGTCGGACTACGTGCGCACCGCGCGGGCGAAGGGGCTGGATGAGCGCGTCGTGGTGCTGCGGCACGCGCTGCGCAACGCGTTGACCCCGGTGATCACGCTCGGCGCGCTCGGCCTGGGCGAGCTGCTCTCGGGCGCGGTGCTCACCGAGCAGGTCTTCTCCATCCCGGGCTTCGGCAAGCTCATCGTCGACGCCGTGTTCAACCGCGACTACTCGGTGGTGCAGGGCGTGGTCCTCTTCACGGCGACGGTGTACCTGGCCTTGAACCTGCTCGCCGACATCGCGTACTTCCTCGTCAACCCGCGCATGAGGAGCTGATGGCCACCACCGCGACCGGCCTCGTCGCCGCGGCTGCGCCCATGCCGCCCGAGGCGTCGCCCGCGCGCCGCGCGCTGCGCCGCCTGGTTCGCCGCCGCGGCGCGATGGTCGGCCTCGTGCTGGTCGTCTTTTTCGTGCTGGTGGCCCTCCTCGCGCCGTGGATCGCGCCGCACGACCCGCTCGGCACGAGCTGGAGCATGGTGCGCAAGCCGCCGGGCGCGGGCTACTGGTTCGGGACCGACGAGATCGGCCGCGACGTGCTCTCGCGCGTGATCTGGGGCGCGCGGGCGTCGCTCCTCGCGGGCGTGGTGTCGGTGTGCATCTCGCTGATGGTGGGCGTGCCGATCGGCATGGCGGCGGGCTACCTCGGGCGCTGGCCCGACATGCTCATCTCGCGCATCGCCGACGCGATGCTGGCCTGCCCGTTCCTGATCCTCGCCATCGCGCTCGCCGCGTTCCTCGGCCCCAACCTCACCAACGCCATGATCGCGATCGGCATCGCGGCCACGCCGGTGTTCATCCGCCTCACGCGCGCCCAGGTGCTCGCGGTGAAGGTGGAGGACTATGTCGAGGCGGCGCGGGCGGTCGGCAACTCGCACCTGCGCATCGCGCTGCGCCACATCCTGCCCAACATCGTGGCGCCGCTCATCGTGCAGGCCACGCTCGCCATCGCCGCCGCGATCATCGCCGAGGCGAGCCTCTCGTTCCTGGGCCTGGGCCAGCAGCCGCCGGCGCCGTCGTGGGGCAGCATGCTCAACACGGCGAAGAACTACGTGGAGAACGCACCGTGGATGGCGGTGTGGCCGGGGCTCTCGATCTTCCTGCTGGTGCTCTCGTTCAACCTGCTGGGCGACGGGCTGCGCGACGCGCTCGACCCGCGCCACGGATAGCCGGCGCGCCTCGTCGCCCCCCACCGTAGCTCGTCTCGCCCGGGCCGTCGCCCGTCGCACCCGGCTTCCCGGTGGGCGCGGAGGCATTACCATGCCTTCCATGCAGGCCACCCTCGCCCCCGAGTACCCCCGCGGCATCTGGCGCATCCTCAGCCCCCGCCGGGTCGTGCTCACGCTCGGCGCCTGCGGGCTGCTGGGCCTGCTGGTGAGCCCGATCTGGGTGATCCCGACCATCGAGGTGATGGCCCGCGCGATGCTCGTGGGTCTTTGCGCGCTCGTCGTGTTCGGCGTCTTCGAGCGCTGGCCGGCGCAGCTTCCGGCGTGGCTCGAGCGCTGGGTGCTGCAGGTCGTGGCGGTGGTGTGCGCCATCCCGTTCGCCGTCCTGGTCCTCTACCTCGGGATCAGCCTGAGCGACGAGCTGCCGTTCTGGAAGAGCGAAGGGCGGCTCTCGGGCTTCATCACGCTCTCGTTCACGGGCGTCCTGCTGGCCTCGTGGATGGCGATGTCGGCGCTGCTGCGCCAACGCGATGAGGAGGCGCGCAACCAGAAGCTCGCCTTCGAGCTGGAGCGCAGCGAGCTCGAGCGCAAGGCGCTGGACGCGCGGCTGCGCCTGCTCCAGGCGCAGGTCGAGCCGCACTTCCTCTTCAACACGCTCGCCAACGTGCGCGAGCTGGTCGATTCGGGGTCGCCCCAGGCCTCGAAGGTGCTGGATACGTTGATCACCTACCTGCGCGCCGCGGTGCCGCGCCTGCAGGATCCGTCCACCACGCTGGGCCAGGAGCTGCAGCTCGTGCGCGCCTACCTCGAGCTCATGCAGCTGCGCATGGACGATCGCCTCGAGTTCACCATCGACGCGGAGCCGGCGGTGGAGCGGCTGCGCTGTCTGCCCACGACGCTCCTCACGCTGGTGGAGAACGCCATCCGCCACGGTATCGATCCGAACGAGCAGGGCGGCACCATCGACATCCTCGTCCGCGTGAAGGACGGACGCGTGCGCGCCGAGGTGAGCGATACGGGCATCGGGCTGCGCCCGGTGACCGGCGGCCTCGGAACCGGGTTGTCGAGCCTGCGCGAGCGCCTGCAGCTCGCGTTCGGCGGGAGCGCGGACCTGCGCCTCGCCTCGATGCCGTCGGGCGGTACGCGCGCCGAGGTCGAATTTCCCGCCGAGCCGCTGAAGCCGTGACGCCCGCCCGTCCCACCGCCCTGATCGCCGACGACGAGCCGCTGCTGCGCGGCACGCTCACGCGGCTCCTCGGCGCGGCGTGGCCCGAGCTGGAGATCGTGGCCCAGGCGCGCAACGGCCGCGAGGCCATCGAGATGTTCGAGGCCAAGAAGCCGGACGTATGCTTCCTCGACGTGCACATGCCGGGCCTTACCGGCGTCGATGCGGCGCGCAAGATCGGCCGCGGCGCCCATCTCGTGTTCGTCACCGCCTTCGACCAGTACGCCGTGCAGGCCTTCGAGCACGGCGCGCTCGACTACCTCGTGAAGCCGGTGGAGGCGGAGCGCCTGGAGGAAACCGTCGTCCGTCTCAAGGAGAGACTGAAGGCGCTGCGCCCCGCCTCCGACGTCGAGGCACTGCTGGAGCAGCTCGCCGCGCGCCTCAAGCCCGAGCCCACGCGCACGCCGCTGCGCTGGATCCATGCCTCGGTCGGCCAGGAGCTGCGCCTCATCGCGGTCGACGACATCGATTTCCTGCGCTCGGACGAGAAGTACACGCTGGTCGCGTGGCGCGATGGCGCGCGGGCGGGCGAGGCGCTGATCCGCACGCCCTTGAAGGACCTGGTCGAGCAGCTCGATCCCGAGAAGTTCGTGCAGGTGCACCGTGCGGTGGTGGTCAACCGCGGTGCCATCAGCCACGTCACGCGCACGGCCAACGAGACCGCGCAGGTCCACCTCAAGGGGCGCGAGGACGTGCTGCCCGTGAGCCGCAGCTTCGCGCACCTCTTCCGGCAGATGTAGCGCGGCGCGGCCCTACGCGACGCTGGCTTCCTCCTCGAGCGCGGCGTTGAGTGCCTCCACCAGGCGCTTGGGCGCGACCGGCTTGTACAGGACCTCGAGCCCGCATCCGTCCAGCTCGGCGAGCGGCTCGGGCGCCGTGTCGCCGGTGACGATGATCGCGCGCAGTCCCGGATGGATCTCGCGCAGGCGCCGTATCGCGTGCAAGCCGGTGGCCTCGTTGCGCAAGCGGTAGTCGGCCAGCACGACGTCGGGCTCTTCCATGGACGCGATCGCGGCCGCTTCCTCGGTCGTCGTGGCCATGCTCACGCGGCAGCCCAGGGCCTCGAGGTAGCCGCGCATCGCATCGCGCGGCGCCGCCTCGTCGTCGATCACGAGCACCTGGCGGTCGTGCAGGCGTATCGCCTCGGGCGGAGGCGGCATCTCCTCGGGCGCGGGACACCGGACGAGCGGCAGCTCCAGCGTGAACGTGGTGCCGCGCCCCGGCTCCGAGCTCATGGAGAGGCGCACCTCGAGCAGCTCCGCCAGGCGGCGCACGATGGAAAGGCCCAGCCCCATGCCCCTGCGGCGGTCACGCTCGGCTTTGCCGACCTGGTAGAACTCCTCGAACACGCGCTCCTGCTCGGCGGGAGGGATGCCGATGCCGGTATCGGCGACCTGGATGCGCACGCTGCCGGCACCGGCCTCGCACGTGATGCGCACCGAGCCTTGCGAGGTGTACTTGAAGGCGTTGTCGGCGATGTTGCGCACGACGCGCTCGAAGAGCGCCCGGTCGGTGCGCACATGCACGTGCGCGTCGCCGGAGACGCTGCAGGCGATCCCGCGGGTGCGCGCGAGCGGCTCGAACGCGTCGCCCACGCGGCGCAGGAACGGCAGCAGCTCGAAGGTCGCGGGGTGGCACGGCACCACGCCGGCGTCGAGCTTGGAGATATCGAGCAGCGACTCGAATTCGAGCGACAGGTCCTCGAGCGCCTTGGCCATCTTGGCGACGATGTCGCGCGCCGGGGCGTCGAGCGGCCGCAGGTCGAGCGCCGCGGTGAGGAAGTGCAGGGCGTGCAGCGGCTGGCGCAGGTCGTGGCTCGCCGCGGCGAGGAACTGGGTCTTGGCGCGGCTCGCCTGCTCGGCCGCGCGCAGGGCTTCCTGCAGCCGCTGCTCGCTCG